>Ga0075118_10000326_pt1 | contig 47100 bp, 47 predicted proteins | sample AntAceMetag02UKE_FD_69794 | JGI IMG/M metagenome (GOLD analysis project Ga0075118, IMG submission 69794) | Saline lake microbial communities from Ace Lake, Antarctica - Antarctic Ace Lake Metagenome 02UKE | ecosystem: Environmental > Aquatic > Non-marine Saline and Alkaline > Saline | place...
CACCTGGATCCTGCCACCAAGCACCGAGCCCGTTGAACTTCAGCAGGCACTCCAGGGGTACCAGTCTAGCGATTCAGCAACCTTCGCCCAGGGAATGCTCATGGCGTACGGCTGCTACTACTCACATCCACGGATCCTTGCAGTTGTTGAACAACGCTGCGGGTACAGCGCGCGCCCTCCGCAACCACTGGGACATCCAGTTGTTTATCGAGCAGAAGTGCACCCGATATCTGCACTCAGCGATGTCCGATGGCGACTTGATGGGACAGCGCAAGCCGAACAGATACAGCAGATACAACGATCACAACCTGCCCACATTTGGACCGAAGAGGAGATATCGACATGGCCCACGTTGTAGTACTTTTTAACCTTCTTGAGGGGGTTGATTCCAGCGAGTACGAACGGTGGGCTCTGGATAGAGACGTTCCCACCGTTCGCGGATTGCCCTCCGTTGAGTCTTTCCGCGTCCTCGGTGCAACCGAGTTGCTCGGAGGTGGGGCAAGTCCTTATCGCTACATCGAGATCATTGAGGTGAGCGGCATAGATGACCTCGTTGCCGATGTTCAGTCACCGGCGATGAAAAAAATCGCCGGTGAGTTTGCGGCATTCGCCGACAACCCCACCTTCATCGTCACTAACGAATTGGGATCGTGATCTTATGCGCGGATTGAGTGGCAAGAGCGTCCTTATCACCGGTGCGGGTCGACGCGGTGGTCTGGGCGAGGGCATCGCCCGACGCTTCATTGAAGAGGGCGCCAATGTCATGGTGGCCGACCTCGATCGTCCTCAGGGCGATCACTTTCCTGAACATGGCGTGCCGGCGCTATCAGAAATGGAAGCCGTAGTGGCTGAACTTGGTGCGGTGGGGCCGGGAGAAGCCGCATCTGTTGTATGTGACGTGCGAGATGAAGCCAATGTTGAACATGCCGTGGCTGCCACCGTTTCGAAGTTCGGTGGCCTGGATGTCTTGGTAAATAACGCCGGGATTGGCTACCTCATGAGTCCAATCGTGGAAACGGAATTATCTAACTGGGAGGTGGTGATGGGGGTAAATCTCACCGGAACCTTCCTGGCAACCAAACACGCGGGTAGGCAAATGATCACCCAGGGGCGAGGTGGGCGGATCATTAACATTTCGTCCCAGGGCGGGAAATCCGGTTTCCCACACGCCGGTGCCTACGTGTCGAGCAAGCATGGAGTGATCGGATTTACCCGTACGGCCGCCATTGAATTCGGGCCACACAACATCACCGTAAACGCGGTGTGCCCCAATCATGTGACGACCGGACTCGGCTCCTGGCAGAACGAGTACTTCTCGAACTTGCTCGGCCAGACGCTGGAGGAGTACATGAGCGGGATGATCGGCAGAATCCCGATGGGTCGCAACGGACTTCCATCAGATATCGCCGCAACGTGTGCGTTTCTCGCCAGTGAAGATGGCGCCTACATTTCCGGCGACGCACTCAATGTGTCCGGTGGAGAAGAGACGCACTAGCAGCAGCCGACAGTGATACGTCGGTGACCATTACAACAAGGAGGAACCATGTCAGTACGCTCACTACGGATTCAAGAAACCACCGGCGAGGTTACTCCTGTCGATGTTGATTTTGTCCGCTGTTACAACCTTGGCTTCACCATGCGCGATGAAGCAAAAATGCAAGCGCATCTGGAGGAGTGCTACAAGCTTGGCGTCAAGGAGTTGATCTGCGATCGTCCGCCGCTGGTGATGCCGATCAGTATGTGGGCCACGTTGACCGACGAGGTGATCTCGGTCCAGCGCCCCAAGACCAGTGGTGAGGTGGAGATCGTCACGATTCAAGATGACGACGGAACCGTGTATGTCACCGTGGGTTCTGACCATACTGACCGTTCCCTGGAAGGCCATGACATTCCCTGGGCAAAGCAGGTGACCCCCAACGTTTTTTCACCGAATGCGTGGCGCTGGGAAGACGTGAAGGACCACTGGGATCAGATCAGCATGGAGTGTTGGGTTGTTGACGACGGCGAGCGGGTGAAGTACCAGGAGGCCTCGGTTGCTGAATTCTGGGCGCCAGATGAAATGTTGCAGGGTGTCCGCGACAGCGTGGTGCGGGTACCGGGAGCGATCATTTTGTTCAGTGGCACCGTCGTCTCGATTGAAGAGCGACTTCGTTTCGCTCAGGAGTGGACGATTTCCATGACCGACCCGGTGTTGGGTCGAACTCTTCAGCACACCTATCGGGTCGAACTGCTGGCTACCGAGGTTCTCAACGATGGTTCCGCCACCGGCGACGTGGCACGCGGGGCAGCTCTTACCGGCTAGATATCACTTCAATCGCTGACGCGACCTGCAATATGGTCGCGTCAGCGAAGTGCTTGCCGGTGATGTGCATTCCGACTGGTGCACCGTTGATTTGCCCGACCGGAACCGACACGGAAGGGTGACCGGTGAGGTTGGTCGCACACGTATTGTGGAAGTAGGACAGGCTCTCCACGAGCACTCCCTGCCCGGGTGCCGGTAGGTAACCACTCACGCCAGCCGGGGCGGTTGTGGGGTGCACGAGAACGTCCACGTCGCACAGGGCTTTGTCATAGGCAGTTCTTAGTTTCTGGGTCAGGCGTGCCGCGCTCGCAAGTGAGTCGCCCCGGTGGCGGTCAAGAAAGAGCGAACCAGCGATGGCCACGAGTTTGGTGGGGTCTGAGGCCAACTCAGGATAGGCACTCAGTGCTTGAATGATGCTGGCGATAGGCGTGTCGCCGGCTGGCCCGCGGTCGGCACCCGCCTGGCCGTAGGCGCGCCAAAGGTTTATTGCTGCGGTTTCAACGAGGAGTGGGCCGTAGATGTGGCGTGCCTCGTCGTGCAGTGGGATCGAGATATCGACCACCTGAAAACCCATGCTTGTCAGTTCCCAGGCTCGTTCGCGGACAAGTTCTGCTGCGGCCGCGGAGCCGGGAAATTCAGTTTCGCCCTGGGTGGTCAGTTCGAAACCTTCGGTCAAGATACCGATGCGCAGTCCATGAATACTTTTGTCTAGCGCTGCTTGTGCTGATGTTCTTTCGGTTGGGGCACAACGATGATCGATGCCATCAGGTCCGCTGAGCACATCCAGCGCTGCGGCCACCTCGCCAACCGTTCGTGCCATGGGCCCCACGTGGTCCAGCCCCCACACCAGACCCTGCACGCCGGTGAAGGGCACCAGGCCGAATGTGGGTTTGAGCCCCACCACTCCGCACAGCGCAGCCGGTATGCGGATCGATCCACCCTGGTCTGCGCCTAGGGCTAGGTCGACCTCGCCGCTGGCCAACAGGGCGGCACTTCCCGATGATGAACCGCCGGCAGATCTACCGGGAAGGTGAGGATTTTCAACGGGTTGAGGAAGGGAGGTACACGAAGATCCACCGATACACAGATCCTCGGTCGTGGACTTCCCGGTGATGATTGCTCCGGCATCGAGCAGTCTGCGCACGACGGTTGCGTCGTCCAGGGCGACGTGTTGGGTGCCTTCTTGCATCAATAGTTCAGAACCCATGACCGTGGGTAAACCGGCAACCGCGATGGAGTCCTTGATCGCCACCGAAACCCCGGCTAGGCCACCTTCACCTTGTTCTTGAATCGAGCAGCGCCAAGCCCAGGCAGATGACTCGGTGGCCTGCGGTGGCCACCCAGCATTCATTCGTGGCACAGGTTCAGGGCAGTGTTCGGTGTCGAGTTCAGTTAGTCGTTGATAGGAGTCGGTAAGTCCGCCTATTGCCGTGGTGAATTCTGGGAGCCGATCTTGATCCAGCAACCAGCCAAACTGTGCTGCGATGTCAACGATTTGATCGGACAGAGTGATTATTGGCTTAGGCTCGGGGTGCGTCAAGACGAGTTTCCTTTCTTCGGTCTCCGTAGATAACCAGCGCAACACCACAGATGACAAGTGGAGCGGCAATCACACTCACCTGGTCTGGCCACACGCCGAGAACAACAACGGATAAGACCATCGCAACCACCGGATTGGTGAAAGCGTAGGTGGAGGCCACCGACACCGAGGTGAGCGCGGTGATGCGATAGAAGACGACCAGTGCGATGAGTGATTTGATGGTGGTTCATAGGAATCAAGATTGCGTGAGCTGCTGACAGTCTATGAACACCAGGATACCGACACAGCGCTTTTTCGACTTGTGTTGATTTGATCCCTACCTCCGCGGAGAAACCGACATTTAGATAAACACCTGATGCACGCGTACTACCTGTGCGATAGTCAGCCGTCTTGTATGAACCAATTTCTCTGCGAGACGCACTCGAAGGACGATCAAGATGGCGATAGACCTAGTAGAATATTGCTTTGAAATGCAGTGGTCTGATGGCCTGCCGGTCGTTCCACCTACCCGGCATCGGGTGGACCAGATGTTGGGCCTCCTCTTGGATTCAAAGGACTACGTTGTTGCCACGATGCAACCGTCGGGTGCGCGTGCCACGAGAGAACTAATTGCGGCCAATTCTGTTATGGCTGGATGTATGTCTGCTTATTTTCCCGTGGTTGAGGCAGCAATTGAGGCAATTTCGGACCCAGGCTTTAACTTGGATCGAGTAGCTACCACCGCGAGCAGCCAGGTTCCGATTTTCGTTGTCAATGGCCCGCTAGCAGGTGATGTGGGCCTTGAGGGTGATTGGGAAGTTCTCAGCGGATCGAGCAGAGCCAGCGCAACGATTGGTAGAGCAGCCATGCTCTGTCTCCGCAACATCGCGAGCCATACGTCGGGCGGTATGCCTCACTCAACTATCGGGAGCCCGATGTCGCGGGGTCTGTGCTTCACCGAAAATATGATTGACAGCCCATGGGGCTCCTGGCACATTTCGAAAGGGTTTGGTGCTGAGGAATCGTGGGTGAGTGCATTTGCGGCAGACCCACCTGTGGTGCTCACTGAGATGGGGGACACTAAGCCGGAATCAATCATTGAAACGGTCGCCGAAGGCATTGCCCTGGCTGGCACATATAACGCATTCTTCCGATCAGATCTTTGGCTCGTTTTGTCTCCTCAGCACGCTACGGTTTTCGATGACGCTGGATGGAACAGGGATGATGTTGTGAGCGCTTTAGTCGAAAGCTCAGCAAGGAATCCTCAGGATTTGATGGGTAGGGGCTTGTACGGGTATGTGGATCAACTTCGTCCTCCTGTTTGGCTCGAGCAAAGCGAGCGAGTAACGATGGTTGATCGTCATGACAGGATGAAGATCTTTGTTGCCGGCGGCCAGTTCGGCGGCTACACAGCTGTCTTCTTTGGCCAGGGTGAAACGATCACGAAAAGAGTGCGGAGAGCTCAGACAGATGGATCCTGAAGTGGAGCTGGTTAACCCGACTGCCAAGGTATTCAGTTACCGAGACCTTGTTCCTAGGGTTTTGGCACATCATCAATTGCAGGTATCGCTGGTTGATGGAACTTTGAATAAGTCGAGCCTGTGGGGCCAGGGGATGCTTGACGCCGCGGAGGCCTCATTATCAAGCCGAGCTTCGCTTGCTGTGTTCCGGCGAATTGACCTGAATCCACTTGACAATCCACAACCTGATCTTTGGGTAGCTGCAACGTTAGGTGAAAGCCAAATCATGATAGTGGCCGCTGGCGACTGCATAACCTGTACAACAAGAGGAGTCAGGGATGCTGTGTATGCGAATGACGCTGGGATACTTGCAGTTTGTTTAGTGACAGGGGCAGTAGCAGAGATCGCAACTGCGGTAGCAACTCGTTACGGTCTCCCAGACCTACCCGTGGTTGCTATCAGGACGAGTCTCTTTGGGAAATCACGTGAAGAGGTTTCGCGCACTGCCGCTGCAGAAATGGATTCTCTAGCTGATCAAGTGTTTATCCGACAGTGATTTCATTCGACTTGTCTAGTGTGAATTTGGCAGGCGAATAGGTGGTTGTTCTGTCCTGACTTCGTTTTTGCGGCGTTCCTCAGTTGACATGAATGACGAGATCGTCTACTGACACAGATGTAGTGGATTTCTGCAGTGGTGACTAAAGCGGGAGAAAGTTGGGGCTTCTGCAAGGCATGAAAGTGCCCAACGTTGACGCTTGTCAACCAATTCAGCGAAATCCAATTACTTGGGCTGGATATAGCAAAACTCGTTGACAGCGATTTTGTGCTCCTGTACCTTTCTAGAAATTGTATTACGTATTAGCCAGGAGAAGTTGTTGCTGGCGGGTACGAAATAGCCAAACGTCATCTAGTCCGATACGTGGCAGCCGTCGACCGGGAGGATCTGGTTCGTGAAGCGTTTACTTGACAGCAAGTTTCGTGCAGGAGTTTCCATAGTCGCAGTAGGTTTCTTGCTCGCGGCCTGTTCAGGTGGTTCATCATCTGGAGAAACATCATCATCTGAGGAAACAAGTGGAGCTGAGTCGGCTACTGCGGCTCCAGAGGGCCAAACATTCGTCTACGCAGCTGCAGGTGTTCCTGAGTCCTTAGATGTGTGGGCAACGTATCAAGGAGATTCAAGTCGAACGCAAATGTACGAATGGGGTTCGAAACTGGTCTATTACGACGCGTCAGGTCTGGCTGGAAATGGCTGCGAGCAACTAGCCACGACTGAAAATGTGAGGCCTGGACTTGCCGAGTCATGGTCAACTGGAGCGGATGGAACTCTCACATTCACCCTGCGACAGGGGGTTACCAGCGGTGCCGGGAATGTAATGACTGCAGACGACGTGGTTAAGAGTTGGAATAGAGCTGTTGAAAAATCCGGCGTCGTGCGATTCTTAGCGAACACCGTCGCAAAATTCAAAGAAGAAGCTCCTTTTGTGAAGGTGGACGATCAGACTGTTCAGGTCAACGTCATCCGACCTACGGCGCTTGACGTATCACTTTTTTCTTACCCAATGTTCGGAGTTCTTGACTGGACCGAGATTGAGGCCAAAGCAGGTGGCGATGTAGATGCTTGGTTGACAACCAACACTGCCAACTTTGGTCCGTGGGTCCTCGAGAGCTTTGCACCGGGAGAAGAGACGGTATACGAGGAGAATCCGAACTATTGGGATGCAGATCGACGCGGTAACTTTGATCGCATGGTGATTCGCAATGTGTCAGAGGCGTCAATTCGATCGCAATTAATTTCAACCGGTGAAGTCAATTTCGCGGACCGCCTCTCATTCCAAGAATACAGTGAGTTGGAGAGCGCTGAATCAGTCGCGATCTACAACTGCGTTTCAGCTAACCGAGACATGCTCATGTTGAACTCAAGTTTCGAGGCCTTTGATGATCCTGAGGTACGGAAGGCAATTTCTTTGGGGATCAATCGCGAGGCTCTAGTCGAGGGTGTCTATCTAGGTTTTGCTACACCATCGACAACAGGGCTGGGGTCTGTCTACTTGGAGAACTCTGACGGTCTTCTTGAATTTGGCTACGATCCCGACTTGGCACGACAAATCCTGGCGGACAAAGGCGTTTCAGACTTGGCATTTACGATTACTGCGAGTCCGACACGTCCAGGTGCCCATGCTGAGTCCATCGCGGTCCAGATACAGGCCTTCATGAGCGACATTGGTGTAACCACCGACATCAATATTGTCCCGGGTGGTACGGAATTCTCAGATTTGTTCTTTGCTGGCGAATATGAGTCGCTAGTTTATCTGGAGCCGCCGGCACTAGCCGATCCGCTGTATTCTGCGGGCCTTTATAACAACTCAGAAAGTTTTCAAAACACTCATGGGTACAACAGCGCTCGGTATGACGAGTTGCTGTCAGAGCTTGAACAGACCTCACCAGGCCCTGAGCGCCAAGAGTTGATTCGGGAGATTTCAGATCTCACCGTGACGGAAACACCTGTTGTTTATCTGGTGGAACGCTCCAATATTTTCGCTCTTGGCAGTGATGTAACTGGCTTGCAGAACACACCTCACGGTTCGTTAATGGTATTTCAACTAAGTAAATCCTGATCTGCGAAAGCATAGGTCTGGATGCCGCGGTACGTCATCTGGCTGATGAGTCACTTCGCACTGTCGCCCTAAACTTGATGGACAGTGCGAAGTGACCTTGTCAGCCCGCCCAGGAAATTGAACTTACCGACCTGCGGTCATGTTGGAGACAACCACATTGATCGGTTCCCTTGCTTCCTATCAGTGTGATTGGGTCTCGAAGATCGACTTGATTTTTTTGTACGAGTCAGCCTCTAAACCAGCAAGAAGCATATTGATACCAGGTGATACGAAAATTCTGAGTATTGGGCATGCAACGTTCGTTCTATCAAAGGTCATGATCGGCCTGGATTGGAGACCGTGCGATGGTGAGGTTCGTGGGAGGGCCTAGTCGAGGGCAGCAGAAGAGTTCCCTTGAATTGCCGCGGTTGTAATCGTGCGAGGACCTGGAGTCAGCCGCTTTTTTGAGGCCAATGATTTGCGATTTCATACTGTGGAATGGCCTGGCACAGATCCGCCACTAGTGCTCTTGCACCCGAATCGGGCGAATGCTCGTGTATGGGATTTCATGGTAGCCAATTCCAAATTGCGAAATAGGTTTGTTGCCGTAGATCTTCGCGGTCATGGTCAGTCCGAATGGCCGAACAAGGGTTATCAGCTGGAAGATTATGTGAAAGACGTCATTGCGGTTATCGAAAAGCTTTCGCCCAGCCCAGTGATACTGGTCGGCGGCGCTACCGGGGGAAATATTGGACTGCTCGTCGCAACAATTAGGCCGGACTTGGTTCGTGGTCTTGCGGTAATTGATCCTGGGCTGTCACTAGATCCCGCCATAAACGCGAGAGTGCAGGATCAGATTGAACATGAGCACTCATTTTCTAACCGAACGCAAGCGGTTGAGTCGTTGCCGTTCAGTTCCTTGTGGAGCACCGCCAACAAAGAATTCTATGCGGATCACGCTTTTCGTGAACAGGATGATGGAAGTTGGGAAGGTACTTACTCGAAAACAGCTGCACGTGAGACTGAGCATGCCCTAGTGCCTGAGATGTGGGACAAGATTCGCGTCGTGTGCCCGACCCTCGCAGTTCGTGGGGACAGGTCTGAAGTTTTCGGGCGCGAAAAACTTGTTCGGTTAGGTTCGTTGATAACGGACTGCATTATTGCCGAGATGCCAAGGTCAGACCATCGTGTCATGCAGGATAACCCAGAGACACTCGCGGCGTTGTTGGACGGCTTTGCAATCATGTTGATGGATGGCTGACCAGTGGATAGTCGGCCCGCCAGCAGTGAGAGTAGATCAAGGCTGCTTTCGACTGGAAGCGGAAAGGGCAAGCGATGGTTTTGATGAGACTGATTGGCAAGCGGCTTCTTCTAATTCCTATTTCGCTTTTCATTTTGGTTTCTTTGTCTTTTCTTCTCTTGGAATTAATGCCCGGCAATCCGGCTGTCACCATTGCGGGAGATTTTGCATCGGATTCTGAAATTGAAAAAATCGAGGAATCACTCGGGCTAAATGATCCGCTGGGTGCGCGATATCTGTCTTACCTAGGGAGTGTCGTTCGTGGAGACTTGGGGCGATCGTTCTTCTCTGATCAGCCGGTACTAGGCGAATTGCGCGAGCGTCTTCCGGCAACGATGGAGTTAGTGTTCTTGTCACTCATCGTTGCAGCAATTGTTGGTCTATTTCTTGGAGTTCTTGGTGCCTACTACCGTGGTCGAAAGGTGGATCAGGGTACTCGCGGCACCGTCACTTTGTTTCAGTCGATTCCGGACTTCCTTATGGCTCTATTACTCATCTTCTTTTTGTTCTACTTGTGGAGTGTTGCGCCCGCCCCAGTGGGGCGCCTGGGGTTCTCTGGCGTCTCGGTAGAGCCGATAACGGGATTCTTGCTTGTCGATACGCTCGTTGCCGGGGACTTAAATGCGTTTGTTCTTGCGGGTCAGCATTTACTTCTACCTGTATTGGCTTTGGGAATTGTTTATGCAGCATATTTTGGAAAGACAGCGCGCTCTACGATGGCTACGGCACTTGATTCGACTCAGGTTGAGTTTGCCAGAGCGTGTGGTTTGTCGGAATGGAAAGTGGTTTACTACGCCTTCCTTCAAGCTCGCACACCGATTTTGACCTATGGCGCGATTCTTTTCGGGGCGCTGATCGGCGGGGCTGCCATCATCGAAACTATTTTCTCGTGGCCGGGCGCTGGCAGCTGGGCTTTGACCGCAATTCTCTCCCTTGACATCCCTGTTATTCAGGGATTCATTTTGGCGGCAGGCTTTGTCACGATCACCGTCTTCTTGCTTCTTGACGTACTTATCCTCCTGCTTGATCCGCGAGTACGGCTCTAAGGAGTGATCATGAGTGACCTAGGAAAAAGAACCCTAGAAATCTTGAAGAGATTCCTCAGCGTACTGCGATCTCAACCAGCGATCGGTGTTGGTATAACTGTTGTTTTAGCCATGCTCTTGGCTGGTTTTTTCCTTCCTTTGCCGTATAGTCCGACGCGCCCCGATCCCCTGAATGTCCTTCAGCCACCCTCTTCTTTGCACTGGTTTGGTACTGACTCCGATGGTTTTGACGTCTTCTCGAGGACGATTGCAGCAGCTGCCCGAGATCTACCACTAGCATTGATTGGCACGTTTTTGAGCGCGTTGGTCGGTGTGCCGCTTGGCCTATTGGCAAGTACGAAGGGTCCGTGGTCTGAGCGCATCATGAGGGGGCTTGACGTATTTCAGTCTTTCCCTCTCGTAATCCTAGCGATTGCGATTGTGACACTGATGGGCAATCGGCTCGAGAATGTGGTCATCGCCATTCTTATCGTGAACGTGCCCCGCTTCATGCGTCTTGTTCGTAGCGAAGCGCTGAGTCTTCGTGAGAGCCGATTTATTGAGGCTGCTAGGGCCGTTGGAGCGACTCCTATCCGAGTAATGAGAAAACACATGTTTCCGAATGTTGTTGGCGTAGCTTTGGCGCAAACATCCATTGCGGCAGCGCAAGCAATCGGGATTATTGCCGCCTTGAGTTTTCTCGGCGTTGGAGTCTCTCCGCCTAATCCAAGTTGGGGATTGATGATTCAAACTGGAGTCCGTTCGATAACGACTGGTGACTGGTGGGTAGTTGTCTTTCCTGGATTGGCTGTGTTGATTGCTGTTGCGGCCTTCAACTTGGTCGCTGATGGACTCCAGATGAGACAGGAGAATGAGCGCTGATGGGTGAGACAAAACTCTTGGATGTAAGAGGAGTTGTCGCAAACTACGACAGTCCTCGTGGAGTCGTGAAGGCCGTTAACGCAGTCTCGTTCAGTGCTGACCGTAGAGAGATGGTCGGTATCGTTGGAGAGAGTGGTTGCGGAAAGTCTGCAACGATCAGGGCTTTGTTGGGTCTGATTAGACCACCTGGAAAAGTGGTTGAAGGTGAAGTCCTGCTTGACGGTCAGGATCTATTGAAGATGACAAAGAAGGAAATCAGACAGGTCCGGGGCGACAAAATTGGTTTCGTGGCACAGAATCCATTCGCGGCTCTAAATCCGATCTACAAGATTCACAAGCAGTTTCACAATGTGATCAGAGCACATGAAGGAAGAAGTTCCAGCCGGTCGACACGCAAGCGTGCTGTAGACATGTTGACAGCCGTGGGTATCCCAGGACCTGAACGAATTTTGGACGGATATGCTCATGAACTTAGTGGCGGGATGGCTCAACGTGTGGTTATTGCCCTAGCGCTAATCTTGGATCCTGAACTTATTGTGGCGGATGAACCCACAACAGCGTTGGACGTTACCATTCAACGTCAGATCTTGGACTTGTTGCGGCGCAAGACTGTTGACGAGGGACGGTCTTTGCTTCTTGTCACTCATGATTTGGGTGTTGTCGCGCAGTATTGTGATCGAGTCGTGGTTATGTACGCAGGGAAAGTCGTTGAGACTGGCTTGGTGAGTGAAGTCTTTGCGCGTCCAGCGCATCCATACACACTTGGCCTTTTGCAGTCAGTTCCACGGCGGGGATTGAAAGTCCGAACTCTTGGAGGACGAGTTCCTAGTTTGATTGATTACCCTCCGGGGTGTGCTTTTGCGGACCGATGCGTTTTCGCGATTGATCAATGCCGAGAGGACATACCCGAGTTACGACCCGCGTTTCCGAGTGGTCGAGGTGTCAGAGAGGTGAGATGCCACGTGAATGAGCAGGAGGTCTGTGCAGATGCCGCTGTTGACCGTTAGAGGTTTGACGAAGTCGTTCCAGAGGAGTGGACGCGACGCCGTTCATGCGGTTAATGATGTGTCTTTCGAGATTCACCACGGAGAAACGCTAGCTCTGATCGGTGAGAGCGGATCTGGCAAGTCAACTATAGGTAGGCTCTTGTTACGTCTACTTGAGCCTGACGCGGGCACGATTGAATTTGAAGGCACTGATCTCCTTTCGCTCAACAATTCGGCACTTCGCGCCATGCGAGCAAAGATGCAGGTCGTCTTCCAGGAGCCTTATGAATCTTTGAATCCAAAAATGCGCGTTGGCGACATTGTCGCAGAACCGCTCCAGATCCATGAACCTTCGATGTCTCGAACCGATCTCCGTGAGAGGGTGCGTGCGACACTTGAAGAAGTTGGACTCGATGCGGATCAGGCTGAGCGTTTTCCCCGCGGACTGTCTGGGGGGCAACAACAGCGAGTCGGCATTGCAAGAGCACTGATAACACGCCCAGCTCTAGTGGTCTTGGATGAACCTACCTCCTCACTAGATCTCTCTGTCCAAGCTCAGATCTTGGAGATTCTTCATGATCTACAGGAGGCTCATGGTCTTTCCTATCTGTATATCTCCCATGATTTATCCACCGTTTCCTATTTGGCTCATCGAGTTGCGGTGTTGTATTTGGGGCAGATTCGTGAACAGGGTCCCCTGGAGGCTGTTGTGCAGAATCCCCAAGACCCTTACACGCAGGCACTCTTAGCTGCATTTCTTGATCCAGATGTCACTGTTGCGCCGTCTAGGTCAAGAATGCTCGCGGGTGAAATTCCTGATCCCACCCGACTACCCGAAGGTTGTTTTCTTTACGGCCGATGTCCCGTTCGAGTGGATAGGTGCTGTTCCGAGCCGAGTGTGCTGCGCCTCCTGGGCCCGAAACACTATGGACGTTGCATCCGAGCACCATTGAGTGACGAGGACTGGAACGATACTTCTGATTCAAACGCACCCGGACGGTTCAGTTAGACACACAGCATTTTTCTTCATTCCAGCTACATGAACTGTTTCCACGAAACGACAACCGCAATTGCACGCAGTCACTCTTCGAGCGGGCGCGCTATCAGCAGGACGAATAGTAAGTGGCCACGCGATTGTTACTGACATGGAAATATCGCAGAACAGGAAGCTTAGGTATGTAAATGAAAATGAAGGGCCAGGAGCGGCACTTCACATTCCATTTTTCGCCAATCTACCCAACGACGAGTTGGACCAAGCTTCTGTCAAAGTGCCATCTTCGTGTGCTAGAACCCATGCGTCCAGGCCATCCAGGACCTTTTCTAGCGAAAGTTTGACATCTACTCGTTGAATCTCACGATCGAAGTTTGAGTGGAAATCATCCAAGATGGCGTCCGTCTCAAATTCGTACAGTGCTTGGACATGCCAATTTAGTGGAGTCGAGGGCTCGTTGATGAGAAGTCGGCCGCTTACAAAGCCATCAAACGTCTCAATGATCTTAGCAACGTTATGGGTATAGTAGTTAAGGAAATCGTCCCGTTGGTCCGTCCTAACACGCCAATTGTCGACTAGATAAAAAGCGCCAGAAGTTGTGGGTGACGGGCGACTAGTCCCTGCGTCACTAGTTGTCATTTTACTACTGCCTCTCGGGTGTGGTTGTCTTGTGCCAGTGGTTAATCGGCATGGAGAAATCTCCTGTAGTGTTCATGCCTCCTTTGCCTCGCATCAGAAAAGTGTCGTCTGGCTTGAAAGATGATTGATGGTCTTGTTATGTCTCTAGCAAGAACTTGCGGGCGTAGGTGTTATCTCAATTAACAGGGAGTCAATGAGAGTTTCAATATGGTGGTTAGTATCGCGAGAATGATGAAAACTATCGTCAGGTGCGAATTCTAGTGCCCGGCCGTCAACGATTGCTTTTGCGCGAGATTTGAGCATGGCGCCAGTGATATCGCATGCAGGAGCATGTGCGGAGAATCGCTCGCCAGTCGACATGAAGACCCTTAAAACCAACTGATTCGGTGTCCGAGCAAGAACCTTTGTCCGTACCGGACACGTAATGTCACTGCAATTCCGTTGATCAAATTCGCGCACCTCTTCTGAGCCAGCAGTCCAATTAGTCATTTCGCTTGCGATAAATGGGGTCGAGTGCCCGAGCAAGAGAAATCTAAAAGTATCAGATAATAAAACTCCTATCAGCGCCTTCATTAAGGAGGTATCCTCTCCCAAGTATTGTTCAAAATAAGTAGGTCAAGCGCGTTGTTTCCCCCTGATATGAATTGAGGGTTTGATGCCAGACGTCGTGGGATATCGATCTAAAATGGGGGTCATCATCCCGTCTACGAACACCGTGGTCGAACACGATTACTCTCTGATGCGCCCTCCTGGAGTTACTTTTCACTTCGGACGCATGTACATCGCGCAACCGAATGCTGCTGACAATGAAGCATTCGAGGAATTGATTGCACAAATTCGGGTAACCACAGAGATTGCTGTTCGCGATGTTATGACTGCCGAACCGGACCACCTGGTGATGGGAATGTCCGCTGAAACGTTCTGGGGCGGTAAGGAAGGAAATGAGGCTTTCGCTGCGCGAGTTGGGCAACTTTCCGGTGGCCTAAGTGTTACGACCGGAGCGGCTGCATGTGGCGAAGCTACACGCAGCCTGGGCATCACAAAGATTGCGGTGATCACTCCGTATCAACCGGTAGCAGACGAGCAGGCACGCAACTACTTCACCGAGATTGGTCTAGATGTCGTGCGGGTAGTGGGTTTGAAGTGCCCCTCCGCAACGGCTATTGCCGACGTTGATGAGGCACAGATCCGTCACACGCTCAAAGAGATTGATGGTTCTGACATCGAAGGCATCGTTCAGGTCGGCACCAACTTGTCGATGTTGCGCTTGGCGGATGAGGCTGAGCGGTGGTTGAACAAGCCAGTCCTAGCGATTAATGCAGTCACGGTGTGGCACGCTCTCCGCTCATGCGGATTTGCTGACCGAATGCAGGGCTTCGGTACATTATTGAGGGAGTTCTGATGACACAAAATGTGACCCGTTGGGATGGCTGTGAAGTGGTTCGAATCACCCACGTGGAGGGCCAGCCACTCAGCCAGCATGCCTTGGTTCGAATTCTTAGCGAAGGTGAGACCATGCTCATGGTTGAGGTAACCATGCCCGCTGGTGAAAGTTCACCATCACACGTGCACGACCATGAGAGCGTGGGATATGTCGTACGAGGTCGGGTGAGGATGACCGTCGGTAATGACACGACGGAACTAGGCCCCGGCGACGCGTTCTTACACCCAATTGGTCTTGCCCATTCGCTAACAGCAATAGGAACCGAAGCGGTTTGGCTGGAGATCAAGTCGCCACCCACCCGTACCTGGGAATAAACGAACATGCGTCGTTTTCTGTCAATATGAGTTGTCGGAAATACGACTACACATGCGTGGCGGCGCAGCATAGGTGCTGATTTGTTACGGCAAATGTCGAATAGTTACGGATGAACGAAGCACTAGACCTACTCCAACCAAAAGGGGAACCGCTGCAATAATTTGACTTGCCTCAATCTTTTCACCGAGTAGTAAAACGCCTGCCAACGTTCCAAAAATAGGCATCAGGAAAGCCGTGAGACTGGCGTGAACGGGTGACCCAAGACGAACGGCCGTGATCTGCAAAAGAAAGCTAATGGTCTTGGCAAACACGCCGGCATACGTGATCGCCAGAGCCACTGTCCAACTCCAATCCACCCGAAGGCCGCGAGTAAGGCTGCCTATAGCGATGAGCACCGGCGTACCAATGATGAACGTCCAAGCCAGAAGGGTGGACCGGGGCGCCGTATTTGCCGCTGCTTTCATGAGCACGAGCCCAAGGGCCCAACCGAAGGCTCCAAAGAGGAGGTACAGTATGCCGAGCAATTGGGTGTCCCCCCCAATTTGTCGCTCGATGACTGCCACTCCCCCAACGCCAAGAATCCCGATTGCTACACCGGCGTAGCCATGCCACGAACGTTGCTGGCGAAAAACTATTGATTCTAGAATTAGCGCCATAATGGGTGTGGTGCTGATCATCAGCGCAGCAACACCAGCGCTGACGCGTTGGACGCCGAACGCGATCCCCAGTGTTGATACAACAGTGAGTGATAACGCCATGCCAGTCGCTGCGGGCCACCATTTGCGCGCAAGGCGGGTGGGTTCCTTTGCTATCCGCGTGTAGAGGAACATCGCAGCTATAGCAGGAATCATCGACAATGCCTGCGCTGTAACAGGGTCAGATGCGGCGATAGCTACCTTGAGCGCAACCAGATTGACACCGAGAATTGCCGCAATAGAGACGACAATTAGCCCGACAAGAATTTTGACTCGTAATCTTGCCGAATCATGAGTGGTAGACAGATTCTCATCAGGTTCGTCTACTGCCACGGGGTATGCTCCAAATCCTGAGCGAAAGTGTTTGTCCTGGCAGACGTGCATTGCGTGTGAAGTACGTAGGTGGCACGAGCGTCATGTCGCTGCAGATATGCGCTCTCGCTTTACCGGATGTAAGAGTCGGCGGTTTGGAACAGACGGTCAGCGGTGCAATTGAATTGTACTTAGTTGCTTTGACGCGAGCTCATTGCAAATCTCTGACATTGGTATCCCATATATTGGGATAGAAGCGGCCCGAAGATATGAGGCGCTCGGTGATTGCACGGGTGGACTCGAGACGGTCATTGGTTCACGTTTGATCTTCATTTATCAAAAGTAGAATCAGGCATGACACCTGAGATGTCACAGGTTGCGGGAATGAATCCAGACGCAGCTAACATGCGACCCATTCCGGTAAGCACACCCACGATTGTGAACAATTCCACGAGTTCACAATCTGAAAAGTGGGAGGCAAGTTCGTTGTGCAATTCGGTTTGAATCGGCATTACTGGCGAGAGGGACGCAACAGCATCAGCGAATCGGATAGCTGCTTGTTCGGCCACGTTCAAGAAATCAAGCTCGAGGCTCGGATCTAGAAGTGTGCGGATCTCTTCCTCGGTGACACCGTGTTCAACTGCAGAGGCACTGTCACCAACTTGGCAGAAACTGCAACCTGAGTAAAGAGTGAGACGAAGCCGCACCAGTTCCTTTACTCGGATGGGAAGAACGCCTCCGAAGAAAACTTTCCGATAGAAGTCTGTCCAGTAAAAGTCAACGATGTGTTCTGCGTTGGCGGCAAATTGGAAAAAACTTGGATCACCGCCGAGTGCTTTGACGCTCTCGACTTTTGCGCGGAATGGAGCGGAGAGGTCCTCAATCGGAACCTTAGAAAAGGCCATTTTGATGTGTCGCCTTCTGTTAGTGAGGTTCGAACAAATCTGACGTTTGCACGTCATCCGGTCGAAAAAAGAAGATGAAAGCCATCAATCGCTTTAGTCTTCTGTCACGACGCAGGAGCCGCGTCTTGGCGGGTCCATGATTCCCATGCCGTGAAGCCACGAGTGTGCGTTTCTGTTCCTTCTCGATGGACTAGAGCCTCGCCGCGTTTCATTTGGTACCAAACGACGGCGGCGTACTCCATAGCAGGGGTTCCTGCAGGTAGGTTGGTCAATGAAATCGCCTCAAGTATTTCCCGGTCGGAAGCCCCGTGCTTGGTTGCCAATTGGGAGCTCCACTCTATTCCCTCCCGATCGCCACGTACGGCGGTAGTAATGGCAACCAAGACCAGGTAGCGGGTCTTCAAATCAAGTGCCAAGGGACGCTCATTAAAAATTGTGTACTGAATGTATTCCTCGAATATGGCTCGAATGTTTGGATCGACGTTCTCCAGAAGCCGGTTTACTGGCAAGTCAAAGACATCCCACTTGCCTGAGTCTTCACTTTCGCCCTTTGATGCGGAGATTGGCATCGGCATACCCTTCTAGGCCTGAATAAGAGTGGGGGTTCAACTTAGATGTCGATTTCGTTCGATAGCACAGTCACGGTGTAGTCATGACGAATAGTTCGGTCAAGTACGGGATCGGTCATACGAAGACTCCAGTTCAGGCCGAAATCCATCACTCCATTAACGCTCACAACAGTTCCAGAGAAGAGAATTGTTGCGCCCTCAGATTCGGGAATACGACCCTGAACACTGCGAACGATTTCGTCTGGTGACCAAAACTCAGCAACACTGGCTTTTTGGTATAACTCACCGTCGACGTAACTTTCCATCTCTACTTGATCCCAGTGGTCTTTGACTTCCTCCCAATTCCAGACCGTCGGAGCGAAGATATTCGGAGTGACTTGCTTTCCCCAAGGGATGTCTGTCTTCTCGAGTTCACGATCTGTGTGGTCGCTGCCACAAGTGACGAAGAGTTTGCCATCTTGTTTGATCATTACAATCTCGATTTCGCCGCTGGTGGTTTCATATTGCACGGGTACATCGTCTGTGATGAGTGTGGCCCAGCAACTAATTGGGAATATCACCGGAGGTTTTTCGGGCCAAGCTACGCTTACGCCGACCACTTCATCAAGGTGCCTTTGCATTTGCGCTCGGTCTCGAATAGTGAATCCGAGGTTGTATACGCGTGTAACGTCAAGTGTTACTGGATGCAGACCACTCGCATCTTGGACGGTGATATCAAGTTTCTGTGTCACTTCTTACTCCTTGTCGTAGGCTGTAAAATTGCAGTATCAAGGTCTGCAGTCGCCTTTGATGCGCGCTTCCAACCAACCGAAATTAGTTATGTGAAAATACTCGGCGCCATTGAGATCTTGGCGTGGTGTGTTCTTTCAAAATCACTAGCACCTCACAGAGCGATGGAGTATAACGAATTGCGGTTCGGAATCGAATACTCGTTATCCCAGAAGCGATGGGAAAACTTGATGCTTCCGTCTCATACTGTATCTAACAAGAATCGATTTTGTCTGATCTTTTCATGAACGTATTTGGCATGGCTTGCTCATACTTCTAGGCTGCCGATTCGGTGGACGTGGATGGATTTACCGCATACCCATTTCTAAGGTTCTGCGCGCGGTGCGAACAATGGCTTCATCCACCATGCGACCGGCATCGTCAACGAATGCGCCCTGACCGGCAGCCGCAGCCGCATCCGCTTGCGCCACGAGCCGGGCAGCAGCAGCAATTTCATCCTCGCTAGGAGTGAAGAGCGCGTTTACGACCCCGACCTGGGCCGGGTGGATACATGAACGTCCGACATAACCCATTCGAGCCAGTCGTCGAGTGCTTTCGGCGAAGAGGTCGAGGTCACGAAACTCCACGCTTACCGGAGCGATGGGGGCCGGTAAGCCAAGAGCTGCACACACGATGACTACACGCTGGCGAACGACGGTGAGCTCAGATTCCTCCGCCCCGAAAGTGACGCCGAGATCGGCGCGCAGGTCAGCTTCACCCACCTGCAGGTGGGTGACCCCGGGCACGGCCGCGATGTCGGCCACACTGAAGACAGCGAGGCCCGTCTCGATGAGTGGCATCATGCCTACATCGGGGAGGCCGCTCTGTTGAATTCGGTCGACGACCATCGAAACCTGTTGTGGTTGCTCAGCTTTGGCGAGCACGACACCGGATAGGCCAGGAACTAAGGCGGCATCGAGATCAGCGTGGAAAAGCTCCGGGGTTGGGTTAATGCGCACCCAAATTTTTGGTGCACCCTCCTCGCGAAGCCGCTGTGAATTCTCGTTGAGATAGTTCGTCAGGTTGACCCGCGCAGCAGCTTTGGCTGAGGGGGTAACCCCGTCTTCTAAATCAATAATGAGTGCGTCGGCCCCTCGCCCCGCCGCCTTGTCTAGACGCGATGCGTCATCGGCGGGAACGAAGAGCCAACTGCGAGGAGTCATCCGATGGAATCTCGACCAGACACCAACGACTTCGCAATCACCATACGCATGATGTCGTTCGTACCCTCGCCGATGGCCATCAGTGGTGCATCGCGGTAGAGACGTTCCACCACGTATTCGGTGGAGTAGCCGTAGCCACCGTGAATGCGCATCGCCTCGAGCGAGGCCTTGATGGCTACCTCGGAGGAGAAGTACTTCGCCATACCCGATTGCATATCGGCTCGGCGACCCCCGGCCTGTTCACTGGCTGCCCAGTAGGTCATGAGGCGGGCCGCCTGCAGTTCGGTGGCGATGTCGGCGATCTTGAGTTGAATCGCCTGGAAGTCCGCAATCGGCTTACCAAAGGCGGTGCGCTCCCGTGCGTAATCGAGGGCCGCGTCATAGGCGGCCTGGGCGATGCCGACCGAACGAGCGGCGATGTTGACGCGGCCAGATTCCAGAGCGGGTAGTGCCTGTTGCATACCGCGACCCTCAACGCCGCCGAGAAGATTTGCCACGGGAACGCGTGCGTCCTTCATGACAACCTCGCATGACTCCGGGCCCTTGTAGCCGAGCTTGCCGATATCGCGAAGTACTTCGTAGCCAGGCGTATCGGCATCCATGAGCAAGATGCTCATGCCTTTATGGCGGGGATCGGCCTGAGGGTCGGTCTTGACCATGATGGGCAGCGGATCAGCGTGGCGAGCATTGGTGATCCAGGTCTTTGAGCCGTTGACGATGTAGTGATCACCATCGAGCACAGCGGTCGTGCGGATGCCCTGCAGATCGGTGCCGGCATCGGGTTCGGTGAGGCCAACACCGGTGCGGCGCTCACCGGTAGCAAGGGCGGGAAGGTAGCGATTCTTCTGATCGTCTGTACCGAAGTGGGCGATCATCCAGCAGGAAAGCGAGTGGCTGCCCAGGGTGCCGGCGATTCCCATCCAGCCACGGGCCAGTTCTTCAAACACGATGGCGAAGGAGACGGGGTCTAGATCTAGGCCGCCGTACTCCTCCGGAATGGTCATGCCGAAAAGACCCATTGCCTTGAGTTTTTCGACGATCTCAGTGGGGTACTCCCCGCTTTTTTCCATCTCACTGGCGACCGGCTTGATTTCCTTATCGACGAAGTCGCGAAGGGTTCGTTGAAAGTCGCGCTGCTCTTCGGAAAACTGAAAATCCATGGTGAAGCCTTTCCGGTGATGGAGGTGAGTCGGCTAGGAGGTTGTGGTGCCAAATGCATTGGAGGCATTGAGTTGATTGATCTTTTCTGCGTCGTAATTGAGCATCGAAACCAAAATATCGGCTCGGTCTTCGTCGAGGAGCGGTGCTCGACGATGAGGTTCTTCGCGGGTGCCCACCCGCATGGCTGAGGCAACTGACTTCACATCACCCAGGGCCGGGGTGGTGGTTTCCACGATGAGGCCGCGTTCGATGGTGTGTGAGTCGGTGAGCGCTTCACCTACCGATTGCACTGCACCGCAAGGAATTGAAGCAGCACGCAGTTGAGTTACCCAGCTCTCTACAGTTCGGGTAGCAAACACCCGCTCCAAGATGTCGAGCAGTTCTACTGAATTGTTGAAGCGATTGCTGAAGGAATCGAAACGTGGATCGGTGGCCAGTTCGGGCATCTGGATCTCTTCGGCGAGCCGCTGCCAGAACTTCTCTTTCGCACAGCCCACCACGAACCAGCCATCGGTCGCTTCAAACGCCTGGAAGGGAACGATGGAGGGGTGGGCACTGTTCTTGGTGCGCAGTGGTTCGTGTCCGGCCGAAAGATGCCAGGTGGCGAGGTAGCTGAGCATGCCGATGGCGGTGTCGTAAAGGCTGAGATCACAGTCCATACCGATGCCATCGCGGCGGGCGCCGATGACGCCGGCAAGAATTGCCCCCGAGGCAACGAGGCCACCGGAAAAGTCAACGAGGGAAAGACCGGTTTTGGTGGGGGCACCGTCGGGGTCGCCGGTGATCGACATCCAGCCACCGAGTGCTTGCAGCATGTAGTCGTAGCCGGGATCTTTTGCGCGGGGTCCTTCCATGCCGTACCCGGACAGTGAACAACACACGATGGCCGGATTGAGGTGCTTCAGTGCGTCATAGGTGATGCCGATCTTGGCGGGCACGTCACCGCGAAGATTAGAAAAGACCACGTCACTGACTTTGACGAGGTCGTCAAAGACCGCCCGGCCCTCAGGGGTGTTGATATCGAGCAGGATGCTGCGCTTATTGCGGTTGAACGTCTCAAAGAATAGGGATGTGTCGCCCTCGGAATAGGGGGGTACGTGTCGGCCAACATCGCCTCGGACCGAGGGGTCTTCGATCTTGATGACCTCTGCCCCAAGATCTGCCAGATGCAAGGTGGCGAAGGGACCCGCCCCGTATTGCTCCAGGGAGATGATCCGGATGCCCTCTAGCGGTTTCACTATTTACCCTCTCGTGGATGACCACTCAAGAATAAGTGTCCGATGTTTAATTGGCAAGCCCTGGGGGCACCGGATGTGCAGCCAAATCGAGGTAGGTCAGGTGGACGACGTGTAAATGGTCACGCATTGCTTCTTCGGCACCCCGGGCGTCACCTGCTTCGATCAGGCTGGTGATTTCACCGTGCTCACGTTCAATGCGCTGCCAATGGGTTTGCTTGCCCTGGGTTCGATCGAATCGGGTGGTCAACACGTTATATACGGGCATTGCCAGGGCAGGCAGCAGTGGGTTGCCGCTTAACCGCAGCACGGCCCGGTGCCATCCCCAGTTCATCTCGTCGCGGTCGGGTGCTTGGGCACGCACCTGGAGGGCATGGAGTTCGTCAGCCCCCGTCGCGCCGCATTTATCGGCAGCCAATGAGGCGGCGAAGGGTTCGATGAGTTGGCGCACCTCCACGAGGTCGCTGAGCGCAACGTCTTGCTGGGTGAGCAGGGCACCCACCGTGGTATTGAGATAGGAAGCGATGCTCTCTGGGGCAACCCGGGCAACGAAGGTGCCCCCCGACCGTCCACGCACCGTCTCCACGAGCCGCTCGCTCGCGAGCAATCGAATGGCTTCACGGACGGTGCCCCGGCTGACGTCGTAGGTCTCGGTGAGGTCTGCTTCGATCAACCGGTCGCCGGGCGCCAAGGCACCGGTAATGATCTGCGCCCGTATGTCGTTGGCGAGGCGTTGGTATTCGGTGCTGCCGCTAGCACCAGACAGCGGCACATCCCCCTGATACATACTCATACGCTAGTGGTGTAGCCCCGAAGTTGTGCGACACCGGCGTGATCGGGCGGTTGTGTCACGGCATCACATCGCCGCTATTGGGGCCTAGATTGGCTCCCACATACAAATTGCCGCCGGGATCGCTGGCCAGCAGAACCGCGGTGGGTGCGACCTCTTCTGGCTTGCCAAATCGACCGAGGGGTAGTTCCTTGCGCTTGGCTTTCTTCCATTCCTCGTCGATCGCCTCCACCATGGGTGTGTCGATAGGCCCTGGTGAAATTGCATTGACCAGCACCCCCGCCTCGGCCACCTCCAGGGCTAGGGACTTGGTAAAGCCGATAACCCCGGCCTTGGCCGCGCAGTAGTGCGCGAGGGAATGCCCGCCCTTGATGCCCAATTGACTGGCGATATTGATGATGCGACCTGAGCCTCGGGCCAGCATGTCGGGCAGAACATGGTGGGTCACCAGGAAGACTCCGGTGAGATCTACCGCGATCGTTTCTGACCACATGGCCAGGTCCATGTCGGCTACTGATGCCTGGGTGGCGATGCCGGCGGAGTTCACCAGGATGTCGATGCTGCCCAACGAGGTGAGGGTGCTGGCCACGGCCACTTTCACGGAGTCTTCGTTGGCCACATCAATGGCCACACCTGTCACCGCACCAATTTCTTCAGCGGCCCGCTCCGCTGCCTCACCGTTGCGGTCGGCCAGGACCACGCGGGCTCCTTCATTGACGTATGCCGCGCCAATCGCCTTGCCAATGCCGCCTGCCCCACCAACGATGAGGGCGGTTTTTCCTTGCAGGGCAGATGAGGTTGACATGTGCGTGCTCCTATCGGGGTACGAAAAGGGTTGAGCTGATTGGGATGGCGATGTGGTTAGACGGGCAGGCGAACGGTGTAGCCGCCATCAACGACGATGGCTTGGCCGGTGATGTAGGACGCTTCAGCGGAGGTGAGGAAGCTAATGAGCGCAGCAATATCTTCCGGTGCACCCACTCGGCCGGCCGGAATTGAGGCCGCGATTGCCTTAAGGCCTTCCGGCCCAAGTGAATTGACCGGGTCCAGCGACTGAGGTGTCTCGATAATCCCCGGGACCACGGTGTTGATCGTGATGTCGGGAGAGAGTTCAACAGCCAGTGATCGCACCAGGCCCACAAGGCCGGCTTTCGCGGTGGCGTAGTGGGCATGATCTGGCCAGCCGTAGACGGCACCGGCGATGGAGGACACCGCGACCATGGACCCTCCGGAAGTCATGTGTGGTCGGGCCGCTCGCAGGGTGCGCATGACACCGGTGAGGTCGACCTGGAGCATGTCGTCCCAACGCTCATCGGTCATATTCGCCAGGGAGGAATCGCGTAGAATTCCGGCATTGGCCACAACGACATCGATGGTTCCGCAGTGATCGACGGCAACCTGCATGAGGGCGTCAACCTGGGCGGAATCTTTCACGTCCACTTCTACGATGTGCGCGCTGCCACCGACGGCCGCAACCGCAGCTACGGTGAGTTGAGGATCGTGTGGATCGCCAGGAAAGGTGGCCACGATCGGGACGAGGCCACGTTGGGCGAGGGCTACGCAGGTGGCGCGTCCGATTCCGCTCGCGGCTCCGGTAACAACGGCTGCACCCATGGGTCGTTCTCCTGTTCGTGACGTAATGCCGGACGTAGAATTAATGTCCGATGATAGTCGGTTGCGCGTCACGAGTGCCAGGGTTTTCCCAAACCGCTAGGCCTCTAGTTCTGGATGACCGGTCCAATCAGGATCGTTTTCATCAACGGGTGCGGTGGCAGTGGCGCCGGCAAGGAAGCCGACGGTGCGCAGCCCGTAACCCACCGATGGCCCAACGAGCAGGGCGAAAAGCACAGTGCCCAAACCCACCGTGCCACCGAGTAGCCAACCAAAGGAAAGGACGGCAACTTCAATGCCGAGGCGCACCAGTGACACCGGTGAGCCACTGCGCCGATGAATACCGGTCATGAGCCCATCGCGGGGGCCGGGGCCCAAATTGGTGGTGAGGTAGAGCCCGCTACCGATACCGATGCAGGCAATACCGGCGAGCACCTGCAGTACCTGCCAACCAAAAGTGCTTGGGGTGGGCAGGATTTCTAGCATGACCTGAAGTGACAAAGCGATGATCACCGCGTTAGCCAGCGTGCCTAATCCGGGGCGTTCACGCAGCGGAATCCACAGGAGTAGTACGACCACACTGGTCCAAAAATATGCCGCACCGATGCTGATGGGCAGCCGGGTAGACAGCCCCTCAGCGAAAACTGTCCAGGGGCTTACCCCGATACCGGCGTCCACCAGCAGCGCCTCGCCGGTGCCGAACAGCCAGAGCCCAACGGCGAGTACCAGCAAGGTGGTGGGCCGTGCCTTCCATCGAGTGCCCTCCACCCGCCAACGAGTGAGCGGGACGCTGCGGGACGGAAGCAGTCGCGACCAAGAGTTGCGGGTCACTCAATGACCGCACGGCGCGGTCCAAGACCCCAGGCCAGATAGTTCCAGCCCCAGTCGGCAATCACACTGACTCGGTTGCGGCCACCGGCGAGGTACCCCACATGCAAACCCAGCCAGGCCAGCCACGCCGCCGTTCCGTGCAGCGAAATCCCCTGGGGAGTCTCCGCCACCGCACGACGACGACCGATGGTGGCCATCTGGCCTTTGTCGGTGTAAACGAAGGCGGGGAGTGGTTGGCCGGTGATCGCGGCGGTAATGGTCTTGGCTACATGTCGGCCCATCTGCATCGCCACCGGAGCCACCATGGGCAGCACCGCGTCGTTTTCGGTGAACGCAGCGGAGTCGCCAATCACCCAGACATTTGCCGAACCCTGCATGCGCAGGTACTCATCCACCAGGAGCCGCCGCCCTGGCCCGGTGGCACCGATGTCGCCGAGCTTTTCTGGGGCGGCTACTCCAGCAGCCCAAATCACCGTGCCGGTGGGCAGAATTTCGCCGGTGCCGAGGTGTAAATCGCTTTCATACATGCGGTCAACAGCGGAGTTGAGTTTCACTTCGACACCTAGTTTTTCCAACTCTTGCTTGGCGTGATTACTGGAACCTTCCTTGAACATGGACAGAAGTCGCGGGCCAGCCTCCACCAGCGTGATCGACGCGTAGTCAGCAATGGCTGGGTACTCCCGATGCAGGCTGCGTTGAAGTTCGGCCACCGCACCAGCCACCTCAACACCGGTGGGTCCGCCGCCCACGACCACGACGCGCAGGCTCTCTCGCGGCAGTCGCGACTCCTGTACCTCCTCGTAGGTGCCAAAGAGCCGCTGCTTGATCGCGCGGGCTTCGTGAATGTTTTTCATTTGCAGTGCATGCTGTTCCACGCCGGGAATACCGAATGTGGTGCCGACGCTGCCGGTTGCGATAACGAGATGGTCATAGGAAACATCGGTGCCATCGGCCATGCGCAGCGAGTTCTTTTCGGGCTGAATGCGCGCGACATCGCCTCGTAAAAACGACACACCTGGCAGTGCGGCACGCACCGGGTAGGCAATGTCGTCTTCAGGTAGACCACCGGTGGCCACCTGGTAGAGCAATGGTGAAAACAACTGATACGGGTGCCGATCAATCATCAACACATCAACATCCAGATTGCGGCGCAGCGCCTTGACGGCAGCTAATCCGGCGAATCCTGCACCAATAACGACAATTTTCGTTGGCCTACTCACACTTGCAGTGTCTCATCCTCGGCGAATACCGGCTACCGTCATCGAATGAGCACTGCTTCACCCGGCGACGAGGGTCGAGTTGCCACCTCACCCTGGGCTGTGGGCATCGCAGTCACCGTGGCGGTGGCGTGCCTCCTCGTGGTCGTTGCCCTGGCCGTCTCTGCGTTGCGCGGTGATGACCTCGACGCGGTAGAAGGTCTGCCCACCGTTGCTGAGGTTGTGGTGGCCCAGGCTCATCGACACGGAATTGAGTTACCCGAACTTACTCCTGAGCAGCAGCAGGCCCTCGCTGCGCCTCTAGCCCCGGGCACCACCGACTCGGTGTATGAACAGTTGAGCCTGCAACTGGGCCAGGTCGCACTCCTAGACGGGGTGGAATCAGCAGTTTTCTTGCTCGGTGAAGTGGCAGCCAGCAGTCCGGATGCGGCGCAGGTGTGCGACCAGATCTTCGTTGAACTCAGCCGCGAAGCCGGTTCGTTGGCTTCTTCGATGGCTTCACCGTGTCCTAACTCCCGATAGCGATATCGTGGCGCGGAAGCGAGCTGCGCACAACGCGCACCTAACCCGAGGAGAACCCATGAGCATTGCTGTCGGCGACACCATCCCTGATGTGGCGATCCGCACCGTAGAAAACGGCATGCCCTCGCCCACTACCACCGCTGAATTGCTCGGCACCGGTCGTGTGGTTCTGTTCGCGGTGCCCGGAGCATTCACGCCCACCTGTTCCAAGGAGCATCTGCCCTCCTATGTCGCCTCCGCAGCCGAACTCAGCGAACAGGGTGTGGACCGCATCGTGTGCATCTCGGTGAACGATCCGTTCGTCATGCATGCGTGGGCTCAGGCTGAGGGCGTGGGCGAAGAGATTGTCATGGCCTCCGATGGCAATGGCGATTTCGCCGAAGCGATCGGGCAGACGGTCGACGCCAGCGGATTCGGCCTCGGCACGCGTTCGAAGCGTTACGCGATGGTCATTGACGATGGTGTCGTTACCTCATTTATGCCCGAAGCAGACGGTTTCTCTGCGGTAGCAAGCCTGGGCAGTTGTGTGGTGGACGCACTCAAGGCCTAGCAGCTTCGAAAAGCCAGCGGCGCCTAGAAGCCTGCGGGTAGGTGTTGATGGTGGGCAACAACGAGATGCCGCGTGCTGCGCGTAAGTGATACGTAGAGGTCCCGACCCGGTTGGGCTGACTCGGCTTCGACATGGGCGGGTTCGCACACGATGACCGTGTCAAATTCCAACCCCTTCGCTTCACGTGCGTTGAGCACACACACCGGGGCGTCTAGTCGTGCAGTGCCGGTACCGAGTTGATCCGCGGTAAGCGTGCCCGTCAGTGCCGCCCAGCACCGAACTCGGTCTTGGTCGGCAACGATCACCGCCATCCTGCCAAAATCAGGATCACGCAGTTCTTTCGCGACTAATTCAGCGACGGTTGCCGCCCAGTCTTCACCCATCTGCACGATCGAGGGAGGATCGCCGTCCCGAATGCTGGTGACCGGGATCGGTGTTCGCCCAGCGGCGCGCAGTACATTTTGGGCGAGCTCCATAAAGGGCCGCGGAGTTCGGTAGTTGATGGTGAGAGTTTCTGCGCGCCAACGTGTTTCCGTATGGTGTCTGGGCTTGGCAATACGCCCTAGGGCGCCTTCCCAGGAGTCTGGCGCACCCTGTGATCCGGCCTGGTCGAGATCGCCGACCACCGTCATGGACAGTGATGGGCAACGCCGAGCGAGCAGCCGCCACATCAGAGGTGAAAGTTCTTGGGCCTCATCAACGACGACATGCCCAAACACCCACTCACGGTCCATGCTTGCCCGCTCAGCTGCGGTGAGGTGTGCCGCGTCACCGCTGTAACGATCAATGAGTTGATCTGTAGACACACCGACTGTTCCGGTCATTTCCAGCACCGACTTCGCATACTCAGCTTCGCGGGCTCTGTCTGCGGTGGCGTAAGACTGGGATTTTCGGGCAGCTTCATCGTCAATGCCAAGAAGTTCGGCAGCTTCATCAAGGAGAGGCACATCTCCCCACGCCCACTCCGACCCGCGTTGTCGTTGCAGGGCAGCCCGTTCGGTCGCGCTGAGTTTTGGTGCCGCCAGGTGCAGTCGCTGCGGGTCTGCCCACAGATCAGAAATCACCTGCTGGGGGGTGAGCGGCATCCAAGCAAGGTTGATTTCTCGCTTCACGTCGGGTGCGTCTCGCAGGTCTTCGATGAGTTCTTCGCGACGAGAGGTTATGTCAAGCCCGCGTGCATCGGCGAGTAATTCAGCGAGTGAAGAAAGCATGGTGAGTGCATAGGTGCGTCGGGCCACATTATGTGGTCGGTGCGACGCTCGGGCACGGTCGAAAGCGTGGGCAAAAATCGACGGTGGCACAACAATCGGGGTGCCGCCAACTTTGAGTTGTACATCGTGTGCCGGTAGGCGTTGACGGTCGCGTACCGCCTTGGCAATCACATCAACCATATTGAGCCGACCCTTGATCGCAGACACGGTGGCGGACTCATAATCGCTGGCATCAACACCGGGTAGGAGGGTGCCGGGTGTGGCCAGCATGGCTGATGTTTCACCAAGGCCTGGCAGCACCTGTTCGATATAGCGCAGAAACAGGGGGTTGGGCCCGACGATGAGAACGCCGCTGCGCGCCAAACGATCTCGGTGGGTGTAGAGCAAATAGGCGGCACGGTGCAGGGCGACAACGGTTTTGCCGCAGCCGGGGCCACCCTCGACAACAAGTATTCCGCCCAGGGGCGCGCGAACGATGGCATCTTGTTCTGCCTGCAGGGTGGCCACGATGTCGTGCATGCGGCCGGTGCGCTTGCGGGCCAGTGCAGCCATCAAGACGCCGCCACCTTGCACGTCGTCAACGCCGACACCGCTGCTCCCCTCAGCTAGGGCATCGAGATTGAGCACATCGTCTTCAATCGCGGTCACGCGGCGACCTTCAGTGACGAGGTGTCGGCGTCGCACAACGTCACCCGGTCGAGCGGCCGTTGCCTGGTAAAACGCCTCTGCCGCCGGAGCCCGCCAGTCGGTGAGCATTGAGGACTGAGCGTCATCGGTAAGACCGATGCGCCCGATATAGCGCGGCAGGCCATCGAGTAGATCGAGTCGTCCGAAGCACAGCCGCTGCTCTGCAGCGTTAAGTGAGGTCAGACGTTCGGTGTAAAGCCGCACAAAAGCTTCCTGCTCGGTGCGCGCACCGGGGGTTCCTACCGTTTGCCCATGGCGAGATCGGTTTAGCTCAGCCTCGGTGTAAGCGCGCACCTCATCCAGACGCCGATAGAAACGGTCGAGGTTGTGCTGCTCGGCAGCGAGATCATCACTCATCGCCACAGGTCCGGATCGTGCAGGAAGGCCGCGATCAGTTGGGCTGCCTCGTCAGACACATCATCGCCGCCATCCCAGCGAGTCAGGAGTGCATGTGCCTGCTCGCGTTGGGCCGGTCCGCCATCTTGGGCCACGCGAAGCAGGCTTTGTCGCTGCATGCCTCTTCCTCCGCCCCGGAGCGCACTTTGCCGTTCGACTCAAATATGGGTAATGAATCATCCCGCATGCTGAGTCAAAGTGCGCGTCAGGGTAGGGCAGCGGCACCTTCCTTCCAGCCACGCCAGCCAATGTTCCACACGGCGCCGGGCCCTTCCCACCAGTCCACATCGACACTGGTGCCCTTGGTGATCACCGGGTCGCCTTCTAGTGCGTGCTCGTAAAACCACTGACCGTCTTCGTAGGACATGTTGGTGCAGCCATGCGAGGTGGGGGCAACGCCAAGGTTGTATTCGTTCCAGGGCGCAGCGTGCAGGTATTCACCACTGGGTGTGATGCGCAGGGCATAGGGAACTTGAACGTCGTATGGTTCGCGCGGGCCTGGGTTAACCATGCGCTTCATTTCGTAGCGTTCCATGATTGTCTTGATGCCAGACGCAGTTTCCCAGGTGGGCTTGCCCAGCGAAACGGGAACTTCACGAATGAGTTCACCGTCCTTCACCAGTTTTCCCATCTGCGTGTCTTGGCGAATGGTCAGTACCTGCTCCCGACCGATTCTGATACGTCGGTCAGGCTCAAAGTCGGCGAGCCCGTCTTCGAGCCAGGTCGTGCGAAATTTCACCAGGGTGCGGCCCGGCCAAAACTCACGAGGGCGGTACACCATGGTGTAGTCATCGGGCCAACTCCATGCGGCCAGACCAATAGGTTTATCCGCCTCAACCGTCGCGGTGCGTTCCAGCACCTCCCTCAGTTCGACCGGAACTGCTGCGCCGAAGGTGATGCGCAGCACGATGCCAACGCCGTAACGCGCTTGGCCGCCGAGGGGATAAACGCTGGTGATGTAGGCCGGTTCCATTCCCTCCGGCAGGGTGTCGTCTACTGGAACGACTACCGGGGTCGGCGTGGGGGTTTGGGTGGGCGCTGGGACAGCGACATCAACCGTCTGCGCCGCGAGCGATGGCACGGGAAGGGGGGCGTCGATCCAGTCGGACACGGCAGGGGTTGCCGCGATTGCCACGCCGGCCATCGCACTGCCGGCACCGAGGGCAACGATGCCTGTCCAGACTCCGGCAGTACCCATTCCAGCACGAAGGCGTTCCCCACGGCTGCGTTTGCGCCCATGTGCTCCGCCACTCACACCCCATATGTACCTTGTGTCACACCTGGAAAGGCGATAGAAGGACGGTCAATGACCGAGAAAAATTAGATTGTTATGTCCCCGTGACAAATATGGCCATTTCGTGAGCAACAGCGGCCACGAAAGCATCAATGTCTGATTCGGTGGTATCCCACGAGCACATGAAGCGCACCTCACCGGTGTGGTGGTCCCAGGTATAAAAAGCATATTCCTTTTGCAGCCGCTCGGTCACCGCTGCGGGCAGCACCGCGAACACCCCATTGACCTGAACGGCCTGGCTAACGCGCACACCCTCAATCGCAGTTAAGCTCGTAGCGAGACGCTGGGCGCGAGCATTAGCAATGCTGGCATTGCGATGCCACAGGTCGCCATCAAAGAGGGCAATGAGTTGGGCGCTGATAAAACGCATTTTGCTGGGCAGCTGCATGAAGGTCTTGCGAACGAAAGGCACCGCGGCGAGCAGGTCGGGGTTGAGCACCACCACTGCCTCAGCCGCCATTGCACCGTTCTTTGTCCCGCCTAAAGACACGATGTCCACGCCGACATCGGTGGTGAAATCGGCGAACGAAGCACCAAGGCTGACAGCTGCATTACTGATTCGGGCGCCGTCAAGATGAACGAACATTCCTAAATCGTGGGCGTGTGCGGTGATGGCGGCGATCTCTCCGGGTGTGTATACGGTGCCCAGTTCGGTGGATTGGGTGATGCTGACCACGCGTGGCTGGGCTCGGTGCACAACCCCAAAACCCCACGCCTGTCGATCGATGAGATCCGGGGTTAGTCGAGCATCGGGAGTGGGTACGGTGAGAAGTTTGAGTCCGGCCACACGTTCGGGAGCGCCGCCTTCATCGGCATCAATATGGGCCGACTCCGCGCAAATTACGGCTTCCCACGGACGGCAGACACTTTGCAGCGCAACAACATTGGCGCCCGTGCCGTTGAAAACACCAAATGCTTGTGCATCCGCGCCGAAATGACGCTGCACCACGTTGGTGAGTTGAGCTGAAACTTCATCATCGCCGTACGCAATCTGATGACCAGAATTCACGGCCCCGATAGCGGTGAGAATTTCTGGGTGCACCCCGGCATAATTGTCACTGGCGAAGCCACGCCACGATGGCTTTAGTTCGATCACGCATTGTCCTTTTCGGGCCGTAGGGAAAAGCTGCGTGGTAGCACCATGGCCGGTACGTCGCAGTGGCGCAACATGCGGTGGGTCATATCGCCCAGAACCACGCGGTGGAGGGGTCCTTCATTGCTCGACGCCAGAACGAGCAGGTCCTCATCGGTGAATCCGTAACGGGCTAGTGCTCGGTCGGTTGTGTCTCCGGAGGTAACCACGCCGGTGACGTCGTCCCGCCCGAGGGTTGCAATCACCGCTGCCTGTACTTCGCGCTCGTGCTCGGTGAGTCGTTCCATAAAGGCACGCTCGGTGTCGCGCGGTACGCGAGAGCCCAAAACGCGGGACGGACTCACCAGCGGGGTGAGCAGTTCAACGGATAATCCGTGGGGGGTGGCCAGTCGAAGAGCCGTGTGTGCGGCTAACTCGGATTCATCAGTCGGGCGGCAAGCCACCACGAGCCGGCGCAGAAACTCCGGTGCTGTTTCTCGATAGCCCTCCGGCGCCAACGCAATCGTGGCTGAGCTGTTGTGCAGGAGCCGGTCTGCCACTGAACCGAGACTGAGCGCCCCTTTCCGCCCGGAGGGAGCAGGTCCGATGACGATGACTCGAGCATCGTGATCTTTCGCCGCCGCGAGCAGGCCGCGCCCACGCGAAGGATTGGCTCTAGTTTCGGTGCTGACATGGGTGATGCTCCAGTCGGTGGCGAGTAGTTCCGCTGCCTCTGCAACGGCGAACTCGGCGCGCTCCTGAACAAAGGCACGCCATTCGGCGTCAACGCTGGTCAGACTTGGGAACTCAAAGGGTGGAGGGTAGATGTGGGTGAGCACGATCCGTGCGTCGGTGAGTCTGGCCAAGACAGCGGCGAGGGCGAGGGCATCTTCACCCGCATCGTCGGGAGTTACCCCAACCAGGATATTCATCGTCACTGCTGTGCCACCTCTTGACTAATTTTCCCCGCCTCAGACTGAAGCAGATTGCCAAACGAACACTACGCGTCTACTGCGCCAACGTCCCACGATGCTCAGGATCTCCTGGCTACGGTATGTCTCGTGATGTTCTTAATGTTCGTGTTCTGGGGCGTGACCTACGTTGGGGTCTTCCTACACAAGAGGTGGACCATCCCCGCTGCCCTGGTGTCCTTGGCTTACACGCTGGTGATGTTGCGCGTGCACATGACCGACACGATTCCGCTCAACTTCTAGGCGAGGACTCCACATGAGCACACCAACAATAACCGACCCCGCCACCGACCCGGCCGGAGTTCGACTCGTCCAAATCATGCGGTTAGTCAATATCGTCGCGCTGCTCGCGCTTCTCGGTGTGTTGGCGGGGTCGCTCTTCTTGCAATTTGGAATTGGCGAACAACCGTGCCCGCTGTGTTTGGTGCAGCGCTCAGGCATGGTCGGTTTGGCGCTGGGCCCCATTATGAATCTGCTGTGGGGGCTGAAGCCTTCCCACTACGCGATCAGCATTCTCGCTGCGCTCGTGGGCGCTGCGGGATCTAGTCGACAAATCTTGATTCACATCGCCGACCCCAATGACCCCGGCTACGGTCCGGCTGTATTGGGTTGGCATCTGTACACCTGGGCGCTGGTCACCTTCGTCATTGCCATTGCCGGCATCAGCGTATTGATGCTGTTCCCGAAGCAGTTTGCGATGGGAGATGAGGGCATCATCAAGACCGCCGGGGGTCTGCGCCCATGGATTATTTCCGTTGCCTTCGGTGTCATTTTGTGGATGATGGTCGACGCCACCATCATTGGCGTTTCAGAAGTATTTGAATGTGGCCTGGGCGGATGTCCTGATGATCCTCCCGACATCCTGGGCGTGGGAACCATCTGGGGTGCAATCTATTTGGCCGCAATCGGTGCCGTTTCCATTGCCATCGGTTTCGCTATTGAACGTGGCTTGCGTCGTCGTGCTCACGCTGAGGTGCAATAGATCGGTCACTGACCATTCATGCACCGCTTTTGCTCTGCCTTCGTTGACTAAACCGATGAATCCTTTTCCTTGCACACAACCTGTGCTGAGGAAGAGGAGCAGAAGATGTCTGATGATGTCGGTACGAATGATGTTGGTACAAACGGGAGGTTCCATCGGCGGCGTTCTCGCCGTGCCACTTCTTGGATGATGGCGATTGGTGGTTTTGGTACGGCAACATTGCTGACCGGTGCCATGGTTTTCGCTGGCGGTGCGGCATCCGCTCAGGTAAACCCCCAAACCTATTGCAAAGATCGATGCCCAACAGAGACGGTGACCGCAACGGTGACGAATACGGTGACCTCGACGGTCACGACAACCGCACCCGGCCCGACGAGCACGGTGACCACTACGGCACCTGGCCCGACGAGTACGGTGACCACTACGGCACCTGGCCCGACGAGTACGGTGACCGAAACGGTGCCTGGCCCGACGAGCACGGTGACCGAAACGGTGCCTGGCCCGACCACGACGGTGACCGAAACTCCAATTGTTCCGTCACCGGGTACAACGACGACCCCCCAACCGGCGCAGACGGTGACGATCGCGGCAGGCACATTGCCTACCGGGGTGGATGCCGGCGGTGGCACGGGCCAGTCAGCGCCACTGATCGGCTGGCTCGGCGTTGCGATCGCACTGATCATTGCCGGTCTCGGGACTGAGCGACTCATTACCTCCCGTCGCTCATGAGCTGGGGCACCCGACACGCGTCTGCGGTGTGGGGTGCCGGACTGCTCACGTTGGCGGTAGCGATCCTGGCGGCTTTGGCCATGCTGGGATCGCTACCGTCCACCGGTGCGGTTGGCCCTTCACCGACGGATTCGGTAGCGGTAGGCACCGCAGAAAACATTTCTGCGACGCAGGGTTTGCAGTTGGCAGCCGACCCGCCCGGTACGATTGGCGATCTTGCGTCAACGGTCGGGTCTGATGAATCCCAGGTCTCGCCGCAGCCGGTCGAACGGCAGGTCGAAGTGGTTGCCGGCATCATTCCTGCCGCAGTGATCGTGCCCGACCTCAGTGTGACCGCACCCGTGGTGTCGGTGGGCCTTGAATCCGGCGGAGGTGTGTTTGTTCCTGAAGATGTTGCGACGGTGGGTTGGTACACCGGCAGCATGCCGGTGGGTGCCGATGCTGGATCTACCGTGTTGGTGGGTCACCGCGATTCACGCGTGCAGGGTCAGGGCGCCCTCGGTTCCATCGAACTACTCAACCCTGGTTCACAGGTGACCGTGGTGGGTGCCGATGGCGTGGGTGTGGTCTACGCAGTGTCTCGAGTGGAGTTCGTCGAGAAAGCTGACTTTGCCACCATTGTGGCCGATGCATTTTCCATCGTCGGTGATCCGCGACTGACACTGATTACCTGCGGTGGTCAGTTCGACTCGTCTGCGGGTAGCTATCTATCGAATGTGATCGTGACGGCTACTCCGGTAGCGGGTTAACGTGGGCAGGGCTTCAGCATTGCCCGCGCACCAGCGATATCGCCGGCACCGAGCGTGGGACGTGCGCCCACAACAGGAAACATCGCATTGGCCTGCTCATCTGCGTGGCCGAGGCCAAAGATGTGGCCAAGTTCGTGCAGGTAGAGCCCCTTGAGTGAGCGTCCACTCACCTCGCGGGTATTGCGCACATGCTTGGCTCGAAACATTGCGACCCCACCGATGATTTCACCAGTGCGCGACTCCACACGTGCGGGCATGGCCAAACCAGCTACTGGATCAACCATGAGCGGATCTTGGTTTTCGCGAATGAAGGAAATGTAAACGTGTCGATCACGCAGGCCTGACCCGTCCCTGGGCCACAGGGTGTGTGACACCGGATTGACGGTGAGGCGCTCGCGTCCGGTGAAGGAAAGTTTCAGGCCGGTGGCCGTTGACCATGCCTTAAGTGACCGAGCCAAGCGCCGAATTTCGCCGGTGCGCTGTTTCTTGCGCAGTGCCGACACATCAACCGACCACGTGATGGGTGTGGCACACGTCGTCCAGCCGCTCCCCTGAAGTGAGGTGCCATCAAAGAAGCCTCGGTAATCGCGGGCGGTGTCAGCCTGTGCGGGTGCAGCGCCGGCGGTCAACAGGCCCAGCATGAGAGCGAGGGCCATCAGCGGCACCAACACAATCGCCCTAATAACGGTCAATTGCGGCTTAATGTGCAAATCGGTCAAAACGGTCATTTGACCAGGCTAACAAACCCACTGACCGATCATGATCACCGGCCCTGACCGGGGCAGAACTAGCCGATCATGTCCCGACCTGAGATGAGCGACCGGGCAATGAGGGTGCGAAGAATCTCATTGGTTCCCTCACCAATCGCCATCAGCGGGGCATCACGGTAGAGCCGCTCCACGACATATTCGGTGGAATAGCCGTATCCGCCGTGAATTCGCATTGCCTCCAGTGCGTTGTTGATGGCCACCTCGGAGGCGAAGTACTTCGCCATGCCCGAGGGCATGTCGGCCCGGCCACCATCCGCCTGAACCGACGCAGCCCAATAGGTGAGTAGGCGTGCTGCTTGTACCTGGGTGGCCATATCGGCAATCTTGAGTTGGATCGCTTGGAACTGCGCAATGGGTTGACCAAAAGCCTGGCGCTCGCGGCTATAGGTGAGCGCCGCATCGTAGGCCGCTTGGGCAATGCCGACGGCGCGCGCGGCAATGTTTACCCGGCCCGATTCCAGGGCAGGTAAAGCTTGCTTGAAGCCACGGCCTTCCACCCCACCGAGCAGGTTCGCCACCGGCACCGCCACGTTGTCCAGCACGATCTCGCACGATTCCGGGCCCTTATAGCCCAGCTTGCCGAGGTCGCGAAGCACTTCAAAGCCAGGGGTGTCAGCGTCGATGAGCAAGATGCTCATGCCTGCGTGCGCTGGTTTTGCAGTGGGGTCAGTCTTCACCAAGACAGGCAGGGGGTCTGCGTGACGGGCATTGGTAATCCAGGTTTTACGGCCGTTCACCACGTAGTGATCCCCGTCCAAAATGGCCGTGGTTCGGATGCCTTGCAGATCAGAACCCGCATCGGGTTCGGTGAGGCCAACTCCGGTTCGCCGCACACCCGTGGCCAGTTCGGGTAGGTACCTATTCTTTTGATCCTCGGTACCAAACTGAGCGATCATCCAGCACGAGAGTGAATGGGTGCCCAGGGTGCCAGCGATGCCCATCCAACCGCGCGATAATTCCTCGAAAACGATGGCAAAGGACACCGCATCAAGATCGAGCCCGCCGTATTCGGTGGGGATCGTCATGCCAAAGAGACCGAGTTCTTTCATTTGGTCCACGATGGCCGTGGGGTATTCACCGCTGCGCTCCATCTCACTGGCAACCGGCTTAATCTCGCGATCAACGAACTCGCGCATGGTGCGTTGAAAGTCGCGTTGCTGCTCGTCGAGTTCGAAATCCATAGGGGGAGAATAAGTGTCCGACCTTTGCTGCGCAAGTGACCTAGCTTTTCACGCGACAGCGTCTACGCACTGTGTCAAGGTGGAGCCCAGACGCGAAAAGTGGCTGTTCGTGGCCGCCCAACGACTTTACGAGGAGTGACGCTGCGATGTCGTCGATGCTGCTGTCCAACAAAGATGTGGAATTCCTGCTCTATGAATGGCTCGGCATCGACACCTTGCTCGGGGCGGGGGCCTTCGGCGACCTTGACCGGGATTCCCTCGACGCGATTCTCCAACTAGCCGAACAACTTGCTACCGAGCAGTTCGCTCCGCACAACCGCCGCAATGATGCCGAGGAGCCCACCTTCGATGGCAATAAGGTCATCGTCAATGCAGAGGTAGCCACCGCGCTTGCCGCCTATTACGAGGCTGGATTTGGTGGTCTGGCGATGCCGGAATCGGTGGGCGGTACTGAATTGCCCAGCGTGATTGCGGTGGCGATCGGCATGTGGTTTTCTGCCGCGAACGTGGCGACTTCTGGCTATTCCTTCCTCACCCGCGCCAACGCCAATCTGCTACTCGCCTATGCGTCACCAGAACAAATTGAACGCTGGGTGCCACCCATGGTGGCCGGTCGGTATTTCGGCACCATGTGTCTGAGCGAACCACAGGCAGGCTCATCGCTGTCCGACATCACCACGCGCGCTCAACGTCAAGAGGACGGCACGTATCTGATTCGTGGCAACAAGATGTGGATCAGCGGCGGCGATCATGATCTCAGTGAAAACATCGTGCACCTAGTACTCGCTCGCGTGCCGGGGGCACCGGCCGGTGTTAAAGGAATCTCTTTATTTATCGTGCCGAAACTACTCGAGGATGGCAGCGATAACGACGTGAGCCTCGCCGGGCTGAATCACAAAATGGGTCAGCGCGGCCTCACCAATTGCCTGTTGAACTTCGGTGAGGGTGCAGGCTCGGTGGGCTACCTGGTGGGCGAAGAAAATAACGGACTCGCCTACATGTTTCACATGATGAACGAGGCACGCATCGGTGTGGGTAGCGCCGCGGTGGCCCAGGGCTATTCGGGTTACCTGCACGCATTGGACTACGCGCGCAATCGTCCGCAGGGGCGTCCGCTCACCAATAAAGACCCGGCCGCACCCATGGTGCCCATCATTAATCATGCTGATGTGCGCCGAATGTTGCTGGCTTCTAAAGCCTATGTCGAGGGAGGCCTAGCGCTGGAGTTGTACTGCGCCAAACTTGTTGATGACGAACAGGCGGGCATTGACCCAGAGAACACCCACCTACTGCTGGAAATCTTGACCCCGATCGCCAAGAGCTGGCCATCACAGTGGTGTTTAGTGGCTAATGATTACGCGATTCAAATTTATGGTGGATATGGCTACACCCGCGAATATCCGGTGGAGCAGATGTGGCGTGACAACCGCTTAAACGCGATTCACGAGGGTACCCATGGCATTCAGGCCCTTGACCTGCTCGGCCGCAAGGTCACGATGCAGTCCGGCGCAGCGCTGATGGTGCTGGCCCAGCGAATTCAGTCAACCATTGATGCTGCGCGCATCGCCGGTGGCGTTCCGGCGCAGCACGCTGACATGCTTGCTGCCCAACTGCAACGCATGCTTGAGGTCACCGCTGCGCTGTGGACCGATCGAAATCCGGCATCTGCTCTTGCCGATGCCACGACGTACCTGGAAGCTGTGGGTCACGTGGTTGTCGCGTGGTTGTGGCTAGACGTGGAGTTGGTGGCTACCGGTGATGGCGCCTTTTATGCCGGTAAACGCCTTGCGGCTGAATACTTTTTCACCCGCGAGTTGCCCCGAGTTGACGCAATGTTTGATGTGCTCGCGGCTCAAGACAACCTGTACGTCAACCTAGATGAGGCCGTGTTCTAGCTCCGACATCCCCTTATGTGACCTACCTATGTGCGCACCTTGGTTCCCGGCGAGCACATAGGCTGAGTTGGCACTAGCGTCAGGGGCGTCGCTTGAAAGGGTTCAGGGGAGGTCTGCTGCATGTCGTTCATTGTGAGGAATTACCACGATAGTGACCTTGAGCCGGTCGTTCACCTCTTGGAAGTCACACCTGGCATGGCTTCGGTGTTCTCGATTGCCGAGTGCATCGTTGCCTTACGTGCGGGAGCCCCTGCTGTTGTTGCGATGCATCAAGACACGGTGGTCGGTGCGGCACTCGCGAATGCGTCTGGTTCACGTGCCTGGGTGATGCGCGTCGCCGTTACTTCCACGCATCGCGGCGAGGGTGTGCCTTCAGCGCTGCTCACCCACCTCGAGGAGAGGCTGGTAAACGAGGGGGTAGCGACCATCTCCTATTTGCTTTCACAGGAAGAGCAGATGTCCGAAGGTCTTGCTAGGACTGGTTATGTTCGCCACGAGGCCGCCGCGTATTGGGAAAAGCGAGAGGCACTCACCCCCGGTGAAGCCACTACCCTCAGCGCCCTCGGTGGTCGAGTGCTGTCTCGCGATCTATGGCAACGACTTGCCGGCATGCACGAAGAAAAGGACATCATCGATAAGCGCGTTGTTATGCCGCTCAGTCACCCCGAGCGGGCAGCCGCACATGGCGTGCTGCCGCCGCACGCCATCGTGTTGTTCGGGCCGCCCGGAACAGGTAAGACGACGTTTGCCCGTGCCATTGCGTCACGCCTGGCCTGGCCGTTCGTAGAAATATTCCCCTCGAGGCTGACATCTGAATCCGGTGGATTGGCGCAAGCACTGCACGAGACCTTCGCCATGATCGACGACCTGGAAAAAGTCCTTGTGTTCATCGACGAGGTAGAGGAGATCGCATCGGTGCGCGAAGGGTTTGGAAAGAGTCCAGCCCATGGCGTGACCAACGAACTACTCAAGATCATCCCGGCCTTCCGTCAACATGACACGCGCCTACTGGTGTGCGCGACCAATTCCGTGCGCACACTCGACCAGGCGTTCTTGCGTCCCGGGCGCTTTGACTATGTGATTCCCATCGGTCCGCCTGATGCAACGGCGCGAGCTGCGATTTGGAAGTCGTTTGTGTCGCGGTCCTCGCGCGCAGACGTCGCCATCGACGCACTCGTCAACGCCTCTGAACATTTCACCCCGGCAGATATTGAGTTCGCCTCACGCTCAGCCGCCCAGGCGTCCTTCGAGCGTGAGATGAGTAGTGGCGACTCAGCTGAATTGGTTGGTGCATCCACCCAGGACTACCTGCACGCCATCGCCCAAACACGAAGAACGGTCTCGGATGTCGATATCGAATGCTTGCGCGAAGACATCGACCTCTTCGGCCGCCTCTGACCCGTGCCCTGAAGTTCTCACATCTGTGATAGCGCGCATTGGCTTTGTCACATCTGTGACAAAGCCAATGCAGATCCCAAATTTATGATTGTGTTAGGTGAGGGCATCCCCCCGGATCTCACGTGTCTTTGCTGTGCTCGCTCCTCTTGCCCTTGTCGGTGTGGCGCTGAGTTCACCGTCCTATGCTGAATCGGTTTATGCAGATTCAGCTACTCCTGCGTCCGCAGAAGTTGCTCCTCGAGCGGCCTCGGCGACAGTAAATGTCTATTGGGATCAGGCTGTCGGCGTCGGCGGCAGTGGCAGCAACGATGATTTCGGTTGGGCGGTGGCGACAACCTCTGACGACACGGTGCTCCTCACCGGTTACTTCGATGGATCAATGACGTTTCCTACCGGGCGGGCTGCACCGGATGATTCGATTACCCTCACCGGAGACGGCCGAGAGATCTTTATCGCGGCCCTGTCTAAGGATGACTCAACATTTGCCTGGGCGCAGCGGGCTGGTGGCAGCGGCAACGATGACGGCAGGGCGGTCGTTGTGACCTCTGATGACACGGTGCTTATTAGTGGCTTCTTCACTGGTTCTGCCACGTTTCCCACCGCCGATGACTCGATTACCTTGGTCGCAGACGGCGGAGCTGAGGTGTTCGTAGCCGCAATGGCCAAGGATGATTCGACATTCGCGTGGGCGCAGCGCGCCGGGAGCAGCGGTAGTGACCTGGGTTTAGCGATGGCGGTTACCTCGGACGACACAGTGGTTATTACCGGCCAGATTGCAGGTTCTGCCACGTTTCCTACCGCGGATGATTCCATTACCCTGACTACTTCTGGATCCGCACTTTTCGTAGCTGCGATGGCCAAGGATGACTCTACTTTCACGTGGGCCCAGGCCACCGGTAGTACCGGTTCGGGTCGCGGTCAATCGGTGGCGGTGACCTCTGATGACACCATTCTCGTTACCGGTGATATCACCGGGGAAGTCACCTTCCCTACCGCTGACGATTCGATCACCGTAACTTCTCCGGGTGATCGCGAAGCGATTGTGGCGGCGATGCCTAAGGGCACGTCCACTTTCGCGTGGGCGCAACGCGCTGGTGGTACCACCAGGGCTGAGGGTGCATCCATTGCTGTCACCTCAGATGACCGAGTGATCGTGGGTGGATACTTCACAACTTCGGCTACGTTCCCCACCGGCGGGGTAGCCCCTGATGATTCGATTACCCTCACCGGCGATAGCCGGGAGATTTTCGTGGCCGAATTGGCGCCTGGTGCGTCCACGTTTACGTGGGCCCAAAGTGCCGGTGGCAGTGGTACGGATGCGCTCGGTTCAGTTGCCATCGATTCCAATGACATGGTGATTGTGACCGGCTACATTTCGTCGTCGGCATCATTTCCCACCGGTCGAGCGGCACCGGATGATTCCATCACCTTGACCTCAGCAGGAGCCCGTGATGTATTCGTGGCCGGGTTGTACAGGGATGATTCAACATTTGCGTGGGCCCAGCGCGCCGGTACCGGGGGTAGTGACTCAGACGCGGGGCAGGGGGTGGCGGTTAACTCCGATGACACCATCCTCGTGACCGGATATTTCAAGGGTTCGGCCATGTTTCCCACTGGCGCAACGGCCGACGATTCGATCACGCTAACGGCGGCTGGGAAAAGTGATGTGTTCCTCGGCTGGATGGGTCCGGTAGCCGCTCCCGCTCCCTCTCCCTCACCGCCCGGTCCAAGTCCTACACCCGCACCAGTTCCGGTGTACGCACCCTCAGCCCCTCAAGATGTGGTGGCTGAGCCAGGCGATGGGCGCATCACGGTGACGTGGAAGGCACCTGCGTCGTCGGGTTCGTTCCCGATCACGAACTACCAAGCCATCGCCACCCCCGGGGCCGGGAGTTGTGTGGTGGGGGCCGGTGCAATGGGCTGCGATGTCACGGGGCTTGTCGATGGTGCGTCGTACACGGTGTCGGTGCGAGCGTTGAGTGGAGCCGGATGGGGAACACCCTCAGCCGCTGAGGGACCCATCGTTCCTGACCCGATTGAGCCGGTAACGATGACGATTACCGGAACCCGCGAAGGTCGCACCATCATGATCGAGGGAACTTCGGTGGGTGTTGTGGCGGGCACTGTGGTGCGTCCCTGGGTGAAGTTGCGGGGGCAATCTTCCTATTCGCAAGGGGTGGCCTCGCGGGTCATTGGTTCTGATGGTGCTTTCACGTGGCAACGTAAGACCGGGAAGAAGACCTATGTGTATTTCCGGAGCGAGGATGGGTCGATGCGCTCAGCCCGGGTCGTGGTGGCGGGGCGTTAACGCAGAAGCTGAGACAGCAGCTCGCCCGGAAGTTGTCACAAGTGTGAGGGTTCAACGACGGCGTTGCAATGTGTGTCAGGGTGAGGTGTGCGCGCGACTCGGGTGATCTACGTGGAGAACGATCCGGCGTTGCGTGGCATCATGACCCAGTTGTTGGAGTCCCGGCCCGAGTTAGAAATTATCGTGGCAACGGGTATGGCCCACGAGGTGCTTGACGATCGTCTGGTGGCAACCGCCGATGTTGCACTGCTTGACCTTGCCCTTGGCTCAACGCAAATGAACGGGATTGACCTCGGTCTTGCGCTGCGATCGTTGAATGACAACATCGGCATCGTTATTCATTCCCAGTATCGACTCGACACTGTTGCCCGAGCCGTGCCACGTCATGCAATGGTGGGCTGGGCGACGCTAGAGAAATCTGGCGCGATGGACATAGGCGAGGTGGCGGCCCTGTTGCGGAGCGCCGCTCGAGGTGCGTCCAACATGGCGATTGGTGACGACAGGGAAGACCTTGAGGTTGATGAGTCACCGCTTGAGACACTGTCCATGCGTCAGCGCGCCGTGATGGGTATGGCTGCTGCCGGCATCAAGACACCAGAAATAGCGAGGAGGCTTCGTCTTTCGCAAGATGCGGTGCGTCAAGATTTGTCTCGCAGCTATCGAACCCTCGTGCCTGACGCAGGGACAATTGACGACCTACGTACTCGTGCGATTCTGGCCTATCTAGAGTTGATCCGCGATGACGATGCTGGTGACGGACGATAAATTGCGATGGTGGCAGTACGTGGGCCCATGGCCTATGTACCCGCTGCCTGTTTTCATTGTGCTTTCTGCCATTTCGATGGCGGCCCAGGTGCACCGCCTGACCGCTGATGCGTTCGTTTTCTTCATTCTGGACTCCGTCGTCTTTGGCCTTGTTGGCGGAAGCGTGTTGTGGTCCTCCAGGCGCTGGCTACCAAACTTTTCGCGACGCTATGTGGGTTACTTCGCCACGATCCTGGTCGCCGCCAACCTGGCAGTTCTCGGCCGTGTCTTCCAAGGTGCGCTCATTGACTACGAGGGCGTCTCGCGGGTCAGTGAGTTTGGAGTCTTCGCCGTACGCGTGTTCATTCTGATCTGCCTTGTTCAGGCGGTCCTTGGCATCTTTGAGCGAAGGATAGGCCAGCAGGTGATCGCAACACAGCGGGCGCTGGCGGTGGTGGAGCAACAGAGCGAGGCATTGCTGCAGGCTGATGAAGAAATCCGTGGTTCCGTTGCCGCTCTACTTCACGACCGGGTGCAAGGTGGTCTGCTTGCAGCATGTTTGCGACTTCGCAGGTCTGCGGAAGAATCGTATGAACAATCCGCTGACCATGTGTCGCAGGTGATTAGTGAGTTGGAGCAACTACGTACAATTGATGTGCGTCGGGCGGTGCGGGCGTTGAGTCCGAATCTGTCCGAACTTGATCTAGAAGCTGTTCTCAATGAACTCGCCGATGCCTATCGCCCAGCCGTTGATATCTCGGTTCGTCTCAACCTCGGCTATCGTCCTGAACCACAACTTGCCTTAGGTGTGTATCGCATTTCTGAACAGGCGCTGATGAATTCGGTCAGCCACGGCAGCGCTGACTCGGTGTGGATCAACGTCGCTAGCGATGCCGATTCGGTGACCGTATCGATTACTGATGATGGTGTGGGTGTAGATCTGCCAGCCACCACCGGGTTTGGCTCGACCCTTATTGATACGTGGTGTCGCACGCTTTCCGGCTCGTGGGTTCGATATGTCGCCGATGGACGAACAGTGCTCACAGCGCAGCTTCCTGTTGGCAAAGAACCTGCAGCGCCTAGCAATTTCCTTGATTGAGGGGTTGCGCTCGTCCCCTTTTTGAACTAAAATCGAACACATGTTCGATAACGGGGTAGGTGGCGTACATGGCGTAGGTATGCCGGGGGTTGCTTTGCGCGATGGCCTCACTGAACTTGAGCAGATCGTCAAATCACTGTCTACCGTTGATGCGGCCGATCTTCCTGGAACTGGCCTTGGCGAAGCAGTGGTAGCACTCACCGCACATCTGCGCGCCGTCGAAGCGCTACGCGGGCGCCTAGCCGACAGATTCTCTGCGTCTGGGGCGTGGGCCGCCGAGGGTTCCCGCAACGCTGTCATGTGGATGAGTGGACATTCCAATGAAGCCCTCGGTTCCTCTCGTCAGGTTCTCGCCACCGGGGTGTGGCAGCGGCTCTATCCATTGATGGGCCAGGCGCTGGCCGATGGCGCTGTCAGCATCGCGCATCTGCGAATACTCGATAACACGCATCGCCGATACCCATCGCTACACAACATGATGCACGAAGCAGAAGCTCCCATCACCGAACTTGCGCGCCATGCACCACCCCGACGTTTTGAAAGCCTGCTCACGAGCCTTTGCCATCGTGCAGACCCGGAAGCAGTTGACAAGGATTCATCAGATCGTCGTTCCCAGTGCTATTTGTTCGCCTCCACCATTTCCGATGGATTCGTCAAGGTCGACGGCTTGTTGCCAGCCGAGGTTGGCCAGCAGTTCGTTGCGGCGTTGGAGTCAGCACGTCGAAAGATTTCCCACTCTGAGCGGCCGAACACCAATGCGGACAGAGCCGATTCCTTCACCCGCGATCTTGATGCACCGCGAGAACCGGGCCGAGTGGGACGTGGAAGGCGTGAACTCAACGTTGAAGCGCTGCACCGAATTTTGATCGCCGCAACCACCGTATGTGACACGCACGGCGTGATGCTTCCATCCGTGGGCGGCGCGCGGCCTGTCGTGCACGTCACCATTCCCCTTGATTCACTGCAGGCGCAATCTCAACAGCAGGCTGCGGGTTGGCTGGAGCGTTTCGGTGTGCCCGTTGCTGCAGTGTCTGCGGCACAGGCCATGCGATTTGCCTGCGATGGGTTGGTGCAACCACTCATTGTCGACAAGTCTGGTCGGCTGGTTGCCACCCTGCCCACCACTCGCGCGGTCGCACCCATCCTTCGGCGGGCAATTCACCTACGCGATCGTCACTGTCGATTCACCGGCTGCAGATCACGCATCGACGAGGTCCACCACGTCGTTTTCGCTTCACACGGCGGCCGATCTACGACGGAAAACCTAGTGGGTCTTTGCTGGCACCATCATCAACTCATTCATCACAGTCACTGGACGCTCCATGGCGATGCGAACGACGACCTGGTTCTCATCAATACACATTCGCAACAACAGTGGACCAGTCGACCTCCGCCGGGCTTTTCACAGGTGTGAAATTTTGACTGCTCCTTTCCACGATGTGTGTGGCTTGCCTCATGGTCCCCCCACCTAAATTTTTCGTTGCTGTTTTGGCCCCTCTGGTACTCGTTGGTTCACTACTGCAGTCCAGCGCTTCTGCTGCGAGTGGAGTAGGCATCGCCTCGGCCGGTATTAATGAGGTGGTCTCGTGGGGAAGCAATAGCAATGGCCAGTTCGGCAACAACTCCACAGATGATGATTCAACGCCAACACCAGCGCTCGGCCCGAGTGGCGGCGATCCTTTGGCATTCGCCAACATTGCAGCCAGCGGATCAACAGTGTGCGGCCTGACCTCAAGTGGCGCCGCATATTGCTGGGGCCGCAACAGTAGGGGCCAGGTGGGTGATGGCACAACCGCAGACCGCAGCCTGCCCACACCGGTTCTCGGTG
>Ga0075118_10000337_pt1 | contig 45799 bp, 34 predicted proteins | sample AntAceMetag02UKE_FD_69794 | JGI IMG/M metagenome (GOLD analysis project Ga0075118, IMG submission 69794) | Saline lake microbial communities from Ace Lake, Antarctica - Antarctic Ace Lake Metagenome 02UKE | ecosystem: Environmental > Aquatic > Non-marine Saline and Alkaline > Saline | place...
GCCCAATCAGGGTAACCAGGATCACCCTGAGGCCCAAAGCGCTCTTCTATTATCTCAATTGAATTAAAAATGAGGTCGCGCTGTGCTTTGTTAAAATCGTAAGTAGAATCTGCTCTAGACTTTTCAACATGGTAATTAAACTTCTCTGTCAACTCAGGGTATCGTTCTGAGCGTAGCATTCTCTGAAAAAGGCCAGAGAGTTTTAAATATTGCCTTCTATCGGCACGTACGACTAGTCCTTCATCATCGAACTTTTCACCATGAACGATATAGAACTGAGAACCACTCGACTTCTTTTCAGGGTTCCCAGCGTCACCAGTCCTGGCAGCAGCCAAAGCTCCTTTTTCATGGATATATTTCTCAGCCATAAATTCTGCCGGTAATGTATAACCGACTCCTTCTTCTTCCTTGCCTGTGGCAAGGTTCCCGGTCTGAATCATAAACTCATTGATCACTCTGTGGAAGAGGACTGAATCATACTTACCCGATTTAGCCAACTCAAGAAAATTGGCCTTATGCTCAGGTGTTTCATCAAAAAGAACAGCCGTCATATCACCATATGGCGTAGAGATAATAATGACTTCGTCTTGTTCTGGTGAACAACTGAAAACGAAGACCGTCAACAGCAGGCCGAATAGCACTTGGAGTTTCATATGCTTAAGGTTTAATCTAAGTGAAGTTACATTACACAAGTTGATATCCATATCCGTTCTTATAATTCTTCCATGGAACTCGTTCATTAAGGCACAAAAAAAGGGGCCATTTTCATGAACCCCTTATATTTTGAGTACCCCTTTACTTATTGCTCTAAGGCAACAGGATACTTGTACTCATATTTTTCTTCAATCTCAGCGCGAGGCATCTTCTCTACTGAAATAAACATCCGCACATCTTCCACAGGTCTGTCGCCTGGTGCTGTTTGAACCATCGCAATGTTATCAATGATATCAAGGCCAGAAATCACTTTACCAAATACAGTATATTGATCATCTAGAAAAGGAGTTCCTCCAACGGTCGAATATTTCTCAATACGATCTTCTGCCATTTTAAAAGTTCTACCTGTAAGCTCAGTCAGTCTATCCAACGTAGAATTCACTTTGGCTTCAATTGCAGCATTATCGCCAGGATTCTCTGTCATAACAGCCTGATACTCTTTAGCTAAATCACTTTCAGGCTGAGTTTGCATACATTCTCTGAACGCTGCAATAATCTTACCCTGATCAGTTCCTTCAAGTTGAGCTCGTGGCGTCACAGTTCCTTGAACAACATAAAATTGACTTCCACTAGAAGCTCTTTCTGGGTTTACTTGATCGCCCTGTCTAGCTGCAGACAATGCTCCTTTTTCATGAAATAATGAAGTCACAAATTCTGCTGGAATGGTATAACCTGGTCCACCAGAACCAAGAGGTTGCCCTGGAGCAGCATTTTTAGATCCTGGATCTCCTCCTTGTATCATAAAGCTGTTAATCACCCTATGAAATATAAGACTGTCATAAAAACCGTCATTGACAAGCTTTAAAAAATTCTCTTTGTGCTTAGGCGTTTCGTCATAAAGGATCGCCTTCATTTCGCCCATACTTGTTTTTATAGTGACTAAGTAGTCATCACCAGCTGCTGCAGGAGTTTCTGATGATTGTGAATCACCACAGCTAACAATTAATAGCGTTAAACAAACAGTACTTAGTAAGTGAAATATTCTATTCCTCATTTATCTGATTTTTAATGTCTTTTAAAATTCTTTCTCCGCCCGAAGATAATACTTCTCTGGCAAGTTTTTCTCCTAAATTCAAGGCTTCATTTGAATGTCCTATAACTTTATGGCAAATTCTTTCTTCTCCATCTAAACTTATAATGCCGCCTTCAATCTCAAGTTCGGTGCCCTGGAGCTTCGCTATGGCAAATACAGGTATACTGCAACCTCCATCAACCGCCTTTAAAAAGGCTCTTTCGGCCAGTAAACAAGTTTCTGTATCGGTGTGGTTCAAAGTTTCTCTAATGGCTGATGATTTGTCTATGTCTAAGTTAGCATGCACTTCTATGGCTACACTTCCCTGTCCCACGGCAGGAATGAACTCGTCAAGCGAAAGCTCTTTGCAGATCATATCTTCATAACCCATCCGATGAACGCCAGCGTAGGCTAGTAAAAGCGCATTACAAACACCTTCATCCATTTTACGAATCCTAGTTTGAAGATTCCCTCTAACGGCTATCGTCTTGATATTAGGATAGTAGCGCTTTAATGTGGCCACTCTTCTGGTAGATGATGTACCCAAAACAAAACTAGCATCTCTATTTATTAATAAATCATCCTTTTTACTGATGATCACATCATTGGCTTTTTCTCGCTCCATGAAAGCGATCAAATTAAAGCCTTCTGGTAAAACGGACTGCATATCCTTGGCACTATGAACAGCAATATCAATTTGACCTGCTGCCAATTGATCTTCTATTTCTTCTGTAAAAACCCCTTTGCTACCGATCTTGGCTATAGACACATCTAGTATCTTATCACCTTTAGTTTCAATGGTGATTATCTCCGTTTCAAAACCAGCTACTTTAAGCTTTTCTTCCACATGATAGGCCTGCCATAGCGCCAGTTTACTTCCTCTGGTGCCAATTCGTATTTTCATGAAGTGCTTAATTTTGATTTTACACCTCTTCTCTTCGGCTGATTCGCCTCTATATACTTGACAATTTCTCCAGCAATATCAACATCAGTGGCCTTTTCAATACCTTCCAAACCTGGCGAGGAGTTTACCTCGAGAATAAGAGGGCCTCTGCTTGATTGGAGTAGATCGACACCTGCAACGGAGAGTCCGAGCGCGTCCGCAGCCTTAACCGCAGCGGATTTTTCCTTTCGAGAAAGTTTAACTATTTCAGCCGAACCACCTCGATGGAGGTTGCTCCTAAATTCACCATCAGCGCCAGTCCTCTTCATTGCTCCAACAACTTGTCCATCAACAATGAAAATTCTTAAGTCAGATGCCTTCGCCTCTTTAATAAATTCTTGTACAATAATTCTAGCCTTCAAACCATGAAATGCTTCAATTACCGATTGTGCAGCCTTGCGCGTTTCTGCCAAAACAACGCCTAGGCCCTGGGTCCCTTCAAGGAGCTTTATGATTACGGGAGCTCCTCCCACATGATCAATTAGACTTTTTTCTTCTTTTGAATAATTAGTAAAGGCTGTTTTCGGCATAGGCAAGCCAGCCCCAGATAGAATTTGCAGACTCCTCAGCTTATCCCTTGACCTTACGATTGCCTGAGAGTATGTTGCGCTAAAAACACCCATCATTTCAAACTGTCTCACTACAGCAGTACCATAAAAAGTGACTGAAGCACCTATTCTTGGCACTATGGCATCAACATCATCAATCTTTTTCCCATTATAATAAATGGCTGGGCCTTCTGATTCGATGACTAAATCACATCTCAAATGATCAATAACGACCCCTTCATGACCGCGACTTCTAATGGCTTCAATTAACCTTCTTGTGGAGTATAAGTTGGCATTTCTTGATAGAACTGCAATTTTCATTTTTTTAACTTTTGTTTGTAAGAGAGGTTCTTTTCGCTAACATTTACGACAAACCTGTCGGTCAGAAATTTCCGACCTAGAAGTATTGGAAATTTCATCTTACTTCTGTCCGCTAAGGAGAGCTCCAATTTCTTCTTCTTTCCAAAAAGTACAATTGAAGTATCTATGACGTAGCGCGTTTCGGTAATGCCGTTCGAGCTTCGGATTTTTCTCTGTTCAAATGCCGTAGTGCTGAATCGTCTTGCTTTTTTTTCATGAATTCTACTTCCCGCAATATAAAACGTAAGGGTTTTGACTCCATCAATTACTTTTACTTTGACGCGAGAGCAGTTAATAGAGGAAGTATAAGCTCCAGTATCAATCTTTACTTCAATATTAAGTAAGCCTAATTCTGGCAAATCAACTTTATCTTGCCTTCCAATTATGGTTAAGTGTTCTGTCATTTAAAAGCCTTACGCACGCGCAATTTGAGCAATCGTAAGGGATAAATCAAGAAACAAGATTTTTGGGTTAGCGTTCCTTTCGATGTGGTATTGTGCCTCATCTAGCTTTGGAGATACCTCCATTATCTTTTCTGCTGTGAACACCGTTCCGAACTTCTGTATAAAGTCTAGCTCATTCTCTGGAATTCTACAAATTTCAGTTGCGGCTGATGAATAGATGAGTGACTCTCTCATTAGGCTAGAACCAACACTTAAGAGCTCCTTCTGGAATTCCTTCCCATTCTTCTGAAATTCGTCAGCCATTTTTACCAACTCACTAAAGTTGTATGTGAAACACTGTCGAAACCAATTTTTAAAGTAGTCTTGCGTTTCATTATCCTCCCCATCGACCATCTGTAGAGCCGTTCGCATACTGCCCTCAGCCATATAGGCGATGTGAGCTGCTCGTTCAGCAGTTACACCATCTACGGTAATAGCATTTTTAATTTCCACATCTGAGAAGGATGGGATCCTAAATTGTTGCGTTCTGGATAAAATTGTAGTCAATAACTTACTAGCATCATTTGAAACCATCAGAAATACTGTTTTCTCTGGTGGCTCCTCGAGAACCTTAAGAATACCGTTGGCTGCGTTGGCATTCATCAATTCTGGCAACCAAATGATCATGACCTTAAATTGCCCCTCAAATGCCTTGAGAGATAATGCCTTGACGATGTTTCTGCTCTCTTGACGCGGAATCATTAAGAGTTTATTCTCCCAGCCGAAGTGGCTACTCCAATCAGAGACGTTGCCATAAACGGAACTTAACAGGAATGTTCTCCATTCGACTAAAAATTTCTCACTCGTAGCATCTTCTCGTTTCAACTTAGCAGTTGCAGAAGACGGAAATATAAAGTTGACGTCAGGATGGATAAACTTGGCATTCTTCAGACAAGAAGAACATGTTCCGCAAGCATCATCTGCCAATGGGTTCAAACAATTCAAGTAAGTGGCAAACGCCAAAGCCATAGCCAAGTTGGCACTGCCTTCGGTTCCTGCAAAGAGTTGGGCATGCGCCACATGGTTAGCCGCTACTGCTTCAATTAGCTTTTGCTTTGAGGTCTCTAACCCTGGAATATCTTGGAACCTCATGCCTTATTCTCCCAAACTCTATAAGCTGAAGTGTCCTCGAATATGGAATGCAGCATTTCTCTTTCGGAATCATCAAGTTCAACACCTCTTCGTTTCATAACCGCTTCAGCCACCTCGTAAAATTTACCTAATTGGAATGTAGTCAATCCACTAGCGCCACCCCATGCAAAAGAGGGAACAAAGTTTCTTGGATAACCAGACCCAAAAACATTGGCGCCTACACCAACCACTGTACCTGTATTGAACATGGTATTAATACCACACTTCGCATGGTCACCCATCATGAGTCCACAAAATTGCAAACCGGTATTAGCAAATCTACCGGTATTGTAATTCCATAATTTAACTGATGTGTAATTATTTTTAAGGTTGGATGTATTGGTGTCTGCACCTAAATTACACCACTCACCAATCACTGAATTTCCTAAGAATCCATCATGGCCCTTATTTGAATAACCAAAGATGACGGAGTTACTAATTTCACCTCCCACTTTGGAGTAAGGGCCAACGGTACTATCTCCTTTAATTTTGGCTCCCATATTCACATGTGATCCCTCGCACAATGCAAAAGCACCCTTTATGATCGCACCTTCATGTATTTGTGCATTTTTACCAATGTAGATTGGTCCGTCCTCTGCATTCAGAATAGCCGCACGGATGCTTGCACCCTCTTCTATAAAGATATTCTCAATCCCGTAAACCACAGTGTGCGGATCGGTAATCTTAGCTGATGTACGTCCATTAGTAATCAATGCATAATCGGAAACGATTTGCTCCTTGTTGAATTGGAAAATATCCCATGGGTTTGAAATCAAACGAAAGGACCCATTGTATATGATTTCCTCCTTGCCTTCACCATTTGAGGCTAACTCTTGGTTATCGAAAACTAGTCTTTGACCATTCCCTAATGACTTGATAGCGCTTACGAGAGAGGCATCTGGGCACAAGCCCCCATTGACTCGAATAACCCCATTATTGGGTTTGAATTTAGTGGAAAGATAATCTTCCGTTGCAAATCCGATGTCGAACCCATGGCGCTCCCACTTTTCGGAAATCTTCAGGATTCCAATTCTAATATCTGCAACTGGCCTTGTAAATGTGAATGGCAATAAGCTGCGTCTTGTCTCTTCAGGATCAAATAGGGTGATGTCCATGCACAAAAATAAAAAAGTCTCCTGCTTAACCGCATGGAGACTTCCTTAAATGACATATATATCTTAGTCTTATTTGCTCTTGTACCTTCTGTTGAATTTTTCAACTCTACCAGCAGTATCCACAAATAACTTCTTACCAGTGTAAAAAGGGTGGGATGCAGATGAGATTTCCACTTTAATTAATGGATACGTGTTTCCATCTTCCCATTCGATTGTTTCGCTCGAACCCATAGTGGACTGAGTCATGAACTTAGTTTCGCTTGATGTATCGTAAAAGATTACTGGCTTATAATCAGGATGAATATCTTTTTTCATATCTCTATAATTTACTTTCCTCAAAAAGGACTGCAAATGTAGTGACTTGCAGAATATTACACAAACTTATTAGTTTTATAATTCAAAGAAATTCAACTCTCTTGGATTATCAAAGGTTAGAACCATTCAAGTCATTACCTTAGGACCTAGATACGCCTATGAAAAAGCTACTCATATTGCTAGTGTTTATGCTAACACAAGCGTTTGCAAGCGCTCAAAGCACTTTTATTCCTTATAACCGAGATTATTATCATCTCATAGATCGCTTTCAAATTAAATTCGGTAACCCCGACAATTTCCTTCAAACTACTTTTAAACCTCTTAGGCGTGTAGACCTTGCCAATTTTTTATTGGGCATGCAAGATCAGTATGAGACACTTTCTTCTCAAGATCAATTCAATTACCAATATTTAATGAATGATAATTGGGAGTGGACGAACTCCCCATACAATGAGAATGACAAGACCTGGTGGGATTTGATGTACAGCAAGAAGTCAGATTTCCTGTACTATGGGGCTGAGAATTTTTCTTTACGCATTAACCCAGTTGCAGATTTTTCAGTAGGCAATGACCCAGATGCTGGTCGAAGTTTATATACAAATACCCGAGGAATTGAGGTGCAAGGCATGATCGATGATAAAATCGGCTTTTACACTTTTATGACCACTACACAATTGGTGTTTCCACAATACGTGCGCAACTCTATTGTCTCAAAGCGAGCATTACCAAATGAAGGTTATTGGAAGGCTGATGCTGAAGTGTATGATCTAACACATGCGAGAGGTTACTTTACCTTCAACGCCACAAAAAGCATCGACATTCAGGCTGGCTATGATAAGAAATTCATTGGACAGGGTCTCCGTTCAATGATTTTATCGGACTTTTCAAGCCCCTTCTTGTTTGGACAGATTAATACGCGACTTGGTAAGTTTCAGTATACCAATCTCTTTGGCCAGCTAACCTCAGATATAATATTTGCCAATAGCCTGTCACCCGGGGACGGAGATTACCCGAAGAAATATTTAAGCATGCACAGGTTGGGCGTAAATATTACTAAGTCATTAGAAGTAGGTGTTTTTGAAACCATCATTTCCCAAAAAGCAAACATCAATTACTTCAACCCTATTATTTTCTATCGTGCGGCCGAGCAACAAGAAGGTAGTCCTGACAACTCATTGTTAGGGATAGATTTTAATTATAACTACAAAAGTAAGCTACAATTCTATGGTCAGTTTATCTTAGATGAGTTTGTTATTGATGCCTTAAGGAATGGTGAAGGCGATTGGCGTAATAAGTTCGGTGTACAACTGGGGGCAAAATATTTTGATGCCTTCAAAATTGAGAATTTAGACTTACAAGCTGAGTATAATGTTGCAAGGCCTTATTTCTATGCCTCTGATACCGCAGTATTAAGCTATACAAACTATAGAAATCCTATGGCCCATCCATTGGGGGCTAATTTCAAAGAACTCATACTTTCAGCAAGATACCAGCCAATAAACAAGCTGCACGTTACTGGTAAAATCATTCGAAGCACTTTTGGTGAAGATGAAAATGGTCTGAATTACGGGGGTAACTTACTCTCGACCACAGATGACAGAATTGGTAATCTAGGGAACAGAATCGGCCAAGGTGTAGCCACTACTAATACTTATGTAGAACTATCCGGATCATACATGCTCGTGCACAACCTATTTGTTGACTTAAGGACGATTTACCGGAACTTTGATAGCGAATTGGCTCCCCGTACTTCTAGTACCTTTATTACTATGCTTTCTCTCAGGTGGAATCTTCCGCAACGTCAGCATGAATTCTGAAAGAATTATCAATAACTTGCCTCAGAAATTAACGCTATGAGTACTTACGGTCGGATTATCTCATTTGCGAAGCCCTATCACAGGTACTTCCCACAGTATGTAGTCTTTGCTACTCTAGCTATCATTTTTGGACTTGTCAATCTGGCGCTATTAAAACCTCTTTTCACGGTAATCTTTGAAACTAAAAAAGAAGACGAGCTCATGGCAATGGCCGATAGCGAAGGGCTAAATTTTGGTGCAGATTATATAACAGCTTTATTCTATCAAAAGCTTATCGAATTCAAAGCTTCCAATGGACCTCAAGGAGCACTTCTTTATGTAAGTATTATCATTGGTATTTCGGCCTTAATGTCGAACCTCTTTACTTACATCTCCAATGTCATTATCAACTATATGCGGGCTGATCTCATTGAGAAAATCCGTAATAAAGTCTTTAATAACACCTCTAGACTTCATCTTGGTTTTTTTGCAGGGGAAAGAAAGGGAGACATCATGTCTAGAATGACTAATGATGTACAGGAGATTGAGGTGACAATGACGAGCTCTGTCAAAGTATTTTTTCGAGAACCTGCTACCATCATCGTTTACCTAACCTTTCTATTTCTTACCTCTGTTCAGCTTACCCTTTTTACACTTATTTTCTTCCCTATTATGGGATTCATCATCTCTGAAATTGTCAAGAGATTGAAAAAGAAGGCCATTCTAAGTCAGGAAAGTCTTGGTCGCATTGTTAATCTAATGGACGAGGTATTTAGTGGAATGCGCGTAATAAAAGCCTTCAATGCACGAAACTATGTTGGTGGCCTTTTCGAGCAAGAAACACAGACCTATAGAAAAATTAACGTGTCGATGGCACGGAAAAATGAACTAGCTTCTCCAATATCACAGTTTCTGGGAATACTTGTAGTTGCCACGCTTTTAGTAGTTGGCGGCAACCTTGTCCTTAACGGAGAGACTAACCTCGATGGCGAAGGGCTCTTAGTCTACATTATTGTATTTAGTCAAATCCTAAACCCTGCCAAAAGCATTTCTCAATCCATCAGCAGTATTCAGAGGGGGCTGGCCTCTGCCGAGCGTATCTTCAAGTTGATTGATGAAGAGCCAAAAATTCAAGACAAGCCTAACGCTCAAATTAAGTCCTCTTTTGACACTAATATTGCGTTCAAGGAGGTGGGCTTTGTATATGAAAAGGAGCCTGTATTATCAGACATCAACGTAACTGTCAATAAAGGTCAAACCATTGCACTCGTTGGATCTTCAGGAGCTGGGAAGTCTACCTTAGCAGATCTAATCCCAAGGTTTTATGACACTACGCTTGGTGAAATCAGCATTGACGGCATTCCTATTAAAGATATTGAAATCAATTCTTTAAGAAATTTGATGGGTGTGGTGACCCAAGAATCAATTCTCTTTAATGACTCTGTCGCTAGAAATATTGCCTTTGCTATGCCTAATGCCAAGGAAGAAGACATTATAAAAGCAGCCAAAATCGCTAACGCCCATGAATTTATTGTGAACTTAGACGGTGGCTACAACGCTAGTGTTGGCGAGCGAGGCGGAAAGCTCTCAGGTGGCCAGCGACAACGCATCAGCATTGCTCGTGCTATTATGAAGAACCCCCCTATCCTAATTCTAGATGAGGCTACTTCAGCACTTGACACCGAATCCGAAAAGCTTGTTCAAGAGGCCTTAACCAACCTAATGAAGAACAGAACATCAATCGTCATTGCACATAGGTTGAGTACAATTCAACATGCTGACCTTATATTAGTGATGGATAATGGCCGTATCGTAGAACGAGGAAATCACGAAGACCTCATCACTCAAAAAGGAATTTATCACAAGCTTATTAACATGCAGACTGTTTAGATTAAATCATGTTTTTATTGACTTATGTATAATAAATCATTTTCTTCAACAATCTTGATAACATGAATAACCAGCAACTGATCTTAGAAGAGTTGAAAGAAGCGGCCAAAGTATTGGACCAATTCTTAAGTAATGATCAAAATCTAGGTCAGATAGATGCAGCTGCTCAATTGATGTCCGATGCCATAAATAATGGGGGTAAGATATTTTCTTGTGGTAATGGTGGCTCTCATTGCGATGCCATGCACTTTGCCGAAGAGCTTACAGGCAGATACCGCGAAAATCGGAAAGCACTTCCTGCCATTGCCATTTCAGACCCAAGCCATATTTCTTGTGTTTCGAATGATTTTGGATATGACTTTATCTTCTCTAGATACATTGAAGGCTTGGGAAATGAAGGTGACGTCCTGTTGGGTATTAGCACCAGTGGTAACTCTAAGAATGTGCTTCGTGCCGCTGAAATGGCTCGCCAAAAGAAAATGAAGGTTGTGGCCTTAACAGGCAAAAACGGTGGTGAACTGGCAGATTTAGTAGATGTTGAAATTCGCGTACCGCACATGGGGTATGCAGATCGCGTCCAAGAAATTCATATCAAGGTGATTCATATTTTGATTCAACTGATAGAAAAACACACAATTGATTCTTAGCAAAGGTTACGGAAGCGCTGTATTTGGTGTTGATGCTCAAATCATCACCATTGAGGTAAATATTGTAGACGGAACGAAGTTTCATCTTTCGGGGCTACCTGATAATGCCGTCAAGGAAAGTCAACACCGGATAGAATCCGTTTTCAAATACTTCAATTATCGCATGCCGCGGAGAAAGGTGGTTGTAAATATGGCCCCAGCTGATATTCGCAAAGAAGGTTCCGCATACGACTTACCGATTGCCTTAGGCGTTTTAAAGTCCTCAGGTCAAATCAACGCTGATGACATGGAGAAATATGTCATCATGGGTGAACTGGCCCTTGATGGTACTTTACGGCCGATCAAAGGTGCCCTTCCAATCGCAATAGAAACTCGAAAGAAGGGATTCAAAGGATTCATACTTCCGAAAGAGAATGCCAATGAAGCTGCCATTGTCAATGACTTAGATATCATTGGTGTTGAAAACCTGATGGAAGCCAAGGAATTTCTAGACGGTGAAAGAAAGATTGAACCAGTGGATTATGACACGCGGGATCACTTTTACGACAACCTAGATAAGTACGAAGCAGATTTTTCCAATGTACAAGGTCAAGAAAATATCAAGCGTGCCTTAGAAATTGCTGCTGCGGGAGGACACAATGCCATTATGATTGGACCACCAGGTGCTGGCAAAACAATGTTAGCCAAAAGACTACCTTCCATACTTCCTCCGCTGAGCCTTCATGAGGCATTAGAAACTACAAAAATCCATTCCGTTGCGGGTAGACTAGGAGGCAATGCCCAATTGGTAACTCAAAGGCCATTCCGCAGCCCACACCATACTATTTCAGATGTAGCCCTAGTTGGTGGTGGTGGAGTACCTCAGCCTGGCGAAATCTCTTTGGCACACAATGGCATCCTTTTCTTAGATGAACTCCCTGAATTTAAAAGGACAGTGTTAGAAGTATTGCGCCAACCCCTAGAAGAACGTAAAGTAACCATTAGCCGCGCCCGGATGTCAGTAGAGTTTCCCACTAACTTTATGCTCATTGCCAGCATGAATCCTTGCCCATGCGGTTATTACAATCACCCAGAAAAAGAATGTGTTTGTGGTTCTGGCCAAGTACAACGCTACATCAACAAGGTCAGTGGCCCATTATTAGATCGTATAGACCTCCATGTGGAAGTAACGCCTGTTTCCTTCGATCAAATGACGCAAGATAGAAAATCAGAAAGCAGTCAAGAGATTCGTGAAAGGGTGATCAAGGCCCGCGAAATACAACAGGAACGCTTTAAGGGCAAAGGAATTCACTCCAATGCGATGATGGAAAGTCAGATGGTGAAAGAGGTGTGCCAGATCAATGATGGAGGAAAAATATTGCTCAAGAAGGCCATGGAAAGGCTTGGTCTTTCTGCAAGGGCTTACGATCGAATACTCAAAGTCAGCAGAACCATTGCAGACCTCGCTGGCAGTGAAGACATCCGAATTGAGCACTTGGCCGAGGCCATCCAATACCGAAGTCTTGACCGAGAGGGTTGGGCGGGGTAGAGTTGGCTTGGGAACTTAAGATAATGCGGTATATCTGGCAAAATCAGTCAAAAAATCTAATCAAGACAGACAATAACTGCACGGCAAGCAGAACCAATCCAAGGTTAAAAAGGGTTAAACATTTATTTCCAAAAACTTTATCAGTCATTTTCGTTTCATAAATAATTGATGAAACGATTCTTGACCATATGTGTACTTTTGCTTTTGGCTAGCTCAAGCTATGCACAGAATGAGCGCGGATTTTTCTTAAAAGGTCAATTGATTGATTCGACAACAAAAAAACCACTAGCATTCGCGAGCATAGTGGTCATTAATAAAAACAAAGGAATTGCCTCTACCCCTGAAGGTAAGTTTGAAATACCCGTTAGTCTTGGGGATTCCATAAAAATATCTTCGATTGGCTATGCAGACTATATTTTCCAGGTGACGTTCGACATGAGAGAATCAGGTTCCATTAAAACGATTGAGATGTCACAACAGCCCTTAGCCCTTGATGATTTTGTGATTTCTCAGATGTCAGATGACTTCTATTTAAAAAGGAAGATCGATACGCTTCCGCCACCAGCCCGAGGCTTGGGTTATGCAAGTATGCCATTGATTGGCATTCCAAGTAAGTATGTTCCAGTACCCGACCCTCAATTTCAGCTTTTTTCAGTGGCTGTGCCAATTTTTCAAGAACTCAGCAAGAACCCTAAACAAGCCCGAATCATTCGAAAAATGGAAGAAGCCACCGCTTTTCAAGCGCAGCGAAAAAAAGAACGTAACAAGTATTTTAACAAGGGTTTGGTAAAACGAGTGACCAGAATTGATGATCGAGTAATTGATGAGTTTATGGAGTTTTGCAATTTCCTCGATGGAGAAATACTTGGCAGAAGTGAGTTCGACATTACACAGAAGATACTCATAAAGTATCAAGCCTTCCTCAGGCGCTAGTTAATATATCTCTTAATATTGCTCCAAACTGTTTCAGCGACAATTTGATGCCCCTTTACGTTCGGGTGAATGCCATCAGCAAGATTGAGTTCCGGTTCTCCTCCTACGTTCTCTAATAGAAAAGGAATCAATTCCGTCTTATTGGCCTCAGCCACTTTAGCAAACAGCGTTCTGAACCTCTCGGTGTACTCTTGGCCTAAGTTTGGTGGAATTTGCATCCCAGCAACAAATAAAACCACATCAGGATTTCGGCCACGAACTTTTTGGATCATCGCAGTTAAGTTTTTTTCCGTTTCGTCCAAACTCAAGCCCCTGAGTCCATCATTCCCCCCAAGTTCGAGAATGAAAATATCTGGCTTCGTTTTCAGAATCCAATCGATTCTTCCCAAACCTCCCGCTGAAGTCTCACCGCTCAAACCTGCATTCATTACCTGATAAGCCATCTGGCCACTATCCAGTTTTTGTTGAATGAGCGCTGGAAATGCTTGCTCAGTAGATAGCCCGTAACCAGCAGTTATACTATCGCCAAAAAAGACTATCCGTTTCTTTTCATCCTGAACAGGTAAAAACAAAGTATGCAGCAGACTTACCGTAAATAAAAAACTGCCTATGGCCTTAAACAATTGAGTGTTAATCTTCATTAAATCATTAGTCAAACGAACCTAAACCGAGTAGATTCGTCTTGAATATATTAAACATTGAATGTCGAATATGTCAAATATTCTTGAGGTTTCTAACCTTACTAAAACATACTCCAGCGGAACAAAATCATTAACGGTACTTTCTGACATTAGTTTTACCATTCAAAGTGGTGACAAACTAAGTATAGTAGGTTCATCCGGTAGTGGGAAAACAACCCTATTAGGGCTTTGTGCTGGGCTAGACAGAGCATCTTCAGGCTCGGTTATCCTGAATGGAATTTCTCTAGATAAACTGAACGAAGACGAAAGAGCTTACGTACGGAATCAGCATGTCGGTTTTGTTTTTCAGAACTTTCAGTTGCTACCAACCCTGACTGCTGTAGAAAATATTATGGTGCCTATGGAACTCAGAAGAGAAAAAGGTATCAGAAAAAAAGCCTTAGAGCTCTTGGACAGAGTAGGACTTGCCGAAAGACACGATCACTACCCTACCCAGCTATCAGGCGGTGAACAACAGCGAATTTCCATTGCTCGAGCCTTTTCGAACAACCCACAGATCCTTTTTGCCGATGAACCGACAGGCAATTTGGACGAGGAAACTTCTGAAAAGATTGAACACCTATTGTTTGAACTGAACAGAGAATCTGGAACTACACTTGTCCTAGTGACGCATGACCTTGATTTAGCTAAGAAAACAGACCGAATTATCAGATTAAAAGGAGGTATGCTCCTGCATCCATCAGACCAATTAGCAACTGAGAATGGATAAGAAAATTTCGATTCCAAACCAGAAGGTCGCTTGGCCGTGGGTATTTCTAATGGCCTGGCGTGATGCTCGAAAAAGTAGGTCCCGCCTATTTCTATTCATTTCATCTATTGTCATTGGTATTGCCGCGCTAGTGGCCATTAATTCCTTTAGTGACAATCTACAGAACGACATTAATAGCCAAGCGAAAGAGCTATTGGGAGCAGACTTAGAATTGGCCAGTAATGATTCTTCATTCCGATATCCCGTAATCGAAGAGATGTCTCATGAGGTCTCTTATGAAAACAGTTTCGCCTCTATGATCTTCTTTCCGAAGAATCAGGAAAGCAGGCTTGTAGATGTAAGAGCCCTAGAAGGTGCATTCCCATACTATGGAAAAATAGAAACCGAACCCGCTGATGCCGAGGCAACCTTTAGAGATGGCACTCGAAAGGCACTAGTCGACCAAAGTGTATTGGTTCAATACAACGTTAGCATTGGTGACTCTATTAGAATCGGTAGAGTTCTCTTTAAAATTGAAGGTTCCTTGATCAGTTCGCCATCTCAATCGATAGGCGCGACCTTAGTTACACCAGCCGTCTATATTCCAATGGCCTATTTGGATGAGACCGAATTGATTCAAAAAGGAAGTCGCGTATACTACCGAAGGTTCTACAAATTCAATGACCCTCCTGCTGATTTCAATATTGACGATCAGATCCGTACGGATAGTGACTCTTTGAGAGCAGCGAGAATCAGCAGCGAAACCATCAGAGAACGGAAAGAAGAAACGGGTGATACATTCGAAGACTTGGCCGACTTCTTGAATTTAGTAGCCTTTGTCGCTTTACTTTTAGGCTGTGTAGGCGTGGCCAGCGCTGTCCACATTTACATCAAAGAGAAAATTAGATTAGTAGCCATTCTCCGTTGCTTAGGCGCGAGTGGCCGGGATGCTTTTTATATTTACCTAAGCCAGATTGGTGCAATCGGATTGATCGGCTCAATATTAGGCGCGATTGTAGGAACGTTTATTCAAACAGTACTCCCAAAAGTATTTGCAGACTTTTTACCAGTTGACGTCACCTTTTCATTGTCCTGGCCATCCATCTTAGGTGGTGTTCTGACAGGTTTATTTGTGTCCATTCTGTTTGCCTTATCTCCATTAATTGCCGTCCGAAGGGCTTCGCCTTTAATCACACTAAGAGGTATTCAAGAAAGTGGCAAACGCAAAATTGACAAAGCCCAATGGCTTATCTACGGATTCATTTTCCTATTTATTGTTGGCTTCGCATTTATACAAATCGGCTCGATCCGCGATAGCCTAGTCTTTACATTATTTATTGGTTTGGCCTTCGGGTTTTTGGCAGGTATCGCCAAGATCAGCATGTGGCTTGTTAAGCGATTCTTTCCTGATTCTTGGAGTTATGTTTGGAGACAAAGCCTTGCCAATTTGCACAGGCCCAACAACCAAACTTTGGTATTAATTTCTTCCATTGGTTTAGGCACTGCACTCATCACCACACTCTACTTTATTCAGGCTTTACTGATCAACGAAGTAGAAATCACAACAAATAACGATCGGCCAAATTTGATGATTTTCGATATTCAAACTCATCAAGTAGATGCTATTAATACGAAGGCCACCGAAAGAGGGCTTCCAATTTTGCAGAGCGTACCGATCGTCACGATGAGACTTAGTTCGGTCAACGGGATTACTTATCAACAAGTAGTTGAAGATTCTACCATTGAACTAAGGGGAGGTATGTTTCGAAGAGAATGGCGGGTGACTTATAGAGACAGCCTTATCGAATCTGAAGAACTGGTGAACGGATATTTAAAGTTTCCAGAAGAGACCCCTGAGCAGTTTAAGGAACTCACAAAAGATATTGTTTTGGTCAGTCTTGAAGAAGATTATGTTGAACGAAACAACCTTGAACTTATGGACACCCTCGTTTGGGATGTACAAGGCGTGCCCATTACGACTCAGTTAGGCAGTACCAGAAAGATTGATTGGCAAATGGTTCAAACCAATTTCTTGGCACTCTTCCCAACCGGAGTTTTAGAACAAGCCCCCCAATTTCATGTATTAATTACAAGAGTAAAAAGTACAGAAGAGGGGGCACTATTTCAACGAGATATTGTAAAAGAATTTCCAAATGTTTCGGTCATCGATGTGGGGCTTATCCTGAATACCATTGATGATATTTTAGATAAAATTGCCTTTGTCATTCGTTTTATGGCCCTCTTCAGCATCATTACTGGTCTACTAGTATTGATTAGTTCGGTTATACTATCAAAATTCCAGCGAATCAAAGAAAGTGTCTTATTAAGGACTATGGGCGGTAGCCGAAAGCAAATTCTAAGTATCAATAGTCTCGAATACTTTTTTCTGGGAAGTTTAGCTTCGCTTTCAGGCATCTTATTAGCGATGCTTGGCAGCTGGGGACTTGCTTTCTATTCTTTTAACTCGACTTTCGTACCCAACATACTTCCGATTGTCACCGTCTATCTAATTATTACGGGCTTAACGATTATAATCGGACTACTCAATAGCCGAGGAATCATCAGTAAGCCACCATTAGAAGTCCTGAGAAATGAAATTCAGTAAGGTAATTTTAACGATTACCCCCTTTAAGACCCGTTCGGCAATCTGAAAAACAAAGGGTGCCAGAATTGTTGTAAACTAGAATTATAATTAAAAGTATATCTATGAAAGCAGTATTTGCAATACTTTTTTGGAATCATGCTGTTTGGCCAATCAAACCCAAACAGTAAAGTAATTGGTATTTGGGACGGAAAACTTGAAGCTGGAGGTGCAACATTCAGATTAGTTGTTCACGTTAGAAATGAAGAAGGTAAACTCAATGGTGCTATGGAAAGTCCTGATCAAGGACCGGGTGAGATCAAAGTGGACGCCATGAAGTTTGAAGACAACAATTTGACTTTTACCATCAACGCTATCGGAGGGTCATACGAAGGCACTTTAAAAGATGGACAACTTGAAGGAAAATGGAGTCAGTCAGGACAATCTTTCGACCTTAATCTTAAGATGAGAGACAAAAGCTAAGCTCACTCCTGTAAAGCGTATTGTTAAAGGTTGGCGAATTCTCTATCTTTTGAATTGTCAACCTTTAATACTATGCGAATAAAAACCTCACTCATCGGACTTATATGTCTGATCTTATTCCCAATTTCTAGTGCCTTCGCTCAAATTGAGAGAGCCCCTGCCCGTTCCGAAGGCGATGGTCCCTTCAACCGGTTAATCATCAGAGGAGCCACGCTTATCAATGGAAATGGTGCACCACCGACTGGTCCTGTAGACATTGTCGTTGAGCAAAATATCATCAAAGGAATTTTTAACGTTGGCTACCCAGGTTTACCTATCAGAGATAGAGATAGACCCAAAGCCAATCCTGGGGATCAAGAACTAGATGCCGAGGGGATGTATATTCTTCCCGGCCTAATCGATATGCATGGTCATATTGGTGGCACTGGACAAGGCACTCCTTCCGAATACGTCTTTAAACTTTGGTTAGCACATGGGATTACGACCATTCGTGACCCTTCGGCAGGTAATGGCCTAGAATGGGTATTAGACCACAAGGAGAAAAGTCGTAAAAACGAGATTACGGCTCCTCGGATTTTTGCCTACACGGGTTTTGGTCAAGGTTCAAAAGAACCTATCTCTACTCCAGAAATGGCGAGACAGTGGGTGCGAGACAATGCTAAAAACGGTGCCGATGGTATTAAATTTTTTGGCGCAGCTCCAGACATTATGCAGGCTGCTTTAGAGGAGAATAAAAAACTTGGACTTCGCTCTGCCATGCACCATGCACAAATGGATGTTGTCCGTTGGAACGTTTTGAATTCGGCCCGAGCTGGATTGACTTCGATGGAACATTGGTATGGTCTTCCGGAAGCACTTTTTACGGATAGAAAAGTCCAGAACTATAGCTTAGATTATAACTATAGGAACGAACAAGATCGTTTCGGTGAGGCGGGTCAGCTTTGGAAACAAGCTGCTGCACCTTTTTCCGATCACTGGAACAAGGTAATGGACGAACTCATTTCTCTTGACTTTACTATTGATCCGACCTTTAATATCTATGACGCTAATCGCGACTTAATGCGTGCTTACAGTGCTGAATGGCATGAGGAGTATACATTGCCTTCTCTATGGGATTTCTATCGCCCTAGCAGAAGATCTCATGGTTCGTATTGGTTCTCATGGGGTACTGAGCAAGAAGTCGCTTGGAAAGAAAACTATCAGCTATGGATGACTTTCGTCAACGAATACAAAAACCGAGGTGGACGTGTCACTGCAGGTTCTGATTCTGGGTTTATCTACCAGCTTTATGGCTTCGGATTCATTAGAGAGTTAGAGCTATTAAGAGAGTCTGGCTTTCATCCTTTGGAAGTAATTATGTCTGCCACCTTAAACGGTGCTGAGGCATTAGGCGCAGCCGACAAACTAGGCTCCATCGAAGTAGGTAAATATGCCGATTTTGCCATCCTAGAAGAAAATCCACTTCAAAATCTGAAAGTGCTTTATGGAACTGGTGCTTTGAGACTTGATGACAACAACGAGGTTATTAGAGTTGGTGGAGTAAAATACACCATCAAGGATGGAATCATTTATGACGCTAAGAAACTGTTGGAAGACGTGAAGCGCATGGTTGATGAGAAGAAAAACGGAATGACCTTCAAACTAACTAACAAGTAATATGAAGAAGCTCGGTTTATACGGATTGGCGATCTGTTTTTGTCTCTCTTGTGGTGAGAAAAAAGAATCAGAAATCTATGAAGCAGACTTGGTTCAAGCCAAATCGCTTTTCGGATCAGATTTGACAATTCCAGATCGATCCGAAGCACAAGAAAAGCGATTGAGTGATAACCTCAACGAGGCGCAGAGTAATTTCGATCAGGAAGCTTCTGAAATGAATACCATTTGGCTAGGCCGAAGACATGCTTATTTGTATGATTATAAAAAGGCAATTGAGGTTTTCACTGACGGTATTGAGGCCTTCCCTAATTCATATAAGCTCTATCGTCATCGCGGTCATCGCTATATCAGCATCAGACAATTTGATAAAGCGATTTCAGATTATGAAAAGGCTCATGAGTTGATGACCAAAAACACGACTGAAATAGAACCTGATGGAGCTCCTAATAAACTGAACATCCCTCTATCGAATACTCAGTTCAATATTCTTTATCACTATGGTCTGGCTCATTATCTCAATGGTGATTTCGAGAAAGCTGAGACCATCTACAAAGAGTGTTTGGAGTACTCGGACAACACAGACTTAGTTGTCGCTACAACTGATTGGCTCTACATGACTTTACGCAGACAAGGGAAAGTTGATGAAGCAGCCCAACTACTGGCGACTATTGATAACTCAATGGAAATTATCGAAAATGACAGCTATCTAAAGAGACTCTTGATGTACAAAGGTGAGATAGCTCCTGAAGAAGTACTCAAAGCGTCTGGCGATGATGCAGCGCTTAGTTTAGCTACTCAAGGTTATGGTGTTGGGAATTGGTATCTGTATCAAAATGATACTAACAAGGCAAAAGAAATCTTCGAGAATGTAGTAAAAGGGACTTCTTGGTCAGCTTTTGGCTATATCGCTTCAGAAGCTGATCTAGTCAAATTGAAATAAGAATCAGGTAATTGTAAATAAAAAAGGGCTCCAATTGGAGCCCTTTTTCGTGAGTTTAACTTTTATCCTCTTCGCTTTTTACCAGCTTGAATCTGGTCAGCTAGAAGCTTAATGCTCTCTTTCAAATAAGCATCTTTCATATCATTTAAGGATCTGTCTTGGACTTTTTTAGCTTCCAGTTCAGAAAGTGAGGCTCCGATTTTTACTCTTGCATCTCTCTTCTCTTTTCTGTCGTCTTGCTCCTTCTTACGCTGATCATAGTTGAGAGACACTACTTTAAGAGATCTGTTCTTGGCCAATTCGTTAATGTCATATTGAAGGTCCAGCAAGGATTGTTCCTTATTCAGCCTTTCAGCATGTCGCTTCTTAAGTACTGATAACATATCAGCATCAACATAGTCCATTGTTTTAAATGGTGCAGCGGCTATTTTATCCCAAGGTAGTGCGCTTGGCTTAGAGCTCTCACCAAACTCTGCTGCGCTATAAACAGATGGATATTCAATATCTGGTGTAACACCTCTGTGCTGGGTACTGCTTCCAGTAACACGATAGAACTTCGCAATCGTGAATTTCAACAAGCCTAATTCTTCCTCCCCTGGCTGTCTCAAGAAGTCCTTCAATCCTTTTACATTTTGAACTGTTCCTTTGCCATACGTCTGCTCTCCTACAACAACCCCACGCTTATAATCTTGAATCGCACCAGCAAAGATTTCGGATGCACTTGCAGAAAATCTGTTGATCATTACGTTCAAAGGACCTTCATAAGATACTCCTTTGTTGTCATCGTCATACTTTTGAATCTGGCCTCTGCTATCCTTCACCTGAACTACTGTTCCGCCTGGTAAGAATAATCCAGACATACTAATCGCTTCGACTAGTGCTCCACCACCATTATTTCTTAAGTCGAGCATGATACCATCTACATTTTGGCCTTCTAGCTCCTTTATCAAGGCCTTGACATCATTGGTTGTACTCGCATAATTATCTGGGTTCTCAGCCATTTCATCAGAATTGATGTAGAAATCCGGAACGGTGATAACGCCTATGGTATAATCACTACCATTTTCTGAATACTGAACAACTTCGCTTTTAGCCTTTGCGTCATCCAACTTAATTTTATCTCTAACCAAAGAAACTTCTTTTGTTTCTGACCCTGGACTGGCTCCACCTGCCAAAAGCCTCAAGCGTACTAAAGTCCCTTTAGGTCCTCTAATTTCACCCGCAACCTCATCTGAACGCCAGCCTACAACATCAACCATCTCACCATCGGAACCTTGAGCAATACCAATTACCCGATCCTCCTTAGTTATTTGCTGACTTAGGAAAGCTGGGCCTCCTGCTCTTAGGTCTGTGATTTTAGTGAAATCACCCTCTTGTTGTAATGTTGCTCCTATTCCTTCCAGAGATTTTTTACTCTGCATCTCAAAATCCTCAGCATTGAGTGGTGTAAAATAATTCGTATGAGGATCGAAACCTTCCGTTAAGGAATTCATGTAGATCTCGAAGACATCATTACTGTTATACTTTGCTACGTTGCTCTTGAAGCGCTCGTATCGTTTAGTCAGGACTTCGACTACTTTATCCTGTTCCGATCCGCTTAGCTTCAGGCTCAATGCCTGATTTTTCAATGTTTTCCGCCACACTTCATCAAGCTCACCCACGCTAGAAGCATAATTTGCTTTCTCTCGATCGAACCTAAAGGACTCTTTTTTAGTGTAGTCAAATTTGTCACCCGAATGGGCTAGCGCATAGTTTAATCTTGACTCCAAGCGCTTCATATAAATGTTGAAAATATAGAATGCAGGAACTAAATCACCACTTTTTAAGGTGTTGTCTAATTCGTATCTATATTTTTCAAAAGATTTAATATCACTGGCTAAGAAGTAGTTCTTATTGCCATCAAGCGATCTAATGAAGTTGTTGAAAATAACAGATGAAAGAGAATCGTTGAGATCAGTCTCACGATAATGGAAGTAATCCAATATCTGTACAATTATCCTCGACTCTGTTAAATGAGCTTCCGTAGGTTGTAATATTCCCGTAGTATCTCTCTCTGTCCCAAAAAGTGATCCTGTAAAAAGGAGCATCAATGGAATCCACATTATCTTTTTAATCATCTTCATTTCAACGCGATTTTTTCTTAAACGTTTACCGAAAAAAGGAATTAAATGTAATCAAATTCACTCAATTAAACGGCTCAACAATACATGCACTACAAGTATAATACCATATGTAGCCTAAGTAGTTACAACTTTAGGACAGAAGTATGTTAAAAAATGCTAAATCACTCGTAGCGCAATGAATTTGACGGGTTAATGGTTGCCGCTTTGACGGACTGAAAGGTAACCGTCAATAGCGCTATTAAAATTGCAGCTAAGGCAGATATCAAAAACCAAATCCAGTTTATCTCTACACGGTATTCAAAATCCCCCAACCAGGAGCTCATCAGATAGTAAGCCACAGGCACTGCCAAGACAACAGCTACACCGATAAGTTGAGAGAATTGTTTTGAAAGTAGCAGCACAATACCCGTAATACTCGCCCCTAATACTTTTCGCACACCAATCTCTTTAGTTTTTTGTTCTGCCGTAAATGCAGATAGACCAAATAACCCGAGACAGGCTATGAAGATCGCCAGCCAAGTAAAGCTGAAGACAAGTGTTCCGAAACGTTCGTCAGAAGCATATTGCTGACCGAACTCCTCGTCAAAGAATCGGTACTCCAATGGGCTGTTTGGGAACACTTCACCCCATGTACTTTGAATAAAACTCATCGTTTCACCCACATTTTCAGAGGCAAATTTGATGGCTAAATTCCCGCCACTTGTTGGGTTAAAGAACATGGCCAATGGTTCAATTTTGTGATGCATACTGGCAAAATGAAAATCCTTTACCACACCAATGACCGTACGCTCTTGCTGTCCAAAAGTAATCCTTCTACCAATTGGGTCTTCCCAAGCTAATTCCTTTGCCATTGCTTCATTGATTAAGATCGCCTGGTCCTCATCTGTCTGCATTTCTCGGTCATATTCCCGGCCTTCAACCACTTCCATATCCATCAGCTCCATAAAGTTTTCATCAAAACTGAACACTGAAATAATCCAAGTATCCTCTTCGGCAACACCCTCGGGTCTTACACCTCTGCGTCCAAAGGTTCTACCTGGCATGCCAGCTGTTCTTGCTGTTTTAATGATATCAGGGTTTTGCTCCAACTTATTTAAAAGAACGGGCATCGCTTGCTGCAAACTTGGATGTCCAACATTCAGTGTTATCACTTGCTCTGAGTCAAAGCCTTTGTCAATGTTGCGTTGATGCTGTAATTGATCATAAACAATGGCTGTTCCAATGATCATGGTAATAGAGATGGTGAACTGAAATATCACAAGTGACTTTCTAAGCAAAACACCTTTGGAGCTTGTTTTGAAAGACCCTCTGAGAATGCTGATAGGGTTGAACCCTGATAAAAGTAATGCGGGATAACTACCAGAAAATACGCCAAGAAACAACACGAACGCCAAAGCACCCATTGTCCATTCAAGATTGCTCAAAAAGTAGATTGACAGGTTCTGCTCAATGGGAAGATTAATAAATGAACTCGTAATTGCTACTAAGACCAAAGCCAAAAGGAAAGAGACCAAGCACAAAACCACTGATTCAATCATGAACTGATTAATCAATTGACTTCTAATGGCTCCAAAGACCTTGCGCACACCTACTTCCTGTGCTCGGTTGGCAGATCGTGCCGTAGACAAGTTCATGAAATTGAATGAGGCAATTAGAATGACAAATAAGCCTACTGCCGCTAAAGTATATACGTAGCTGATGTCCGTTTTCTTGAGGTTATAGTTCTCAAAAAGAATTCCGCTTGATTTCAGGTGCACTTCTTTCAAAGGCTGCAATGTCACACTAAAATTGTCTCCTACGTCATTCGCTCGAATCAAATCTTCCATTTTTGATTCAACGTTTCCTTCACTCTCCTTATCAGCCAATTCTACATAAGTAACCATGCTTATGCTTTGCCAAGACCTAAGAAATTGAGCAAATCCAGAGGTTGTGTCAGCCTGTTGCATAGCAACAATCACGTCAAAGTTTAAGTGAGAATTATCGGGTACATCTGCCATGATGCCTACCACTTCTATTCCTGCTTGATTTCCAATATCAATGCGCTTGCCAATAGGATTTTCTGAACCAAATGTCTTCGCTGCCATAGACTGGGTGAAGATTACAGTGTTTGGTTCTGTCAAAGCCTTTTCAGTGTCACCAGCGATTAACTCAAAGTCAAAAACCTCAAAAAGCGTTGGTTCAGCATAAGCAAAATGTTCTGTATAGAACCCTTGCTGTTCATAATTGATGAGTTGTCGACCTTGAGGCATCATCCGAACTCTTTTTTCTACTTCCGGAAAAGCACTTTCCATTGCTGGTCCCAATGCTGGAAGTGTAATACCCACTAGGTTACTGCTTACGCCTAAAGCTTCATCAATCGTAAGCACACGAAATATATCGTCAGATTTAGCATGAAACCTATCATAACTGAGCTCATGCTGTACAAAAAGAAAGATGATGACGCCACAGGCCATGCCTATGGAGAGACCAAGAATATTAATAATGGAAGTGCTTTTGCTTTTTAGCAAGCTTCTAAATGCAATCTTGAGATAATTACTAAACATGACCTTTGAGTTTTATGCGTAAATCTGACCCTATTTAAATTTTCGTAATCTTATGCTTGTACAACTCGTCACTCTTCTTCCGGACAATAAGTTTATGTTCATGCCTTAGTACTTCGACTATTAATTTTAGTTTCCGGATTACTGAAACTTGTTTAGCGTTTGAAAGCATGGCCTGAATTAAGCGTAAAGTTACATTTTATGTAAGTGCTTACGTTATAAACGTGACCGAGTTTCAAAAATTAACACTCGCTAACATTTTAAACGATCAGCCTCTCGACTTCACACGCTCAAACATTGATTGATCATCCAGTGCAGATTCTACGTTGTCGAGAGTAGAAAGCAAGTCACTTGCTGACTCTTTTAGTAATTGATCATTTGCTTCTTTGATGCGGTCCCATGTGCCGTTCATTTTTTCTACCAATTGCTGACCTTTAGCTGATAGCTTTAAAAGTCTCTTGCGTTGATCGGAAGCGTCCTTTCTCTCTTGCGCAAGTCCTTTTTCCACTAACACATTAGCCACTTGATTCACTGCTGGGTGCGTTTGCCCAAGCATAACAGAAAGCTCTGTCACGGCCAATTCTTCGCCATCCTTTAGCGCATAGATCATTGCAAACCATCGAGGTTCAAAATCGAAAGCTGATTCTTTATAAATCTGCGCCACATCACGGGCTAAGCGGTCACTGAGGTTTTTGAGTCGAGTAGCCAAAGCAAGGCTACCTAATTCCTCTATTAAATTTCTCTCCAATTACTTCTTCTTTTTTGGTGCTATAAAAGGCACTTTTTCAGCTCTTATCAAGTCCATTAAATCGTCAAGCCCCTTTTCAATAGTTGATGCCTGATCCATCACTAGGGTGTACTTCAATTCCATATCACCAACTCGCTTCTTTTGTCCATTGGTAATCGGAGGCTCGATGCCATCTATTGTTCCATAAATATGTAATAGCTGTACTTCGAGCTTATTCTCAAAGTTTATTACGTCTTGAAACGTTTTCTGTTTCGGTTGTACCATTTCTGCTTCTGAAGTATTGATCATATCCAAGACTTCGTCTGCCTTTTCATGTACTGAAGCGTAATCATCTTCAGAAATTCTAGCCTTTAAATCCTCGATTTGGGTTCTGATAGAACGAATGTCATTTGCCTTTTCCTGAAGGTTCTCGATCATCTCTCGTACAGTATTCAAAAATGTTTGCTGCGTAGCATAATCATTACTTCCTGCTTCCCATCTTGGGTCAGCGTTTACTGTAATGTCTTTCTCTACGACAGTTTCACCGTAAGTAATAACCGCCTTATAATCTCCTGGTGCCACACGATGTCCACCTGCACCGAGGCCAACAAAGACCCCATCTACACCCTTGAAGTTAGTCATGGAAAGATTCCAATTGAAACGGTTCATTCCCGACTTCTTTGTGATTTTTGCTTGACGATCTGTCTCTGTAGACGAGAATGACCTTACTAGGTCTCCTTGCGCATTCATAAACTCAACTTTCAACTCAGTAGAATCAACATCTTCCTTGATGTAGTACATGATGGAGAATCCAGGGTAAGGGTTCTGCCCCATTGCTGTGCTTCCACTTCTAAATGCGTTATCGCGAATGGCATCCTCTGGCTCATACACATGGAATTCAGCGGTTGACGCTTCACTCAATTCATATAACGGATTCAAATCATCCATCACCCAAAAAGCTCGGCCTTGAGTAGCTATGATTAGGTCATTGCCTTGTACCATCAAATCCGTAATTGGAACGATCGGTAAGTTTCTTTGTAAAGCGTTCCACTTCAATCCACCGTCAAAGGACACGTAGAGTCCTAATTCAGTACCCGCATAGAGTAAATCCTTTTGTCTAGGATCCTCACGAATCACTCTAACATGCGCATCTTCTCCGATACCATTCACCAGCCTATTCCAAGTCTGCCCGTAGTCAGTTGACTTAAAAACATGAGGCGTGAAATCGTTGAATTTGTATTTGTTGAAGGCAACATAGACCGTCCCTGGATCATGTGGAGACACCTCAATTTGATTTACCATACCATCTCCTGTGTCAGGAATAGTGATCTCTGTCCAGTTAGTACCACCATCTTTAGTAATGTGCAGCATACCGTCATCGGCACCTGTGTATATCACATCTGGTGTGTGTGGTGACTCCGCTACATAATAGATCGCATGATAGATTTCTCCACCAGCTCCCTCATTCGTAATTGGACCACCACCCCAGTTGATCTTGGTACTATCATTTCTTGTTAGGTCTGGGCTGATTTCTTCCCAAGTAATACCTCGATTAGACGTTTTCAAGAGTTTGTTTCCTGCATGATAGATTACTGAAGGATCATGTTTTGAAGCTATGATTGGTGCGTTCCAGTTGAATCGATATTTAACATCTCTCGGATTAGTACCTAATCCTTGGAATGGATAGGCCATAACATCCTTCGTCTGTTTGGTCTTAGCATTCCACTCATCGATAATTCCTTGATAACAACCTGAATAGATGTATTTAGGGTCCTTCGGGTCGAAAGCAGAATACGCGCTTTCGCAGCCACCTACTGGGAAAAAGTCATTATTGCTTATCCCTGAACCATCTACCCTCGAGGCAATAGAAACTGAACTGTTGTCTTGTTGTCCTCCATAGATGCGATATGGGAATTGCATATCAGCATTGACACGATAGAATTGAGCGGTTGGCTGATTGTCCTGTCTAGACCAGTCCTTTCCTCCATTGATAGAAACATTTGCTCCACCATCATTTGCATTGATCATGTATTGTGGGTGCTCAGGGTTTACCCAAACTTGGTGGTTGTCACCGTGTGGTGTGTTCAAATTCACAAATGTCTTTCCATTGTCTGTTGACTGAACCAATGGAGCGTTCATCACAAATACACTTTCCTCATCAGTTGGGTGTGCCTGAATGTGCATATAATACCACGACCTTGCTCTTAATAAGCGATCAGGGTTAATCAATTTCCAACTCTTACCACCATTATCAGATCGGTAAAGCCCTCCTTTTTCGGCTTCAACAATAGCCCAAACCTTATTCGGGTTAGCTCTCGAAACTGAAATTCCAATTTTTCCCATCACGTCTTTAGGCAAACCTTTCGAAAGCTTATTCCATGTTAGGCCGCCATCAACAGATTTCCAAATTCCGCTACCTGGCCCTCCACTCTGCACTTTCCAAGGAAATCTTCTATGGTCCCAATAAGCCGCATAGACGATTCTTGGGTTAGTCATATCCATGCTCAGGTCACTGATTCCTGAGTTCTCATCTACATAGTGTACTTTGGTCCATGTTTGGCCGCCATCTGCTGAGCGATATATTCCTCTGTCTTCTGTAGCAGCATATGGACTTCCCTGTGCTCCAACGATTAACACATCTGGGTTACTCGGATCGACTACGATCTTTGATATCTGTCTTGTCTTTTCAAGACCCATATGACTCCAAGTCTTTCCTGCATCAGTAGACTTATATACGCCATCACCATGAGAGGTCATTACACCACGAACGGGTGCCTCACCCATACCTACATAAACGACATTTGGGTCAGACTCCGAAACAGCAATAGCACCAACAGAGGCAGTATTGAAGAAGCCATCTGAAATATTCCCCCAGCTTTCACCTGCATCATCAGTTTTCCAAACTCCACCCGTGGCACCCATATAATAGGTCATCGGGTCTTGGACAACTCCTGCAACTGCCGTGGCTCTTCCTCCACGAAACGGGCCTACCAAACGAAATTCCATGGCATTATAGAGCGCTGTGTCGTAAGATAGGCCTGCCGGTTCTTGCGCTTTACGATTACGCCTTTGGGCGAGGGAATCAGGAGCACAAATCAAGAGGATAATACTTGCTAACAGGAGAGAGCGTAGCGTCTTCATAGGTTATAGTTTAAGGTTGTGTCTCAAGATAGTCATTGCCACCAGTAAAAACCAAAGTCATTTTGATAGGTGATTTTGTATATTGGAACAAACAGTCATTACTATGAAATTGAAGCCCCTTTTCTTATTAATCCTACTTTCTTTAGCAATCGTATATTCTTGCGAAGACGAGGATGATGATGACAATTATAAAACCGAAAGTGTAACGCGTTTTGAGCGAGAAGGCTCATCAATTCTCAAAGGCGTAAAAGTGCCAAACGGTAATAGTATGTATTTTGCCAGTGGCATAGTGGCCACCGAAAAAGATGCCGACAAACCTGTGGGAGATCGTGAACGTTTTGGAGATACTTATGACCAAAGCGTTAACGCACTAAAAAGAATCAATGACTATTTAAGCGAAGAGGGTCTTAGCTTAAAAGACGTAATCTCTATGAAAGTTTATGTAGCACCTGATCCTGAAAATAACAATAAGCCTGATTTCCAAGCTTGGTTCAAAGCCTATGGCGAATACTTCGGCAATGCCGAAAACCCAAATAAAGTAGCCCGATCAACCATTGGTGTTTACACCTTGGTAGATCCAAATAAGTTTATTGAAATAGAAGTAAGAGCAGTATATCCTTAATTATCGATCAATAGAATCGAAAATTGTAAAAATTATTCTCCGCAAACAGAAACTATTCTCTTCGTTTTATGCGGAGATTAGTAAGGTTATTCTCCGCATGAAAGAAAGGAGGGCTCAAAAGAGCCCTCCTCGTTACCCTGAATTTTCTTCAGGATTGATATCCATATGAAACTTACAATGCCACTACTTTCTCAATATTCACAAACTCAACTTCTCGATCAGCGTTGAGCTCTACACTAACAACGGAGTCTTTGCTGATTGCACCAGATAAGATCTGTTTAGAAAGCTCATTCAGCACCTTTCGTTGAATGACTCTTTTCAATGGCCTCGCTCCAAATTGCGGATCGTAACCGAGCTCTCCAATATAATCTAGTACGTCATCAGTTGCCTCAATCTCAATGCCGTTTTCTTTAAGACGCTTTTGGATTAAGCCAAACTGAATCGCCACAATTTGTCGGATATTATCCTTGTTGAGTGGCAAAAACATGATGGTTTCATCAATCCTATTCAAGAACTCTGGTCGCACTGATTTCTTCAAAAGATCAAACACCTGACTCTTTGTTTGTTCAATCAACTCGAGTACATTATCCTCGTTGATTTTCTCAAAATTCTCTTGAATCAAATGTGATCCAGTATTACTAGTCATAATGATGATGGTATTCTTAAAGTTGGCGATGCGTCCTTTGTTGTCTGTCAACCTTCCTTCATCTAACACTTGCAAGAGCACATTAAACACATCGGGATGCGCTTTCTCTATCTCGTCTAAGAGAATCACAGAGTATGGCTTTCTTCGAACAGCTTCTGTCAATTGACCACCCTCATCATAACCTACATAACCGGGAGGCGCTCCTATTAGCCTACTCACCGCGTGTCTTTCTTGGTACTCAGACATGTCAATACGAACAATATTGTTCTCATCATTGAACAGGTATTCGGCTAGTGCCTTCGCAAGCTCGGTTTTACCCACTCCTGTTGTTCCTAGGAAAATGAAAGAACCAATTGGCCTCTTCGGATCTTGTAAGCCTGCACGACTTCTTCTTACTGCATCAGAGAGTGCTGATATAGCCTCTTGCTGACCAGCCACCCTTTTTCCGAGTTCTTCTTCAAGATGAAGTAATTTCTCTCTTTCAGATTGCAGCATTTTTGACACTGGAATACCCGTCCACTTTGCAACAACTTCTCCTATATCTTCGGCATCAACTTCTTCTTTCAGGAGCGTACTACCAACTTGCATTTCTTGCATCTTGGTTTTATACTTTTCCAGCTTCTTCTCTGATTCAGTAATCTTTCCATACCTGATTTCAGCAACCAAACCAAAGTCACCTTCACGCTCAGCTTTTTCAGCCTCCATTTTGTACCGATCGATGTTCTCCTTTTCAGCTCTGATACCAACGATTACCGCTTTCTCATTCTCCCATTTGCCCTTTAGGCCATCGCGATTTTCCGATAGTTCTGCAATCTCTTTCGAGAGCACAACTTCCTTATCCTTGTTCTTTTCTCTTCGGATCGCTTCTCTCTCTATTTCCAGCTGCATGATTTTACGATTCATCTCATCCAACTCTTGTGGTAATGAATCAATCTCAATCCTCAATTTTGCAGCAGCCTCATCCATTAAGTCAATCGCCTTATCTGGCAAAAATCGGTCAGAAATGTACCTGCTAGATAATTCAACAGCTGCGATAACAGCATCATCTTGAATCCGCACTCCGTGGTGGACTTCGTACTTTTCTTTAATCCCTCTAAGAATAGAAATGGCATCTTCCTGACTTGGCTCATCCACTGTAACTGTTTGGAACCTACGCTCCAAGGCTTTGTCTTTCTCAATATGCTTTTGGTATTCTTGAAGCGTTGTCGCACCGATCGCATGGAGTTCTCCTCTTGCTAGCGCAGGTTTCAAAAGGTTAGCCGCATCCATCGCGCCATCTCCCCCACCAGCACCAATTAGGGTATGAATCTCATCGATGAACAGGACGATCTCTCCATCAGAGTCCTGAACTTCTTTGATCACGGCCTTAAGTCTTTCTTCGAATTCGCCTTTGAATTTGGCACCTGCCACTAAAAGCCCCATATCTAGAGAGATGAGCGTCTTAGATTTCAGGTTCTCTGGCACGTCACCATCCACGATTCGCTGTGCCATACCTTCCACAATGGCTGTTTTACCAACACCTGGTTCACCGATGAGCATTGGGTTGTTCTTCGTTCTTCGAGATAAAATCTGAAGCACTCTCCTGATCTCTTCATCACGACCAATCACTGGGTCAATCTTACCAGATTTAGCCAGCTCATTTAAATTCTTTGAGTATCGCTCTAATGATTGATACTTTGATTCTGCATTTTGATCCGTCACGCTATTTCCTCCTCTCAGTTCTTTAATAGCTGCAATGAGTTCTTTTTTAGAAAAACCCATTTCTTTCATAACAGCTGATGTTTTTTCCTTACCTGCCAATAGACCAAGTACGATATGTTCTACGGCTACGAATTCATCTTTGAATTCTTTTAAATAGTCCAGTGCCTTGGTCAATGCTGCATGTGCATCATTAGACAAGTAGGGCTGTTGGCCGCTTGCCTTAGGGTAACTAGATACGACCTCTTCCAATTTTGTATCAAGTTGCAACCTATTCACTCCCAACTTTTTTATCAGAAAAGACATCACATTCTCATCTGACAAAAGGATAGCCTTAAAAAGGTGACCCGGTTCGATCGCCATTTGCTCATTGCCACTGACAATCTCGGCCGCTTTTTGAATCGCTTCCTGTGATTTGATAGTATATTTTTTGAAATCCATAATCACTTAAAATTCTTTGTTCAGCTTTCGCCTCAAGCCCTGATCAACAAAGAATAATCCAAGTAAATAAATCGGTAATTATGACTGGGTTTTTAATCAAAAAGATACGAAAACGGTCATTATGTCACCATTATCAAAGAAATTGGACAATTTATTCGTAATTTATGTATGCAAAACTCAAGGTCATGAAACGCACACAACTTCTATTCATCAGCTTACTAATATGCTTATCTCTTCAATATTCATTTGCTCAAAATGATCCATTTCAAGAATGGCTGAAGGAATTTCAAAACTATCAAACTGAATTGCCCACTGAAAAGGTCTTTCTACACCTCGACAAGTCAGAATATACCTTGGGAGAAACTATCTGGATGAAGTCCTACCTCGTTGCAGGCGCGGGGCACATACCCTCTCCGTTTAGCCAAACTGTATATGTAGAGCTACTTGACGAACAGGGTGAAATTGTAGAAAGATTAACCTTACGATCAGAAGAGGGAGTATCCAAAGCAAGCCTGACGCTGCAAAAAGACTTGACACCTGGGTTTTATTATTTAAGAGGATATACCAACTGGATGAAAAACCAGAGCGAGGAGTTCTTCTTTAACAAAAAGATCAAAGTGCACTCTTTAAAGGTTGGGGAAGTGATTACTGAAAAAGTTAGTCCCCCTCAGCTTCAAGTAAACTTTTACCCAGAGGGTGGTGATTTAATCCAAGGCGTAGCCAGTAAAGTTGCTTTCGAAGTAACTGGAGTGGGCGATAATGAATTGCCCATTTCGGGTAAAGTATTTGATGCAACGCAAAATGAAGTGGCCACCTTCACTACTCAACATGAAAGCCGAGGTGTTTTTGCCTTATTACCGACCAATTCCAATTACTATGCTCAAATAAGTGGTAAAGGAGAAAAGTTTGAGCTACCAGAAATCAAAGCAGAAGGAGTCACACTCAGTATTAATAATGAGGCTTCCGAATTTATGGGTGTCGCTATTAAAACGGCCAAGCCTTCTGCAGAAAAATACTACCTAGTAGTGCATACGAGAGGCTATGTAACTTACGCATCTGAGGTAACTGTAGGTAACCTTAAAAATCTTCTTAAGATTGATAAAAGTAACTTCCCTAATGGAGTTTCTCACGTAACAGTATTCAATAAGGATTTAAAGCCAATGGCCGAGCGATTGGTTTTTAACTACGCTGCATCTGACGTTAACATTGACATTAGCACCACCGACCCACAGTACGCAAGCAGAGACTTAGCAACAATAGAACTAAAGGTTACAGATAAAGAAGGTAACCCTGTACAAGGCTCGTTTTCAATGTCCGTTTTCGATTCTAAATTAGTTCAGAATGATCAATTAGACTATAACATCACAGCCAACCTACTGCTATCATCGGATATCTCGGGCTACATTAAAAATCCTTCCCAGTACCTAAAGCAAGACAAGGCCTCAATTGCCAATACTGATTTACTCATGATGGTTAATGGTTGGAGACGTTTCAAATGGTCAACCCTTAATACGGATAACCGAGCACCCATTTATGACTTTGAGCAAACGCTTAAACTTAAAGGAAATATGGCTAGATCCGGAGGTAAGCCTTTTAAAAATGGCCGTGTCTTTTTGCTTAATCTAGAGGAAAATGGGGACCACAAAGGGAATAGATTTGTACTAGCGGATGAAGTAGGAAATTTTGAGTTTGATAATTTAACTTACTACGATACGACAGACCTTACACTGCAGGGCTTTCAAAAGAACAAAGTGAGAGATGCCAAATTCGAAATAGATAAAACCTTTGAAAAATTACCGCTGAATCAATACCTCACTCAGCCTCTTCGAGATAATCCAGATAGACTTAGAGCCTTAAAAGAGAATGCCATTACTTCAATTCGAATTGACAGTACTTACAGAAAAGAAAATGGCACTATCTATTTGGATGATGTGTATGTAACGGCTAGCAAGCGTGAAGAAATGTATAGAACACTCAACTCTCAGTACGGAAAAGGCGAATCTTACGTGAACTTTGATAACATGAGTTTTGAAGAAAAGAATGGTAGAGACCCGTTTTCGGTAATGCTGGGTAAACTATCAGGATTCTCGTTATCAATAGCTAGTGGAGGAAATTCTGGAGGAATTGGTGCTGCAAGCAGTGTCATTTCTCAGAGTTCTTCTAGAGCTCCTGTAGGGGGGACCTCTGTGGATGTTGGAGCTGCCAATGATCCAATGTTTAGACAACCTCGATTAAGACAAGGCCCCTATCAAGGAGCACCATTAATACTCATTGATAATGCACCTGTCCCATATACAGCCGTTTATGATTTAAGAGCAACTGAAATTGACTATGTAGAGGTCTATAAGAGTGCTTCAGCGGCTATGTTTGGAGTAAACGGCTCTAACGGGGCCATTGCCTTCTATACATTAAAAGGTGAAAAACTAAAGAAAGCGATGGCCATGAAGCCAGGTATGCGAGTAATTAGTGGAAATGGATATCATGCGGCTCGGGAATTTTATGCCCCAAAGTATGACGAGTCCAACAAGCAGCAGTTTATTCCAGATGAAAGATCTACGCTATTTTGGGCACCTATGATCACAACAGATAGTGAAGGGAAAGCGCAAGTAGAATTCTATACTCACGACAAGAACACCAATGTTTTTATCGATGTTCAAGGAATATCTTCAAATGGAAAGACGGGCACTGGCGTTTCTCAATTCAACATTCGAAAGAACTTCTAAAGATCAATCTTAATCTTAGTTATTTTTACATCGTGAAACAACGCTATGTCTAGAATCAAGATCGCAATACCTGAAACCAAAGTCTTTGAAACCACATTGGCCGTTAGGATTTCAGATATCAATTATGGAAATCACCTAGGCAACGACAGCGTGCTCAGTCTGATGCATGAAGCTCGTTTTCAATTCTATAAGAGCCTAGGCTATCCTGATGAGTTGAGTATTGATGGTGTAGGAACGATCCAAGTCGATACTGCCATCCAATATAAAGGCGAAGGATTTCACGGTGAAGAAATCAAAGCAGAGGTGTTCCTAGGAGACTTGTCTGCCAAAAGCATGGACCTTTATTATCGACTATCTGTTGAAAACCCAAACAAATTAATTGCACTCGGTAAAACAGGTATTGCGTTTTACAATTACACCGAAAGAAAAGTCAGCAATATGCCCGATTCGATTGCTAATACATTAGCCAAGTTCAAAGGGTAAGCATTATACCGATTAGTACTACCTTTGCGGCATGAGTACTACAGCATCTGAAAAAAGAGACATCCGTCAACTTTCCTTAGACGATATCAAAGACTTCTTTGTAGCTGAAGGAGATCAAGCGTTTCGTGCTAAGCAGGTGTATGAATGGCTATGGAAAAAGTCAGCTAAGGACTTTGACCAGATGACCAATATTTCGCTTCAGACTCGGGAGAAGATGAAAGCTCACTTTGACATCAAACATGTCAAGGTGGATCAAATGCAACGAAGTAATGATGGTACCATTAAAAATGCCGTCAAATTACACGATAATCTCATTGTTGAATCAGTTCTTATCCCAACTGAAAAGCGTATCACTGCCTGTATTTCTTCACAAGTAGGCTGTAGTCTAAGCTGTAACTTTTGTGCCACAGGACGTCTCAAGCGTATGAGAAACCTAAATCCTGATGAAATCTATGATCAGGTAGTGGCCATAAAAGACCAAGGTGACCTGTACTTCGAAAGGCCATTGACCAATATTGTATACATGGGTATGGGTGAGCCTTTGTTAAACTACAAAAACGTTCTCGCCTCAATCGAAAAGATTACCTCTCCTGAAGGACTAGGTATGTCACCAAGACGAATCACACTCTCAACGGTGGGTATTCCAAAAATGATCAAGCAACTGGCCGATGATGAGGTGAAATTCAATTTAGCGGTATCCCTACACTCTGCTATTGATGAATCTCGGTCTAAAATGATGGCCATTAACGACACGAGTAACTTGGCCGAATTAGCAGAGTCTCTTCAATATTGGCACAACAAGACCAATCGTACGGTCACCTTTGAATATGTGGTTTGGAAGAACATCAATGATGATGAAAAACATGCCAATGCCTTAGCCAAGTATTGCGGTAAAGTGGCGTCCAAAGTAAACATCATTGAATATAACCCCATTGATGATGGTGAGTTTCAACAAGCAGCCCCAGAGAGCTTGGACATGTACAAACGCATCTTAGAGGCCAAAGGCATCATTGTGAATGTGAGAAGAAGCCGTGGGAAGGATATCGATGCAGCTTGTGGGCAACTAGCCAATAAGAGTTAATCTTTACTCGCATTGAAAAGCTTCTGCTTTTCTTCCTTACTTAGGGCATCATAGCCTTTATCAGAAATCTTATCTAAGATGGAATCAATTTCAGCTTGGCTGGTTTCCTGAATACTCGATCCTTTTGAAGCAGCTTTCTTTGTAGTTCTGGCTTGTGGCCTAGCCGAGGGCTCTTTCTTATAAGAAACCTTAATCTTCGCCTGTGGTTTGAATAAACTTTTCACCCAGATTACAAAGTTCACAATTGGCTTACTCCAATCGTTACCCTTTTGAAGCTGAACCATTCCAACATAACCAACAATTGCTCCGCCTAAGTGAGCAATCTCGCCTCCTGCATTCGCACCTGTCGATTGAAACAAGGAGGCTACCACACTAAAAGCTGCAATATACTTGAGCTTTACAGGACCAATTAAAATCAAGCTTACCGTAAAGTTTGGCTGGAAGGTCGCAGCAGCTACGACAATAGCTGTTACGCCAGCTGAAGCACCTAATAAATTCGAGTAAGGCACTGCCTCTGCGAAGAAAGGAAAAAGATTATAGATCAAGATATAGAATAAGCCACCACCTATGCCGCCCCAAACATAAAATCCTAATATTTTGTTCTGTCCCAAATACTCAGAAATGATACGACCAAACCAATACATCCATAACATATTGAATAGGATATGGAATAGGCCTTGATGGAAGAAGAAATATGTAATGATCGTCCACGGCCTATAGATTAGCTTGCCAAGGTCAGAGGGAAGGGTCAAATACCTACTGAACTCTAAATAGACACCCTCCTGACCGGATAATGTCAATAAAACAGACAAAACACCCATAAATAGAAAGACCACGACATTAATGACAATGATCTGGTTTAAGATGTTACCTGTTTTAAAGGCTATTTTAAAATCGTCTAGAATACTCTTCATTTGCTAATAGAACTTGTTACGCTCTTCCTTCCAATACCTCACTAAGAAAAATGCAATCAGTGCGCCACCGATATGTGCCAAGTGGGCTACATTATCGCCAGGAGCACGTTGAAACTCTGAATAGACTTCGTACAGAATATAAAAGCCAACAATGTATTTCGCCTTTATAGGGAAAGGCAGAAAGAGCAAGAATAGTTCTGTATTTGGGAAAAAGAGCGCAAAAGCTGCTAAAATTCCAAAGACCGCACCTGAGGCACCTACCATATTGTAGTTACCATATAAATCATAGAGTTGCCAAGCGTATCTGACAGAGTCTGCCTTCAATTTTGGGCTCTCTTGGTTTCGATCAAAGTAGTCTACGAACTTATATATCTCTGGATTTAAGTTATCTCCATGATCAACCAATAACTGGTTAAAACCTTGTGATGTTGGATTGCTTACATATTCCTCCACATCACTTTTAACACCTCTTACTTCAAGATAGTTAACACCTGTATAAAAAAGCCCTGCTCCAATTCCAGTAACCATATAGAGAATTAGGAATTTCTTTTGACCGAGGAATTGCTCCAGCAGCGGGCCGAAGATGAAGAGGGCAAACATGTTTCCCAACAAGTGCATTAGACTTTGCGTGCTATGCAGAAACATATAGGTGATGAATTGGTAGGGCTTGAACTCATCAGATAAAATAAAGTACAGACCAAAATAGTCACCCAAGTCTATCTTGATCACCATCTGAAGTACAGCAATACCAACATTGATAATGAGTAACTTCTTAACTAAGGGTGTAAGTCGTCCGAACATATGGGCTAATTAAAAAACTGATTTATCTTTTCCAATTCCAGAATAAAGGTCGTTTTGCGACCACTCGGGGAATAATTGGGTGTTTTACATGCAAATAGCTGATCAATTAACGATGACATCTCCCCTTGGGTTAACTCATTCCCTATTTTAATTGAAGATCTTTTTGCGATCGCCCTAGCAATATTTTCATCATTAGAAATACTGAGTTCAGACTTGTTTTGTTTAAACTGCTCAATAAAGCCTTCAAAAAGCACCTTCTCATTGACTGTTTTTAAATCAGCGGGTACTCCATTAATAACAATAGTACTCTTTCCAAAATCAGAAAACTCGAAGCCAATCGCATTCAATTCTTCTTTTATGTCATTGACCAATGAAAAATCACCTGGACTCAATTCTAAGGTTTGCGGAAACAAAGATTGCTGTGATGCCCCAGATCGTTGTTGCAGCTGAATTAAGAACTTCTCATATAGAATTCGTTCATGAGCTTCTTGCTGTGCAATCATCATCAATCCAGATTTTACATGTGTAGCAATGTATTGCTGATGAATCTGGAAATAAGCTTTGTGCTCTCTAGAAGCATGTGAAAGTGCCTCGGGAGAGTTTGCCGCACTACCTAGTGTAATCGTACTTTGTGCCTCAGGATGAATCTCCATTTGAGAATTCTCCTTCTCCTCTTTAGATATATCTTGTCGAAGACCCTCGTATAGTTTTTCCCATTGTCCAGTTTCTTGCTTTTTGTCAAAAGTCTTAAACTGAGCATAATTACGGTTCGCTGAACTAATGCCACTCTTTGACGGTGCAGGCTGAAACGAGGCGAAATTCACGTCCTGATTAAAATCTATGGCTGGAACAATGTTGTGTGTACCCAAAGCTTGTCGAACAGCAGCTTTGATGATCGCATAAACCGTCCGTTCATCGTCAAACTTAATTTCAGTTTTGGTCGGGTGCACATTGATATCAATGTGCTTGGGATCAATTTCTATAAATAATGTGTAAAATGGGAAGGTAGATTCTGGCAAAAGACTTTGAAAAGCAGTCATTACCGCATGATTGAGGTAATTGCTCTTAATGAACCGGTTATTTACAAAGAAGAATTGCTCGCCTCTGGTCTTTCTAGCAAACTCTGGTTTACCTACGTAACCATAGACACGCATCATATCAGTTTCTTCTTCACAAGAGGCCATCTGATCTTGATATTTCTTTCCAAAAATGCCAACTACTCGCTTGCTCAATTTCCCACCCGAGAGCTTATAGAGCTCCATATCATTTTGATATAGCGACATCCCGATTTCAGAGTTCGCTAACGCTATTCTTTGAAACTCATCTACGATGTGGCGCATTTCAACAGCATTCGACTTTAGAAAATTTCTGCGGGCGGGCACATTGTAAAATAGATTCTTAACGCAAGTAGACGTTCCTTTAGGTGTTGCGATTGGCTCTTGCTTTTTGATTTCAGAGGCTTCTATTTGGATCATTACGCCTAATTCATCCGCCTCTTTTCTTGATTTTAATTCAACTTGACCCACTGCAGCGATTGAAGCCATCGCCTCCCCACGGAACCCCATGGTTTTAATGGCGAATAAGTCATCGGCTGTTCTAATTTTTGATGTAGCGTGCCTTTCGAAAGACATTCTCGCATCAATATCAGACATGCCAATGCCATCATCAATCACTTGAATAAATGATTTTCCAGAATCTTTTACGATTAATTTAATATCTGTCGCCCCAGCATCAATCGCATTCTCCAATAGCTCCTTCACCACAGAGGCAGGACGCTGGACTACTTCACCAGCAGCTATCTGATTAGCAATGTTATCAGGTAATAACTTTATGATATCGGGCATTCTGAACTTAGGAAGTTACTGTTTAAATCGCTTCCAAAGATAGAACGGAATATAGAGTAAGGCTAAATAAAATATATCAGATCCAACATATACGAACCCTCCGGCAAACATCACCAATACAATCATAATGATTAGCCTTAGCATCATGGTTTGGCCCATACCAGTACCTTTGGCATGTTTCATGTTCTTTCGGAAAGAACCAGAAATTTGAGAGCTGTAGCCTAAGTCAACAGATTCCTCTGCAATACCCAGTTCAGCCTTAATACGTGACGTCCTATTTTCTATATCTTCTTTAACAGGATCGTAGTGACGAGGAACAACATGAAATCGCTGATACTTCGTTTTCTTCATTAAACTCGGAAGGTTTATCATATCGCTATTCGTTTATTGACGTTCATATTAATGTCCTAAAAATATAGTTAATTTGCTTTTATTAAAAGTCAAACGCCTTTATGATGAAAAAAGTTATTCTGATTGTGTTGATGTTTCTGGTGAATTGGGGTGCTGTAAAGGCACAAAAAATCTATCAGAAAACAGATACGCAAGCGCAGGAAAAATGGGTTGATAGCGTATTCAATGCCTTAACGCCAGAAGAAAGGCTCGGACAACTTTTCATGGTAGCGGCTTACTCAAATCGGGACGAAAAACACTATCAAGAAATTGACAAACTCATTGCTGAGTACAATATCGGTGGCCTGATCTTTTTTCAGGGTGGAGCCTACCGTCAAGCTCGACTTAACAATCGATATCAATCAAAAGCGAAAGTTCCTCTAGCCATTGCTATGGATGCAGAATGGGGCATCGGAATGCGCCTTGACAGCATTATAGACTTCCCTAAGCAGATGACATTGGGCGCGATTCAAGACAATAAGTGGATTTACGAAATGGGCAAAGAAGTCGCCAATCAGTTCCATTCCCTCAACATGCATATCAATTTTGCTCCGGTTGTGGATGTTAACGTAAACCCTAACAACCCTGTCATCGGCTACCGTTCTTTTGGAGAAAATAAATTTGCGGTATCAGACAAGGGAATTGCTTATATGAAAGGCATGCAAGACCATGGCATTATGGCCAACGCGAAACATTTTCCAGGCCATGGCGACACGGATGCCGATTCGCATTATGCACTTCCTGTAATCAAGCATTCGGTAGAAAGAATGAGCGAGATCGAACTCTACCCCTTTAAACAGCTGATGAAAGATAGCCTGATGAGCATGATGGTGGCCCACTTGCAAATTCCAGCCTATGATGACCAAGAAAATATGCCGACAACGCTGTCAAGGAAGGTGGTCACTGACTTATTAAAAAACGAACTCGCATTTGACGGACTGGTCTTCACCGATGCGATGAACATGCAAGGCGTGGCCAAGTATTATGATCCCGGAGAAGCGGATGTCAAGGCACTTGAAGCCGGAAATGACGTTATCCTTTTTCCACTTGACGTGCCGAAAGCGATCAAGCAGGTCAAGAAAGCACTGAAAAAAGAGCGATTAGATCAAGCTTCCATCGATGCTCGTGTCAAAAAAGTTCTGAGAGCGAAGTACTGGTTTGGATTGAATGAGTTGGAGATGGTAAATACCTTCAACTTGACCAAAAGGATCAATAATGACTATGCTCAATTGCTCAATCGCATTCTTTACCAGAAAGCAATCACAATAGTCGATAATCAAGACAAACTCTTACCTATTATTGACTTAGGGAAAAAGACATATGCATCCCTTCAAATAGGTGAAAGTGATGGTACTGAGTTCAAAAGAATGCTCGATAAATATGCCAAATTCAATCACCTGGCATTTGATTCACTAAATGCTGATGCTTTGGATTCCATAGCCTCGAATGACCTCGTAGTAGTCTCCTATCATGGCATTACTAATTCACCCAAAGATCAGCATGGTATTAAGGACGAAGAAATAGCCTTTATCAAATCGCTCCAAGAAAAGACAAATGTCATCGTTGTGGCTTTCGGCAATGCCTACAGTCTTCAGTATTTCGATAGAATCAAAAACATAATTTGCACTTATGAGGACAATGAGATCACACAAAACCTCACTCCTCAGATTATCTTCGGAGCGCTCAAAGCCGAAGGCAAACTCCCTATTTCGGCAGGAGAAAATTTCAAAGCAGGAACAGGTATTGAAACACTTGTTACCTCAAGACTGAGTTATGGAATGCCTGCAGAGGTGGGTATGAGTATCGATTCTTTGAGAAGAATAGATGATATCATAGAAGCTGCGATCAAAGACAAAGCCACTCCTGGTGCGCAAATCATCGTGGCCCGCAAAGGAAAGGTTGTCTACCAAAAAAATTACGGTTATCAAACCTATGCTGAAGAGAAAGCCATTGATGACCACTCCATCTATGATGTGGCATCCATCACAAAAGTGGCTGCCACCACGCAGATCATTATGAAGCTCTACGAACAAAAGAGACTTGACATCAACAAACCCATAGGCTTCTACTTGAAAGAACTTCAGGGGACAAACAAGGATTCGTTGTTAATTCGTGATATCCTAACACACCAGGCCGGCCTCAAACCTTATATTCCCTTCTGGGAAAAGACTGTAGATAAAGGAACATTAAAAGCTGAGTACTTCTCGGATGCCACAGGCCCAGATCATGACTTTCGCTTTCAAGAAAGTGATCTACCACCTGCACTTGCCGACTCTATCTGGCAATGGACTTTAGACTCTGATCTTAGAGACTTACCTAATAAGAAGACCCGATATGATTACCTCTATTCTGACTTAGGCTATTCATTGATGTATCATGTGGTATCAGAAATTATCCAAGAGCCTTTCGAATCGTACTTACAAAGAGAGTTTTATGGCCCACTTGGTTTAAACCGCACCATGTATTTACCATTAGCAAAGGGGTATGGAAAAGATATAGCACCCTCTGAAGTAGATGATTACTTTAGAAATGCTATTGTCTGTGGCAGCGTGCATGATCAAAATGCCACATTGATGGGAGGCGTTGCTGGCCATGCTGGCCTTTTCAGTACAGCGAATGATTTAGCCATCCTCATGCAAATGAACATGCAAATGGGTGAGTATGCAGGAAAAAAATATTTCCAGAACTGGACGATACCAATTTTTACAAGTGCTCAAAACATGGAGAATCGTAGAGGGCTGGGCTGGGATAAGCCCATCACAGGAACCGATGAAGGACCAACCAGTCAATATTCATCAGCAAGCACTTTTGGGCATACTGGCTTTACAGGAGCTGCCGTTTGGGCAGACCCTGCAGAAGAACTGGTATTCGTGTTTCTCTGCAACCGTACATATCCCGAAAGTGACAACTTTAAATTGCTGGAGGAAAACGTCAGAACGCGTATTCATGACTTACTCTACAAATCGATTTTTGAACCTATTGCAGACTAATTAAGTTTAACCCTACGTAGCTCGAAATTTATTTCATGAAAATAGGAATTGTATGTTACCCCACATTCGGAGGAAGTGGCGTGGTAGCAACTGAATTAGGCAAAGGATTGGCGAAGCATGGCCATGAAGTGCACTTTATTACTTACTCACAGCCGACTAGGTTGGATTTTTTTAACGAGAACCTTTTCTATCATGAGGTTAACATTAGATCTTATCCCCTTTTCAAATACCCACCATATGAATTGGCGCTCGCCAGTAAAATGGTCGATGTTGCAAAGTTTGAGAAACTCGACTTGCTTCACGTTCATTATGCAATTCCGCATGCTTCGGCTGCGGTGATGGCAAGGCAAATTCTTAAATCTGAGGGAATCGATATACCAGTGGTAACTACCCTTCACGGTACAGATATCACGCTTGTTGGTAAAGACCCATCATACGAGCCTGTTGTCACCTTCAGTATCAATCAATCTGATGGTGTCACTGCGGTATCGGAAGACTTAAAGAAAGACACTTACAAGCACTTCAATATCCTTAGAGAAATTGAAGTCATCCCAAACTTTATCGACCTCACCAAATTCAAAAGGCAGCGCAAAGATCATTTCAAAACCGCAATTTGCCCTAATGGTGAAAAGTTGATCGTACACACTTCTAACTTCAGAAAGGTTAAGCGTGTAGACGATGTTGTGCGCATATTCCATAAAATATCGGAGACTGTACCTGCTAGATTGCTATTAGTTGGTGATGGCCCTGAAAGATCTCTCATTGAAGGACTTTGTAGAGAACTAGGTATTTATGAAGAAGTCCGTTTCTTAGGGAAGCTAGAGGCAGTAGAAGAAGTTCTTTCAGTAGCCGACTTGTTCCTAATGCCTTCAGAAAAAGAGAGTTTTGGTTTGGCAGCACTTGAAGCCATGGCTTGTGAGGTACCAGTAATCTCTTCAAACGCAGGTGGTATTCCAGAATTGAATATCAACGGAGTCACTGGCTTTACTTCCAAGATTGGTGATGTTGAAGAAATGACCAAGAACGCACTACACATCCTTAGCGAAGAAAATCTAGAGACCTTTAAGCATAATGCCTTGGTCCAAGCCAAAAAGTTCGACATTGATGTCATACTTCCACAATATGAAAAATACTATGAGGAGGTTGCGGCTACCATGCGAGCTGATGTAGCACAGGCTTAGCGTTTCAAATTAATGAAAATAGGAATTGTTGGTTGTGGCTGGCTAGGGTTACCCTTAGCAGAATCATTGGTCAAGGCTGGTCATGAAGTCGTTGGGAGTACCACACGAGAAGAAAAACTAGAGACTCTTTCTTCGAAAGGAATTGAGCCTATTCTATTTCATTTAAATCCAATGCCTGAAGGCCTCAATTTCAACAGGCTTTTTCAAGTTGATTTACTAATTATTAACATACCTCCAGGAAGACAAAAGAATACCCCTGAATTCTACGAAGAGCAAATCAAGTATTTGAAATATCAGCTTCTTGCAAGCAATGTAAAAAAGGTGATTTTCATTAGCTCAACTTCATACTACCCCAACAGCAATAAGAAAGTAACCGTCAATACACCTTTTGACTTTAGTAATGGCTCAACAAAGGCAGTTGTTAAAGGAGAGCAGCAAATATCACAGATAGACCAGTCGTTAATGATACTCCGCTGTGGAGGCTTAATCGGAAAAGACCGTATTCCAGGTAAGTGGTTTGCAGGTAAGCCTACGAAAGGTGCCGATACGCCTGTCAACTACATTCATTTGGAGGATATCATTAAAGTCGTTAAAAGTTCGATCGAGACTTGGCCAGAGGACCTAGAAAGGCAGACATTAAACCTCGTTTCAGACCATCATCCAACGAGAAAAGAGATTTATGGAAAAATGGCTAAAAGATACAGTTTTGATCTTCCCATATGGGAAGACCCGTCTAATATTTCATCAAAAGTGGTTGAAAGTAGCTTTAAGGATTTTGGGTTAAAATCGCCTTTAGACTACTAAGCTTCAATTAGTTCCAAAAATAATTCCCCTTGCTTTAACTGTTGATAAGCCTTGATTTGATTCAATCTACTATTGATTTCAAGAAAGCGGTCATACTCTTGCTGAGCAATCTGAAAACCTCTTTTATATGCGATCGGTGAATGAATCACCCTTTCAATTCTTTTAAATTTCATTGTGTCAGTTTCATTAACATACCACATCCGATTATTTTCCCTACCCTCACTAA
>Ga0075118_10000346_pt1 | contig 45526 bp, 38 predicted proteins | sample AntAceMetag02UKE_FD_69794 | JGI IMG/M metagenome (GOLD analysis project Ga0075118, IMG submission 69794) | Saline lake microbial communities from Ace Lake, Antarctica - Antarctic Ace Lake Metagenome 02UKE | ecosystem: Environmental > Aquatic > Non-marine Saline and Alkaline > Saline | place...
CCGGGTTGTGTTGATCGTTCATGCGGAAACTCACAAACGCCTCCTTCCCCGCCGCCTTCAATCGTTTGAGGAAATAGCCAAACGGATCATTCCCTTTCTCATGCTCCGCGATCAACTGCTTACAACGCGGATCCACTTTCCACACCTTAGTCGGGTAGTAAAATTTTGCCGCGCCGCAGCACAGTAAATAAGTCGTCACATTCGGCGGACACTCCGCCACTGCCTCATCGATATCCTTGCGAAAATCATCGCTCAATAAACTGAAGACATTGTGGCCATCGTCATCCAAGAGCAGGCGCGGTTCGACCAAAGGGCGAAAGGGAGCATTCATAAATTTGGGGGTAATCGGGACATCAAACCTTCTGCCGGAAAAGATGCGATGAGCATTAGGAACCGCAGATTGCACCAAGAGGAAAGCCCTGAATGCCTTTGAGTTAATAATTATTTCGCATCGAAAATAGTTTCACGCTTTCGACCATTGCTTGTCTCAGCGATTCACTTCATTCCCTCTGCCTTACTTTCGTTACACTTAGCCCCGAAATACCATGAGCCTGAACGAAGACATCCGATCACGAATCACCGGCCCCATTAGTTCAATCAGCACCCCGTTTCAACAGAACGGAGAGATCGACGATGCTGCCCTGCGACGTGTCGTGGAGTTCGCCATCACCGAAGCCAAGAGCGAAACGCTCCTCCTGACTTACGGCGATAGCCTCTACTCCGTGCTCACTGATCAGGAAATTGCCCACGTCACTCGCATCACCGTTGAGCAAAATGCCGGTCGCAAACTCGTCGTCTCAGCCGGCAGCTGGTGGTTGGGCGAATCCGTAAGCTTTGCCGAATATTCCAAGGGACTCGGCGTCGATGTGTTCATGCCGCTGCCGCCAAACTGGGCCGGATCGGTTAACGCGGACACCCTGGTCGATTATTTTGCCACTATCTCTCGCACCATCCCTGTGATGATCGTGACTGCAATCGGCCCCGGTCAACCCGTGCCACTCGGCACCGTGCAAAAGCTGCTGGATGGCGACAACGGTGTGGTCTCGATCAAAGACGATATCTGCGGCCCCTACGGCCGACGCCTTGCCGCACTCACCCACGACAAGTGGGCCTTTCTTTCCGGCGGACGCAAAGAAAACCATCTCGATCAACTCCCCTACGGCCCCCACGCCTACCTCTCACTCTACATGCGATTCTTTCCGGAGATTGCGCATCGTTATTGGGCGGCAATCCAATCGGAAAACTGCGAAGAAGCCGTCGGCATCGTGAACAAATACGACATTCCTTTCATGGATTTTTGTGCCAAGCACGGCGCGCATTTTGATGCCGCCGTGCACGGAGCGATGGAGATCACCGGCATCGCTCCACGCTGGCGACGCGCTCCCTACACCAGCCTCGACGACGCTCAGATGGCCCATCTCAAAACCTTCTTTGCCGAACTCGGCCTAATCTGATCTCATCCCCATGAATTATAAAATCGGCCTCTACGGCGACGACACCCAAACCGAGCTCATCCTCGTCAATCCGGCGGGTGAGATCTGCGCGCGGCGCACGGCCATCGGCGTTAATCCCGATACGATTCTCGATCAGGATACGATTCGTTCTGTGCTGATCACAAAGCTCGAAGAACTCGCCGCCCACGCCAAAGCAGAACACGCGGAAGCCGTCATCGCGCACACCGCACTTTGCTTACCCGGCAGCTTGAGCTTTTGGGAAGGCATCGTCGCGCGCCTTCATCTGTTCAGCCCTGCTAGTGCACATCCGAATTATCTCCCCGCGCTCGAACAAGCCACGCGAGGCCTTCCCGGCATTCTGCTCAATTGCGATCCGTTGCGCGCACTCGTCGCTGGTCGCGGCAAAGACGACAGCATTCACTGCGCCGGAAATCTCGGCTGCCGGATGAGTGATCCCGGCAGCGATTACGACCTCGGGCGCCAAGCGCTCACCTGCACCCTCGCCGAGCTGCAAGGCTGGGGTGAACAATCTGAACTCGGTAAACTCGTGTGCGACTCGATGAAAGTTTCCGACGCCACTCTGCTTTCCACCAAGCTCGATGGCTCGGCCGTATCGCACCAGCAGATCGCCGATCTCGCAGCCCACGTGATCAAACTCGAATCCGAAGGCGACGACATCGGCGCAGCCATCATCCACGACACGGTCTGCGAACTCGCCTACCTCGCCGAAACCGTGCGTGAAAAACTCTTCGAAGAAAAGGACACCCCACCCATCGGCTTACGCGGCACCATCCTCCAAACCGATATCGCGCGCCAAGCTCTCACCGAAATCCTTGGCGCCGATTCCAAATTCGTAGCCATCACCGACGCGCCCACCGAAGGACTGCGGCTGATGCTTAATCGCCTCAACTCATAGATAAGCGTATCGCTTCATCCACGCCCTGAGGTTCCTGCTCCTCAAACCATCGTATTCGTCGCGGTCGTCGCGAGACCTCTCCGGTTCTGAAATCCTGACGAGCCGATCCAGATGAAGTGTCTCGAGACGGACGCGACGAGATGTATCAAACTCGAAAACAAATCGCTACGGCGCGGACTCACATTTCAACCTTACCACTGAGGTAGGAGCGGCTTTACGCCGCGATCCGCATGCGAATCTCATCACTCGCTAAACTTATAGGCGTAAACATCCGCGTCCTTGAGCACAAAGCGGAGGCGCACGGAGCGCCCCTGCAAACTGCTCACATCGGAGCCCTGCTTCCAGGTTAACTCCCGATCTAGGGTGTCGCCGAAGAGTGGCTCGCAATCGGCTAGCGCAAAACCCGGGATCGGCTGACCATTCAGATCTTGGATCTCGACCCACACGCTACCCGCCGCCGAGGTTGAGAAATTCAGCATCAGCTTGTTGCCGGAAAACGTGATCGGCTTCGTGACCAATTCGCCGCCTTCCATTGGCGCCTCGACCGATACAAATCCATCGATCCGTAGCGTGTAGCGACGCAGTGAAGCCGAGCCACCGGTCCAATAGTTCTCAATCGCATAGAGCGACAATTCGTCTGGGGCTCCCGCCAACGCCGACTTCGTCTGCACCAGCTGCCAGCCGACATATTGATGTCCATAATTCCACGTGCCGGGGCGTTCGATCCCCGGGCGCAAGAAACCCGAGTTCCAACGCTTAAAAAGCACGCCATCGCGGCTCGCCATGAAAAGCGCTTCCGTAATTGCCGCGCCGTAGCGCTCGCTATTCGCTCCTCGCATTAGCCGGTGCTCGGCCTCCGGCAAAGCCCGTAAAGAAGCCGACCAATGTTCGATCTTTTCAGCATTTGTTAGCTTATCTTTATCCTCACCCACGGGTAGTTGATAGCCGCGTTCTGTGTAGCGAATCGGAAATCCAATCTTGAGATGGGGAGCACGAAAATACGGTTTAATTGAATTGGTGTAGAGTTGCTCAACCGGTGAATCCACATACTCCAAATTCTTTTGGTTTTCCCAGTGAATGAAGTCCCGTGAAGTCGCCGTCCGAATCGAACGCGACCCCCGATGTAATTCCTCTTCAGTCGAGGCATCAAAATAGCGCCAGTAGGCGCGATACTCCTGATTCACCTCGTCCCAGAACGCGAGATTCACCGAATCGAAAGCGCCGTCTGTAATCACCAGCTCATCCGACATTAGTTCCCAGTGAATCCCATCATTCGATTGGTAAGCGAGCAGACCCAACGGTTCGTCGGATCGGAAAAAGGCTTTGTAACGCGCCTCCGGTTTTGCCGCCGGATTACTGTCCTTAAAGACCGCCGGATGAGCCGCATTCAGCACAAACCCATCCTGAGGCCCGCTCGCCATCATGATGTTATTATCCGTCGAGCCATTGTATTCATGCAGACCGAGGTTCGGTTTCCGCCAATGGAGACCATCATCGCTTTCCGCATAAGCGCAGTAATGCCTTATCTTTTTATTTCCATTAAGATACGCGGTCAGATTCCACGCCTTGTAATACATGCGGTAAAGATCGCCGTCCTGAAAAATGCTGTGGTAGCCGGAGCCACTCCCTTCCCACGGAGCGTCATGTTCGATCACAATTTCCCGCGGCACCGGATGGTGCAATCGCAGTCGCGCCTCGCCACTCACGCTCTCAATCAACGTGTCTTCGACGAAGAGCTCACGCCGATCACCAATATCCGCAACCTCCTCGGCCCCACTTAATGAGTGCAGCAAAGTAAAAGGGAGCACCCAAAGAGCGGTGCGAAAGAAATGAGTTGAGGCTTTCATAAACAGTAGGGGATGGGAGAACTCATAGTTTTCAATTCCGCCGAACAGCTCAAAGTTAAATTGGTTTCTCTCTGGTTTTCCATATTTGCCATCTGACCTTGATCCAATGAAAGTGAAGTCCTCCTTACCCCTCGTTCCCATGGACTTAAAAACGTATCGTTCGCACCTAGACCTTCCTCCCGTCGCTGGGATCGTCTCGATTGAGGAGGCTGCCAAAATCGGCTTCTCGATTGATGACTGTGTCACTCGCTTGAAACACCATCACTGGGCGTGGAAGAGACTGCATGAGATTTTCATGAAGCGCCTCACCGCCGAGCCAATCTACGAGCTCAAGATGGCGTTTAGTCTGCATGCGCACTACTGCGCTGAACATGCCGCGGCTTGGCGCAAGCGCGTCGGCGAAATGCGCGAACCGCCGCTCGGTTTGGATGCGGTGCCGAACTCGGCACTCGATGCGTTCTTCGATGAGATTCTCTCCGCGCCCACCACCACCGAGCTGCTTGTCGGCGTTTACCAACACGCCCTCCCCGCGCTGCGGGAAGCGCTCGCGCTGCACATGGAAGAGACCAATCGACTCGTCGATCATCCTAGCTTTCGCATCTGCCGTTTCGCCCTGATCGAGATCGATGAGATGATCGATTTCGGCGCGCGCTCCGTGCCCTGCCTCGAGGCGGCGACCGATCAGGATTGGCCAACCGTGCTCACCGATCTACTCGCGTCGGCTGGTGGACTCGACGGTTCCGCGACCCCATCCGGCGACGAACCGCGGCGGCATTATTCGCTCAAGGTTCCCGCTTATGATAGCGTGCCACAGCGCGACGAACGTTTCCAAGATTCCTACAACATGGGTGTGCATGCCGAAGCGTTTCTCTACGACGAGAAGTTTCCCGACCTGCCGAAAACTCTGATGATGTATTACAAACGCATCCGGGAAATCGATGTGCCGGAAATGATGGCTTCGATCATCGTCGAAACGAAAGACAAGCCATGGGGATATTATGCCGACATGACCCGGCAGCTCTGGGACGAAGCCCGCCACGCGATCATGGGCGAAGTCGGTTTCGTGCGCGCCGGACTCGATTGGCGCAAATTCATCCGCATCAATCACACGTGGTCCCTCGCCCTGAACACCCAGCTCAAACCAATCGAGCGTCACGCCGTGCTCTACTTCATCGAACAAGGACTCATGCCCAAAACCGGCAAACGCTTTGAATGGGAAACCGGAGTCGCGTCGGGTGATCCCTATTCCGCGATGATTCAGGATTACGATTGGGCCGACGAAGTGCTCCATGCCCGCATCGGCCGCGATTGGTATGTGAAGGCCATGGGCGATACCGCCAAAGCCACTGCCTACGGCGACAAGTGCTGGTCGGATGTCACGATCGATTGGGAGAGCTACCGTAAGAAAGGACTCACCCAACACGAGAACTGGTGGCCCGCCGCCTACACCGAATGGTGCCGCGTCCACGGAGAAACTCCCGACCCCGAAATCCTCGCTTACAACACCAGCTACGCCGACACGCGAGCCGATCTACAAGATATCAGCGCTTCGGGGTGAGAACGATGATGAGAGCTATACTCATATCACTCTGCTTGGTGTTGGCATCTGGGTGCGCGACAAAACTAGAAAAACCCAAAGGTGATCTTTTATTCTCAATCCGAGTAACCGAGTCTGCTTTCGGTGGTATAATTGAAAAGAAGCACGGATATTTTTTCTATGACGATGGGCAGCTCATCACAGGGTATTATTTGAACCGAGATATCGTGATCAAAACTTACGTCGGAGATCTTCAAAGCTCAAAGCTACTGCGGCGAGAGATCAAAAAGCTCTCATTTGTTCCGTTCGATTTCAGTATCGAGCTAGACAAAGCAATTGAGACGTTGGTCGACCATACAAAAAGAGGCGGATCCGATATAATTCAGCTAGGGGCGTTTGATGGAGGTGAATATGAAATCCGATTCATATTTGAAAATACCGACTACACATTAAGGAGATGGAACCCGAGACCAGATATAGATTTCTACTCAGTCTATAATCCAAAGATTTCAAAGCTAAAAACCCTCCTTGATCTTTTCGCATCATTTTGCGGCAAAACAAAATTCGATTTATAACTCGATTAACCACGGCTCACACCACCCGAATCGCTTCCAGCCCTAACAGCGCGCCGAGTTTATCCAGGAGATAGCCGATGTGGCCGAGACCGACGGCGCAGTGATGCGCGGGGCCGTGTTGATTCCAGCGGGTGACGAACTCGCGCGCGCCGCAGGCGAAGCGGTAGCGGCTGTTCGTGTTGCCGATTTCCATAATCGGACCGGCGACTGATTCGGCTTCGGCGTAGAGGAGCGCGAGCTTACCATCGGTCGTTTCGATCACAGAGAGCAGAGTAACGGGGCCGTGCTTTACCGCCATTTCGACGGAAACACCACGGCCGACTTTACCATGATAAACGTCGAGCGGGCGCACTTTCGTTTTGCCTTCGGCGATTGCTATGTGGCCCGGACCGTCGTGGCCCATGAGGACAACGTCGTCGTTAAAATCCATCGCATAGTATTCGGTAAACGAGCCGCCCACGCCGAACAGATCCATGATCTTCATCGCCTGCACGTTTTTCACTTCGTATTCGCCGGCGACGGGTATGCCGCGCTCGGTAAGCAGCGAGGTGCCGAGAATGATGGAGGCGATCGTCGCTTCATTTTCGGCGACGCCCGTGCCTTTGTAGAAGTAGGCCATCGAGCCGAGACGGTATTCGGCGACCAATCGATCCAGCGCGACCGAAGTGCGCGCGGCTTCATTGAGATCTTCGACGGGACAATCTGATTGCACATCGAACTTCTCTGAGAACTCCGCGAGCTTCTCGTGGATTTGCGCATCGCTGACCTCGCGTCGCAGCGCGGACAGTTCATCGACTTCGAGCAATTCAATGTGCGTGCCGAAGGTCGCACTTTGCAGCGTGGTGTCAGAATAAATGTCGAGCATCCCGCCGTAGTAGTGGCCCATCAGGCCGAGGCGGTTGCCATACATCGCGGCGGCCACGCGAGCGGCTTCGACCCATGCATCGACCTCGCGCCAGCAAGTCGGATCGTCTTCGAGTGTGCCGGTGATTTGATGAAAGGTGACTCCGGCTCGTTTAAAGACATTAGCTATTTCCGGCACAGGACAGGCCGAGCAATGCGCGAGCCATTCGCCGGTCATCTTCGTGCGATCACCCATCGCGTTAAACGTCGCGTAATCAATCGCGGCAGTAGGTTGCAGGTTGAGAATAATCACCGGCACTTTCGCGCGCAGCACGACGGGCAAAACCGTGGACGAAAGCGCGTAGGTGGTAACGTGCAGAAAAATCACATCCACATCCGCCTGCCGAAACTCGCGACCCGCCGCGTAGGCGCGATCCGGATTATCGACGAGCCCGAGGTTAATCACTTCGACGCCATCGCGATCCAGTTTTTTGGCGACGCGAGCGACGTAACCTTCGAGGCGAGCTTGCAGGCCTTCGAATTGCGGCCAGTAGGCATCGAGCCCGATTCCAAAGAGTCCAATTTTCAGGGGTGAGGTCATGGTGTTTCACCAGACAAACCCAATCCGCGATAAGGCTAAAGACGAAACCGCCTAACCTTAGTCACCCTAGTCCGAGTCCCCTTGTGTGTTTTTGTGAGACTTATCGACGAAAATACGGATCTCCGCATCGCGGCGGCCGAGGATTTCCGTAGCGCGCTTGAGGGCGTCACGAGTGGAGAGGTTGGGATTGGACGGAATCTCGCGGAAGAAATTTTCGGGCCCGAGCTTATCGATGAATCCCGAATTACCCAGCACCCGCGTGACTTCGCGGATGGCCCCTGAAATGAGGAGATGGCGATCGGACTTCCGTAAGAAACTGTGTAATTCTTCGATCGCGGCGGCGGCCGTGGCATCGAGGTTGCGGGCGTTTTTCAGGCGAAGGATGATAATTTTCAGCGAAGGATCCCGGATGACTTCGCGGATCTGTTGATCAAAGAGATCAGTCGAACCAAAGAACAGATCACCCTCGGCATGCATGATCGAGATACCCGGGACAGCCCGATTCTTACGATCAGCCAACTTGGCCAACTGCCCTTCAGGATTGAAATTATATTCCACGAGATCGGGCGTGCCGGCTTTGTGCAAAAAGAGGAGAATGGATACGAAGGCGCCGAGGAAAATCGCCGCATCGATCGTGAGCAAGAGGGCTGCGCTACAGGTGACGGTAAACACGATGGTATCGGCTCGAGTGGTGCGTAACGCCAATCTGATATTATGCCGATTGAAGAGCGAGAGCGCGATCCCCATGACAAGCACCGCCAGGGCTGCTTTGGGAATATACTGAATGAGCGGACCGACCGTGAAGAGCAGGAGTAACACCACGATGCCCGAGTAAACATTGGCCAGCGGGGAACGGGCTCCTGATGTTTCGGCGAGCATCGAACGGGTGAGCGATCCGGAAGCGTTCATACCACCGCAAACCGCACTGGCCGTATTGGCCAAGCCCATCGCATACATCTCTTGATTCACATCAAAGCGATGCCCCGCCCGCGCAGACAAAGTCTTCCCGATCGAGGTGGCTTCGAGGATTGAAACAAACGCCAGAGCGAGGGCGGGAATGGCAAGATTACCGACCAGCTCAAAATTATAAATACCGGGCAATAAGCGAAGCTCGGTGAAACTGAAATCCTGGATACTCGCAATCGACCAGCCGACATAACTAAACCCGATGCCCAGCAGGCTCGTGAGCACCAAGGTGAAAACGATGTTGGGCCACTTGGGAGCCCACAGGGTTAATCCGGTCTGGATCGCCAGGGTGCCGACCGCCATCAACACTTCTGGCCAATACGTGAGCGGCAGGCTCCGAATCGTATTAGTCAGAATTCCCAAAAAGGTGGAGGCCTCGCCAATCTTGAATCCCAGCACATTTTGGATCTGGTTGATGAAAATAAATAAGGCCGCCGCCGTGACATAACCGGTAACTACCGTGCGCGAGATGTAGTTGATCAGCAGAGAGGCATTAGCCATCGCACCCAGAATCAGGAAACCGCCGACCATCAGCACAAATACCGGCAGAGCGAGGATGCGTTGATCTGCGGGCAGTCCTGATGAGGCCAAGCCCGTGAGCAGCAGAATCGCCGTCGCATTGGTGGGGCCTAAAACAACGAAACGGGTGCCATTGAAAAAAGGGCCAAACGTCGTGGACACGGCGCTACTAATCAGCCCGGCCAAAGGCGGCACTCCCGCGATCAGAGAGTAGGCGATGCTTTGCGGAAAACTGAGCAACGCGATATTCAAGCCAGCCCGTGCATCAGCAGCGCGGGTCGCGCGAGGTGGCTTGCGCAATAGGCGCCTACCGGGAAACCAATCCAATTGGATCGTGCTAAACAAGCTGCGGATCCAAAATCGAATAATGAGACCCCAGCGACGCTTGTGCGGTCGCGGCGATTGCGTGTTGGACGCAGCCGAAGGCGGTGGGGTGTTCGAGTCACTCACAGATTCGAAACAGGTTGTTCAAAGAATAGGGCTCACGTCAATCGACACACGCATCACTAAACGCGCCGCTGCAAGAGCGCTTAACCACCCGCCAGACAGTATCATGCAAACAAGCCCCAATCAGTTCGACCTCACAAATGGGTTGCCGGTCAGTCCGAAAGGATTACTTAAGTTGTTCAGTGAAGATTTCCGTAAAAATCGAATATGCCTGCCGCGTGCTCGCAGAAATGGCCCGGATGCACGGCAGCAGAGATTTAGCGCAAATCGATCATCTCGCGAAAACCGAGGCCGTGCCCGCTAATTTTCTGGCGCAGATCCTCGGCGAATTGCGCAACGGAGGGCTTATCACCAGTAAGCGTGGGATCCAGGGCGGCTATGCGCTCGCTCGCGATCCCGATCAGATTTCTCTCTACGATATCATGAAAGTGATTGATGGAGAGCTGCTTGAGTTTAGCGGAAATCACGAAGGACGCAGTGGTAGCGTGCTCAAACACATCTGGGTAGAGATGAGGCACTCCATCGACGAGAAGGCCAAGAGCTACACTCTCGATACCTTCATCGCCAGCCAGCCGGGCGAGATGTATCACATCTAGAGTCTCGAAACGACGGCCAGATCGGCCACGTGATTGATGACAGAGCAAAGTGAGGCGCGAGCTTGACCGTGGACCTGTTCAATACTTTATATACTTTATGTCTTCACTTATCTTTCCCGATATTGTTTCCACCATTGGCAACACCCCTCTCGTAAAACTGAACCGGATCGCGACCGGTCTCGACGCCACGATTCTCGTTAAAACGGAATTCTTCAATCCCTTGGCCAGCGTGAAAGATCGCATCGGTAAGGCCATGATCGAAGCCGGTGAAAAATCCGGCCGCATCAAGTCCGACACTGTGATCGTCGAGCCTACTTCAGGAAATACCGGTATCGCCCTCGCCTTCGTCTGCGCATCGCGTGGCTACAAGCTCATCCTCACGATGCCTGAAACCATGTCTCAGGAACGCCGCGTGCTCCTCCGCATGCTCGGTGCAGAGATCGTGCTGACTCCTGGGGCCGAAGGCATGAAGGGTGCCATCGCCAAGGCTGCCGAAATCGTCGCTTCGCATGGCGACCGCGGTTTCATGCCTCAGCAATTTGAGAACCCCGCCAATCCTGAGATCCATCGCCTCACCACGGCCGAGGAAATCTGGACCGCGACTGGCGGTAACATCGATGCATTCGTCGCTGGTGTCGGCACTGGCGGCACGATCACCGGTGTTTCGGAAGTGATTAAGTCGCGTAAGGACATCAAGACTTTCGCGGTCGAGCCCGAAGCCAGCCCCGTCATCGCAGGCGGCAAGCCCGGTCCTCATAAGATTCAAGGCATCGGCGCTGGATTCATTCCGAAGAATTGCAACGTCGACATCATCGACGAAACCATCGCCGTCTCCAACGAGGACGCGTTTGAAACCTCCCGGCAGACCGCCCTCCTCGATGGCATCCTCGGTGGTATTTCCACCGGAGCCAACATTTGGGCCGCGATGCAAGTCGCCAAACGTCCTGAGTTTGCCGGAAAAACCATCGTCACCGTCGCTTGCAGCTTCGGCGAACGCTACCTTTCGACGGCCCTCGCCGAGAAAGCTCGCGCTGAAGTCTCTTCGTAAGGTTGCACGACCGCGTGTCGTCGCTTAGCTATTTTCGTATCAGTCCCGCCGATAACCTCCCTCCGGTGTTATCGGCGGACTTTTATTCCGCGCTATGAACCTCGACGATATCAAGCAAGACCTCCTCGCCTCCTATGAGCGCGATGGTGGCATCAATCACCTCGACGGCGTTAATCTGCCCTCACAAGAATCGACCAATAAACTCGCCGCCGAGTTTATGCATCTGCTTTTCCCGGGCTACTTCGAAGAAACCTGCCTGACTAAAGAAGAGGTGCCGAATCACGTCGAAAAGCAGCTCGCTCAAATCAACGAGCGCCTCACGACTGAGATCGAAAAGTGCCTGGCTTTCTCCAAGGAAACCAATCTGGCCGATCACGCCGAAAAAGCCCGTGAGCTCACGATGGCGACGCTCAAGCAGTTGCCCGCCCTCAGAAAAATCATCAAGACCGACGTCGATGCTGCCTTCGCGGGTGACCCCGCTGCCGGTAGTATTGAAGAAATCATCTTGGCCTATCCGTGCGTGCTTTCGATCTCGCTTCAGCGTTTCGCCCATGTGCTTTACGACTTAGGCGTGCCCTTGCTGCCGCGCATGCTGACGGAGTATGGCCATGAGCGCACGGGCTCTGATCTGCACCCCGGCGCAAAAATCGGAACGCATTTCTTTATCGATCACGGCACCGGTGTCGTGGTCGGCGAAACATCGGAAATCGGATCGCACGTGAAACTCTATCAAGGCGTGGCGCTAATCGCGCGCTCGACCGCAGGTGGCCAGGCTTTGCGGGGACAGAAACGCCACCCTTCGCTCGAAGACAAAGTCACCGTTTACGCCAGCACCACGATCATGGGTGGCGACACCATCATCGGAGCAGGCTCCACGATCGGCGGTAATGTCTTCGTCACGCATTCGGTGCCGAAGCGCTCTCTCGTCGTGATGCAGGAACAGAGCTTGGAAGTCCTCGATAAGGACGCCCATAAAAACGAAGGCCCGCTCGATTGGGTGATCTGAAAGCCGGATTATATAGCGCGACTATACATTTGATCAGCTCGCGCGAGCTGGCCTTGCGAAATGAGACAAAGAGTGTTTGTCTAATTTTCGGGATATAATGAAACGCCTAGCACTACTCTTCTCGCTAGCGATCACGGGTTCTGCACTAGCAGCACCTTCGACTAAAACTATCCTGCCGGAGCGGTTTGATCCGCAGTATCCCACGATGCAGAATTGGGCTCAGGCCGGAGTGCTGGTTGATGAGATCCAGCAAGAGTCTCCTCTCGTGGTGCGGCTGAAACCGGGCGACGATCTGACCGCAGCTGCCGCCAGCGATAACACCACGATTTACCTAGCGCCGGGCAATTATCCACTCGAAGAAACGTTAACGATTGGAAGCCATGTAATCATCCACGGCTCCGGCATCGGTCAGACACGCCTCGTGATCATGCTGCGTGACCTCCAAAACGCTCCGACCGAAGAGGCCAATCACGCGATGCCCGAAGCTACAGGTGTGCTCTTCGAAAACACGATTGGATCGGGCATCGAAAATCTTTCGATCACGATGGACGAATCGCTGCTCAAACCCAACGCGCCGCACACGGGCCCTTACGCTTATGAAAACAATCCCCATGGTCAGGATGATCTGCATATCACTTTAGTAAGATTCACCAACAGCCGGAGCAGTTGGCTCAAAAACTGTGAGCTTCTCAACGCCGGTTCACATCCGCTTATCCTGGATGACTCCCAGCACCTCACGATCGAAGGCACCGAGATTTATGGTGCTTACAATAAATCCGACAGCCTCGGGATGGTCATCCTCTCTGGCGTCGAATTTTGCCTGCTCGACGGAATGCTGATCAGCGATATCAACCACGTTTTATTGCGCGGAGGAAACGATGACCGCAAATCCCGCTATAACGTAATCGCCAATAGTCGGATTACCGTAGACGTCCGTTTCCAGTCTTTAAATACCGATTACAACCTCTTGGAAAACTGTGAGATCGCCGTGCCACCCACTCATCACGCTCCCCCCATTTCTTATCTCACTAAGACCAATGAACTCCCCAGCACGAATCTGCTTTTTCTCTGCACGATTACCCGAGACTTTCCGACCGGCAATCGCCGCTTCAGCGTGGCAGGTAACCCCAATAAGGTTTATCGGCTCCTCGGTGCGACATCCTTGAAAACTTCGATTGAAGAGTTTGGCGAGGCGCCAATCAGAAATACGCTCTGGCCCGTGCGATTCTAGTAGGCACTTGCGCCAACGAGGATTTGTCCACCAGTTTACACATTCCCATGCCCGCCCTTTTCGACCTCAGCCACGTTCAAGCCTCGCGCACAGTTTCACCGCACGACGGCATGCTCGTCGAAGGCTTGGAAGATCAGTATTTCGACATCGGTCGCCGCGCTTTGGAGCTCGTGCAACTCTCTGCTCAACTCTGCGATAAGCCGCACTACCCTGAGATTCTCGATCTCCCCTGTGGACACGGTCGCGTGATGCGTTGGCTCCGCGCCCACTACGATTACGCCACCATCACCGGCTGCGATCTTGAGCGCGACGGCGTCGATTTCTGCGCTCAGGAATTCGGCGCGGTCCCCGTCTATTCCAAGCCCGATCTCACCAAGGTCGATTTCGGCAAACAGTTTGATTTGATCTGGGTGGGCTCACTACTCACTCACCTTCCGCAGAAACAATGGCTCGCAGCTCTCGATTGCTTCATCAATTGGACCAAGGAATGCGGCGTCCTGATTTTCAGCGTGCAGGGCCGCACCGTCCCCAGCTTGCTCGCGCGAGGCCGGCGCAACGTCGCCGAAAATATCGACAAGCCCGCCCTCCTCGAAGAGTTCGCCCAAACTGGTTTTGCCTACCAACGCTATTTCGAATGCAAGGAAGATGAAGATTACGGTCTCGCCCTCTCGTCTCCTGAATGGCTCATGCGCGTGCTCCAACGTTACCCCGATGTGATCATGCGCGCCTACATGGAAGAAGCCTGGGGCATGCAGGATGTCGTCATGCTCTATAAAAAAGCCGGCCACTTCGAGCCGCTCCTCGGCGTGCCAGAAACACCTTTGCCCAGCAGCAAGACACCCGAAAAGAAGAACTGGTTCGGGAAAGTGTTCGGGTAGTCAGCTAGAGCGAAGACTGATCGCGGCCAAATAGTTCCCACATCAGGATTGCTCCCGCCACAGAAACGTTGAGCGATTCGACTGATCGCGTGCCGGGAATCGTGACTTGCCGCGAGCACGCCGCCGCGACCTTCGGATCGATACCGTGTTGCTCATTACCCATCACTAACGCGGAGGGTTGATTAGGTTCGACGGCGCATTCTGGTCGCCCACCACGCGTCGCGGCCGCAAGCACAGCGTAGCCCGCTTGGCGGAGATCTTTGATCAGCATCGTGAGATCACGCGCCGCCCACACTTTGATTCTTTCGAATCCTCCCTCGGCCACGCGATAAGCAGCATCGTTAGGTCGCGCCGATTCCGGCGAGTCCGTGATAATGATATCTTCCACGCCCAGATAAGCCGCGGTGCGCGCTAACGCCCCGAGGTTGTGAGCATTGCCCACGCGATCGAGAATCAGCAATGGCGCGCGTTGCGCGGCCCAGCGTTTTACATCCGCCGGTCGCGGGCTCAGCACTTTCGGCGCAGCGACAACCGCGACGACGCCACCGTGATGTTTCGAACCGGAAATCTTCTCGAGCTCAGCGGCAGGCACACTGCGATAGACCTTTCGGTCCGTCGCGAGCACCCTGCAGATCGCGCCCAACTTGCGCCCGGAAGCGGGATCGAAAAACAACCGCAGAATCGACGAAGCATCGCTTTCCCAGCGCGCCTTCACTGCGGCCAAACCACAAATTGTCAGTTCCTTGTTTTTCACTCACGCGAGCGAATCGCAAAATTTCCCAAACGCGAGCCCATCACGCCACCCATGAGTAAACCCGAATCGAACGGATAAAAAAGTGTCACCTAATGGGTGACACTTTGATGTTATCTATCTGATTGTGATGGGGTTTTAGATTCTCTACTTCTGGGAATTGGGCACGAAAAAGCGCCCGGTGAAGTGCCGGACGCTTTGGTCAAAAGGATGCTTTCGATTGTAGCTTAGTAGCCTTCGAAATGCTTCGGTTCGTCGGGATCCTGATAGCGCGTCGTGTAGGTCTTCTTGCTCGCGGCGAGCTTGAGGAATACATCAATCGGCACGATCTCGATTGGTCCGGTGAGTTCCTTCGTGACTTGGACGAGGCTGTTCACATCGTTCGACTCACGCACGTGCACGAGCAGGAAGTAAGGCCGCTTCGAGTTGAGAGAGATCAGCTCATTCAAATCATCCGTGACGGCATCGCGAGGCCGCTTCGGATCGATGTAGTAATCGTAGGAAATCATCGGACGCGTATCGCGCAGATCGCGCGTGCGAGCGGGGCCATAACCATTGATGAAACCAAGCACATCAGGGAATGCCTCGTAGTAGCGATCCACCGTTTCTTTCGTGAGATCGGTGTTCCCCACATTACCGTCGGCAGCGGAGTTATCCATGATCTCCATGATGCGCTCATCGAGGAGCTCCATCATTTCTCTGGCTTCAGCCATCAAGAGCGGAAAGCGATCAGCCGGAATGTGATTGGGATACATGTAGCCGGGGCCGGAAAGACCACCGATGAAGTAATCATTTGGCGTGGCCGACTCGTGGAAATATTCGAGCGCCGCTGGAGAGAATTTCGACCAGTTCATGGTGACCTGCCAACCGAAGGGCAACTTGCCGCGACCAGGTTTGGTCCACACGCCGATCCCGATGGAATCAGACTGCACGAAGGAAATATAGACTTTCTCCTCGGCCATGAGTTTCGCATCACGGGCGACGCGGTGATTATTGGTAAACTTGAAACCCTTCGTGAAGGTGAACTGCGAGTTGAAGCTCAGATTCGGCAAGTTGTGTAAACCTTCCATCTTAAATCCAAAACTGGAAAGCAGAGTAGTCGCCTGTTCTTCAGTGTCTTTCCCATAAGGATGCCAACCGAATACAAAGGAACTAGGAGCCATTTGTTTATAAATACGCTTCGTGAGCGCGAGCTCTTCCGGGTGCTTGGGATTGGCCGAGAGGTCGTGAAAGAACATCTTGTTCTGGATACCCCAGTCAGCCACGGCAGGTTGCATCGTGCGACCACGATGGCCGCCGAGTAGCATGATCTTATCGTGTGAACATTGCTCCCAATACTTATCATAAGAGTCCTGATAAATCTCTGCATCAGACATCCCGGTGAAATCGCCACGTAGATCGTCGATCTGCTTGAGACCGTGTTTTTCGACAAGAGGAATTAGCTCTTCGGAAACGACCACGGCGTCTTGCAGACCAGCGATCGTGAAAGCAACGTTGAGCGAAGCGCCCACCGTCTTATCCCAAACGACATAGCCTTTCGCATGTTTCGAAAACAGTGTGAGCGCTTCATCAGCGGTCGCTATTTCGGTGAAATCGACGTTGTGCTTACGTTGGTAAAACTCGAACAACGGGCCAGTGATTTCCCATTGGAAGTCCGTCGGATGCACGATGTAGAGCTGTGGTGCGTCACGATTGGTCAGCCCCTGTAGACTGATCAACATCGCCTTCTCGGGCAGTCCACTGGCGACCTTCCAATCACCGTCGAAATTCATCATCCAGGCATCGCGACCTTCTTCGGCTGATCCGGCGCGAGCCAAGGGCGCGGCACAGAGTGCGAGAATACTAAGCAGTGTAATGAGACGTTTCATCAGATTCATTTGGCATCCTCCTCGCTAACCTTGTTGAAGAAATAAACTAGCGGACGAGCGCGACTGGAGTGCAGTTCGATCAGGACGAGCGTTTCGCCGCCCTCGCCGATGCGATATTCGGAAGTGATGCGCATGTTTACATCACCTTGGGAGATCTCCACTGGAGTGTTGGTCTCGGTGCGCAGCGTGCGATCTTCGTCGATCCATTCAGCCGTGGTGTGCGTGATGCCACCCTTGGTTGGATAAACTGCCATGTGCCGTTGCTCGATGCGGAAAAAATTATCGGAGGCCACCGACTTAGTCGTATCGACAAGATTGGTCGCACGATAGTTCGTGGCGCGCCATCTCATCTGGTGCGTGATCGCGATTTGCGAGCCATCAAGGGCAAAGACTAGATCCATTTCCTGCCAACCATCGAGCGCGGAGCTACGGGCAGGATCGAGACGCCAATGACCTTCAAGATCAGGATTAGCGGAAGCCAGCACGGTCATAAACAGCGCGGCGATGCCTCCGAGGAGGATTCGTTTATATGCGGTTATTTTCATAAAAAAGTAGGGCAAATTAACCCATTCCGACCGCACGGTGTCCACGACGTTTCCTCTAAAAGCGCGATTATTCCAACGGCCGCACTTTTCCGGTCAGCGTGAACTCCTCACGATCGTGATAAAGATGCCGAATCCGAGTGCCGGGAGCGTATTTTGTCAGCGGCGAATCAGCCGCGCGCAGTTCATCGAGCAATGCCACCGGATCGACCCGACCAAATTTCAAGTTTACCACGAACTGCCGACACCATCCACCTGCCAGCCATGGTTCGATGATATGCTTCAACACATGATGCGGCTCTTCCACCATGTCACAAAACAGCCAGTCGTAAGTCGTGTCGCTAGTCGTCGGGTAGAAACGAAACGCATCTTCCAACCGATGCTCGATTAAGTCGTGATCCAGGGCCCCACCCTTCATCGGACCATTATCCAATGCGATCACTCGAGCCCCTCGTTTCGCCGCACTGTAGCTCCACCCACCCGGCGCAGCTCCGAGATCGACCACAGTTTCACCCTCGGTTGGCTCTTGCCCCAGCACCACGTAACCCTCCTCCGCCTTTAAATAACTGCGCGATGGGGCCAACGAATCATCAGCCATCCGTCGCTGACCATTCACAGTCGCTGTGCGCGAAACCTGCATCACGCCAAAATCCGTAAACCAAACAAACAACCCACGCGCCTCCTGCATTCCGCGCGGCAAATCTGCTACCGCGAGTTTTGCCACCCGAGACAACCTCTTCTTCAAAAACTCCCGCAGCGCTTTCTGGACCGCATAAATCCGACGATTCAACCCTTCCATTTCCGTCGGCCCCTGCAGCACACACGGCCAAGCCGCTTCGATCCGATCGCCCTTGATTCCCTCGAGGAAATACTCCGCCAACTGCTTCGCAAGCGCATTGACCGACTCGCCTCGAATCTCAGTCGTCTCCCGCATCATCAAATGCGCAAAAGCCGATTCGTTACACTCACCTTCCGTCAGCACCCAACCCGCCCCCTGCGAATCAATCCGCACCCCACCCTGCGCCACCTCGCGCGCGAGCAGAGATTCAAAACTAGACTGGCAGGTGAGAAGCATAGGCTGTCGGGACTAGCAGTTTGGAGCTGAGAATAGAGAAACGGACTCGGTAGGCGTCCTGCTTGCAGGCGCATCAGTGGTAAACAAGCGCGAGCAAGCTCGCGGCCTACGATAATTCCGATTTCTACGAATATCTTTACAATCGATGCAGATGGAATCCGCCGTCTACATCGAAGCAGGCGCCGGTGGAAAATGGGAAACGATCCTCGGCGATGGCGCGCACGGCCTTCCCGATATCCTCGGGTTTACCCCAACGACGGATCGGTGTGATGCCGCGCTCGTCTTCGATGATGAGCTTGTCGTATTTCTCTTTCACGCCACCGGTCATATCGGTCGCGATCACGCCGGGACGGATTTCGTAAACATTGATATCCTCGTTACCGAGACGTTCAGCAAAGAGCTTGGTCATCATCGCGAGACCGGCCTTGACCATGCAGTAGTCACCCCGATTGATCGAAGAAGTGTATACCGAGATCGAAGTGATATTCACGATCCGACCGCGGAAACCTTCTTCGTCCTTCTCTTGTTTAAGCATCTGCTTCGAAGCGAGCTGCGAGAGGAAGAACGGTCCCTTGAGATTAATGTTAAACAACCGATCGAAGCTCTCTTCACCCGCATCAAGCAAATCGGCGCGAACGTTTGGCGCGACACCGGCATTATTCACGAGCATGTCGATGCGTCCGAAATTCGCGACCGTCTCCGCGACGAGACGTTCGCGATCGGCCGCGACCGATACATCGCCTTGCACGACGAATCCATCGCTGCCGGCTTCCTGCACGAGCTTGAGCGCCTCGGCGGCGGCGGCGGCATTACCCGCATAGTTGATCGCCACGCGGTAGCCCGCGTGGGCGAGTTCGATTGCGATGCCGCGACCAATGCCGCGCGATGCTCCGGTAACAAGGGCTGATTTCTGTGCCATAAGCGTGCAGCCAATGCTAACCACACCGCTCCTTCAAAACAAAATGCACGCAAACGCATCGCCACATCATGCGCCCGTAAAAATGCCCCTGAGAGCACCAAATAAATCTCCGCCTATCACCCAACAAGTTAGTCAACCAATAGTTGACGTGTAATCTTTGCCCCCCGATCTCAATCGGACCGTGGATAGAGCCTCTTGCGGAAACCCGTTTGGGCTCACCCGCGGTTTTCGATATACTGCTTCACATCGTCGCCGGAGACGCGGTTACCCGGTCCGGTCGCGGTGATATCGCTGATGCTTTCGGGATCGAGTCCGGCTTCTTCCGCAACTTTCTTTGCTTTCGGAGTCCAGATCACATCAGAAGCGGCCGCGGCAGCAGAACCACCCCCAGTAGAGTTGGAATCGAGATGACGCATACTTTCGTCACTCGTCTCGATTTGCAGAAAAGGATCACCCGACATCATGGTCGCGCCGGGCTTGCCCATGATTTCGCCGATCGTGCCCTCGCAAGGGCTCTCAAATTCAAAAGCCGACTTGTCACTTTCGAGATCCGCCAACCGCTGGCCCTTGGTTACCACATCACCGGTTTGCACCTTGATGACGATGACGGTGAGTTCACTTACAGTTGCTCCCATGGAGGGAACGGGGACGTCGATAATGAAAGTATCCATGGCGGGTTTAGGTAGATTGAGTGCGACACGGGCTTTTTGGTCAATGCCGCTAAACGAGAACCATCCAGCTTGGTCAGAGCCTAATCATGGCCAGTAGCTGTTCACGAAACCTTGATCCCCTGCTCCGTCGCGTCTCCAATCTATTGCGATGCCCCCAGCTAAACTCTCCGAGATTTACCGCGACCCAGAACATGTTGTCCTAACCGCCCACCGCGGTTTTTCAGGAAAATATCCTGAGAATACGCTGTCGGCGTTTCAGGCCGCGATCGATCAGGGCGTGGAGATTCTCGAAATGGATCTTCATCCCACCAGCGATAGGGTGCCAGTCGTCATCCACGATCGCACTGTTGATCGCACGACGGATGGCACGGGCGAAGTCACCTCACTTTCGCTCGCCGAGATCAAAGAGCTCAACGCTTCGTGGTGGGAAGGCTCCCAAGTCGAAGACGGATTTCGCCGCGAGTCGCCGGCCGAGGAAAACTCAACCATCCCGACATTTGCGGAATATCTCGAAACCTTCGCTGGTCGCGTGGGCATGAATATCCAGGTGAAATCACCGCCACCCGCCGAGATGCTCGCGGAGATCTGCCGTCTGTTTAAGCACCACAATCTCTACGAAACCGCTTACCTCAGCATGGGCCGTTACGACGAAGGATCCGCCGTGCGTGCGATCGATCCGAAGATCCCACTCTGCATTCTCGAAGAGCAAAATCGCATGGATGAAGCTTCCCTGCGACGTCAGCATCACTTCGGAGTCGCCTGCATACAGCCTATGCGAAAAGACGTGACGCCAGAAAACTGTGCGATCGCCCGTTCGCTCGGACTCCCGACCAATGTCTTTTGGTCCAATGACGCCGAAACCACCGAGCAATACGTGACCGCCGGAGTGCAGGGCATTCTGACCGATTGGCCAGATCGGGTGCACGCCGCGCTCGTAAATTTAGGTAAACGATGATCATTCAATCACTTAACTAAGAATATTTATGCAATTCCACGTGATTGCGGCGCGACCCAGGACGTTCTCGACAACAAGTTTAGCAAGCCAGAAAGCCAAGTCATCTTCGACGGCTGGGATGCCTACAACACCGGCTGGGATGCCTACGACGATCAGATCTACCCCAACGTCCCCGAACCCTCCACCTACGGCATGATCTTCATGGCCGCCTGCTCAGCCCTCTTCGCCTTTAAACGTTTCCGAGGGAAGCGTGGTGCGAAGAAGGAAAGCTAAGGACGGACGGACTGCCAAACGCGCAGGCAGGATTCCAACAACGCGGGAAGTTCAAGCAACGGCACCATGTTTGGTCCGTCGGAAATTGCGTTAGCCGGATCGGGATGAGTTTCGAGGAATAATCCATTGGCACCTGCCGCGAGTGCAGCCTTGGCCAAGGGTGGCACGAATTCACGTTGCCCGCTGCTTTTCCCGCCGCCCGCACCGGGAAGTTGCACACTATGAGTGGCGTCAAAAATCGTGGGCAAGCCGTTCTCGTTCATGATCGGAAACGACCTCATATCGACGACGAGATTTTGATAACCAAAAGTCGTGCCACGTTCTGTTTGCCACACTTCTTGAGCATTCCCGGCCTTCAGTTTACCGGTCACGTGCACCATCTCTTGTGGCGAAAGAAATTGGCCCTTCTTCACATTCACTACGCGACCTGTTTCCGCCGCAGCCAATAGTAGATCGGTTTGCCGACAGAGAAACGCAGGAATCTGAATCACATCGCAAACCTCTGCCACGGCTTTCACCTGTGCTCGCTCGTGTAAATCGGTGAGAACGGGAAATTGATATTCACGTTTGATCAGATCAAGAAGCTTCAAACCCTCTTCCATGCCCGTGCCACGAGGCCCCTCAACCGAGGTGCGATTGGCTTTATCAAACGAGCCCTTAAAAACCAAATTCAGTTCAGGATAAGCAATACGCAGCTCCACGAGTTGCGTCGCGACTGCCCGGCAAACTTCCTCGCTTTCGAGCGAACAAGGTCCGGCGATGATGAGGAGTTTGGTAGGATCGTAGAGCATGAGATTATTTCTTCTTTTTAACCGCGGTCTTTTGCGCCTTCGATGCTACCGCTGCTTTCTTGTGTTTCACGGCGGCTCCGATGAAGGCGGCAAACAGGGGATGAGCTGCGTTGGGCTTCGATTGAAATTCGGGGTGAAACTGCACTGCGACGAACCAAGGGTGTTTTTTTAGTTCCACGATCTCGACCAGATTGCGACGGGGATTGCGTCCACTGATAATCATGCCCGCTTTCTGTAGTTGGGCCACATAATCATTATTCACCTCGAAACGGTGACGATGGCGTTCGCGAACAGAGTCCGACTTATAGGCCTTGTGAGCATGGGTGCCGGGAGCGAGCTCGCACTCATAGCTCCCCAAGCGCATCGTCGCTCCTTTATCGATGATCTTCTTCTGTTCCTCCATGATGTTGATCACTTGATGCTCCGCTTTGGGATCAAACTCCGCGCTGTTGGCGTTTTTCAGTTTCAACACATTGCGGGCAAATTCGATCACCGCGATCTGCAGACCGAGGCATAACCCATAGTAAGGGATGTTGTGCTCGCGCGCGTATTTCGCTGCAGCGATTTTTCCTTCCGTGCCCCGATCACCAAAGCCACCCGGCACGAGAATACCATCAAGATTTCGCAAGACGTTTAATCCGCCCTTCTTTTCCAAATCCTCGGCATCGATGCGCACGGTGTTGATGCGGCAATTATTGGCGATGCCCGCATGAGTAACCGATTCATAAACCGATTTGTAAGCATCCTGCAGCTCGATGTATTTGCCGACCACACCAATAGTGACTTCGTGGACGGGACTCAGAAGCCGCTTCACGATCTGATTCCAGATATTCTTGCTCGGCGTAGGTTTCTTGATGCCAAACAACTCCAGCACTAGATCGTCCAGCCCTTCTTTTTGCAGCGCGAGAGGGAGTTGATAAATCGAATGATCCACATCCCGGCACTCGATTACGGCCTTCACCGGCACATTACAGAACATCGAAAGTTTATCGCGCAAACTATGGTCGAGAGAATGTTTATCCGTCCGGCAGACCAGAATGTCGGGTTGGATCCCAATCTCGCGTAACTTCGCGACTGATTGCTGCGTGGGCTTGGTTTTCAGTTCGCCGGCCGCATTGAGAAACGGCACGAGCGTCACGTGCATGAAGAGGACGTCGCGTGGGCCAACTTCGAGCGCGAATTGACGCATCGCTTCCAGAAAAGGCAGTCCCTCGATATCACCCGTGGTGCCACCGATCTCCGTGATCAACACATCGACATCCTTTCCGCCAGCATAGATGCGATCCTTGATCTCGTTGGTCACATGCGGAATCACCTGCACCGTCTTACCGAGATAGTCACCACGGCGTTCCTTCTGAATAACCGATTCGTAAACCTGTCCCGAAGAGAGACTGTTCAAGCGCGAGAGTTTACCACTCGTGAATCGCTCGTAATGGCCCAGATCGAGATCTGTTTCAGCTCCATCTTCGAGCACGTAAACCTCGCCGTGTTGAAACGGGCTCATCGTGCCTGGATCGACGTTAAGATAGGGATCGAATTTCTGAATCCGGACCGTGAGCCCCCGCAGCTCAAGCAGAGCTCCCAAGGACGCCGCTGTGAGGCCTTTGCCCAGCGAGGAAACCACTCCGCCCGTCACAAAAATGTATTTCATCGGAAAGGGTTAAGCCCTGCGCCCCACCCGAGACAAGAAAAACGTCCGCTTTGCGCGCAACTAGGCACTATTTTGCATCAAATACCACACCACTGCCGATCCGCCGGCGATCACGATGACCGCGACCAACAAGTAGAGCGTCCACTTGAGCGCCTTCGCCAACATCCAGAGTCCTACCGCCGAGACCAGCGTCAGACACGCCACCACAAACCAGCGCGGGTATTCGCCGAGCGAGTCGAGAAATGGCGGCAGGGAATCCATGCAGTTTCTGTTAAGCCGCTCAGGAGGCATCTCTCCAAGCAAAATGAGTTGCGCCACCGCAGCCTCAGCCTCCCACTGCGTCTATGAACTCGAAACCTCAGCTCCTGGCCTGGCTCACCTGCGACGGCGCGCACATCGATCCAGCGACCGGAAAACACACCATCCTCGGCGTGTTTTCCAACATCAAGGCGCAGAAATTTCCGGTCACTCACCCCTTCATGATCTGGTTCCTGACACTAACGGATTGTTCTACCGGTAAACACGAAGTAGCCATCTCCATGGGCGTCGATCCCACCCAGATGCAGCCCTTGCTCAAGCGTAGTTTCGAATCTCCCGGCCCTTTGCAACGCATCAACCTGATCAACGAAATTCGCAATCTCACCTTTCCCCATCCGGGCGATTATTCCATCGTGATCGAAGTCGACGATGAACCCATCCTCGCGACCAATCTCACCGTTTTTAACTAAGCTCTTTTTCTCGAAAACTTCCGCTTTATTTATGCCTGAACAACCCACCTACGATCTCATCGGTATCGGTTCACCCGTCATGGACTTGCTCGCGAGCGTGTCCGATGAACACATGATTAATGTGCCCGGCGAAAAAGGCGGCATGGTGCTCGTCGATGCCGACGAAATGAAAGCCCTCGTCGCTCAGCTCGCGTCGGCTCCTGCGACTTCGACCGGCGGTTCGGCCGCCAACACCACGCTAAATGCGAATCGCCTCGGTCTCAAAACCACTTTCCTCGGCAAACTCGGAAACGACGACTTTGCCCGCATCTATCGCGAACGCTTCGCGGCCGTGGGAGTCGATCCCTCGCGTTTCAAGCATGGCGATCATCCCAATGCGCAATGCCTCGCGCTCGTCACGCCCGATACGGAGCGCACGATGCGCACCTGCCTCGGTGCCGCGATGACGCTCTCGCCTGACGAAATCTCCGTCGAAGATTTTCGCGGCTGCCGCCACGCCCACATCGAAGGCTACCTCGTGTTTAATCGCGATCTCGCCGATGCCGTGCTCAGCGCCGCTCGCGCCGCCGGTTGCACCGTGAGTCTCGATCTCGCGTCATTCGAAGTCGTCGGCGCCTCGCGCGACTGGCTTTTCTCACAATTCAAAACCGGGCTCGATGTGGTCTTCGCCAACGAAGACGAAATCAAAGCCCTCTACGAAAGCGATGAGAGCTACGATCTACTCGCACGTCGACTCGCAGGCGAAGGCGTTGTCGCCGCCGTGAAAGTAGGCAAAGACGGTGCTTGGATCGCCGAAGGCGACGAACTGCACCGCATCGAGCCAGTCACGATCTCCGATGCGATTGATACCAACGGGGCAGGCGATTCGTGGGCCGCTGGTTTCCTTTCCGGCTACATCCGTGGGCATCATCACTCCCTCAGCGGAAAAATCGGATCGCACATCGGTGCGGAAACCGTGCGCCACATTGGGCCGATCATTCCCGACGATCATTTTGGACCCTTAGCTCAAAAGGTCGCAAGGTTCATATGAAATTCGGATTCTCTCGTAGCTAAAAATTCTCATGGAGTTTGCAGGCAATCACCTGCACTCTCTTGGCATGCTTTCGATTGCCGACGTCACCAAACGCTACGGGTCGCTGACAGCGCTCGATGCGATTTCTCTCACCATTTCGAAGGGCGAGTTTTTCGGGCTGCTCGGGCCCAATGGGGCTGGCAAGTCCACCCTCATGTCATTGATCCCGGGGCTGCGCCCACCTGATCAAGGTGTCCTGAGCATCAACGGCCAACCGATTACTCCGCAGGATCACGCCGTTCGCTCCCTCTTGGGTTTCGTGCCGCAACACATCGCTTTGTATGAAGAGCTCAGTGCGGAGCAGAATCTGCAAATCTTCGGAGGGCTCTTCGGCCTACGTGGCCAGGAGTTGCAAGAGCGTATCGACGAAGCACTGGAAGCCGCCCAACTGACGGATCGGCGCAAGGATGCGGTAAAGACTTATTCGGGCGGGATGCAACGCCGGCTCAATCTCGTTACCGCCCTGCTGCATCGACCAAAAATCCTGCTCTGTGATGAACCGACCGTCGGGATCGATCCTCAATCGCGTAACGCTATTTTCGAATACCTTGAGAAACTCAACCGCGAGGGACTCACGATTATCTATTCCACGCATTACATGGAAGAAGCGACTCGGCTTTGCTCGCGTATCGGGATCATCGATCATGGCAAACTCCATGCCCTCGGCAGTCTCTCCGAATTACTGACCCAACTCCCTTTCGAAGAAGAAATCCGCTTCCCCACCACGGAGGCAACGAAGCCCCTCGTGCAGCAACTCGCCGATCATGGTGAGCTCCAAACTATCGAGGACACCTATCGTTTCCGACCACAGCAGGAATACCCGCTCTCCTCTTTCTACCAAGTCACCGAGTCGCTGCATCTACCCGCTCGTCTCTTCACGAGTCAAAGGCCGACACTCGAAGCCCTCTTTCTACATCTGACCGGACGCAGCCTTCGCGAATAACGGAAACTCTCTCCCCCAAATCCATGCGCACCGTCCTCATATTATTTCGCAAAGATTTCATCCATTTCTTTCGCAACAAGGCAGCCGTCTTACTCACCTTCATCGTGCCGTTTGCTCTGATCTACCTGTTCGGGCAAATCTTTGGGATCAATCAAGACGACCGTGGTCCCCTCAGCATTCCGATCGCGGTCGTCAACGAAAGCTCGAACCCCGCCGCGGCCAAACTCGCCGAAGCTCTCCAAGAAGAAAAGAGTCTGCGCGTGCTCACGGCGGAAGTGAATCCCGATCAATCTGAACTCCCTCTCACGGAAGAGCGTGTGCGGGCTATGATGAAGGAAACCAATCCGCAATTTCGATTCGCTCTCGTGATCCCGACCGACCTAATCCGTGAAGATGCCCTCGGGATGCAGCTAAAAATCCTCTCCAATCCACGTAATGAAATCGAGACCCAGACCGTGAGCGGACTACTCCAAAAGGTCATCTATTCCAATGTGCCCGAACTCCTCGGCCAGACGCTCCAAGCCCGAGCACGGCAGTCGATCGGTTCCGGTGCGACTCAAGCATTCAACCAGCAAATCGCCCACGCCGTGGCCAGCTCTTTCGGAGGAGATGTCGATCAGATCAGCAAATCCATCAACGAGGGTAATTTCGGTTTCGATCAATCTGGTTCCACTGATGCAGCAGATGATGATGAAACTGCACCCGCCGATTTCATCTCTCAGCTCATCACTATCGACTCCGTCCAAGTGGTCGGTGCCGATGTGAAAAGCCCCGCCGCCACCCGACTCGTAGGCGGTTGGGCGATCCAGTTTCTCCTCTTTGCGCTCAGTGCCTCTGCGACCAGTTTGTTCAGGGAACGTGATGCCGGTATTTTTCAGCGTCTACTCGCCTCACCTGTCAGCAGAGCCCAAATCCTCTGGAGTAAATTTTGCTTTGGTCTCTGCATCGGCCTCACTCAATTGGTAGTGCTTTTCATGGCGGGCAATCTGCTCTTCGGCATCGAAGTGTTACCGCATCTTCCGATGTTGATCATCGTTTGCTTATTTGCCGCCTCAACCTGCACCGCTTTTGGCATGTTACTCGCTGCGATCTCTCCAAATGCAGAGGCCGCGGGAGGACTCGCTACTTTTCTTATCCTGTTGATGAGCGCACTCGGCGGTGCTTGGTTTCCGGTCAGCATCATGCCGGAATTTATCCAGCACTTCAGCAAACTCACGCTCGTCTATTGGTCGATGGAAGGATTCAGCTCCGTCCTCTGGGCTGATCACAGTCTCGTGCAAATTCTTCCGATTCTGGGCATTCTCGGTGCCATCACGCTGGGAGTAATGGCAGTGGCTATCTGGCGTTTCAACAAAGGGCGGCTGTTCGGATAAATTCCCTTCCCTCCGCATTTCTTCGAGAAGAAAATTCACGGGAGAAGCGAGCTGCACCTCGATCACGGGCATTTTGACTTTGCTCCCAAACAACATTGGGTGAGATTGACCACCTACCATGCCCGACTCACTTGCCCAACAAATCACTTCGCTTGCCGAACGCGCCCGTGCGGCTTCGCTGACCTTGGCCACCGTATCCACGGCGGACAAGAATGCGGCGCTGGAGCGACTCGCTGATCTGTTGTCTCAAAACATCGACGATCTCCTCGAGGCCAACGCCAAGGATCTCGCCGATGCGGAAACCAATGGGCAAACTCCCGCCCAGATTGATCGCCTCACTCTGACCGATTCACGCTTGGATAAGTTGGCCGCGAGTGTGCGACAAGTCGCCGAACTGCCTGATCCTGTAGGCGAGCTCATCGAGGAAACTACTCGGCCCAACGGTCTAGTGCTCCAACGCGTGCGCGTGCCGATCGGTGTCGTCGGCATCGTTTACGAATCACGCCCCAATGTGACCATTGATTGCGCTGTGCTCTGTTTGAAGAGCGGCAATGCCGCGATTCTTCGTGGCGGGAAAGAATGCTTCCATACCAACACCGCGTTGGCTGCTCTAATCACCCAAGCACTTTCTGATTCCGGCCTACCGGCCGATGCCGTGCAGTTGATCCCCACCACGGATCGCGCCGCCCTGAACACTTTGCTCAAGCTCGATAAGTTGGTGCATTGCATCATCCCGCGTGGTGGCGAAAGTCTCATCCGCTTCGTGGCGCAAAACAGCACGATCCCCGTGATCAAACACTATCAGGGTGTATGTTTCGTTTATGCAGATCGCGCCGCCGATCTGACGATGGCGGAAAACATAATCGTGAATGCGAAGACCTCGCGCCCCGGTGTTTGCAACGCTGCGGAGCAATTGCTCGTGCATCGTGATATCGCCGAAACGTTTCTCCCTGAAGCCGGTCGCGCGCTAAAATCCAAACACGTCGAATTGCGATGCGATGCCGCGAGCGCCGCGATTCTGGCGGCAGCTGATATCCCCCACGTTTCCGCGACCGAGAAGGATTACACCGCCGAATTTTTAGCACCGATCCTCGCGATCCGAATCGTCGACGATCTCGATGCGGCCATCACCACAATCAACCGCGACAGTTCCGGCCACAGCGAAACCATCATCACTGGCGATGACGCTGCGGCCAAAAAATTTCAGCTCAGCGTGGATAGCGCGGCGGTGCTTTGGAATGCGAGCACGCGGTTCAACGATGGATTCGAATTTGGACTGGGAGCGGAAATCGGAATATCGACCGATCGACTCCATGCGCGTGGTCCCATGGGCTTGCGCGAGCTCTGCAGCTACAAGTGGTTGGTGATGGGCACCGGCCAAGTGCGGGATTGAAACTCACCGCGGATTCGGGCTAGGTAAGCGGAAGTTGCGGCACTGATGTCGCCCCCACTACCCCCATGAAAAATAACCTGCTCGCTCCCGCCCTTGCTGCGTTGGCTATGTTTATCTTCGGGTCCATCTTTTGGATGAACCCTTTACCCTACAAAGTTATCTCCACCACCGCCGACGATCGTGTCGCTGCAGCCGCCCTCGACACGGTTTTCCCCGAAACCGGTCTCTATCTCGTTCCCAGCCCGCATATTGATCCGGAAGTCGCCGAGGAACTCTTCGAAGCAGGGCCGAGCGCGATGATTCACTTCATGAAAGAAGGCCATCCTATGATGGATCCAGGGATGTTTCTGAAAGGCTACCTCCACTACTTCGTGGTCGCGCTCCTGCTCGGGATGATCCTCCGCAATTCTGGAGTCGCGGCCAAAGGCTACTGCAGCGCGGTAAAGTTGAGCATCATGGTTGGCCTGACTGGCGGAGTGCTCACTACCCTGAGTGAACCGATCTGGTGGCGTCACCTATGGAGCTGGGGATTTATCAACCTGCTCTACGCCACGCTTACTTTCATGATCGCAGGCCTCGTGCTCGCCAAATTCCTACCCAAGCCAGAAACCAGCGAATAAACCCTTCCCCTGCGCGACGGAGTTTTCACGCTCCGTCGCGCCAATGGGAACTGTCCTCCCATTTCCCTCTCTCACTTCTGATGCCTCGTTTTTTACGTCTCATTTTTGCCATTCTCGTGGGTCTATCCGGGATCGCGCCTCCACTCGCGGCGCAATCATCCGATGAGAGTAATGATCCCCCAAAGACCAACCAACGCGTGTTCTCGAAAAACGTCGCTGAGGCTCTCGCAGCCCGCATGCCCAAATACAATCCGCCCGAGCCGGAACCTGTGCCGGTGGATGAAGAGGAATTGCAAGACATGCGCGATGTAGATAAGCCACGGAATAAGATCATCCGCCTTCCCGAATACGTGGTGCGTCAGGATAAACCGCCAGTCTTCCGCGATCGCGATATCAACACTAAAGCGGGACTCAAAAAACTAGCCATGACGCGTTACTTTTCTGAGACCAGCATCGCTCTGAACAAACTTACGATTCCACTATTTGGGGACGCCGAAACCTACGCCCTCATGCTGTATGAACAGGATGAGCGGCTCAAAAACATCTCAGATCTCAACGAGACCGCCAAAGACATCGACCGGGTAGATCCAGAAAACGCCAAGGAAATCCGTGAAGCGACCCGCGATACCTACGGGCGAGGGTTTGATGAGCGATCTAGCAATCGTTAGTCGGCGCGATCCAGCAATTCGCTACTGATCGCCTCCCACTCTTGTTCCAAGGAAGCGTCCGGGCGCTTTTTTTCGGCGCGAGCATACCAGTAATCGGCATTGCCCACATCGCCCTCCCGTCGGTGCAGGTAAGCATGCACCCAAGCAGCATCAGCTGAACTGTCGTCCTGCACGAGACGATGCGCTTCGTCCCATTTATCTCGCGCCGCCTGCCACATCGCCTGCAACGGCACTCCGATCCCAGCGGGAACATCTTCCTGTTTGAGCGATCTCAAAAATTCTGGAAATGACATTTGCGCAGACTAACCCACTCCACTCTAGTGGCAAGGCTACTGCCACATGACCCATACCGAGCTTGTCATCCTTCGCGAACTGAACGCCGCACCCAACGAGTTTGTATCTGGCGCACAGTTGGCCACCAAACTCGGCATCAGTCGGGTCGCCATTTGGCAGCACATGGAAAAGCTCCGGAGCGAAGGCTTCGAATTCGAAGCCGTGCGAGCTCGGGGATACCGCATCTCCAAACACCCCACCGCTCTCCACGCGACCTACATCGAGGCTCTCCTCGCGGCTAAACAGCGCACCTTTCCGCTCACCGTGCTCGACGAAGTAGATAGCACCAACGACGAAGCTGCCCGCCAACTCGCCGACGGCCGCAAAACCCCATTTGTTATTCTCGCACGCAAGCAAACCAAAGGCCGCGGGCGATTCGGTCGCGTCTGGCACAGCCACGATCATCACAACCTCTACTCCAGCTTTGCTTTTCGGCCGCAACTCGCGCCGCACCGCATGCCCACCTTTACCCTCTGGATGGGCGTGAATATCTGCGAGTTGATCACTAATTTCTGCTCCATGCAGGCGGGTCTGAAATGGCCCAACGACATCGTCTTCGACGGGCGCAAAGCCGGTGGCATGTTAACCGAAGCGCGCATTGACTCCGATCAGATGCGCGACCTCGTTTTCGGCCTTGGACTCAACGTCAACAATCCCGCCGATGCCTGGCCCCCCGAACTCGCCTCACGGGCCACATCACTCGCTGAACAATCCGGTGCATCTCTCGATCTCAATCGATTCGCCGCCGCGCTCATTGGTCGCGTCTCCCTCGCCTACAAACAGTTTATCGAAGGTGATCACACCAAAACCTTCGCCGATACCTGGAACAACTACGATGTGTTGCGTGGACAGGATATTGTGGTGCTTAATGGTGAACAACGCATCGCCGGCACCGCCTCGGGGATCGATGATACCGGTTCGCTGCTCCTCCGAGACAAGCAGGGCCGCTCTCAGAGATTCTCCGCTGGTGAAGTTACGTTGGAGAAAGTGCTTTGAGCTAAACCAAATTCCCCTCAAAATAACCCCGCATGTCTGAAACCCCTCTTGCCATCGAAGTTACCGACCTCGTCAAATCCTATGCTGGGATGACGGCGGTCAACGGTATCAGCTTCACGCTGAAGCGAGGTGAGATTCTCGGATTCCTCGGCCCGAATGGCGCTGGTAAGTCCACCACCATGCGCATCCTCACCGGATACTTACCCGCGACCTCAGGCCAAGTGCGTATCTGCGGCGTGCCTGTCGCGTCGCAACCCGATGCCGTGAAACGCTTCATCGGATACATGCCGGAAAATAATCCGTTGCCCGAGGATATGCGCGTTTCCGAATACCTCTACTTTCGCGGACGCCTCAAAGAAGTCTCCCGATCCAAACTCGGCCCCCGGATCGACGAAGTGCTGGAACTCTGCGATCTCAAACGCGTGCGACACAAAATCATCGGCAAACTCTCCAAGGGTTTTCGCCAGCGCGTGGGAATCGCCGAAGCGATTTTGGCCGAACCACCGGTCATCATCATGGATGAGCCGACCATCGGTCTCGATCCTCATCAGATTCTCATCGTGCGCGATCTTATCTCCAGCCTGCGCGGACGGATGACGGTGATCATATCCAGTCATATTCTGCCGGAAATCGAAATGACTTGCGACCGCGTGCTGATTATCAACCAAGGCCACATCGTGGCTCAGGGCACGCCTGACGAACTCCGGCGCAATATTCTCGGACACTCCATTTACCAACTCGAACTGGCCGGCGATCCCGACGAACTCGCCACGGTCCTCACCGAATTGGAGCCCACCCTTAAGATCTCCGAATGTGGCGAACCCGATGATGAGGGGTTCCGCACCTACACCCTCACGACCGCGCACGAAAACGATCTCGGTGAAGAGCTCCTGAGCGCGTTAAAAGCCCCGGACTTTCGAATAAGAGCACTCAGCCGATCCCACCCGACACTCGAAAATGTCTTTCTCGCGGCCACCCGCCGGAGTTGGGATGTTAAAGCAGAGGAGCTTTCAAAGAACTAAAACCCGATGCGTCACTTTCTCACCATTCTGAGTCACGAAATCCGCATGCTGCTCGTCACCCCGAGCACTTACATCGCGGCGACGATGTTTCTCGCCCTGATGGGATTTTTCTTCACCGGCATCCTGCAGGATTACAGTGCAGCGGCTCAGGAAGTTTCCCCGGCTCAAGTTTTCTTCGAGATCTTTTGGGTTCCCGTGCTCTTCATGATTCCCCTGCTCACAATGAAGTGCCTCGCAGAGGAACGTCGTCTGGGCACGATCGAAACTCTGCTCACCACTCCAGTCACCACGGCTGAAGTCGTCATCGGAAAATACGCCGCCTCATATCTCCTCTACCTTCTACTGTGGGGTTCCACCGCGGGCTTTTTCTACATCTTATATCACTTCGCGGGTGACATCCATTTCATGGACACCGGCCCGATGATCGGCGGCTACACCTTCATCGCAGTTTCAGGACTGCTCTTTGTCGGGATTGGTGTTTTCGCCAGTTCGCTGTCTCGCAACCAAGCCGTCGCGGGCATTCTGAGTTTCACCATGCTCTTCGGGCTGATCTTTGGATTAGGGTTTCTCAATGATGCCCTCTGGCTGGATCGCGCCGTGCTCGCCCCTGTTAAAGAAATGGTCGAATACGCCCAGGTGATCGAACATCGCGAAGATTTCACCCGCGGAGTCGTCGATTCCCGACAGCTTCTTTTTTACCTCAGCGGCACCGTGCTCGCTCTGATTTTCAGCATCCTCAGCGTCGAGGCCAAGCTCCTGCACAACTGATCCATGATCTCGCCTGATAGCTTTCGCACCGCCCGCTGGATCCGCACGATCAACCTCGTGCTGCAAGCCCTGCTTTTCCTCTCCCTGTTCGCCGGCCTCAACTACCTCGCGCTGAATCACGCCTGGCGTTTCGACCTCACGGCTCAACAACGTTATTCACTTTCGCCAGAGACTAAATCGTATCTGCAGAATCTCGAACGCCCGGTGCAAATCATCGCCACCTTCACCGAAGAAGCCGATGACAGCGCAGTCGCTCAAGCCTATCGCGACCTCAGTGGGCTCTTGCGCGAATACACCTACACGACCGAAAACAATCCCAACGGGCGCGTGACGGCGAAGTTCATTGATGTTTACCAGCAACGCCGCGAAGCCGACCAACTCGGGATCGATCAACCCAACGTCGTGCTTCTGATCTGCGGCGACAAACGCCAGCGGCTTTCACTGAGTGATTTTTACGACGTCAAGGATCGCAAAAAGGAAAACTTCCGCGGCGAGCAGGCACTGACCTCAGCTATCCTCAGCGTCTCCAATCCCACGCGCAAAAAAATCTACTTCTTAACCGGGCACGGCGAACTTCGCCCCGACGACGTCGATCCAGCCCGAGGACTTTCCGCGCTCAATAATGAGTTAAAGATGCGCAACTTCGATGTGGAGTATCTTCAGCTCAGCACCATGCGCAGTGTGCCCCAAGACGCCGCCCTTGTGATCGCCGCCGCGCCTCAAGGCAGCTACCCCGCATTCGATCAGGAGCAACTCCGTGAATACCTGAGTAAACGCGAGGGGCGCCTCATCCTACTTCTCGCGCCGGGTGTCCCCCACGGCCTCGATGATCTGCTTTATGATTGGGGTGTTTTGGTCGACGACGTCGTGATCTACGATACCGATCCCAACAGTTTCTCGGACAACGGTGATCTGATTTTAAGAACCTTCACTCCGCATCCCATCACGCAGACCCTGATCGATTACAAAGTCTTTCCCCGTCTCGGACTCACCCGCAGTGTGCGCCCCGATCCCGGTCGCTCCATTTCCAGCGGCTTGCAAGTCACCTCACTTGTCGCCACCTCCGAGACAGCTTGGGGCGAAATCAGCTACCGCCAACGCCAAGTGCCCGAATACAATCGTGGAGCCGATCTCAAAGGTCTGCCCAATATGGCTCCAAAAAATCGACTCGGCATCGTCGCCGTGTCGGAACGCGTGCAAGTGCGCAACAATCTTCCATTCAGCGTGCGCAGTGGTCGACTCGTCGTCATGGGCACGGGCGACATCGTAGCCAACTACCGGATCGCTAGTCCGGGAAATCAAAACCTCTTTTTCAACGCGATCAATTGGACCATCGATCGCGATACCCAGCTCAATATCCCTGCCCGCCCAATCGAAAGATTTCAACTCTCGCTCAGTCAGGAGGAACTTATGAGACTCCGCGTGAGTCTTATCTTTGCCCTCCCGATTGCTGCCGCCCTGCTGGGACTCTTCGTTTACTGGTCACGCCGCAACTAGGAATTCACCATGCGCACCAAAGTCACCCTCATCCTTCTTTTCCTCAACGTCGCGCTCTTCTTCTTTATCTTTAAGTTCGAACGAGGTTGGCGCACGGAAGAAGCCTCGATGGAAGCACGCAGCCGCGTGCTCGGAGCCGAAACCGCCGATATCCGCAGTCTCCAGATTTCCGGTCCCGCATTTACCACCGTTCACCTCGACCGTCAAAAGGACGAAAAGTGGGCTCTCACCGAACCCATCGAATGGCCGGCCAATCCTCATGCCGTCAATCGCATCATCAACGAGCTCCAGTTTCTTGAACATGAAACCAGCTTCAGCGTCGCCGATCTGCAGAGGAATGATCAATCACTCGCTGACTACGGACTCGAAAAACCCCGCCTCACGGTTTCTTTCACTTCGAGTTCGACGACGGAAGAGAGCGACGAAGAGACGGCCATCTCGCTGTTTATCGGAGATGAAACCAAAGTGGGAAATCGCCTCTACGTGCTCTCTTCGGATCGCACCCGTGTGCACGTCGTGAACCTCAGCCTCGCGCATAGTCTCACGATTCCCGTCGAGGACCTCCGGGCCGACACCGTCTTCTCCGTGCCGGTTTTTGAAGCACGTTCTCTAAATCTGCAAAACGCCGCCAACCTTCGAGTGAGGGTTCGACGCGACGGCAACCAATGGGCCTTCGAAGCCCCCATCATTGCTCGCGCGAGCAAGCCAAACGTCGAGCTATCGATCAACGCACTGAACGCCCTGCGCGTCCGCAGCTTCGCATCAAAAGATAAGACCGAGCACAACCCCCAGAACAACCCCACGCTGCGCATCACACTCGAAGGCAACAACCGGCGCGAAACCCTCATCCTCGGCGAAGCCATCGGCACCACCGCCATCACCGAAGCAGCCACGGAGACCAACAATAACAACCCTAGCACCGCGCCCGATATCGAGTATTACGCGATGCTCGAAGGCAAAACCACGCTCTTTACTCTTAGCCTTCCAGCCGTCCTAATCGACTCGCTCCTCCACGCGCAGGAAGCACTCCGCGAAACGCGCCTCCTCGATTTCTCGCCCGACGCGGTCACCGCGCTCACAATGAACGCACCGAACCAACCAGTGCTCACGCTGCAACGTCTCGAAACGAACGCTCAACCGGATGCGCTTAATCCCAGCTCGTGGCAAATCGTGCGACGTGAGGGCAACCAAGGTCCGCAAACTCAATCGGCCGACGATCAAAACGTGCGCCGCATTATCGAAAAAATCAGCCTGCTCTCCGCCCAAAAATTCGCGAGTGATGCTCCTAGTGATGCCGACCTTGAGGCCTGGGGTTTCAACCGCCCCGAACGCGAGATCACCCTCACCCTCGGCAGCGGAAATGAGGCCAAACAGATCTCCTTGCAAATCGGCGTAGGAGCTCAACCCGATGACCACGCCTACGTGCGGGTAGGAAACGCCCGCTATATTTATCTCGTTGATTCTGAGATCCTGCGCGAAACCCCTGCCTCTCCGCTTCACTACCGGCAACGACTTTTGCGTGAGCTACCTGAAGCCGCGAAAATCGATCAATTCACAATCATCGATCTTCAAGACAATCGAATCGTCTTCGAAACCTCGGTCACAAGGAATGAAGACGAAAACATCACTACCCTGGTGGCCCAATTGCGCTCCCTCCGGGCCAAACGTTTCGTGAACGATTCGTTCGTCGAGAAGGTTGAAATCACCGGCGATCTACAGCCTTGGCGCTACCGCCTCGATACGACGATTTCGCTCCCGAGCAGCACCGCCGAACAAACCGAAATCTCTTCGCTTTATTTCTCCCCTCGGCTTGGCGGCTCAACCCAGCTCGCCGGCTCTACTGAATTCGATGCCGTCTTTGCGTTAGAGCAACCTTTGCTCGATGCACTCTGGACGATCATCTACGCCGAAAAAGATCCGGGGCCACCTCCAGCCAAAGAAGCTGAAGCCGCGACAGAAACGGTTCCTCAACCTTAAGCCCTATGCTGACGGTTTTCACATCTCTGGAAATCACTACCGATGTCCGGAAAGAGTAAATCCTGGTGGCAGCAATGCCATAAGGGCGCGCACTTTTGCGGGCACTGCTGCATCTCACTCGTATGCTGGTCGCTCTGGCTCGGTCTTTCCTTGCTCGCCACCGCGCAACTCTATGTTGCCATCACACGAGAGCTGCCTGTGCCCACCTTTATCGTGCACGAATTGGAGGACCGTCTCGCTGCCTCGGGGGTTCACGCCACTTTTGGCCGCACCAGTTTCGATCCCACCGGACGCATCCTAATCGAGAATGCTCATTTTTCGCTCAAGAGTTTCGAAAAGCCCGTCGCCAGCACCAAGCTGCTTTACCTCCATCTTGATCCATGGGACTTGCTGGCCGGCGATTTCACTCCCCATCTTTTTCACGCCAGCGGTGTTGGTTTACGCGTCCCCGCCATGCTCTCTTCCAGTGGTCGCCAGGAGGAAGTTCTGCATGACATCACCATTTCCGCCGAACCCACCGAGCACGGAATCCTGATCCGACAATTCACGGCAAGGCTCGCCAATTTCACATTAGTCGCCGAGGGCGAAATCGACTTCCGCTCTCTCGAAAACAATCAGGACAGCTCCATCCCCCTCGCCGAAATACTCGCACGAGACTATGCGAAACTGTGCCGGAAATTCGAACAGCTCGCGCCTTACCTCACCCAAATCGAAAACCCGCGTGCGGAGATTCATCTTAAACCCTCCGAACGCCTTGGAGCCTTAGCCGAGATCAGCTTGCACGCCGATAAACTCCATGCCTCGGACCATATTCCCGGCGAGATCCAAAACTTTGCGGCGTCCACCAAACTCCCCTTGTGGAGTAATCGGCCTATCTTCGCTCGCATCCACACCTCGATAGAATCCGTTGATCTCCCCCACGACGTTCACTTGGAGGGCGTTCGGGCCACGCTGTATACGAAACTCTTCAGTGGCGAGAGCAGCAGCCCCCTCCTAAATACCAAACTCGAGATCGCCTACGCTCAAGCCATGGGAGTCAACGCGAGCGCACTCTCAGCTCAAATCGATAGCCGACGCTACCCGATAATTAAAACCCAACTGCTCGCGCAAATAGAGCACGAACCGCTTGAGCTGTCGGGCAAAGTAGACACGAAAACCCGCAGTGCAGACCTTCGTGCCATCGGAAGATTCGATCCTCAGCTCATGACTGTGATCAGCCAGAAGGCTGGGCGCGATATCCGCCGCTTCGTCGATTTCGGCCAAGCTCCCTCCTTCGACTTTGATCTCAAATTCTCTCCCGGCGCAAAGTTCGCTCAGCTATCTGGGCGCGTCGCGGCGCGCGATGTTTACGCTTACCGAGTCACCTTTGATCAGATCGGCGGACATCTCTTTTTCGACGGCACCGACTTCGTTGCGACCGACGCCAAAGCCAACATCGGCAAGAATTACGCTCGGGGAAGCTACGAACAAAACTTCCCCACCCAACAATTTCGCTTTTTGCTCAAGGGCCAGCTCGATCCTCCCGATATCTCAGGCTGGTTCCGCGAGTGGTGGCCAAATTTCTGGCAGAACTTCGATTTCTCAAACTCCCCACCAAATGCCGAGGTTGATGTTCAAGGCCGGTGGCGCTATGGACATGAAACCACCGTATTCGTCTACGCAGATGGTCTCAAGCCGATCATCAAAGGAGTGGAGCTTGATCAGGTTGTTACCCGTATCTTTGTGCGCCCCCATCATTATGATGCGATGGGATTACTGGCCGTGGGCGGAGGGGGTCTTGCTCGGGGCACGTTTTTGCGAACCAACATTCCCAACACCTCTCAACTTCGCTCGATGACGTTTGCCTTCGACTCTACCTTGCCCGCAGCTACGGCCGCCGGTCTCGCTGGCCCACAAGTAGAAAACGTGGTCGCGCCGTTTTCCTTCACCCAAAACCCTTCGATTAGTATTGAAGGAACTCTCAATGGTGAGGATTTGCCCGGGCAACCTCGGATCTACGCTGAGATCAATGGTCACACCGATCACCCCTTCACTTTTCATGATTTCCCCCTCACCCATGCTACGTTTACCGGTGTGCTCAATGACGACGACTTGATCATCGAGCCACTGCTGGTCGGGTTTGCACAAGGTGAATCAGTCGGTCGCGCCCGTCTCCAAGGCCCCGAGGAAAACCGGCGCCTCGGCTTCGATCTCAATTTGAAACAGGCCAACTTGCGCGAAGCTTCCGTGATTCTTGATCACTATGGGGCTAAACGACGCAGTGAAACTCAGCCCGAAACCAGTGAATACGTTGAGCAAACCGCTCAAGTCTTCGCCGACGTGGGTGTCTCTGCGGAAGGCGATCCGAATGATCCCTACAGTTTTTACGGTGAAGGCAGCGCAGGCTTAAACGGCCCCGGACTCGGAAAGGTTCGCTTACTCGGTCTTCTCTCGAATTTGATCAATTTCACCTCACTGGATTTCACGCAATTGGACGCCAATTTTTCAGTCGAAGGAAAGTCACTCCAATTCTCGGAAGTTAGCCTCACGGGCCCCAACGCCGCGATAACCGCTACCGGGAATTATGCGCTGCCATCACGCACCTTGGATTTCAATGCTCGAATCTTCCCCTTTCAGGAGAGCAAATTCATCCTCAAGAGCGTCATGGGAGCCGTGCTCGCTCCTTTCTCCAACTTCCTCGAAGTGAAGCTCACCGGCGACCTCGGTAAGCCCTCCTGGTCATTCGTCATTGGGCCCACCAATTTCTTTCGTAATCTCATCAAAAAGCCCGATGAAATCAAAGATCCGGTAGCCCAAGAAATCCCGACATTGCCGGAATAATCCAAGCATCACCGAGAGGCGACGGCTCAGGATATCCAGCTGTGCTCATTCCATTCCGCCTCAGAGGCTTAATTCCGCCTTTCTAAACATGATCCAATGCGAGGAAAACGCATTGCATATCTGTGAAACTCGCTTTTGAAATATAGGGTAATCACCTCAATGGAGTCCCTCAGCACATTGCCCCGCACTTCTTGGTCCGAACGGTCCTCCTTTGCACTGGGCTGCCTACTTACATTGATCGGGGCACTTACCTGCGTGGGTTGGCTGTTCCGTAACCCACTATTAATCCAGATCTTTACCGAGACGACTCCGATCAGATTCAACGGAGCGCTTTCTCTGCTTCTAATTGGTATCGCGTTACTCGGCATCGCTTTTCGATCAAGCTACTCTCACTGGATCGCATTGGCCCCGGGGTTACTGAATCTGCTGACTCTTATCCAAGAGTATTTTAACCAAAAATGGCAGCTGGAGAGTATTTTCATCGGTGAGCATATCCTCAATAACACCACTTATAGCGCAACCACTCCCACGATTATCACCCTCTGCCTCGGACTGACTAGTCTGACTCTTTTATGGCAAGGGTTCTCCATAATCCCCAAATATCGCCCTTTCACTATGGCGGTCGTGGGCTCCGTTTGCGTCTCCGTGGGCCTTTCTACCTTGCTCGGCTACGCCGCCAGTCTCCCCGCTGTTTACATGTGGGGCACGACCACGGCAGCCGCTCCCGTCACGGCGGGAGGATTACTTCTCACCGGCCTCGCCTTACTCGTGATCTCGTGGCGGGAATCCTCTCGCGCCGGTAGCGGCCCTCCGCGCTGGGCTCCCATGCCCGCAGTCATTTCCTGCCTCACCCTTACCTTGGTGTTGTGGATCGGGCTCCGTGAACGCGAATTCGTTTACCTTGGCGCGAAAACACAATCCTCTGTCGATCGCATCGCGATTGCCATCAACTCGGAGTTTGAAAAACAAACCAAGGACATCGAGAAGCTCGCGCGACGTTGGGGTGACATTAATCAAAGCAATCCTGTGATCTGGGAGGCTGATGCCCATACGCAGATGACCACATCGCAAGAGCTGGGCGGCGAATCAATCTCCTACGTAAACACCAATCTACGCACCATTTGGGTCTATCCTATGGCAGGAAATGAAGCGCAAATCTCCTTCGATCATTCCGAGGTCCCCCAGAGAAATGATGCACTTCAAGCCAGCATTCGTGGTGAGACCGCCGGTGTAAAAATATCAGCTACCACCGACATCAGCGGTAAAGGAGACGGCGTGGTCATTTATGCGCCTATCAGACGAAACGGCAATGTGATCGGCTTCGTCGCCAGCGAATATATTTATACACGATTCGCGGGCGCCATCATCGGCCGCCAGCAATCCGTCGCAAAAGATTACCTAACGAGTATCAAAATTGGCGGCGAGGTCATCTACGATTCCTATCCTAGTCAGGAGCGACAATTCGATTCCCTGACTCTGGAGAAGAACTACACCCTTTTTGATAAACGGCTGCGGATCTCCATGACCCCGACAAGTGCGGTGATTGATAAGGATCGACGTTACCTTCCCGAACTCGCTCTCGTGGCCGGATTCGGCATCACCATCCTCCTCGGATTAAGCGTGTCGCTCGCTCGAAGCGCTCGCGCCGGCCAACGCACGGCGGAAGACACGAACCAAAAGCTTCTCTCTGAAAATGAAGAGCGCCGCCGAATCGAAGCTCGCCTCAAGATTTCCGACGAACGTCTCCGGCTCGCGCTTGATTCCACTCAGATCGGTATCTTCGAATGGAACGTCACCGTCGGTCACGTCCATTACAGCCTTGGCCTTTGGGCGATGCTGGGCTATGAGCACAGCCGCATGCCTGCGACAGTCGAAGCATGGCAATCATTGATCCACCCCGATGATCTTGCCCTCTATCGCCGGCGCACCGAATCCCAACTCAGCGGAGTAGCCACTTTCATTGATCCTGAATATCGCGTGCGCACTCGCAATGGTGATTGGCGTTGGGTCTACACGCGATCCAAGACCATCAGCACGGCTCAAAATCGCCCGACCCGCATCATGGGCACCGTGCAGGACACCACCGCACGCCGCGAAGCCGAGCAAGCGTTACGAGAAAGTCAGGCTGAAGCCCGCAAACTTTCCCTCGTTGCCGCCAAGACTGATAACGCCGTGATCATCGGTTCGCCTCATGGCAGCATCGAATGGATCAACGAAAGTTTCACCCGGATCATGGAATACAGCCTCGAGGAAGTCTCGGGCAAGAATCCCGCCGATTTCATGGCCGGACCTGATACCAACTCAGAAACCGTTCTCAAAATTCGCGCCGCTATGGCCCGGGGCGAAGGTCTTGATACCGACGTGGTCAACTACTCCAAGTCCGGCCGTAAGTATCATCTCAATCTCGAGATTCAACCCATCTATAACGACGAAAATAAACTCGAGAACTTCATCGCCATCATGACGGATATCACCGTCCGCGTGGATTCGGAGAATCAACTCCGTCGCGCGAAATCAGAAGCCGACGCTGCGTCGCGGACCAAGAGCGAATTCCTCGCGTCGATGTCTCACGAAATTCGCACGCCGATGAATGGTGTCATCGGCATGACCAGCTTGCTGATGGAAACGGAGCTTTCCGGTGAACAACGCGACTTCGTAAATACCATTCGAACTTCCGGCGAAGCTCTGCTCACCATCATCAATGACATTCTGGATTTCTCGAAAATCGAATCCGGTAAGATGGAACTGGAAACAATGCCCTTCGATCTGTCGCTGTGTATTGAAGAGGCCTTCGATCTTTTCGCCATCCAGGCTTCGGCCAAAAAACTCGAGCTCACATATCACATCGCGAATGAAGTGCCCGTCTGGATCATCGGCGACGTCACGCGCCTGAGGCAGATCATTGTCAATCTCGTCAACAACGCCGTTAAGTTCACGCCGAGCGGAAGCATCGCAGTCGTCGTCAAATCACTCGGCAAGCCCATGCCAAGCGGTGAGCACATGATCGAGTTTACGATTCAAGACAGCGGTATCGGTATCCCCGAGGATCGTTTGGATCGACTCTTCAAAGCGTTCTCCCAAGTCGACTCCTCCACCACTCGCAAATATGGCGGCACCGGACTGGGCCTCGCCATTTCTCAGCGTCTCAGCCAGTTGATGGGTGGCGATGTCAGAGTCGAAAGTAAGCTCGGCGAAGGATCCTCATTCATCTTTTCGATCGAGACTAAAGCCGCGAAGATCCCATTCGAAGAAACGTCATCCCCCATGCCCCTCGTTGCCACTAATGGCACGGTTCTGTGCATCGAGGATCATCCTGTCACCCGAGCTTACCTCAAAGACAACCTCAAGTCGTGGGGTCTTACCTGCGAATTCGCTTCAGATGCGAACGAAGCCGTGGCACTCGCCGCGAAGATGGAGACGCCTCCTTCTCTCCTAATTATCGACGGAGATGAAACGGAAAACGCGACGACGCTTTCAGACACCGCCGAAATCAAAGTGCCCCGCATTCTGATGATTCCGTTTGGGCAATCCGCACCGCTCGCCCCCGACGAGCTACCTTTCGTCGTATTATACAAACCTCCCAAGGTAGCTACCATAAAACAAGCGATCATGCAGGTCTTCCGCACACAAGGCGACGGCCACAAGCCTGTCGAAGAACGCAAGAGCAACCTGCCGCTCGCCCAGGAATTTCCGCTCAATATCCTTTTGGTCGAAGACAATGCCGTGAATCAAAAAGTCGCGTTGCGATTCCTTCAACGCATCGGCTACCGCGCCGATGCCGTGGGCAATGGCCTGGAAGCCGTCACCACCCTCGAATCACGTCGCTACGATCTCGTCTTTATGGATCTGCAAATGCCCATCATGGATGGCATTGAAGCCAGTCGCCAAATCCGCCGACGCCTTCCCGCCGATCAGCAACCTAAGATCGTCGCCCTCACCGCCAATGCCATGCAGGGCGACCGTGAATTATGCCTTTCCGCTGGGATGGATGACTACATCAGCAAGCCCGTTAAATTCCACGAGATCGAGGACGCCATCCGACGGCAGTTCGGATCAGACGGAAAAGCTTCCAGTCTCTTCAATATCGATAAGCCGGATAACTCCGAAGCTTAATCTCTCAGGCGCGACATCAATTCGTCGCGTAAACCGTCGCTATTAGGATCGTCGATCAGATTGCGTTGCTCCTCCGGATCAGCCTGCAAATCAAACAAGAGCCAAGGTTCATCCTCGTCGCACACCACGAGCTTGTATCGCTCTCCGCGAATTCCGCGCCACCGACAATCTCCCTGATCAGGTAATGCCACTACGCTCGGCATTGAGATCGCCGCATACTCGTCAGCGCCTTTCCACTCTTCGCCTCGTGCCCAAGCGCACGTCATTTCCGATAAACTTAACAATGAAACCGGATCAGTGTCGCGCCGTGAGGGCGATCGGGGATGCCGCACCAGCAATGGCACCCGCACACTTTCCTCATACGGCCAGCCCTTGCGAAACAACCCCTGCGATCCATGCATGTCGCCATGCACGCTGGTGAACACCACGATCGTGTCATCCAACCGTAAACGCTGCAGCAGGTTTCCAAGCGCACGATCCGTCGCTTCGATATGCGCACCGTATCCAGCCAGCTCGCGTCTGGCTCGCGCTTCGATTTCGCCGCCGAGCGGCACATTTGCGCGCAGATCTAAAGCACTCGGGTCGCGACCCTCCACTCCATCCGCATCGGCTGCGTAAGGCGGATGCGGGGCCTCCAGACTCACGACCGCAAACCACGGTGCGCAAGTGACACCTTCATCCGTTAACCAATTTCCGGCGCGTTCACTCACCACCGAACTTTGGTAGCCTTCGCATTGAATCGGCCGCGGTAAAATCGTGCCGTGAATCCACGGAGCATTGAGCTGAAACCCACCTTCAAAACCTTCCCAAAAATCGAACCCGCCACGTTGATTCTCCGGCACGATCGTCTTGGCATGCACCTCCCCCACCAAAGCAGCCTCGCGATCCTTCGGCGCCAAATGCCACTTCCCAAAATACGCGGTGCGGTAGCCCTGATCTGCCATCTCATGAGCAATCGTGCGCGAATCCTCGGGGAGCGGATCGTAATAATCCACCACTCCATTTTCCGGCGATGATTTGCCTGTCAATAGGGCCGCGCGAGCAAACGGACCGAAGGGATGTGGCGTCACCGCCTGGGTGTAGTTCACACTTTCCGCCGCCAATTGATCGAGCACGGGCGTCTGCACATTGGGATCGCCCGCATAGCCGCAGGACTGGGCCCTCCACTGCGTGGTCACGATCCAAAGGATGTTGGGTTTGCTGGCTGACATACCGCAGGCTAACTCGTGACCGCCATCTCGAT
>Ga0075118_10000347_pt1 | contig 45364 bp, 43 predicted proteins | sample AntAceMetag02UKE_FD_69794 | JGI IMG/M metagenome (GOLD analysis project Ga0075118, IMG submission 69794) | Saline lake microbial communities from Ace Lake, Antarctica - Antarctic Ace Lake Metagenome 02UKE | ecosystem: Environmental > Aquatic > Non-marine Saline and Alkaline > Saline | place...
CGCGCTTACGAAACCATAACCTATGAATACCAAACTATACGTTGGCAATCTGTCCTTCAATACTACCGAAGACGGTATCCGCCAAGCCTTCGGCGCTCACGGTGACATCACTGATGTCTACGTCGCAATGGACCGCGAAACTGGCCGCCCCCGCGGCTTCGCTTTCGTGACCTTCAGCAAGCCCGAAGAGGCCCAGGCGGCGATCGAGAAGCTCAACGGCGTCGACCTCGACGGCCGTTCGCTCAAGGTCAACGAAGCCAAACCCCGCGAATAATCGTCGGAGTTTAGCACCTCTCTCGACGGGTCACCGCGGTGACCCGTCTTTTTTGTGCCTGCGCCCCAGGGGCCAGCGTCCGCGCTACCAAGATCAGCCTCCCACGGCATCGTCGGAGGGGCACGACGGAGCGACCCAGTTGCCCGGTCGGAATTCGTAAATTGAATACGCCCGCTCATCCCGGCGCTCTAACCGTCGGTCCTTTGTGTGATTGGCAAGCGGGCGGCCGCAGGTTCAAACTGTCGCCCTCATGAAAACCACCTTCACCTTCGGTATCGGTATCGCCGCGGCCTCGTTCGTTTTGGGCCTCGTCCTGTTTTTTGCGGGATTTCATAGCGACGCCGACAAGTTCTCTGCTGGCCAAATCATCGGCTCGGTCGGTGCCATCGCGATCACCATCGGCGGCCTGATCCTGGTTATGAAGGCGCGCCGCGAGGAATTCGCGCCCGAGGAGGGATTCGGCTACGGTCGCGCCCTCGGGACCGGCACCCTCACCGTGCTGTGGTCCTCATTGGTCGGGGCCATCCTCTCGGTAGTTTATGCGACCGCCATCAATCCCGGGATGCAGGACATCATCATCGAGAGCGAAATAGCTAAGATGGAGGAAAAAGGCGTTCCCGCCAATGCCATCGAGCAGGCCGAGAGCGTCATCACCTTTATGACGAGCCCCGCCATGATGGGCATCTCTAACTTTATCTTCGGCTTCGTCGCTGGTTTCATCTTCAGCCTCATCATTGCCATTTTCCTCAAGCGCGCGGCCGTCGATATCGGTCCCCCGCCGATCGAGGCCTGATTCGTTGCCCCTTCCTCGGCTCGGATACCGTCCGGCGCCCACCACGCGAAGTCTGCCCAGACTTCGCGTTTTTGTTGCTGAATTCGCCAAAGCGTCTCTCGCCTCCCAAATCTTAGCTTCTGATCAATAATGTCACCATAATGGTGACCCTACACTTCGGCAGGGTGACGCGTTTGAGTGTCGCTGAGGCGGTAAATTAAAACGGCCCGGGTTTCCCCGGGCCGCGTTTTGCGGTCTAACTAAAAATCAAAAAAGAGCTGCTTAGCGCAGGCTCTTGGTGCTGGTGCTGTAGTCTTGGACGGCAACCAGAATGGCGGCAGCCATCGCATAGATGCCTAAGCCGATCCAGAGCCCTTGGACGGTCAAAGTGACCGAGGTGATCCAGGCCAAGATAACAATGCTGCCACCGAGGAGTGCATAGATAAGGTTTTGGTTGTTCATAGGTGTTTCTTTCTTCTTTTGCCCCCATCATCGGGTGACTGCGGGAATATACACCGACTTATCTAATTGTTGAAATATACGGTTTCTATATATTCCATAGTTACTACCTATGGAACTCACCCAGTTACGTTACGTTCTCGCTATTGCTGAAACCGGCAACTTCACCCGCGCCTCAGAGGCGGCCAACGTTGCACAACCTTCTTTAAGTCAGCAGGTTGGTAAACTTGAAAAAGAACTCGGGCATAAGTTGTTTCATCGATTGGGTCGCCGGGCCGTTCCCACCGAAGCCGGGAATCTCTTCATCGAACGGGCGCGCCGGATTCTTTTCGAGATAGACAACGTTTCCAGTGAGATCCGGGATAACTCGCTGCTTGACCGCTCGATTTCGGTCGGCGCGATCCCCACCGTCGCCCCCTACATCCTGCCGGCGTTAATCAAACGGTGTCAGCAGCAACTCCCCAACCTGCGGATCAATACTTCCGAAGCATTTCGCGCCGACTTGCTCCGCGATGTGCGGCAGGGGCGATTGGATATGGCGATCCTAGCTCAGCCTGTCGACGAACCCCAGCTCGCCACCGAATCCATGTTTACCGAGTCGCTCGTGCTGGCGGTCGGCCGCAAACATCGGCTCGCCACCAAGCGGCGGTTCTCCGTTGGCGATTTGGCCGAGGAAACGTTCATCATGCTGGGCGAGAGCAGCTCACTAACCCAGCAGATCCAGCAGTTCTGCGGAGCCAATAAAATCCAACCCCACATTGGCCACACCTGCGCGCAGGTTTCGATGCTCAAGGAATTGGTCGGGCTCAGCCTCGGCGTGGCAATTCTGCCTCAACTCGCCCAAAGCGCCGAAGACCGCGACACGCTCATCTACCGGCGACTCACCGGCAAAACCCCGACCCGCGAGATCGCGGTGGTGCGCCACCTGCAACGCTACCAAACCACCGGTGCCGCTCAGTTTCTGGGCCTACTCCGCGAGACCTTCAGCCACATTGAACGACCTATCACAGAGTCGTGATTTGCACTGGCCCAAGCCAGGAAACCGTGTAGATTCGCCGCCTATGATCGACTTGCTTAAGAAAACTCTCCTCGCCGGCGTCGGTGCCGCAGTCATCACCAAAGATAAGATCGAGGGCACGCTCGATGACTTGGTGCGCCAAGGTAAAATCAACGCCACCGACGCCAAAATCATGGCCGAGAAAATCGCTGATCAAGGCCGCAAGGAATTCGATGATCTCGCGGCTGACCTGAATGAGCGCATCTCCGGCGCCCTTGATCGCAAGACCAGTGATCACGAAGCCCGTATCGCCGCCCTGGAAGAGCGCATCCGCGTGCTCGAAGCCGCCCTGGTTGAGCCGCCGACCCGCAGCGGTGAACCGTGAAACCGTTCGACCTGCTAAGTAACGCCGTTCGCGCCAAGGAGATCTTCGCCGTCTTCGCTCGGCACGGCTTTTCCGATTTCATCAACCAGCTCGACCTTCCCGGCCCCCTGGCTCGGCGCTTTCAAAGTCCCGAACAATCTCAGAAATCGAAGTGGGCGCGCATTCGTTTGGCCGCCGAGGAACTCGGCCCCGCTTGGGTCAAGTTCGGTCAGCTGCTGAGCATGCGGCCCGACCTGATCCCGCATCCGCTCATCCTCGAATTGCGGAAACTCCAGAACGCCGTTCCGCCGGTGCCTTTTGCAAAAATAAAGGGGACCATCAACGAAGAGCTGGAAGGAGATCCGTCTTTGGTTTTCGCCGAGTTCGATGAAAACCCAATTGCCGCCGGGTCTCTCGCTCAAGTCTACAAAGCCCGCCTGCACGAGTCAGATACCGTGGTTGCGGTCAAAGTACAGCGGCCCGGCATCGAGAAATCAATCGAAGCTGATCTGGATTTAACCGAGTGGCTAGCCGACCAACTCCACCAACGCATCCAAGCCCTCCAACCCTATGATTTGCCGTCGGTGGTGGAAGCCGTGCGCGAAGGCGTCGAACGCGAAATCGACTTTCGAAACGAGGCCCGTAACCAAGCGTATTTCAGCACCAAGAACCCATCCACCGAGCACGTTTTTGCGCCGCAGGTTTACAACGACTACACCACGGCGAAAATTCTAGTGATGGACTACATCACCGGCGAACCGGTCGGAGCTGATGTGGTCGGTAAGGAGCGGGCGCGCGAGCTCGCGGCTGAGGGCGCGTCGTCGATTGTGCGCCAAGTATTGATCGACGGGTTCTTCCACGCCGATCCCCACAGCGGCAACGTGCTGGTAACTCCGGATGGTCGTTTATGCTTCTTGGATTGGGGATTGGCCGGGCACCTCACCCAACGCCTACGTTATGCCCTAGCCGACTTCTGGGTGGCAGCCGTAGAAGGCGACGCTGAACGCGTGGTGCGCATTGCAGCCGAGTTGGCCCCCCCCGGCGCTCGCACTGATCTGCGGGAGATGGAGAAAGACGTGACGCTCACTCTGCGGGAAGAGCTCAATTTCAGCATCGGTCGACAAGAAATTGGCCGGGCCATGCTCAAACTCCTGTTTATTTTTGGCGACCACGGCATCCCGCTTTCGCGGGACTATTCCCTCATGGCCAAGGCGGTGTTAGCGATTGAAGAAGTGGGCCGGGCGCTCGACCCCAACTTTGATCTGCGCGACCAAGCTGGTCCCGTGCTCAAGCAACTGTTCAAGGAGCGCACGGGTCCCCGGGCGATGGCGCGACGGTCACGGGAGTTCATCCGCGCCACCTTGGCGAGTCTCCAAGAGCTACCCTCCAGCGTGCAGCGACTGGTGCGCCGTTTCGAACACGACGACATCACGGTCAATCTGCAGCACAAGGGTTTAGATGATTTGGACAACGCCATCCAAACCGCGTCCAACCGGATCACGCTGGGCCTGGTTTCCGGAGCCCTCATTATGGGATCATCGATGGTCGTGACGACCGGCATCAAACCCCTCCTATTCGGCTACCCTGCGCTCGGCATCGTCGGCTACCTGCTGTCGGCCTTGGTCGGGTTTTATATCGTGTGGGATATCGTCCGCCACGACCGTCACCGGTGAGCTGAGCCCAAGACGGGGCCACCTTGCAGTGACCCCGTCAGGTCCAGCTTCAACTAACTCCCGGGAAAGAATCCCCGGGGTGCCTTTAGGCTTTTTTTTCTGACCATATCTGCCGCTGGAGGTTCCGCGATTATCTCAATTATCGGTTCGCCTGCGCTGGACTTTCTGGCCCGCCCCCGCCTCGGTAGGAGACTATCACCCATGAAGTCCGAAGCCGCGAACCCTCTGCCCACCCCATCTGAGACTCTCCAGAAGCCCGGTTCGGGCCAATCCGCCAATCTGGAGATCAAGGACTCCGCCCTGATTTTTAAGGACGTCTGGCGCGAAGTTGAATTGGAGTTTGGTCGGCAGAATCTGCGGTTCCCCAAAGAGATCATTCTACTTGGGGGCGCCCCCGGTTCCGGTAAGGGCACCAACACCGAGTTTATCCTCGAGGCGCGTGGCCTGACCTGTCCGCCCATCGTGGTGAGTAGTCTGCTCGACACCCCCGAAGCTCAGCGCATTAAGGACGCCGGCATGATGGTGGGTGACCGCGAAGTATTGGCGGTCTTGCTGCGGGAGTTGCTCAAATCCGAATACGCCGACGGCTGTATCTTGGACGGATTCCCGCGTACCGAGGTTCAGGTCGATGGCCTCAAACAACTCGTGATCAAAATGCACGGGTTACGGGAAGAGTTTCATCACACTCCGCTCGGCATCCACTTTCGCCAACCGACCGTACACATCATGGTGCTGTTCGTGGAGGAGCGGGTTTCAGTGGAACGTCAAATGAAGCGCGGTGAGCTCACCAAAATTCACAACGAAGAAGTCCGGCGGAATGGCACCGGCGATCTTTGGGAAGAACGGCCCACCGACTACGATCTGGATCTCGCTCGCCGCCGCTACCGGGTGTTCAAGGAGCAGACGTGGGACGCGCTGCAATCCCTCAAGTCGATCTTCCACTACCACTTCATCAATGCGCAGGGCGACATCAGTCAGGTAGAGCAGAACATCGTCAACGAGCTCAAATACCAGAGCTCACTGGAACTCGATCCCTCCACTTACGACACTCTCCGGCGTATTCCGGTCGCCAAAAAACTCATCGTGCACGCCCGGCAGGAGATGGTGAAACGCCTGGACAGCTACCAGTTCGAACACAGCGATCTGCTCGGCGAGGTGGTTGACTTCATCGAACGAAAACTCCTGCCCATCGTGCAACGGCATGCCATCTCCGGCGTAGCCCAGATCAATACCGAAGACCGACTGCTGCACGCTCCGCTCGCCCTGGCCATGCTCATCGATGTGTTTTCCGAGCGAGGCTACCACGCCGTGGTCGATATCCATCGCATCGAGGTGCCAGAGAAGTTTGATACCACCACCGGCGCGATCAGCTGTCGGATCAAAAAAGTTTTCCGTCTCACGATCCGCTTCGAAGGTTCCGAAATCCGCCGCGGGCACTGAGTCGGTTTTGATTCTCGAAGCTGGATTTTCGCTCAATCACAGCTCCGGGTAGCGGCGAGCGGAAGCAAGCCGACGCTCCACTCGCTCTCGCTCGCGGCTACCGATCCGGGTTCAATCTGACCTTCAGATTTCGAAAATCCGTTCATTCGTAGCGCAGCGCTTCGATAGGGTCCAAGGCGGCAGCCTTCCAAGCCGGGTAGAGACCGAATATAATGCCAATACCACAACAGACCACGAGCCCGGCCGTAGCCCAGCCCACCGGAAATACCACCGCGGCGTTGAGCAGCTGACCCGCCAAGTTTCCTCCCGCAATGCCCAAGAGAATTCCGGCGATCCCGCCGAAAATCGACAGCGCCACAGCCTCCATCAGGAATTGCGTCAAAATGGTTTTCTTGCGCGCCCCCAGACTCTTGCGGATGCCGATCTCGCGGGTCCGCTCGGTCACACTGACCAGCATGATGTTCATCACGCCCACGCCGGCGGCCAAGAGCGCGATCGCGCTGATGACAAAGGCGCCGATCGCTACGGTGTTCAGCGCTTGGTCGAAGGTTTTGATCAAAGAATCGTTGGTCGTCGTATCAAAATTATTGGCGTCCTCGGGATCGAGCCCGCGCACCAATCGCATCGCCCCGATGGCGAGTTCCATCACCGCATCAATCTCCTCCGCTGAGCTTACCTGCACGTTGATACTCAACGACCGGCCGGCCCGCCCATAGGTATTGAACCAGCGCGAAATCGGTGTGACCACGCGATTGTCCAAACTTTGGCCAAACGATGAGCCTTTCGGCACGAGCACGCCCACGACGGTGAGCGATGCACCATCGATCCTAATGTTCTCTCCGATCGGATCCTTGTTGCGAAAAAGCTTTTGGCGTAGGTCCTCGCCGATCACACAGATCGCCCGACCGAAACTCACATCCTCCGCCGAGATCGGACGACCCAAAGCGACTTCGTAAGCATAGCTGGTCAGGTAGTTTTCGTCGGTGCCGACAAACTGCACATTCGGGTTGGTATTTTCCTCCCCATGGAAAACCTGCCGTCCCCCGCGCCCCACGACCAAACTCACCCGAGCATCATCCGACATCAGCTCCTTAAACCGGACGCCGTCGCGCAAAAGAATATCAGGGCGATTCCCAAATCGTTCGCGGGGATCACTGAAATTAACCAGCGGGAATTTCGACACTTGAAAGCTGTTCGCCCCGAGGACATTCAAACCGTCTTCGATTTTCGACTTCACCCCACTGACCGCCGTCATCACGCCGATGACCGTGAAGATGCCGATCGCAATCCCGAGCATAGTCAGCCCGGAGCGCAGCTTGTTCGCCTTGAGCGACTGAAACGCGAGCGCGATGGTTTCCCAGAAGATCAAGCGAGCACTCCTCCGCCGCGATTGGCCCACGAAAAATACGAAAAAGCACGAGGGCCGAGATCGTTCAACTTAGTGTCCTGCCCGATTTTTCGTGGGAGCTTCATGTCATTCAAAACGCAGGGCTTCAACCGGATCGAGGGAGCTGGCGGAGAGCGCCGGCAAGAAGCCACTGGTGACGCCGACGAGCGTGGCGAGACCTACGGCGACAAATACGACGGTGGGCGAGAACACGATCGGAAAGGACGGCGCGGCGACCGCGATGATACCAGCCAACCCCCACGTCACGGCCAACCCAATAATCCCGCCGACGATGCAGATACAAACCGCTTCGACCAAAAACTGCAGCAGGATTGAGCGACGGCGGGCACCCAGCGCTTTGCGCGTGCCGATCTCCCGCGTGCGCTCCTTCACGCTCACGTAGGTGATGTTCATGATGCCAATGGCACCGACAAATAAAGCCAACCCGGTGATCACTAATCCGGCGGTCGCGATACCGTTTTTGATCGGATCGAGTTGTTCGCGAATGGTCGCGGATTCGTTGATCGAGAAATCGTCCTCGTCCTCCGGCGGCAACTGGCGAATTCGACGCATCAAGCCGCGTAATTCGTCGCGGGCCTCCTCGGCGCGGGTCACATCATACTGCACCCGCACATCCCCTTCGTCCCGGCCGTGGATGCTATGCCGGTAGGCACGGATCGGAATAATAATGCCGGAGTCCCAGCTGAAGAGTCCCAAAAAGCTTCCTTGGCGCTCCGCCACTCCCACCACCCGAAACGGCGCGCCTCTTACCAAAACAGTTTTGCCCACGGCTGACTCGTTGGGGAACAACGCGTCGGAGATATCAAAACCGATGACCGCCACGCGCGAACCTTGCTGATGCTCGAACTCATTGAAGAACCGCCCGTCGGCCATTTCAGATTTTGAAATCAACGCCATCTCATGAGAGGTGCCCAACAAAAAAATCCCCGAGACCTTCAGGTCTCCGCGGGCGACATCGACTTGGGTATTGTCCGCCGCCACCGCCCGAATGAGCGAGCTATCGGGGGTTTCCCGAATCCATTCGTAAATGCGATCCGCGTAGGAGGTGCGCACGTCGGGGCGATTGCGGTAGTAGCGCCAATCGCGGTCGCCGCCGTCCCACGGAAACTTGGTCACGTAGAGCACATCGTCGCCAAAGCCGGCAAAGCTTTCGTCGACCCCGCGGTTGATCCCCATGATAGCCGTGACCATCAGCGTCACAGCGACGATGCCGATCACCACGCCCAAGGCCGTGAGGCCCGAGCGCAGCTTGTTCGCGAGGATCTGTGTAAAAGCAATCCGCACCGACTCGATAAACTCATAGATCCAACGTCTCATGTTAAGGACTTCGACTGAGGCGAAGAGCGGAGAGACAAGAGCTGTCGGGCGTAAAGCCCGACCCACGGAGAGCTGAATCATCCGAACGGGGGTCGGGCTTTACGCCCGACAGTTTCAGCTGGTTGGTCCGTTCACCCATTCGGTTCATCGGCTTCGATCAATCCGTCGCGGAGGCGGACGATGCGGCGGGCGTGTTGGGCGACGGACTCTTCGTGAGTCACCATGATGATGGTGTTGCCGCGATCATAGAGGTCCTCCAGCAAGTTCATAATCTCGACCCCGGTTTTCGTATCTAGGGCGCCCGTCGGTTCATCCGCGAGGATGATGGAGGGTTTGTTGACCAAGGCTCGGGCAATGGCGACGCGCTGGCGCTGCCCGCCCGAAAGCTCATTGGGCTTGTGATGCATGCGATCCCCCAGTCCTACCGCCTCGAGGGCTGCGGCGGCTTGAGCGCCACGTTTGCCCGAGGGGATTCCGGCGTAGATCAGCGGGAGCTCAACATTGTGCAGGGCGTTCGAGCGCGGGAGCAGATTGAAGCTCTGAAAAACGAAACCGATCTCGCGATTACGGATATCAGCCAACTCGTCGTCGGTCATCTGAGCCACGTCTTCGCCCGCAAACGAATAGTGCCCCGCTGACGGCGTATCGAGGCAGCCCAGCATGTTCATCAACGTGGACTTGCCGGAGCCCGAGGGGCCCATCACGGCGAGGTATTCGTTGCGCCGGATCTGCATGCTCACGCCGCGCAACGCGTAAACAATCTCCGTGCCCATCTTGTAGAGTTTGGTGACATCGGCGATATCGATGACCACGTCTCCGGGCACATGGACTGCGCGAGACGGATTTGAGGCGGAAGAGGTGAAGTCGCTCATGAGATGAGGATGCGCCCGGATTATTCGTCGTCCGATTTCTCAGACTTCTCGCCCCGCTTCTTTTGGATTTTGACGGCCATGTCATGCTCCAGGGTGCGCGTGATCACGGCGTAACTCCCGCTGACCACCTGTTGGCCCGCTTCGACCCCGGATTTGATCTCCATGTAGGTCGTATCGGCTAGGCCCGTTTCCACCTCAACCAATTTAGCTTTACCCTCCTCGACCACAAAAACCACGCGGCGCAGGGAGTTCTTGTTCTTTCGCTCCATCTCGCGTTCCGCCTCTTCGTTGCGAGCGGTAGCGGCGCCTTCGCCGGAACGTTCTTTGCGGGTCTTTGCCATGTCCTCGGAGAGTTGCTCAGTGGTCTTGTCGCCCTCGCGACTCCGGACGGTGACAGATTGGATGGGCACCACCAATACATCCTTGACCGTCGCCGTCTCGATGTCGGCCAAGGCACTCATGCCCGGCTTGAGGGTCTCGCCATCGGCATCGATTCGAATCTTAACCTCGAAATTGGTAACCTCTGACTGAGAGTTCGCCCCACTGGTAATCGCGGTCGAGGCAATCTCGGTGAGCGTGCCCCTAAATTGGCGGTCCGGGAAAGCGTCCACGTCGATCCGCGCCACGTTGCCCACCTGGACATTCACGACGTCGTTTTCATTCACGCGCACGACCACCTCCATGTTGGAAAGATCGGCCACGCGCATGACCTCGATGGAGTTAAACTGTCCCGTGCCCGCGACCCGCTCGCCCACCTCAACTGGCAGCCGACTGATGGTGCCATCCATGGGCGCGTAGATCGTGGTACGCTCGAGCAAATCGAGTGACTGGCTCAGCAGACCCTCGGCGCGGCGGACCTGCGCTTGAGCACTTTCTAAATTGGCTTCAGCAACTTCAAATTCCGTGAGCGTGCGACGGTGTTGTTGGAGGGAGATGAGTTCCTTGGCGTGGAGATCGGCGCTGCGCGTCATGTCGTCGCGGGCCTGCTCGAGGCGGGCTCGACTCTGGACCTGTGACGCTCGCGTCGCCGCCAAATCGGCCTCTCTTTGGTCGACCTGATAGCGGTAGTTTTCGTCGCGGATACGCATGAGTAAATCGCCCTTTTTTACCTGGTCCCCCTCCGCAAAGGGCAGCTCGACGATTTCGCCGGAAACTTCTGGCGCGATTTTAACCTCCACCTCGGGTTCGATTTTTCCGGTCGCCGTGACGAACTGGGTCACATCCCTCCGCTCCACTGCTTCGACAAACACCTTCGTGCCTTTAGCGGCAGCCCGGCCCTTCATCGCCGCGGCCACGGTTAAGGCGATAATCAGCACCGCGGCGACGATGATGATCCCCTTGGAGGGTTTCCTTTTCTGCTTAGATTTGCCCGCCGCGTTGTGATCGGTTCGGAGTGATTCAGAGTCTGAGGCCATGGTGGGGAAAGTTAGAAGAAGCGGAAAGCAAGGAAGCCATTCGGCTCCTCTTGGCTCTAACCTTCAACTCAAACCCAATTCACTCCTCCAACGCAGCAACTTAGGATGAGTGGTAACGCCCCCCGGATGAACGGAACGCTTCCGCTGCTCGCCCCCTCGCCGTGATTCGACGCGGTCAGACTGCGCCGGGAAACCGAGCTACCCGGACCGCTGGGTCGAGCTGATCTCCGGCGAGTCCATCCGCACACCATTGCTGAGCAAGCATCGGTGCCCAGAGCGCACCCTTCGCGGCCAGGCTACCCAACACACCCACGCGTTGCCGCGTATCGGCCCATCCTGCGACGGGTCGTCGGTCCGGCACATTTACCCGGATGCCACTGTCGCCTCGCGCCGCCGTCAGGCTACGACCCGTGAGGCGTTCCGCTGCCGCCATCAATTCCGCCTGGCCCACCGTCGTCACCCCAACGGTGAGATCGTCACGATCAAAAAGCGCGCCCACGATCACCTCAGTGCCATTCATCGGCAGCACCCATTGGCCGTCATTAAGCACCGTATCATGCGCCAATCCCGCCAATTCACCCCGCACAATTTCACCGCGAGAAGGTTCCCACGGGATAGACAAGCCCGGCGGTGGCACGGCTCCCGTGCACCAGATAATCGTTTCGGTTTCCCCGTCGAGAGCGGTCGGCACCGTGGAGTTTTGCAATTCGCCCCGTTGCCGCCATCGCTCGCGCAAACGCGCGATCAAAACCCCGGTATCGACTTGAAACGCTCCCCGGAGAATCAACGCGTGATGCCCCACCGATTCTACCCACGGCGCAACTTCCGGACGCTCGATCCGCGAACAGAATAACTCGCGTTGCCGAGTGTTCCGGAAGCGCCGCTCGATCCGCAGCTCGCGCACGATTGGGACGCCCAGTTCGGTTTCCATTTCGCGGTAGATGGCAAGCACCGGATCACGCCATTCCGAAAATCTCCACGTCGGCACCAAGCGTTGACCCGTCAACGGACTCACCAGCCCCGCCGCCACGCGGGATGCCGCCTTCGCATGGCCGGGATCGAAAATCCGAAACGCAATCCCGGCCCGCTCGCATGCCCAAGCCAACATCGACCCGGCAATCCCCTGTCCCGCAATTACGATACTCGATCTAGAACGCTCCATTGTGACCGCAAATTACACCGAAAAAAGATCCCCCATGGCAACTGTAGCCAAGGGCACCGACTCCGGAATCCTGCCTCTCCGCCAACGCAGCCTCACGCCACCGCTCCGGGCTCAGCGAGCCCGGCTACCACCCACCCCGCCGCAAACCCGAACTGTAGCCGGGGTCGCTGACCCCGGAATCATGCCTCTCCGCCGCAGTGCCTCTCTCCACCGCGTTCATCGGCGTAATCTGCGGTTAAAAAACTAGTCCTCAATCGGCAACGGTTTGCCTTGGTTGACCTCTTCCGCGCGAGCCACCCTCGCCTGCATGACTTCGACTTCAAACGTGAGAGCCAAACCCGCCATCGGGTGGTTCGCGTCGAGAACGACGTGGTCATCTTCAACCGCGACGACTCGGACCACCGGATCGCCCGGATTGGGACCAGTTTGATATTGATCGCCAATACTGATCTCGCCTGGGACCGGAATTTTCTCCCGGGGCACGGGCTGCACCTGCGCCGGGTCCGGATGCCCGTAGGCCTTTTCTGGCGGCACCTCGACGGTCAGTTGGGCGCCGGGCTTCGCCTCGCGCAGCGCCTCATCGAGACCGTCGATGATCATCCCCACGCCTTCTAGGTAGACTACCGGATCACCGCCCCGCGAGGTGTCGAGAATACGCGCCTCGGGGTCACGTAAGGTATAGTGAAAAGAAACGACACGACGAATCAGACTCATAGGCCAAGGAGGCTTCGCGTCTCGCGAGACGCGGGCAATCCTCAACCACCCCTAACGTCTAAGAGACCTCAGTTTCTTCGATCCAATAGCGCGTGAGCAGGCCGTCGGCACACTCAAAAAACACCGTGCGCCGCACCTCACGCTCGCTACTCGCATCGATCACAAAGAGAAGCTCCGTATTGATCTTCGTGAGCTGGCGAGAGCTGTATTTCAATATTTCCACCTGATCATCGACCCGCTCGCGGGCCGCGGGTTGACCCAAAGTAGCAACCAGCCACGCGGCGGTGGTCGTGCCGATCTCAACTTGGGCGAGAGAAACATCGGAGACCGGAGTGCCATAGAACTTGGATTCCGAATGAGAATTAACGACGGCACAGCCGGAAAAGGAAACTAGAGCAGCGAGCGCAAGGGCGCCGGCCAAGAGACGAGAGGAGAGTGTATTCATATTAACCGGGTTAGGTTAACTACCCGGTTGCGACGCCGTCGGTTGCAGATTTATTCGAAATCTACCCCTCCGCTCGGAGCACTTCCAACGGCGGGTGATTCGTCACGCCGCGATTGGCGATCAGACCGGTGAGCAATGTCAGCGCGGTGACCGCGCCGACTGCCGTTGCTAAAATCGAAAACGACACCACGCCATCCGTCTGGAAGACAAACCGCGCCAGCAACTCGTTACTTGTCACCGCGAGCCCGCAGCCGACCACCGCCGCCAGCACGCCGAGTACGGCATACTCCACCATTTGGATCTGCCAAAGTTGGCGGCTCGACGCGCCAAGGGTCCGCAGGAGTACCACTTCGCGCAGCCGCTGAAACCGACCACTCATAACCGCACCAGCCAAAACGATAATGCCCGTCGCAACCGTAAAGAAAGCCATAAACTGGATCACGAACTGCACCTTTTCAAAAATCCCGTCCAAGGTCTCCATCACGAGTTGTATGTCGATCGCGGATACATTGGGCAACGCCGACACCACCGCTTGTTGCACGCGGGCGGAATCGGCCGGCGTCGCGACCCGGGACGCCCCCACATAGAACTTGGGCGCGGGCTCTAGGACCCCGGCCGGAAACACGACGAAGAAATTCGGTTCCAACCGCCGCCACTCGACTGCCCGTAGACTCGCGACCTGCGTCATCATCATCAGCCCCTGCACGTCCCACTCGAGTTGGTCGCCGAGACTGAGGCCCATTTCTTCGGCAAATTCGACCTCGATCGAGATCGGTATAATCGCGGTATCTTCGGGCACGCGTTCGATGAACTCACCCGCCACCACGCGCTCAGTGCGCTCATTTAAATGATCGCGAAAGGTTGAGCGGTATTCGCGACGTAAGCGCCAGTCGGGGATGTCCACCGTCTCGTCCTGCAGCACTTCGGTGATTTCGCGGCCCTTCAATTTCGACAGCCGCATGGTTACGATGGGCGCATCGGCTAGCAGGCTCGCATTTTCTCGATCCAAGATCTCACGCAACGGACCGATCTGGTCGTCCTGCACATCAAAGAACAACAGGTTGGGGCGGTCGTCCCCGCCTGAACCCGCGATCTGCGCGAGCAACGTCGTCCGCGTCAGCACCAACGTCAGGATGAGAAACGTGCCCAATCCCAGCGCCAGCAGCAGCAGCACGGTGCGATTATTCGGTCGGTGTAAATTGGCGATGCCTTGCCGGAAAACATACGGTGCGCGCTTCGGCGTAAATCGGCGCGCCGCCCAGGCGACGACCTTACCGAGTCCGCTCAGCACCAAAAATCCAACGGCCAGCATGACCACAAAACCAAGTCCCACGGTTTTGCTCGGGGCCTGGAGGATGGCGAACCCCGCCACCGCTGCGACAATCGCGCCCCACACTACCCATTGCAGCGGATCGGACTTGCCCGCCGCTTCCGTGACCTGCGCGCGGATGGCCATTAGCGGCGATACCCGCCGCACCGCCAACAGCGGGAGCAGGGCAAACAAACCACACACCAACAGGCCCGCGCCCGCGCCTTGGAACACGGATGACCACGCAATAAAGAAATCGACATCAAACGGCAGCAGTCCACTCACCACCGCGGGTAAGCCCAGTTGCACCACTACTCCCAGCACCGCTCCTAAAACCGAACCGATCAGACCGAGCGCCATGCCTTGCAAAAGATAGACACCAAAGCTCGTGCCCGCGCTCGCGCCTAGACACCGCAGTACCGCCACGGTCGGGATTTTTTGGCGGATGTGCACGTGGATGGCGCTCGCCACGCCGATACCGCCGAGGAACAACGCCACAAACCCCACCAGACTCAGAAAGGCATAGACGTTCTGGAGCGCTTGGCCCAGTTCTCGTTTACGCTCTTCCACCGTTTCGTAGCCTAGATTTTCGCCGGCAAATCTCTCCCGAAATTCCTTCTCCACTTGAAGAGGATCACTGCCGTCATCGAAAGCGATGTAGCGGCGGTGACGGGCCAAGCTCCCTGGTCCCAGCAGCTCCGTATCCTCTAATTCACTACGCGGAATGAATACCCGCGGCGACAACATCGCTACAGCCGCGGAATCACCCGGGATTTGACGGAGCGCCCCAATCACGGTGAAGAACTGCGTGCCCAGTTTGATCTCCTGGCCGACCTCGACGGCAAACTGCGCCATCAGGGTCTCCTCTAAAATTGCGACCCGTCCGCCCGCCTCCAGCTGGGCCGGCGCGCCGGCCGGCAGGGTCTCGAAAACGCCGTAGAACGGATATCCCCCCGCGATCGCGCGTAGCGTCGCCAGCCGCGTCGCGTTATTGGCCGACGGAAAAACAATCATAGTCGACAACGCGACTTCCCTCGCCTGCCGACCGCTCAGGGCGTCGAGGGCCGCGGTGACTTCGGGGGTAAACGCGACTCGGCCCTGCACGCGCAGATCAGCGCCCAGCAGTGTCTTGGCCTGATCATCAATCGCCGAGCGAAGGTTCGCGTTGAAGGAACCGATCGCCACCAAAGCCGCCACGCCGAGCACAATCGACAGCGAAGCCATCACCAGCCGCCGCCGCGAGGCCCGCGAATCCCGCCACGCCATTTTGAGAATAAAATTCATCGGATATTACGGCCCACGAAACACACGAAAAAACACGAAACCAGATTCATCGCACAATCCGCTCCCACTCCGGCTTGGGGGAATAGCCAAAATTAACGAGCAGACCTAGTCTCGCGCCCGTCGCCCTAAGATAATTAAGGACCTGAGACCGGTGGATATCCGCGAGTTTATCGACTGCCTTTATCTCGACGATAACCTGATCGAAACACCAGAAATCGGATTTGTAAGTCTTCGAAAGCGGTCGGCCTTTGTCGGTTAAAGGATGCTCCTGCTGCGGCTCAAAGGGGATACCTTGATCGGCGAATTCTAGCTCGAGGCATTCCTGATAAACGTCCGCCAGAAAACCGCAGCCCTTCTCCTTATAAACTTCGAAGCAGGCTCCCATGATTTCGTAGGACTCGGTCCCTAAGATTAATTCAGCCATGGTCTTCCTTTTCGTGTATTTTCGTGTGTTTCGTGGGAAATCTCTTCTCGCCCCCTTACTCTTCCACTACTTCGCCGCGGCGGAGTTTTAACACTCGGTCGCAGAGTTTGGCCAAATCCAAGTCGTGGGTCACCAGCACGAGAGTGGTCTTCTGCTCGCGGTTCAGACCGAAAATCAATTCCTGCACCGTGTTCGCGGTATCGCCGTCGAGGTTTCCGGTCGGCTCGTCGCAGAACAGAATCTTCGGTTCGTTGATAAACGCCCGGGCCAGCGCCACCCGCTGCTGCTCTCCCCCCGACAACTGCACCGGATAATGATCACAGCGGTCGCCCAAGCCCACGCGACCCAGCAACTCCCGCGCGCGTTCTTCCGCTCCCGCGCCGCCTTCGCCGCGCAGCTCCAGCGGGACGAGCACGTTTTCCAGCGCGGTGAGGGTCGGGATCAATTGAAAGTTTTGGAAGACGAAGCCGACATGGTCGTTGCGCACCCGCGCCCGTTCGTCTTCGCCCATCGTCTGGATTGCCTCACCCGCCAGCACCACGGTGCCGTCGCTGGGTTGATCGAGGCCAGCGCAGAGGCCCAACAGCGTCGTCTTGCCGCTGCCCGAGGGGCCCAGAATCGCCAGCGATTCGCCCAGCGATAGATCAAAACTCACTTCTTTCAGCACCGTGAGGTCTCCACCCGCAGTCGGGTAGCTTTTAGTCAGGTGCTGGACTTTCAACATGGATTGGACACTCATTAACGGAACCGAGCAGCAAATGCCGCGTCCCCTATTGTGCAAATGGCGAAGACCCTTCGTATCGTAATATTATCAGTGGTCACCTCCCTGCTCACCGCAGTGAGTTGGGCGGATGAGCGTAAAACCATCCTGTTTTACGGCGACAGCTTGACCTCAGGCTACGGCCTCGACGATCCGACCGAGACGGCGTTTCCCGCCCTCATCCAAGATCGCGTGAACAAGGCCGGACTGCCCTACCGCGTCATCAACGCCGGCCTGAGCGGGGAAACCTCCGCCGGCGGCATTCGACGGATCAACTGGGTGCTGCGCCAACCCGTGGATGTGTTTGTGCTTGAGCTCGGTGCCAACGACGGCTTGCGCGGACTCCGGCTGGACGTGCTGCGCGAGAACCTCCAAGAAATCATCGATCGCGTCCGCGTCCAAAATCCGGATGTCCGGCTCGTGATCGCCGGCATGCAGATGCCCCGGAGCATGGGTGAATACGCGGATAAATTCGATGCGTTGTTTGGCCCGCTCGCGGAAGCCAACGACGCTACTTTGATTCCCTCTTTGCTGCTCGATGTCGGCACCGTCCCCGAGATGAACCTCCCCGACGGAATGCACCCGAATATCCCCGGACATAAACGGGTCGCCGACACCATTTGGGAGTATCTCGGTCCCATCCTGACTCCCTGATTTTGCCCATGCCCCGCCTGCCCGACATCCTTCGCTGGACCCCACTCGCTCTGGTGAGTGGTCTGCTCGCGTCGGGCCAGTCGTGGACCCCGCAGCTCGATCTCGGCACCGTCTACAACAGCAACGTCTCCAACTCCATCCGCGAAGAGCAGACGGACATCGCCATCACGGCTCGGGTGGAGATTTCGCAAGTCCGCATCCTCAGCCGCGACTGGCAAGCCAGCGTAATCTTCGGGGCCGACACCGCCGCTTGGCTGGAATATTCGGGGCTCAACCTCAGCCACCTCGACGCCAAGATCGGCGTCCGGCGTAAATTCGGTCTCGGTCCGTATGCCACCAAACTCGATCTCAGCTTCCAAGGCATCCACCAGATTGGCGATGTATCCGATTGGTCCGGCAACGGCTATCACGCCCAAGCTTCGTTGCAAAAACGCTTTTCACCGCAGCTCTCCGGCGCGCTGACCGGTGACCTGCGTCGCCTCGATGCCGAACGCGCCGTCTACTCCGGCACCGTCGCCGTGATCATGTCGTCACTCGTTTTCGACCTCACTCCGGATTGGCGCATCAGCGGTAGTCTGCGCTACGCCGAGGGCACCCAACTGTCCTGGTGCCGCGCGAGTTTTCCCGAGTTCTCCGGCAAACCACCCCAGTGGCAGGACGGTATTTTTGGCGGCGACTGGTTTCCTTACAAAGAAGACGGACACCTACGCGGCGCCAACTTGAGTATTGGCCGCGCCTTGGGCCGCCATTCGGCAATCGCGCTCGGTTACGATGCCTCGGAATCGCGCGCCGCCACCCATATCTATCGCAATCAAATCATCAGTCTCAATTTCACGCATGCTTTCTAGAGTCCTCCCCCGATGGCACCTCCTCAGCATAACCCTGATCGGGCTGAGCCTGCCCGCCGGCGAAGTGCGCGTGGCGGCCATCGACCAAAAGGGTTTGGCGGTCGACGAACTGGTCGTCTGGCTGGAGCCCCTAGATGCTACCGTGCCGCCCGCCCAGCCCGAAGAGCTCCATGCCGTCGTCGAACAAATCGACGAAGAATTTGATCCCTACACCATTGCGGTGCGCCTCGGCTCCAAGGTCGCGTTCCCCAACCGCGACCAGGTGCAGCATCACGTTTATTCGCTGGCAAAACCCGCCCAGTTCGAGATCCCGTTGCACGGCGGAGATGAGACGGAATCGGTCGTGTTTGACCGCCCCGGCCTCGTGCCGGTCGGCTGCAACATTCACGATTGGATGCTCTCCTACGTCGTCGTCGTCGACACGCCGTGGTTCGGCACGACTGACACGAATGGCACGCTGACCATCGCCGAACTCCCGGCAGGCCGCTACAAACTCAGCGCGTGGCATCCGCGCCTGCGTGAAAATGAGGAGCAGGAAATCACCGTGGCCGATACCGAACTGACGGAGTTGAATTTGGAGCTCCGGCTCCGTCCTGATCGCCGCCTGCGCCGCGCCCCCAGCAGCGGCGGCTCCACCTACTGATCCCGGCGCATGATCCGGTTTCGCAGTTTCCGGGCCGCGCTCCTGACCTTGATTCTCGGCGTGGTCGCCGTGGCTCAAGTGACGACTTTTCTTATCGTCGCCAACGTCAACCGCCAGCAGGCCGACCGAGAAATCGATAGCGATCTGCGCAACGCCGCCGAGGCCTTCAACCGCGTCACGGCCGCGCGCTCCCACCTTCTCGCTTCGAGCGCCAAAGCCGTCGCCAGCGACTTTGCCTTTCGCCGACTCTTCTTCGATTCGGCCGGCGATCTGGCGACCCTCCAGTCCGCCTTCACCAGCGCGAGCGAGCGGATCAACGCCGACCTCAATGCGTGGGTCGATCTCGACGGCATCACGATCGCCTCCAGCGAGGACGTCACCGCCGCCACTTATACCGAACTCGTTTTTCGGGCCGATGAGAGCGAAGCCGCCGAAGCCGATGGCTACCTCGAAATCCGCGGCCAGCCCTATTCCGTCGTCGCGGTCCCGATTCGGGCACCGACCATCGTGGGCTGGTGGGTGGTCGGATTTCGTATCGACGAAGAATTTGCCGATGAGGTCAACGCCCAGACTCGCGTCGAAGTCAGCTTCGCCAACCGCGGCCAAGAGATCGTCGCCAGTAGTCTCGACGCCGCCTCGCGCGCCGCCCTCGCCGCCTCGTGGTGGCAGATGCCCCGGGAGCTGAACCGGGTCTACGATGTGCCGTTGGCCGAGGATACTTACAAGATGCTGCTGCAAGCCAACGCCATCGAAGGCGGCGGCGAACTCGCTGTCATCCTGCAGTTTTCTCTCGATGAAAAACTCGCGCCCGCCCGCCGGCTATCCCGTTGGATTTTAGCGGTCAGCTTGGGCGGGATCGTATTGGCCGCGATCGTCGGCTTGGGCTTCGCGCGACGACTCAGCCGGCCCGTGCAGCGTCTCGCCCACCACACCCGCCTGATCGCGAAAGGCGATTACGCCACCCAACTCGACCTGCGCCGCGATGATGAGTTAGGCGATCTGGCGAAGGCCTTCAATACCATGAGCACCGGACTGGCCGAGCGGGACCAAGTCCGCGATTTGCTCGACAAGAATGTCTCCCCCGAAGTCGCCGCGCAGTTGATGCAAGAAGGCTCCGCGCTCGGCGGCGAGGAGCGCGAAGTCACCGTGCTGTTCGCCGATCTGCGCGGATTCACCACGCTCAGCGAGCACTTGCCGCCGCGGGAGGTGGTCACGCTGCTCAATCGCTACCTTGATCGCATGGCCCAAGCCATCGAGGCCGAGGGAGGGGTGATCGATAAATTTATCGGCGACGAAGTGATGGCGCTATTTGGCGCGCCGGTCGAGGGCACCAATTCCGCGTCGCGCGCTATCAAAGCAGCGCTCGCCATGCGCAAGGCCCTGGCCGAGCTTAACGCCGAGCTCGCGGCCGACGGGCAACCGCCGCTCGCATTTGGCATCGGCATCAACACCGCCCCGGTGATCGCCGGCAACATCGGTTCGCAACGGCGGCTCAACTACTCCGTGATCGGCGACGGCGTGAATCTCGCCGCGAGATTGCAGACGCAAACCCGCACGCCCGAGTTTGCGACCGATTTGATCATTAGCGCATCCACCCTAGCCTTGGCGCTGGTCGACGGTAAAGTGACGACACGGGACCTCGGCACCGTCACCGTCAAAGGCCGCGCCCAAGCTACCCAGATTTATGCGGTCGAGGGGCTGAAATCCTCCTGAGCCGGATCGCCTAGAGTGATCTCGGGGGAGATTTTCAAAACCAAGCACGGCCTTGCCATCGAGACGGCTTGTCTCCACAGAAATATCCTATGCGTGCCCCGTTTGTTTTGACCTCATTCTGCCTCTTGGCCGGTTCCGCCGTAGCGATCATCCCTTCGATCTACGTTTGGGAGGGTGGCGAAGAGGATTACGAGAATGGCCTCTGGAGCGATTCTACGCATTGGCAAAACGGATTAATTCCTCCCTTTGACGGTGAAGGCCTAGTCTTTTTCCCCGGAAGGTTCGACGACGAGTTCGCGAACAATTCCCGCTTCATCGATTTCGATACCAACGTCGATGTCACCAGTTTCTTTTTCGATGAGTCGGCCTACTACTCGTTCTACAGTTCGTCGACCGGGACCGAGATCCGTATCCGCGACCGGATTCAAGCCACAAGCAATGAATACGATAGCGAGATCCTCTTCGGTTCGGGCCTAACGCTCATCGCCGACGGCGGCGGCATCACGGTAGACGTCGGCCATGACGCCAAGATCGAGGTCAGTGGCGCGTTTGTCCTCGGGGTCGAAGCAAGGGTGGATGTTACCGGCGGCGGCATATTCCTGCTCAGTGGAGACAATTCGTCCGGCAGCTTGAATGGGGTCATCAACGTCACCGATGGCTACCTCGGGCTCGGCCACAACAACGCGGCGGGGGGCGCGTGGATCGAACTCGGCGAGGCGGGAAATCCCGGTTCCAATACCGTCGGCTTGGTGCCCGCCGATGGCGACCGCCGCATTGCCAACGATGTGCTGGTCCATGGCTGGCTCGAAGTAATTAAAGACGGTTCCGACCGCAACGAAATGGACTTCGACGGCCTGGTGACATTTAGCGCCCACACCCAACTCTACAACTACGGCGGGATCTTGAACTTCCTGGGTGGCGTCGCCGAAACGTCGCCCAACACGACCCTGAATATCTGGGCCGACCAACCGATCATCTTCACCGGCCCCACGAACATCACCGGTGGCATCAACATGCAGGACGGCACGGTGCTGTTCGCCGATATCACGGCCCTGCCCGAAGACGGCGCGGGGACTTTCTTCACCTCCAGCATGGCGGATACCTACGTCGGATTGATGATCGACAGCAGCACGGATCGGTTCGCGGCGACGAGCGCGTTTTTGGCGCTATTCGATCCCGTAAATTTTACGGGAACCATCGGCTTTGACACCGATCCCGGCAACGAGGGGCCCATCAATTCCTACTCCGCCCCGATCGATCTCACCGGCTTCGCCAGTGCCCGGCTGGGCTCGGTCACGGAGTCGGAGCTGACCGGTCCCATCACCCCGGCGGGCGATGATTATCGATTCGGCGGCGGCGGTGGCACCCTGCTCGTGGGCAGCCTGCTCACGGATGACTTTCAATCGGAAGAAGTGATCCCCCGAGGCGTCGACGTAGTTTCGACGCGATCCAATCCCCTGACCGTTTTCATCAACAACTCCGAGAACGACTTCTCCGGCACGGTAACCGCGGAGAATTCCGCCGTCATTTTCGGTAATGTCCCCGGAGCCCTGCCCACCGCTGCCACGCTCCGCCCCAGCGAGGGCGGCTACATTGGTCTCCAAGATACGGCCCGCAGCATCGCCTCCTACCTGAGCCAATTCGACCCCGATCTCGAAAACGGCATCATCGGTTTTGACTCCGCAGATCGCGCCACCAATCGCGTCATCACCGAATCAATCGATCTCAGCAACTTTGCCGCAGCCGATCCCAACTTCTTTATCGGCACCAGCACACGGGTTAGTTTGGGCGGACCCATTATCCTGCCCGAAACCGCGACCGACTACCGCTTCGCCGGCTTCAAAGGCGGATTGCTGAACGTCACTACGATGCTCAAGGACAACGAGGTCACCGAGCAAACCTACGGTGTCGTCATCGGCCATACTAACTTCCTCGCCACCTCCGCGACCCAAACGACCGGTAGTGACGAGCAGAGACATTCCAGCGTGCGGCTCGCCGGGGCCAATACCTACTCCGGCGGAACCCGCCTCGAAGCCGGCGAACTCGTGGTGACCAACAATCAATCCCTCGGCACCGGCATGCTCACGGCCGATGGAGACGGCTTCGGTGGTTTCACCCAAGCTCAGATGTTCGGGTATGAAGACGGGGTAGGCATTAACGATTCCGGTGTTGCTATGCTCCTATTGAGGCCCGACGCCCCCGATCTCGTCATCGCCAACGCGATTCAGGTGAACAGCTTTCTCGATATCGATGTGCAGATCGCTCTCAGCGATGAAAACCTGACGTTATCCGGCGACATCTCCGGCTCAGGCGGGATCAACAAAAACGGCCATGGCACCCTCAACCTAAGCGGTGACAATGCGGCCTTCGATGGCGGTCTCTTCATCACGGCAGGCACCGTTAATATCGACGGTGATACCAGCGCGGGGGCGGGCCCCATCGGCTTCGGGCGCGGCGGCAGTGACGCCGGCCAGAACCTGAACTTCAATACCATGAGCCCTACCATTGGCGGCCTCTATGAGATCCAGAACGAGGAGGACGACTACTATTCGTATTCCAACGCGAGCGTGATGCTCGCCAGCGGCTCCACCCTCACGCTCAACATCGACGGTTTATACCTGGATTTCGGCGGCTCCATCCAAGGCGACGGCACCGTCCGCATCGCCGGCGGAGGCACCCAAAAATTCTCCGGCTTCAACTCCTTCACCGGTGGCCTGGAAATTGCCAGCGGGGCCAACTTCGTCGCCAGCGGCAGCTCTAGCCTCGGCAACGCATATCCGGACGCCCCCAACGTCACGCTGGACGGAGGAACGCTTACGTTGGACGGAGACTCAGAAGGTAGGCTCGAAGCCAATCTAACATTCGGCGACGAAGGCGGCACCATTCGCGGCAATGGCACCCTCTTCTTCACGAACCCCTTGGCGATCGGCGCCGGCGTGAACATCTCACCTGGCCTGTCCATCGGGGCAATCCGATTTGATGGACCGCTCGAGTTGGGCGAACTCGGATCGCTGACCGTCGAAATCAGCAATGGCGATAGCGACAAAATCATCTCCGATGTGGTGTTCGCCAGGACCATCGATATCACCGCGAGCAACGCGGCTCCCTTCTCGATCAGCCTACAAGGCGAAGGCGATGAACCGCCTAGTAATTTTGATGCGATGCAGGCCTACTCCTGGTCGGTGCTGGTGGCGGGTAATGCGATCACCAACTTCGATGCGACCGCGTTCAACTTAAGTGTTTCGAGCGCGCTGCGGTCCCTCGGTGGTGAAGGCTTCTTCTCGTTTGCACTGGCCTCCAGCGGCACCGATTTCACCGAGAATTTTCTGAACAACAACATGGTGGTCCTGAACTTCACGCCTATCCCCGAACCCTCCACCTTCGCCATGGTCGCAGTAGGGCTCGTCTTGGTGACCTTCCAAGCCGGCAGACGCCGCCGCCGCCGGTAGGGCGTGCGCACCGTTTCATCCTACCTGGCCGCGTTTTATCCTACCAGCGCATCCGGCAGTTTCGGCGCCGGAGGACTGCCGAGGCCGGATGGCGATGGCGAAGCCAACCGCACCTTCGGGGCCCGGGGTGAGAGGCGCCGCTATGTCGGGCGTGAAGCCGACCCACCCAGCAAGGCGCTAGCTTGGTCCGATGTGGGTCGGGCTTTACGCCCGACAGGCTCCATCCTTCCGGTTCAGAAGCTTCGCCGCCGCGCCCTCCTATATGTCCACCGTAAACCCGTAAAACGGGATGAAGGCGGGAGCGCGCCGTTTCGTCCTACCCACCGCCTTCGGCAGGCCCAAAGGGCCCGGCCAAAGGTAGGGCGGGCTCGCCGAGCGCGCCGTTTCATCCACCCGGCCGCAAGGTGTGCGCTCGACTGCTCCTAACGCGCGCTCAACAGCTCCGCTTGGCGCACGAGTTCGAGGAACTCGCTGCGGTAGCCGCCGGGATCGATCACCGTGCCCGCCCGCGCCCACTCCGCCACTTGGGCGAAACTGAACGGTTCCGCCGCAGGCAACTGCCGCAGTTGCAACCCAAACCCCGCGACCGCTGCGGCAAACTTGAAGTCCGCGCTCGCACCGTCAAACCCCCGCCCACCATCGATCAAAGGAAACTCATACAGCTCACTCTTCCCTCCGCCCGGCGGCTGCGCCCGCACCTTGACCGTGAGCATCTCGTGCGCGTGCTCCGGGGGCAGGTCATTGCGCGGCACGTTTTGATAGCGCAGGACATCGACTGAACTCGCGGACTCCGTCAGCATCGCCCTCCCGGCCGGAACCACTTCGTAGAGTGCGGTCACGGTATGGCCCGCGCCGATTTCACCGGCATCCACCGTGTCGTCGTTGAACTCCGCCGCATCGAGGCGGCGGTTATTATATCCAATAAGTCGATACGACACCACTTGCGCCGGGTTAAATTCCACTTGGATTTTCACGTCCTGCGCCACCGTCGTGAGCGTGCCATTGACCTGTTCGACCAATAGTCGCCGCGCCTCTCGCACCGAATCGATGTAACCGTGAGCGCCATTACCGCGGTTGGCCAAAAGCTCCAGCGTATCGTCCTGATAGCTACCGGTGCCGAAGCCCAGCGCGGTCAAGTAAACGCCCGACTCCGCCTTGGCGGCGATGAGGCGTTCCAACTCACCCAGACCCGTCGTGCCGACGTTGAAATCGCCATCGGTGCAAAGGATCACCCGGTTGATTCCACCGATCACGAAGTTTGCTTTGGCCACGTCGTAGGCGAGATGGATTCCATTCGAACCGTGAGTGGAGCCACCGGGCGCGAGTCCGGCCAAGGCCGCCGTGATCGTCTGGCGTTGCGCCACCGAGGTCGACGGCAACGCCAGTCCCGACTGTCCCGCATAAGTGACGATCGCCACGCGATCCTGATCGGTGAGCTGATCAATCAACAAACGCATCGCTTCCTTAACCAGCGGGAGTTTGCGCGGCGCATTCATCGATCCCGATACATCAAGAAGGAATACCAAATTTGCCGGCGCGCGCGCGCTCACCGCCATCTCCCGCGCCTTGAGACCGATCCTAACCAACCGGTGTTCGGGAGCCCAGGGCGCCGCGGCAACTTCAAGATTGGCCTGCAAGGGCGCGGCGGCATCGCCCGCCGGCGCGGTGTAATCGTAGGAAAACGCATTGACCAATTCTTCGATCTTAACCGCGTCAATCGGCGGTAATTTACCACGCTGCAAAAAGCGGCGCACGTTGGCGTAACTCGCCGAATCCACGTCCACGCCGAACGTGGACAGCGGCGCATGCGCGACCTGTTTCCAGCCGTGTTCCGCGTTGGACGCGTAGCCTTCCCCGGCGAGAACTTCCGGTCGTATCATCGAAGCGGATAACGACAGCGATCGCCGCTCCCGCCGGGATTCGGTTCGCCCTGAATCCATGGGCATCGCCGTCGAAGCGTAGGCCCCCGGCTTCGCCGCACTCGCTTCGAAAGGCACCCACGCGTCGGCCACGGCGTCGGCTTCATTGCGGGCGCTCATGACCGCAGGCGCAGCGGAGGGAGCGACGGGCTCCGGCCCCGCAATGTCCGGCGCGCTCTCCCCCTTCGCCGGTGATGCGGCTACGGTCCCTGGCGTGCCGACCAGCGGCGATTCCGGGCGCTGCACCACCACCAAAACGGCAAACCCAGCGGCGACCAAACCCGACACCCAGTAAAGCGGAAACCGTTTGGCCGTCCGGTTGCCCGGCGGAAACTTAATGCGCTCCGCGAGTTCCACCGGCTCGGTTGCGGGCAACGACTCGGCTTGCAGCGCCGATTCTAAATCGCCGCCAAGCGCACGGATCGCGGCGACCTCGGCGGCCAGCGCCGGATCCCGCTCGATGGCGGTCGCCACTTCGGCGACTTCCTGACCGGTTAATTCCCTTAGGGCATACGCGGTCAATCGCGGATCATCGGGACTCATTTTCGACGCACTCATTACAGAAATTCCTTAGGGTTGTTGGGCGGCCATTTCGGCCCGCAGTTGTTTCACCGCCATGTGAATGAGATAACCCACGTTGCCCACCGAAAGCTCCGTGATCCGGCTGATCTCCTTGTAGCTGAATCCGCTCTGAAATTTCAGCCGGACGACTTCCTGCTGGTTCGGCGGGAGTTGTGCAATCAGCTCCCGCATGGCAGCTTGAGTTTCGGCCGCTTCGAGGGCTCGACCCGGTCGCGACTCGGACGCGCACACCTGTTCCACTTCGCCTTCGGCAAACGCTCTCATCCGGCCCTCCTTGCGCACGACATCGACGGCCCGATTGCGACAGACCGTATAGAGCCACTCGACCACATGCCCGCGGACTGCCACTTCCGGTTGTTGGCAGAGGCGCAAAAATGCGTCCTGCACCACGTCTTGGGCGCGGGCCAAATCGCCCCCCAACATCCGCGCCACATAGCGCACCAACGGAGCCTGATACTCCTCCATCGCGTCAGCGATCCCGGGTCCGGCGTTTTCATGATTATCGGTCGGCTTCATATGACCTACGCAGGACTAGACGGGCAGTTCCCGTGCTTCTTAGAAAAAAACTATTCCGAGGGGCGCCCGGCCGCCGACTCCGACGCGTCGTAGTAGAGCTGAGCGATGATGGCCCCGACCATTGGCAGGACAAAAATCAATCCGATCAACAGCGCCAGCACGCCGGCCATGGCGAGCACCGCGAGAACGACCATCAAACCAAAGATCGTCCAGAAACGCCCTTGGGTGATCCGCCAACTCAAACGATAGGCATCCAGCGCAGCTTCTGGCCGATCAATCGCGATAATGAGCGTGAGCAAAAAGCGGACCGACAAAAAGACGAAGACCGCGGCCATCGTGAGCATCAGCATCACGATCCCGATTCCCATTGTCGGGGTGATGTCCGGCGGCGCGCTCGAGTCGATGCCGTCGGCGCCTAACGGAATGCCCAAGAGCATCATTGGAATCACAAAAATCGTGGCGATCGAGATCGCCGCGGCCATCTGCACGAGCCCCACCACGAGGAGTTTGACGTAACACCGCTTCAGCCCGTCGAACACGTCGCCGAATGCCACTTCCTCTCCGCGCAGACGCTTCAGGAAGATCCACGCCACGCCGGCGTTGATGTGGGGTCCCAGAATAATACCCGTGAAAAGACCTAGGACCGGAATCATGCCCGCGACAAACAGCACCAAGTACGACACAAAAACCGCGCCAACGGCCAAACCGAGAAACGATTTGTAGTTATCCCAAGCGCGCGTGAGGCATCCGCCGATCGAGGTGGAGAATCCTTGCTCCGCTAGCTTGTCCGAAAATTCGTCCATCGACCAATCCGCGGCTGCTTCACCCGCGTCATCCGGCTCGGCATACGCGACGGGGGGCGGGTAGTTATGACCCGACGCTGCCGGCAGCGGGTTCTCGGCGGCGACCTCACCCCAAGGCACCCAGCTGGCGAATCCTTCGCGCCAAACCAGCGTCTCAGCGGTGATGGTGTCATCCGCCACCAACGTGGCCATTTGCTCCGGAGTTACCGGGCCTTTTCTGTCTCCGTTAATCGCGTAAAACCATTGCATAAGCTAAAAGGGGGGTGGTCTGAGACCCCAAAGGAGTCTGCGGCGGCCAGCAAGATTCAATCGTGGGAGTGAGGTTGCCGCTCGTTGAGGGAGCTGTCTTCGTGTGCCCCATGTCGCCACGCTCACTCCGCTCGCTTCTTCTTGTTCTCATGTCGCTCGGTGTTGCGGCGGGTTGCGGCAAACGAGAGACCCGGGTCGAGCAAGGCAATCGCGACGGCATCTTCCATGTCGCGATCGGCGCCGAACCTCGCGACCTCGATCCGCATCTCGTCTCCGCGTTCACTGACATGCAAGTGGTGCTCGCCTTCTTCGAGGGACTCGTCGCCGTCGATGAAGCCACGTCCCGCCCCGTGCCCGCCTGCGCCGAACGGTGGGAGGTTTCGGAGAACGGTCTCACCTGGACCTTTCATCTGCGCCCCGACCTGCAATGGTCCGATGGCACCCCGCTGACCGCCGCGACGTTTCGCGATTCTTACATCCGCGCGCTGACCCCGTCACTCGGTTCCGAATACGCCTACGTGCTCTATCCGATTCGCGGTGCGGCGGCATTCAATTCCGGTGAGGTCAACGACCCGCAATCGCTTGGGCTGAGCGCCCCGGATCCCCTCACGTTGGTCATCACGTTGGCGCAGCCCACGCCGATGCTCGCGTCCATCCTCACCCTGCCCGTGGCGTTTCCCGCTCCCCTGCATGTGGTCGCGCAACACGGCGGTATCGCTGATCGCTCGAATCGATGGACTCGGCCCGAACACATCGTGGGGAATGGCCCCTTTCGCGTCACCGCTTGGGAACCCCAGAGTCAAATTCGCGGCGAACGGAATCCTCACTTTCGCGATGCCGCGGCGGTGGCGCTCAACGGCGTCGCGTTTTACCCGTTCGAAAACGCCGTGAGCCAAGAGGCCGCGTTTCGGACCGGTCAACTGCACCTCACTTCGGAAGTCCCGCTCTCCAAAATCGCCGCCTATCGCGAGGAGTCGCCCGAGCTCCTGCGCATCGACCCATTCGTATTGACGGGCTTCATGCGGTTCAACGTCACGCGCCCCCCGCTCGATGACGTGCGGGTGCGTCGCGCGCTCGCCTTGTCCATCAACCGCGAGGCGCTGGCGACAAATGTGCTCAAAGGCGGCGAGTATCCCGCCGATCGCCTCACCCCACCCGACACTGCCGGCTACACGGCCGAGGCGACGTTTGGCTACGATCCCGCCGAAGCCCGCCGCCTCCTCGCCGCCGCCGGTTATCCGGCCGGCGAAGGTTTCCCCTCGCTCGAAATCATGTCCCGCGCGCGAGAAATCAACCAATCCATCCTCGAAGCCGTACAACAGATGTGGCGCTCCGAACTCGGGATCGATCTCCAGATCGCGATGAAGGAACAACGGGTGTGGTTGGACGACGAGACTCACCTCAACTACGACATCTCGAACGCCCGCTGGATCGGCGACTACGTCGAACCCTATACCTTTCTGGCGCTGTTTTTATCCTACAGCGGCAACAACAATACGGGGTGGGCGAATGATCGCTTCGACGAAATCCTCAGCCGCGCGGCGGCCGAATCCGATGAAGCGACCCGCTACGAACTCTACCAAACAGCGGAAGCTTTGCTCGTCGCGGCTGCCCCGATCGCGCCGATCTACCACGGCACGCAGGTGTTCTTGAAACGCCCCGAGGTGCAGGGCTGGCCGCCGGCGCTGCTCGGTTTTCATCGCTACCAATTTGTGAGTTTGGAGCCCTGATTCGGACGGAACGGCGGACAATCCCTTGCCCTCTGCGGGGATTTCAGAAAATCTCCTCAGCTTCTGCATGATGTTTCGATTCATCCGCCACGCCCTTGGGCTCGCCTCCGCGCTGTTTTCCCTCTCGCTCATCGCCGACGTCGAACTGCCACGGGTTTGGCCCGCCTACCGCTCGGCGGAAAGTTTCACGGCCATCGGCGAGTATTTTGGGCGGCCGGGCAGTGCGATCAACCAAGCCGCTCTTCGCACGCAACCCGACGCCCGCGAAGGATACTATTGGCTCACCCGCACCAAATCCGACCTCCCCCACCCGGGATCAAACGTGCGCCTCGAAGTCACCCGCCAAGGCAGCACCGAGCCGATCCCCTATGATTTCGCTTGGGATGTGCCGGCCGGCCGTAACGCAGTTTTCGTGGGCCTGACCGGCAATGATTGGACCGACTCAACCGAGGCTCCCGTCGCTTGGCGACTGACCGTAATCGCCGCCGACGGCACCATTCTCGCTTCCACTCACAGTTTTCTCTGGGACCAAAACCCCTCCTGATACCATGTCCGATTTCTTCAACGACTACGACGACGGCGGCTTCTACGACGAAATGTTTTCCGCCCCCGGTGAGCCGCGTCCCCACTACCGCCGACTCTGGGAACGCTACCAAGCGATGTCGGGGATCGGGGAAATGCTGGCCCGCCAAAAAGGCGCCAACCAAACCTTCATCAATCGCGGCGTCACGTTCACTGTCTACTCCAACAAAGCGGGCACGGAGAAGATATTCCCGTTCGATCTGGTGCCCCGCATCATCCCCGCCGCCGAGTGGTCGAAGATGGAAGCCGGGCTGACCCAACGCATGGTCGCGTTGGATCACTTCCTCAATGACATCTACTCCGAGCAACGGATCATCAAAGAGGGCATCATCCCCCGCGAGCTGGTGGAAACCTGCACCCATTTCCGGCCCGAACTCATCGGGGTAAAACTTCCCCGCAACCGGCATGTGCACATCAACGGCACCGATCTGATCCGCGATGCCGATGGCAGCTATTGCGTGCTAGAGGACAACCTGCGCACCCCATCGGGCGTCAGCTACGTCTTGGAAAACCGCCAGATCATGAAGCGGGTTTTCCCCAACCTCCTGCGCAACTACCGGGTCCGTCCGGTCGCCGGTTACACCTCCGACCTACTCGACCTGCTCAACTGGCTCGCCCCCAACGATGTTGAGGAACCGACCGTCGTGTTGCTCACGCCCGGGGTCTTTAACTCCGCCTACTACGAGCACGCTTTCCTCGCGCGCCAGATGGGCATCGAAATTGTCGAAGGCAGCGACCTCGTCATCCAAGACGCCAAGGTCTACATGAAGCGCACCAGCGGACTCACGCGGGTCCACGTCATCTACCGCCGCCTCGACGACGATTTCCTCGACCCCACCGTGTTTCGCAAAGATTCACTCCTTGGGGTGCCCGGCCTTTTCGAAGCCTACCGCAAAGGCAATGTCGCGCTGACCAATCCCATCGGAACTGGCATCGCCGATGACAAAGCGGTCTACTACTACGTGCCCCAGATGATTAAGTTCTATCTCGGCGAAGACGCGCTGCTGCCGAACGTGGAAACCTACCTCACGTCGAACGCCGACGAACGGGCCTTCGTCTTGGACAATCTGCCCAAACTGGTGGTCAAGAGCGTCAATGAAGCGGGCGGCTACGGCATGCTCATCGGACCGCATTCGACCAAAAATCAGATCCAAGAATTCGCCGATAAGATCGTCGCCAACCCCCGTAACTTCATCGCGCAACCGACGCTCGCATTCTCGCGTTGTCCCACCATCTGTGGCCGTGAAATGGGCGGCCGCCACGTCGATCTGCGGCCCTATATCCTCAACGGTGAAACCGTAAAAATCATCCCCGGCGGCCTCACTCGCGTCGCCCTCAAAAAAGGCTCCCTCGTCGTCAACTCCTCCCAAGGCGGTGGCTCCAAAGACACCTGGGTGCTAGCCGACGACGACGAGGCAACCCCCACCATCACCCTGCCGATCAAACCCGAAAAACTCTCGGTGTAAGCGGCCGCGCTGACCGAATGACCAATTTCGAATGTCCCAAAACCAATGAATCCGGCTCATGACTGAATACGACTTGGAGGAACGCGCAGCGGTATGGGGAGAGGCCGCCATCGAGCTTGCCCTAGTCCTACCCGCAAACCCCGTGGCCTCCCCCCTGATCACTCAATTCGTAAAATCGTCCACCAGTATTGGCGCGAACGATTGCGAAGCCCATGAAGCAGAATCTAAGCTGGATTTTCGTCACAAGATCGCTGTCTGCCCCAAGGAATCCAACGAAACTAAATCCTGGGGCCGGATGCCCAGCAAAGCCTGCCCAGAGCCCCGTAAAGCGTTACGCCAACTCTGGTCCGAATCGAAACAGCTGACGTTAATTTTTTTCCAAAATCATCCGCCCCATCGATGCGAATCCAAAGCAAGCAAAACTCCATCCATAATAAAATCCATGGGTGCCCTCGCCCCTAAAATACCCCGTCCCGCTCTGTCTTCATTGGACATTAATCATTTGTCATTAAATATTTCTGTAAAGCCATGCTGAGCAGAGTCGCCAACCTCATCTACTGGACCGCCCGCTATCTCGAGCGTGGCGAAAACACACTGCGTCTCATCGACGTGAACGCCCAGCTCGTCCTCGATCTCGAATCTCACCACGACTTCACCGATCCCCGAGCGTGGGAACCGCTCGTCTACGTGACGGGCGACCAAGAGAAATTTTTTGAACTCTACGGCAAACCCGTGACCGAAGAATCGGTCGTGCAGTTTCTGCTCTTTGACCGCCGCAACCCCTCTTCCCTCCTGTCCTGCGTCGCGGGGGCGCGCGAGAACGCTCGCTGCGTGCGCGATCAAATCTCCAGCGAAATGTGGGAGGTGCTGAACACCTTCTACCTCCGCCTCAAAACCCACGACTACCGGACCTACGTGCAAACCGGTTCCAGCGAATACATCCACGATCTGAAACTCTGCACCCAGCAGATCTATGCGGTGGCCGAATCGATGATGCCCCGCAACGAAAGCTGGTGGTTCTATCTGCTCGGTCGCTACCTCGAACGCGCGGACAACGTCTCCCGTATTCTGGACGTTAAATACTACATGATCCTGCCGGATCGCCATCACGTGGGCTCCGCGCTCGATGTCATCCAATGGGGCTCCGTGCTGCGCTCCTGCTCCGGTTTCGAGGCGTTTCGTCGCACTCAGCGCGGTCAACTCAAACTGGAGAACGTCGTTGATTATCTGATACGCGATCCGGAGTTCCCCCGCAGCATTCTCTCCTCCATCGCGGCGGCAGAAAACTGCCTCACCAAAATCTGCGCCCAGAAAACGGGGACCATGCACGAACCCGCCGTGCGAGAACTCGGTATTCTGCGTCAGCATCTGCAGTCCACCGAGGTGATCGCCATCATCGCCAATGGACTCCATGAGTATCTCGACGACGTGCAAAACCGGGTGGCCATCGTGCACCAGACGACCCATGACGCGTTCGTGAACTACGATCCGGCTGGGGCCAAAATCGCGTAATGTCCTCGCCGTGGCTCACGCTCGCAGCGGAGTCCGCGTTCACTCCTGCTTCTCTCGCCGAGACCCTCGATGGCGGGCAGGCCTTTCGTTGGTATGCGCAGGCCGACGGCATTTGGACGGGGCAATGGGGCCATCACGTAGCTCAACTGCGACTCGGAGAAAGCGGTCGGCTGGAAGGCTTGCCCCTCAGCTCGGATTCCGCCGCGACCATCCAGGCCCTCCACGACTACCTCGCGCTGGACGCGATCGCCGCGGACGCCGAGACGGCGCTCCCCCGCCGCAGCGACCCGCATATAGACGTGGCGATGAAGGCCTTCCCGGGCCTGCGTATCCTCCGCCAACCCTTCGGCGAAACGCTCTTAGGCTTCCTCTGCAGCGCGACGAAACAGATCGTGCAAATCAAACAGATGCTCGCCCTGCTCGCCGACCGCCACGGCACGCCGCTGCCGAGCACTTCACCCCTCAACGCGCCTCCCGACGTTTGTCATATAACAAGGGACAAACCGCGCCGAGCATTACCGACGTGGGGGCAGTTGGCCGCACTGACCGAGGACCAGTTACGCGCCTGCCAACTCGGTTTTCGGGCTCGGTATATCAAAGGCACCGCCGATTTTGTTGCCGCGCATCCGGAGTGGCTCGACCACACCGCGTCACTCCCCTACCCGGAGGCGAAAGCCGCCCTCCGCACGCTCCCCGGTGTCGGCGAAAAAATCGCCGACTGCGTCGCCCTCTTCGGCCTCGGGCACCTCGAAGCCTTCCCCGTGGACACGTGGATGATCAAAGCGATGGCGCGTCGCTACGGCCTCGAAGGCTGGCCCCCGACACAAATCGCCCACTTTGGCCGCGTCCATTTTGGTCCCGTGGCCGGCCTCGCCCAGCAGTTCATCTTCGCCTGGGAACGCCAACAAGGCGGCCGCTGAAAAGGCGCATCGCCGGACCGGTGACGACCCTCAATCTGGTTGCCAATCACTTTTTCGTATGATTATTTTAAATCGTATGACGACAGCACTTTTATCACCCAAGTTTCAGATCGTGATCCCCAAGGAGATACGTCGAGCGATGAAGCTTCGGCCCGGCCAACGGCTGGAGCTCGTCCAAAAGGACGGCACGATCGAGGTGCGGCCGATCCTGACGCCAGACCAGCTCATCGGGTTTCTCAAAGACGGTGAACCGCTCGAATTCGAGCGAGATAAGACAGATCGCCCATTTTAGAGTATGCCGGCCCACCTGCTAGATAGTTCCGCGTGGATTGAGTGCCTAGACGGCGGACCCAATACCAAGCATTTCGCCCCGATTCTGCGCCAACTCCCCGACGTGATCATTCCCACTATCGTGATCACCGAGGTCCGTAAAGTGGTCCTCAAACAGCGTTCCGCCGAGCAGAGTCGCGCGGTCACCGCTGCAATGCTCTCCGGCAAAGTAGTCGACATCGACTCCGGCATCGCGACCCACGCCGCCGACCTCTTTGTCCAGTATCAGCTCCCGCTGGCCGACTCTTTGATTTACGCCACGGCCCTCGCCCATCGAGCCAAACTATGGACTCAGGATGAAGACTTCAAAGGCCTCCCCCACGTAAAGTATTTCCCGAAGCTTAAGCCTTAGAATCCAGCTCAACGCGGGCCGAGCCCGACAAGGGCGCGTGGACTGAAACCCCTGAGAACGCCGAGCTGGAGCTCGGCTCCGCCCCGCCAGCCTGGGAGACCGAGTCAGGCATAAATTACAGATCAGCCTTTGGTGCCGAGCCGGAGCTCAGCGTTCTCGGGCCCCCTAAAAATCCCGTTGAGCAAAAAAAGCTCTACGAAACGCAATTCGCGGAAAGCCCGGGGGTAGCGACTCCGTTATAGTGGATGTGAGCGACGATATCTTCTCGAAGTTTCCGCAGCATAGGACAGCCTAAGACCCACCCCCTCTGCTAAGATTACCCCACGATGACCTTCTACGCGCACACGGCTGAAGACGCCCAAGGCAACCGCAGCCCCGATCAGTCGAAGTGGCAGCTCCTCCGCGACCACCTGCTAAACGTCGCAAATCTGGCCGCCGAATTCGCGAAACCCTTCGGCGCCGAAAATGAAGCCCACCTCGCCGGCCTGCTCCACGACCTGGGCAAATACGCCACCCGCTTCCAAGCCCGCCTCCGCGATCCCCGCATCCACGGCATCAACCACTGGGCAGCAGGCGCGGCCTACGCGGCCACTCATGGACAACCGCTGATCGCTTATCCCATCGACGGTCATCACACCGGCTTGCCGACTTTGCACGCCCTCCGCCAAACCATCCAAAAATTCGCCAAACCCTCCCTCCGACACCAACTCACGACCTGCCCCGAAGACCTCGACGAACTCATCCAGCGTTACGTCGCCGACAGCTTGCCCCCGCTACCGGTGGTGCCTGTTGCACGACGTGATAATTTCAGCTCCGCCCTCCGCGCCCGCTTCCTCCTCAGCGTTCTCGCCGACGCCGACTTTCTCGATACGGAAAACCACTTCGACACCTCCAAATCCGGCCTCAGGTCAGCGCTCCCCCTCAACGAAACCGCCGCACTCACACTCGTTCAGTCCCACCTCGCCACAAAAGCCTCCGACACCGACCTCGGACGCCTCCGCCGCGAACTTCTCGACGCCTGTATCACCCGCGCCGAACTCCCGCCAGGACTTTTCACCCTCACAGCGCCCACCGGCAGCGGCAAAACCCTCGCCTCACTCGTCTTCGCCTTGCGCCACATCGCGCTTCAGAACCGCGACCTTTCGGTCGATGACCCGCGCCGCCTCCGCCGCCTCATCGTCGTCATCCCCTACACCAGTATCATCGAGCAGACCGCCCGCGTATTTCGCGACCTCTTCGCAGCCGCCTTCGGCGAGGACTACGTGCTCGAACATCACGCCAACGTCGCCCCGCTCACCGAACCAGGCGCACCCGGTCAAGATGCCGAAGAAGCCCGCATCCGTCGTGCCCGCCTAACGGCCGAGAATTGGTCCGCGCCTATCGTGGTCACCACCAACGTCCGTTTCTTCGAAAGCCTCTTCGCCCACAAAACTTCCGTCTGCCGCCGCCTCCACGCCATCGCCCGATCCGTCGTGCTCTTCGATGAGGTGCAAACCCTTCCGCCCGCCCTCGCTCCTGCACTTCTCTCCGCCACTCGCCTGCTCTCCCGCGACTACGGCTGCACCACCGTTTTCATGACCGCCACGCAGCCCGCCTTCGCCACCGTGCCACTCGCACCCAGCCTCGCATGGGACCCCGTTGAAATCAACCCGCACCCAGACGTCTTCGCTACCGCGCTCCGCCGCACCGAGATCGCGCTCGAACCCCGCGACCGACCACTCGACTGGGCCACTCTCGCCACCCGCCTCGCCGCCCACGAACAAACCCTCTGCGTGGTCAACACCACCGCCCACGCCCGCGAACTCTTCCGCCTGCTTCCCGCCGAAGGCCGCTTCCACCTCTCTTCCCGGCTCTGCCCCGCCCATCGCTTCGCCGTCCTCGCCGAAGTCCGCCAACGCCTTAATCGCGACCAACTACGACCCTGCCGACTCGTCTCGACCCAGCTCATCGAAGCCGGCGTGGATGTCGATTTCCCCGCCGTTTATCGCGCCTTTGGCCCCCTTGATTCGATCATCCAGACTGCGGGCCGCTGCAACCGCGAGGGCCGTATGCCCGATCTCGGACGTGTGACGATTTTTCATCCCGCCGATCCCGCCATGCCGCCGGGGGTTTATAAAATGGCCGCCCGAAAAACCGAAGACTTCCTCAACCGCCATCCCGACACCGCTCTCGATCAGCCAGAGACTTACGCCCGCTACTTCGAAGAGTTTTACCGCCTCGCCGGTCCCGACTGCGCCGATAGCGACAAGGTCCTCAAACTCTCGACCGAGTTCGATTTCCCCGCCGCGTCCCGGCAGTGCCGTCTCATTGACGACAATACCCGCGCCGTGCTCGTCGAGTGGGGCGAAGGCGCGGGCCTCATCGCCAAGCTCCAACGCGAACGCCACCTCACCGGCGACGAGTGCCGTCGCGCCCAACGCTACTCCGTCAATCTCTACCCCTACGAATTCACCAAGGCCCAAGCCTGCGGGGCCATCGCCCAACCCGTGCCCGACTTCGACCTCTGGGTCTGGAAGGGCCACTACGACCTCGAACTCGGTGCCGTCGCCGCGACCGGCGGCGACTGTATCCTTTAATCATCTACCCGCCTAGTTTTCTTCCCAACCATGACTACCCTTCACCACCTCCGCGTATGGGGCGACCTCGCCTGCTTCACCCGTCCCGAAATGAAAGTAGAGCGCGTCAGCTACCCGGTGCCCACGCCATCCGCCGCGCGCGGCATCCTCGAAGCCATTCTCTACAAACCGCAGTTTCGGTGGCGCATTCATCGCATCGCCGTTTGTCGCCCCATCCAGTTCCTCGCCTTCCGCCGCAACGAGGTGAAGGCCGTCCTCTCCGCCCGCACCGCCGCTCCCATTCTCGCCGATGTGGAACGCACCCAGCGCAATACTCTCGCCCTCCGCGACGTCGAGTATGTCATCGAGGCCTCGCTCGATCTCACGCCCCTCGCCGGTCGTCTGCGCCAACGTCCGCTGGGGCACGACGAACCCGCCGGCGAAGATAACCTTGGCAAATATCACGGTATGTTCCGGCGCCGGGCCGAGAAGGGCCAATGTTTCGCCCAGCCGGTCTTCGGCTGCCGCGAATTCCCCGCCCACTTCGAACTCACCGAGGCCGTCACCATGAACGTCCCGCCCGGCATCAACCGCGACGCCGACCTCGGCCTCATGATTTACGACGTTTGGGACCTCGACGCCCAAAATCCCGACAAACTCGCCCAACTCGCCCCCAAGGCCAAACCCACCGCCCCGCGCGTCACCGTCTTCCGCGCCGCACTCAAAGACGGTATCGTTGCCTTCCCCGCGTGGTCCGATGTCCGCGCCCAACTCGCGACCGCTGGAGGTGTCGCATGATCCTCCAAGCCCTCCTCGCCTACGCCGAACGCGAAAACCTCGGCGACGCCGATTTCGAACCCGTCGGCGTCCGTTGGCAGATTCCACTCACCGCAGATGGTCGCCTCTCCGGTCGCCCCATCCCACTCTCCGACGACCCCACCGCCAAAAAACCTCCGGCCAAAACCCTTAAACGTCCCTTCACCTCGCCGAACGAACTCACCCAAACCGGCGACAAAGCCCGCTCCTACTTTCTCTGCGATTCACTTGAGCGAGCCACCCTGTTCCTCGATCCCAAATTTCCCGAAAAACACGAAAATCGCCGCGCCCAGCACCGCTACTTTCGTGGACTCCTGAGCGCAGCCGCTGAGTCCGCACCCAGCGTCGCCTCGACGATACGGGCCGTGCTCACCTTTCTCGACGACGCCTCCGCACTCGATACCCTTCACGTCGATCTCGTCGACGCCAAAGCCAAGCCCAACGAAAACATCACGTTCGCCGTCGAAGGCGTCGATTTGCTCGCCATTTCCGCTCTCCGCGATTTCTGGCGTCAACGTCGCCGCACCGAGACCGGAGCGGCTGCCGCCAGCCGCGACACCCGCGTCTGCATCGCCACCGGCGAGCTGGCACCGACTCTGGATACCACCGAGAAAATAAAAGGTATCCCCGGTGGCCTCGCCCAAGGCACCAACCTCATCAGCTTCGACAAACGCTCTTTCTGCTCCTTCGGCTTGGCGCAGGCCCAAAACGCCCCGCTCTCCCCATTCGCCGAACTCAAAATCCGCGCCGCGCTCAACACCCTTGTCCAACACTCCCGCAACCAGCGTCTCGTCTTCAACGATACCGTTTATCTCCACTGGTCGCGCGAGCCTATCGACAACGACCCGCTAAATCTCCTCACCACCGCCGACCCCGATGCTGTCCGGCACCTGCTCGATTCCATCCGCAGCGGCGACCGCCAAGTCGGCATTGATCCCAACGCCTACTACTGCCTCGGACTATCCGGTAACGGTGCTCGTATCGTCGTCCGCGATTGGCTGGAAACCACCGTGGGCCAAGTCGAAAAATCCATCGCCGCCTGGTTCGATGGGTCCGAGATCATCGACCCCGACGGCGTGACCCTTCGCTCCGGCCATAAGCTTGGTGCCATCCTCTATGCGATGGTGCGGGCGGAACTCGACGAGCTGTCGCCCGCGCTGCCCGCCGCCCTCTTCTACGCCATCCTTCGCAGCGCTCCGGTCTCCTTGCCTCGCACCGCTCTCTCCGCCGCCCTCCGTCGCCAATCGCTCGACCAGCGCAAACCCGACGATCTCCGCGACCCCCGCCTCAACCCCGCCCGACTCGGACTCATTCGCGCCGTGCTCAACCGCCTCCCCAACCAACCTGTTATTATGACCGCCCAACTTGATCCTACCTGTTCCGATTCCGCCTATCTCTGCGGACGGCTTTTCGCCATCTTTGATCGCCTCCAATACCTCGCCCAAGGCCACCTCAACGCTGGCATATCCGAGCGCTTCTATGCCAGCGCTTGTGTGACACCCTCCCTTGTGATGGGTCGCCTCTTCCGCAACGCCCAGTTCCACCTCGCCAAAGCTGGCGGAGGCTTAGCCGAAAACATCCGCAAAGACTTTGAGCAAATCAGCACCGCTCTCGGCTGCGAATTTCCGCCCACCCTCACGCTCGAAGAGCAAGGCCGCTTCGCTCTCGGCTTCTACCATCAAAAAGCGGACTACCGCCGCATCAGCGCCGAAAACCGCGCCGAACGCGAAGCCGCTGCCACCTCTGTCTGATCCCTCTCCGCCATCCTAAATCTCCCATCCTTAAATCCAAATCATCATGAGCCAGCCCATCCCTGTCCGCTACGACTTCGTCTATCTCTTCGACTGCAAAGACGGTAACCCCAACGGCGACCCCGACGCCGCCAACTCCCCGCGCATCGACCCCCAGGACATGCACGGCCTCGTCTCCGACGTCTGCCTCAAGCGCAAGATCCGCAACTACGCCCTCCTCAAAGGCCAACAGGTGTTTGTCCAACAAGGCTCCGTGCTCAACGAAGCCATTCAGCAAGCCCACACCGACCTCGGCCACGACGTTGATGGCAAAAAGAAAACCGCCACTCGCCCGCAAGTCGCCTCGGCCCGCACCGAAATGTGTAAAAAATTCTATGACGTGCGCACCTTTGGCGCCGTCATGTCCACCGGCTCCAACGCCGGTCAGGTCCGCGGCCCCGTGCAGCTGAGCTTCTCCCGTAGCATCGACGCCATTCTCCCGCTCGATCTCTCCATTACCCGCATGGCCGTCACCGAAGCCAAAGAAGCCGACTCGCCCAACCAAACCATGGGTCGCAAAAACCTCATCCCTTACGGCCTCTACCGCTGCCACGGTTTCATCTCCGCCAACCTCGCCCAAGAAACCGGTTTCACCACCGACGACCTCGAACTCTTTTGGGAGGCGCTCTCCATGATGTTCGACCACGACCGTTCCGCATCGCGTGGCACCATGGCCCCACAAGCCCTGCTCGTCTTTGAGCACGGCACCCCCCTCGGCAACGCCCCCGCCCACAAACTCTTCGAACGGATAAAAATATCCGCCAAGCCGGGTATCGCCGCCGCCCGTGACTTCGCCGACTACGACCTCGCCGTCGACGACTCCAACTTGCCGTCCGGCATCAAGCTCCATCGCAAACTCTAGCCGGTTGACGTTTCGACCCGCCTCGGCATATTCCCCATGCATGACTTGGATCCAAAACATCGACCGCTGGCGCCGCCTTCCGGCGGAGACCAAGCTGCGTCACCGCTGGGAAGCCATCCCGGCGGACGTAACCCAGAGCATGGCCTTCGAGGGCGAGCCGGTGGCACTGGAGACGATCCACGCGACACTCGCCCGGATCACGCCACCCGCTGGATTGAAACCACGCGAGGGATCCTTAGCTACCAAGCACTAGCCCCGCTCCTCGCCGAGCGCGTGGCCTTGGCCGAAGCCGCCCTCTATCGGGAGGCCTTTGACTGTCGTTCGCTCGACGAACATTTGCTACTCGACCTGCACCGTCGTCTCTGCGGCGACCTCGTGCCCGATTGGGGCGGCCGCTGGCGTATGATCGAAGTGAGCGTGGGGCGCTTACGCCCGCCCCCGCCTCATCAAGTGCCCCTCGACATGCGAACCTATGCCGCCGATCTTGTCGCCCGCTGGGATGACGCGGCCGGCACGCTCTCCGACCTCACCTTGGAATTTCTCGCTTACGCCGAAGGACGCTTCCTCACCATTCATCCTTTTCGCGATTTCAATGGCCGCACCATCCGGCTATTTCTCCTCGAACTACTCCGCCGTCTCGACCTCCCCCGCGTCGTCTTGGCCGCCGAAGGCGATACCGCCCGCGCCACCTACTTCGCCGCGCTTGAGGCCGCCGACCAAAACAACTGGCACCCACTCATGGACGTATGGCGACAACGCTTCACGCACGCGGATACATCAGCATAACCCTCGGCGCGACCCATCATGTCTACCAAAAGCACCCTCGTTTCTGGACCAAAATTCCACCTCTTCGCTGAGTGTTTCGATCCCAAGGAAAACGTCTGGCTCGAATTGGAGGACTGCTCCTTCGAGGCCTCTCCCCAAGGCGTCCGCGTGGAAATTCCTCTAGCGATCTGGGAGGTCATCCGTCAGCACTCTCCGGCTCGCTTTGACCTCGCCGCACTTTCAGACGCTCAGCTGCGCGCCGAAGCTAAAAACCGGGTCGATGCGAATCGAGCCGACTACCGCGCCTGGCTGGCCAAATCACGGGCGACGCGGAAGACCGCGGATAAGCTAAAACGCCAACCTCCGCGTTCGCTGCAATTCAAAGACGTCCGCCTACCCCCGCAGGAGCACTTAGCTAAGATCCTCTCAAAGCTCCGCGCCGAGCGGGCAGCCCAACGGAAACTGCAACGCGAAATCACGAAGCACTCCTCACTACAAAAACAATGACCCCGCCCAACGCATGGAAATCCTGCCCCTCAGTGCGCTCAACGACCATCTTTACTGTGAGCGACGCTCACATCTAAAGCTCGTTGATGGCCTGCGTGGCACCAACGAACACACGTTGATCGGCGACCTCGCCCACGCCGCGGTCGACACGCCGGGCTATGAGCATCGCGCCGGCTGGGAGCTACTGCGCGCCTTACCGGTGTTCTCCGATGCCCTCGGCCTCTCCGGCAAAGCCGACCTCGTCGAGGTGCGACGCGATCTATCCTCCCGCCGCATCCTCGAAGCACGACCCGTGGAATACAAGAAAGGCCCCGCCCGCCGCTGGACCAACGATCACGTCCAACTCTGTGCCCAGGCCCTGTGCTTGGAAACGATGATCGATCTCTCCATCGCCGAAGGCCTGATCTACCACGTCGCCTCCGCCAAACGCACCACGGTCGTATTCGACGAGGCACTACGTGCGACTACCCTTGCTGCGCTCGTCGACCTCCGGGCCAACCTCGCCCGACCCCAAGCTCCCGCCGCCGTTCTCAAACCCCAATGCGACGGCTGCTCCCTGCGCCACACCTGCCTGCCGGAAGCCGCCGCCCGGCCTCAGCTGGGTTCGCGCCTTTTCAAACCTCGTAGCTACCCCTAATCCCTCATGCCCCAAACGCTGCAAAACGTTCTCTACCTCCTCACTCCCGGCCTCTCGCTGCGGCGCGACGGACTGGCCCTCCGCATCGAACACCAGCGCCAACTCAAGCTCTCGCTGCCCGTCCATAACCTCGAATCCGTTTTCGTATTCGGTGCCGATATCTATGTCTCCCCCTCCGCCATGCGACTCTGCTGGGAAAACGGCGCCGACATCTGTTTCTTCACCGATTGGGGCCGACTCGAAGCCCGGGTCGAAGGCGTCCCCCGCGGCTCCGTCCTCCTGCGCCGGTCGCAGCACGCGGCCGCCGCCGATACCGCGCGCTCCGCTGCCTTGGCGCGTGCCTTTGTAGCCGGTAAATTGCAAAACACCCGCTGGCTGCTATCGCGCAGTGCCCGCGATTCCTCCGAGGCGACCGAGGCCGATGCGCTCCGTACCGTCGCCGAGGCCCACGCCCACTTGCTCCGCGAACTCAGTCGCAGCCCAGACGACCTCGACATCATCCGCGGCCTCGAGGGCCGTGCCGCCGCGCTCCACTTCGAGTGCTTTCCCTGCCACCTCAAAGCGGCCCCCCGGAAGTCCCTGCCCTTCACCGGACGGAATCGCCGACCACCCCGCGACCCCATCAATTGCCTACTCTCCTTTCTCTATGCGCTGCTCCGGCACGACTGCGTCTCGGCCCTCACCGCGTCGGGGCTCGATCCCTTTGTCGGTTACCTGCACGCCCACCGCGCCGGGCGCGAATCTCTCGCCCTCGATCTAATGGAGGAGTTTCGCCCGTGGGTGGAGCGACTCGCTATCACCCTGATCAACCGGGGAGAATTCAAACCAAACCACTACGTCACCCGAGATGGTGGCGGCGTCGAGCTGACGGCCGACGGGCGCAAAGCCTTGGTCGCCACTTATCAACAACGCAAACAAACCGCGATCCAACACCCGCTGTTTCAAGCCCAAGTCACGCAGGCTCAACTCCCGTTCATCCAAGCCCGGTTATTGGCCCGAGCCATTCGATCGGAGACGGACTACGAACCGATGCTTTTCAGCTAAACCCCAACCTCATCGCCTTATGTTCTTAGTCATCACCTACGACGTCTGCACTCGCGACGAAAAACCCGGTGCCCGCCGCCTGCGCCGCGTGGCCAAAGCCTGCACGTCCTACGGCACGCGCGTGCAAAAATCCGTATTCGAGATGCAACTTGGTCGAAAAGAATGGGTGCAACTCAAAGCCCGCTTGCTCGATGAAATCGATCCGACCCAAGATTCGTTGCGAGTTTACCATCTCGAAAATGCGGCCCCAGGAAAGATCGAGCATTTCGGCGCAAAATCCCCGGTCGACCTAGTGGCGGATCCCCTCGTGCTGTAGGACCGCTGAGCACGGATCGCGAACCGCCGGCCTCGATGCCATACGCACCCTTTCGCAGATCACCTAACTCTCCGGACCGCAGAAACCAACGGGATTGGGATAAGGAAACCCGTTGTCTACGACCTACGTTCTTTGACAGTTTCGCAAATTCGGATCACAAGTCCCTAACGTTCAGGTCATTGACTTGGGCGCCATCGCCCCGCTCACCCGAGCGGGGCGCGGATTGAAACGTGAAAAAGGCCCGATCTTCGCGGGCGTGTCGGTCATCGCCCCGCTCACCCGAGCGGGGCGCGGATTGAAACGTGAGTTCGGCGGTGAAGCTCGAAAGGCGTGCGCATCGCCCCGCTCACCCGAGCGGGGCGCGGATTGAAACGCCCAAGACGAAGCCGAACGCGAAGCGATTTGGAATCGCCCCGCTCACCCGAGCGGGGCGCGGATTGAAACAGTTGATACCGGCACACGTCCCGAGGTCAGACCGATCGCCCCGCTCACCCGAGCGGGGCGCGGATTGAAACGGAATAAAAAGGCTTCGGTGATACTGGAGCGCATATCGCCCCGCTCACCCGAGCGGGGCGCGGATTGAAACAATTAACCGACTTGAGCGGCGTTTCGCGGCGGTTCATCGCCCCGCTCACCCGAGCGGGGCGCGGATTGAAACCCTTGTTGTCGAGCGTGCCGGGTTCGATTACGTATCGCCCCGCTCACCCGAGCGGGG
>Ga0075118_10000348_pt1 | contig 45283 bp, 42 predicted proteins | sample AntAceMetag02UKE_FD_69794 | JGI IMG/M metagenome (GOLD analysis project Ga0075118, IMG submission 69794) | Saline lake microbial communities from Ace Lake, Antarctica - Antarctic Ace Lake Metagenome 02UKE | ecosystem: Environmental > Aquatic > Non-marine Saline and Alkaline > Saline | place...
GGGGGGGGGGGGGCAGGATCGTGGTCAGGCAGCCTATGCCGCCTTTTCTGCCGCCGAAATTCAGGCGCCCACCGTGCGGCCTTCGTCGACGTGGCTGTATCTTCTGGAAGATTTTGTGGCTGAATTCGAACGATTCGCGGAAGCCAAATAAGTGGGGAGTGGAGCAAATATTCAGGTATTGGTGCCTGAAGGTGACGGCGTGTTCTTCGAGCTTGATCAGCCGTTTTTAAGTCGGTTCGAGTGCACCACCCTGTGCAAACCTGGCTGGACCTTCACCATGTCGGTGGACGAGGGGAAGCGGCGGCGGAAGCAATCATGCGGGAGCGAATCAAGCCTGCAGGGGAAAGGGACCAACCGCATGGCTGATCAACTAGGATGGCTGATGATTATGAGTCGCGACACGTTCGTCCGGCTCGACGAGTCATCGTTGATGTAATGCAAGTTTTGGCTGCCTTTGAAGACTGCTTGGTATTGGGGGGGGGCCTGATCGTCGAGGCGGACGAGCCTCACATTGGCAGTATCGATGTCGATATGGCACTCGATGTCGCACGCTTGAATGAAGGGCGGTATGCGCAGATGTTGAACCTCTTATTGACCACAGAGCGTTATGCGCTGGGCGAGAATTCGTTTCAATTTGTCACAAAGGTTGATCTTTAGGACGGAGCAGCAGCGATAATAGGGGAGGTCGATTTGCTGGCTCCGAAAGAAGTAAAGACAGAACGAAACCAGCCGGAGTTATTGCAGGGATTCAGGGTATTGAAAGCTGACGGATGCCAGGCTGCTTTTAGCTTTCCTGTGACGGTTAGATTTCCGGGAGAGATGATCAGTGGAGCAGAAAACACCGTCACTCTTCGGGTCGCATCGGTGCCTAGTTTTTTGATTATGAAAGCATTCGTTCTCGCAGGGCGCAACAAACCGAAGGATGCCTACGATATTTGCTATTGCTTGGACCATTGGTCTGCAGGCTCGGTTGAAATTGCCCGCAACTGGAGGGAACGAATTGACGGCGATGCTGAAGTTGTCCGTGCGGATGTTCTTCTCAGAGAAAAATTTGCAACACAGAATTCTTAGGGACCAATGCAGGTGGTCGATTTCCGCAATGAACCCGATGATCCGACTCGGGCTCAACAAGCGCGACGCGCTTTTGAATTGGTTCAGAGGTTTTTGCGGTTACTGGACGGATGAAACCATCACTTCTGGGTGGCTTGGTAATCTTACCTGACGACGAATCCCTCCGCGCTGGTTGCTTTGCGAGATCTCGGACTCGAACGCGGAGGCAGGTGGGTGGCGGGGGCGTTGAGCGACGTCCCTAATGCGGTGGATTTACGCTGGCACGACGGCGGCTAGAATCTTCTCGGCGGTGAGGCGTTGCTCGGGAGAGAGAGAGTGGGGGGTCTTGTTGCCGTGAAGTTCGGTCATTTTGGCAAAGTTGGCCTTGGTCGTCGCGATGAACTCGTCGACGGGCTCTTCGTGGCCATTGAGCTTCATCATAGTGGGCAACCAATGGTGGCCGTAGCGCACGTGGTTTTGTTCATCGTTGCGGTCAAAGGCGAGAAGGGTGTCGGCTTCGAAGTCGTTGAGCTCGCGGATACGGTCCATGACGTGGGCCTTGGTGGAAAAACTGCCGACTTCGAATTCCATGGTCATCATCGCGTAGCGCTCTGCTGGTGGCATGTGGATGAGGATGTTGTAGAGATCGAGGGAGTGTTCGATCGTCTTGAGGTCGAAGCCGAGGTTGGGGAGTTGGCGGAAACCGAACTGGCTGTGGCGAGATTCGTCCCAGAGGTGGCGGGCGAGATCGTGATGAAGATCAAAGGGCGCTTCGGGGGTTTCGACAAAGACGGTGGCGAGGTAGTCTACGGCATCGAGCTCCATCATGAGCCAAACGTAGATCATGATGCGAATCACCCGGGCATCGGTGGTGGGATCCATCAACCAATCGCGGACGATGGGCGTCTCGGTGGGATCTGCACTGAAGACACTGGAGCACACGGGATAGTCACCGCGGTTGCAGGTCAAGGGGTGCTGGTAAGGCTCGGTTTCATGCGTCCAGGCAAAGTCGTGTTCAAGGGTCGACGACGCGGTGCCATCCAGACCACCCAGCGTGGTGAGGGTGGAGCTGAGGTGTTCGGTCCAGATGTCGGACGTGGGGGTGGAGTTCAACCATCCTGAAGCCTCGGCAATGTGGCGTTCTTCGTCGGAAATAAATTCTTCGACGAGGCGGCGAGAGGGCCAGTCGGCGAGATGGTGAGTGGCTTCGAGGTAGTGCTTGTAGCAGCTCAGCAGATACGGTTTGAGCACCCGGTAGAAGCCGGCGAGGAGTGCATCGACGTCGGGGCCCACGTTCGCTTCGTTGAACACGCGGAGGATATCCGGACGAATGGTGTCGTTTGAGCCGAAGCCACTGAGTTCACGGCCGCGCTCGCGGAGGAAGCGAGCATGGCTCGCGCTCTCCCAGACGTGCTGGCAGAGCAGGTATTTTAGTTCGGGTTCGCCGACCCGCGGAATGAGAGTCGTGGCGCTGGCGATGAAGGCGCGCTCCAGTTCGAAGAGTCGGCGCATTAAGCGGGCCATGTCTTTGACGACGACGGTGCGGCCTCGGCGGGGAGACGAATAGGGAGCGGAGGGGGATGCGGGATTGGACTGGCGGGCAACCATGGCGAAAGGGAGAGGAAGGGTTTGATTCAGGGGAGATGGCGACTAGCAGATGCGGCCGCGCTTGCCGGCGTTGGAGTGACCGGGAGGCTTGGCCCCGACCCAGCGTTCGTCGATGGGCTCGCTGGCACGTTGGTAGCGGCAATCACTGGAAATGCGCAGGCGGTTGTCGGTGCGGTTGTCGAGAGAGGCGTGGACGAGAAACATACCGAAAGTGATGAAGTCGCCGGCTTCAAATTCGGCGGAAAGCCAACGGCCACCAAATTTTTGGCGTAGGGAGGGAGGGTTGTGCGAAAGCGTGCCGGTAAAAGTCCAACCCCCGTCTTTGGCGCGGGCGGCTTGGTTAGGTTTGTTTTCGCAGAAACCATCTACGTCGCGGTAGATGTAGTTCTCGAGCAGATCCATGCGGCGGTTAGAGCCCTCCAGAATCGCTAGGCCGCCGAGTTCGAAGGAGATATCGTCGTAGGGCACCCAGCAGGTCATGTGGCGGTGGGTGCCGCGGCCCATGTAGGGCAAATCACAATGAGGGTTGGTGCCTTTGCCGGGACCCATGGCGCGAAGCCAAGTGAAGTCGTAGTGGCGCACGTCTTCGCCGTAAAACTGGCGATAGAATTCAGGGAGGCGATCGCCGTAGAGGAGGTTTTGTAGCTCGTCATTGCCCTCGGTCAGCTCGGGACGGAATCCGTTTTTGTAGTCGGCGGCGGCAATGCCATCGATAGAAGGATGGTCAGGATGGAGGGCACCGGCGGCGGCGAGGCGGTCGGTGATGGTGGCGCGGGCGGCCAGCACCTTTTCGCGACCGAGGTAGCCCTTCATGTAGAGGTAGCCGTCTTCGTCAAACCGGCGGCGGAGCTCTTCGAAATCAGTCGAGGCGTCGGACGAATCGCGCAGGAGTCCGACCTTGTCGTCATCCATTTCGAGGGCGTGACCGTAGGAGTAAAGCTGGGGTAAAGAAGGTGCAGGTGCGAGAGTGTTCATGATAGAAAGAGATTGGGTGGGGGGTTAAGGTGACGTCGGGATTATACAGACGGGTTGAATTTATCCTATAACTGACGAATCTAACATGGTTGAAATGGGAATTGGTGTGTATAATATGGGATTTGATGCCAAAATCCGGACTGATGCAAAATGAGCCTTGGCTTACCCGCCCCGTAGCATTGGGAGAGAGTCGTATCGTCGCGGCAGGACAGGTGCGTGATGTGCCCGGTATCAACCCTGATGCAATGCGTATTATGGGAACCTACGGCTTGGTCTACATGGTCGAAGCGAAGGGGTATTACCGGGATGCGAATGGAGTGAGTTCGGACCTTCGTTCGGGCGATGTAATCTGGATCCATCCCGGACTGGCCCACGCTTACGGTCCGAGGAATGAAGAGGGCTGGACGCAGATCTACGTTATCTTGGAAGGAGCGCAGTGGGAGCGCTGGGCGAGTGAGGGCGTGCTCGACCCGCGGCAAGCGCTGACGCACGCGGAGCCGGTGGACTATTGGCGGCGCCGAATGGCGGAAATTTTTAAATCGCGGGAAGCGGCAGACCAGGCGACGGCGCTCCGGATGATGGGCGCGACGATTCAGCTGGTGGGTGATTTATTGGCGGCCGAAGCGGAGGCAAATAAGTCGCGCGAGGATGATTGGTTGGTGGAGAGTCAGCGGTTGTTGGGGGATCGGCAGGGTGCACAACAGATGAGTCCGCAGCACGTTGCGCGGCAGGTGGGCCTGAGTTACGAGAGCTTTCGAAAGCGGTTTGCGGATAAGCTGGGCGTGTCGCCGGGGCAGTTTCAAAAACAGCGGCGGATTGAACATGCCTGCGCCGCGATTTATCAGGGGAATCTCAGTCTCAAGGAATTGGCTGATGAGCTGGGGTTCTGTGACGTTTTCCATTTCTCGAAAACGTTTCGACAAGTCGTCGGTGAGACGCCGTCTGATTTTCGTCAGCGGGTGAGGGGAAGTTGACGAGGAAGGGGAGGGCTGCCGGGATGGGGCGGCGGAAAGAGGATCAGAAGTAAATGGTCTTCGGGGTTAAGGGCTTTCCTGATCGCGCTCCAGTCTGAGGGGGGCACCTATGGCCCTCTCTGCTCCCGAGCTCCCGGGGTATGCCCTTTCTGCTTCTTCTGGTCGGGCAGTTTTGGGTCAGAGGTAAGCGCGGATGGCTGCGCTTTCTCGGGAAAGGGAGTCTCAGGCCGAGACTTGGTTTGTGAGACACAACATTACCGGGTTTCGATGGGGGGAGATAAGCTCGTCGCCCGAAACTGCGTTTCACCCGTCGTGAAGTTCGGCCTTAGGTATATACCCCATCGCTATTTGTTGGTTTTCAGCGTTTACTCCTCGCTCGAAGCAAGGGTGCCCCCGGTCGGGAGATGCCCGACCAGAAGATCACAAAATGACGACGACGGATGACAACACGGACTTAGGTCAGCGTTATCTCGACGCGCTCCGTCTGCAGCTCAATGCCCGACGGTCGGGCGGGGTGATTGTAGCCCGGCCTCTGGGCCGAGACGCGCTGGCCGCAGGTTTCGACACGCTGGCGTTGGCCCGGATGCACGAGCAAGCCCTGCTGGTGCTCGCCCCGGACTACGATTTTGCCTCCGCCCGCAATGGACTTTATCGTCGCACGGGCAAGTTCTTCACTGAAGTTCTCTCGCCCTTGGAGCTCGAACATCGAGCGACGAGAGAATCACTTGAGCAGGTTCGGCAGCGAGCCACTACCTTGCGTCTGCATACGGCCGAGTTGGCGAAGAGTAACCGGCATCTCACCCGTGAGGTCGACCGGCGCCGGACCGGCGAAGCAGCCCTGAAATTGGGCAAAGCACGTTACCAAAAACTTTTCCGGGAATCCCAAGTCATGCAAGTGAAACTCCGGAATTTGGCCCACCAGATTCTGTCGACGCAGGAAAACGAACGCCGCGAAATTAGTCGCGAACTGCATGATGAGGTCGTGCAAACACTCGTCGGCATCAACGTGGAGTTGGCCGCCTTGGGCAAGGCCGCCTCGATCGGTTCTAGCAGCCTCAGATCAAAAGTCGCCAGCACCCAGCGATTGGTCGAAAAATCGGTCAGCGCCGTCCATCAATTTGCCCGAGACCTGCGCCCCGCCGTGCTCGATGACCTCGGCCTCATCCCCGCGCTGCAAGCCTACTTGAAGACGGTGGCCGAGCGTAATACGCTGCGGATTCGGTTTACCGCGTTTGCCGGAGTCGAAGCCCTCGATAGCGACAAACGCATCGTGCTCTACCGAGTAGCGCAAGAGGCTTTGACCAATGTCGGTCGTCACGCCAAGGCCAGTTTGGTCAAGGTAAGCCTCCGCCAGATCGGCGACCACATTCACCTGGAAATTCATGACAACGGGAAATCGTTTCGGGTGGCTCGAGTGCTGGCGTCCAAAACCAATAAACGTCTCGGACTGGTCGGTATGCGGGAGCGAGTTGAAATGGTGGGCGGAACCTTAGACATCGAATCGGCCCGCGGCGAAGGCACCACCGTGCGCGCCCTGATCTCCTTCCAGACGGGAGAGGCCGCGTGACCCCTTTGAAAAAAATTACTGTTTTGCTCGCCGAAGATCATGCCGTGGTCCGCCAGGGTTTGCGCACTTTGTTGGAAACTGAAAGCCACTGTGAAGTCGTGGGACAGGCCCAGACCGGTCGAGAGGCCGTGGACATGGCAGCCGCGCTGAGACCCGACGTCATCCTGATGGATATCGCGATGCCGGAGCTCAACGGGCTCGCCGCGACGAGACAGATTCTCGCGCACAATCCCCGGGCCCGGGTGCTCATCCTTTCCGCCTACAGCGATGACGAATATGTCGAGCGCACGACCGCCGTCGGGGCCGTGGGGTTTCTGGAAAAGCAGACCTCCGCCGAGATTCTGATCGAGGCAATTCGCGAGGTGGCCAAAGGCAAAATCTTTTATAGCCCGGCTATCGCCAAACGATTGGCCGACGGTAAAAAACGTTCCCGCAATCGTGACGGTTTACCGACGCAAAATGCCGCCCGACTCACCTTGCGGGAAACCGAAGTGCTGCAACTGGTGGCGGAAGGACTGGGTAACAAGCAAGTGGCCGCATTGCTGGGTATCAGCATCAAAACGGTTGAGAAACATCGGCAACATTTGATGGACAAATTGAACATCCACGAGACGGCCGGACTTACCCGCTACGCCATGACTCATGGCATTATCGAAAGCGGCGTCCAGGTCACGTTGATCTGATCCGGAAGTTCCGCAGAGAATTAGAATTTAATGCCAAGGCACCAAGGCGCGGAGCCCGAGAGTCAGAGGTTAAATTCAACCTCATGCCGAACTTTGCCCTTCTATGCCTTGGCGCTAAATGAGTTAAAATTCCCGGGACGGAATGCCGGCTCGGCATTATAGTTTCCTCAATAGGATTTAAAATGAGAGAGCGGTTTTACACCGCGACGGTTCGATTCCCGTCAGCCTGAAGTCGGGGGGTGGGAAAACTCCTCCGGCATTCAACCTGATAGCAAACGCTGGAATGATTATATTCCCGCACCGCAATGACGCGAAGACGCGCAAATGAGACAAATTCAACGTCGATCCTGCGTCTTGGCTTTAAAGTCAGATTCTCTCGGCCGATCGGTATAATTTCAGTATTTCCCGATTACCCCTCGAGGTAAAATTAGACGCATCCGTGTCACCTGATGGGTGGATAAATGGTTTTCCGGATTGAGGTCAAATTTGCGCCATACTCCATGAACACAGTGACTCAATGCTGACAGGTAATCTAGACTGATAGGGACCGGGCCGGGACAAAGAGCATCGCTTTGGTTCCACCGAGTAAGTGGTTGACCGCCAAGCCGGGGGGGGGGGGCCTTCTACTTACATTACCCTATATCGGTGCCGCCGCCGGACCGCTATGCTATGCCATGTTCCAGGTCGTGCCTACCGCCCCCGCGCCCTTTCTACACTCAGCTTCAACGTAACATCTCCCATGAAATTAAACACCCTGTCAGCATCGGTCCTCGTCGGCTTGATTGCGCTCCTCGCCATCAACGCCCGCGCCGACAACATGGCTTCCATTGCCATCTCTCCTTCCACCGGTGAGCTCACTCTCGTGCCCCGCTGGGGTATCGGCGGCAGTCTCGCCGGCTTTCACCACATGGCGCAGGATCTCTCGCTCGGAGGTGGGGCCAATCAGTTCTATTCCATCAAAGGCACCGCTATTCCCGCCGGGGGCGACGTCGCCGCCTTCAATCTCTACATCGCCGGATCGGGTGCGGCCACCGCGCATGCCGACATTGGCAGTAAGCTCAAACCGAACTCCTACTCGGCGCTTACCTCGGCCGACCCCGATGTCGGCTTCGGCGCCGTTAATCTCTACTTCATTCACCACAAAGACAGCGGAGACTATTTCTCGGCCATCGTGCCAAGTTCCGGCACCGCTTCAGCAGTCACGGACTTGAAACCCATGTCAGGTCCCGGTGGGCCGGCGACCTTGGGCGATAGCGGCTATTTCGGCCTCACTTTTTCGGCGGCCGACCTCGGTTATGGTCTCAATAATTTCTACTTCCTTCGCAACGATCCAGTCACCGGGTCCACTAAGTTCGGTGTGATGGTTCCCGGCCTTGCCGGTGCGTCGACGGACAAGTTCGACCTCGGTATCTCCGGCTTCAAAGCCCTTGCGTTCACCGGTTCTGATGTTGGTTACGGTAACAACAAAATGTATTACCTCCGACTCGATCCCGTCACCGGATTCACGATCTTCGGCACGTTACACCCTACGACCGGAAAAAAGTCTGATGTCGCCAATCTCGGCAGCGTCTTTTCGGCTCTCACGTTCGTTCCCGGCGATGTCGGATTCGGCTCTAGTAGTTTCTACACGGTGGGTTCGGTTAATCCGACTTGGCAGTCGGTCAGCTTCGCCGCGATCGCGGATCGCCAGATTAGCACCGGCTCATTCACGGTGAAACCTACCGCCAGTTCCACCCTGCCGATCACGCTTAGCGTCGTCTCCAGTTCAACCGGTGCCGCTAGCATTAGTGCACCAGTAGCCGGAGTCTTTACCGTCACGCCCACCGCGCCGGGTCTTATTACGCTGCAAGCGACCCAAGCCGGTCAACCCGCGCCCGCGTTTGAGTATAACATGTTGCGGCAAAGCTTCACTGCGACCGGGACCGCCCTGTTGGCCATCACCTCGCAGCCCACCGCCCAAAGCAAATCCGCCGGTGGCACCGCCACCTTCTCGGTCACGGCCAGTGGCTCCACCCCCGTCACCTACCAGTGGCGCCGCAATGCCGCGAATATTACCGGTAACACCTCCGCCACTACCGCGAAGTTGACGCTCTCTAATGTGCAGTCCCCCACCAGCGGCAGTTACGACGTCAAGGTGACTAACGCCTCGGGGGCCATCTTAAGTAAAGCCGTCAACTTGACGGTCACGGCGGTCGTGGTTCCCGTCATCGGCAACGTCACCCCACCGGCCGGGATCACCGCCGGCGCGCCATTCAGCTACACGATCACGGCCTCTGGTTCCCCGACCAGTTTTACCGCAAGTCCGCTTCCGGCTGGCATCACGTTGAATCCCGCCACAGGAGTCCTCTCCGGCACGCCAACCACCGCTGGCAAGACCTCCGTGGTCCTCACCGCGACCAATGCCAATGGCACCAGCACCACTAAGACGCTGACGGTCACGGTCGGCGCTGCCTCCACCGCCGGGTCACCGGTATTCACCAGCGCCAATCCTCCCGCCGGAGTGACGGCTGGAGCGCCGTTTACCTACACCATCGCCACCACCGGTGGCTCCACGGGTTTTACCGCTAGTCCGTTGCCTCCAGGCGTCGTGATCAACCCTTCGACGGGGGTGCTTTCCGGCACGCCCACCATCGCTGGCACGACCGCTGTAGTGGTCACTGCGACCAACGCCGCCGGCACCAGCAGCACGACGATTTCGATTACGGTCGCCGCTCCCGCTGGCGTAGTTGGACCAAGTATCTCGACGCAACCGGTCGGCCAGAATGTCGCGGTCGGTAGCTCAGTCACCTTCACCACCGGAGCGACCGGAACCCCCACGCCCGCCTACCAATGGTATCTTGACGGTGTCGTCATTCCTGGAGCAACGGGCTCCACATTGACGATCACTGATGTCCAACCTGCCGACTTGGGTTCTTACGAAGCCACGCTCACTAATTCAGGCGGTCAAACCACCACCAATCCGGTCGTGCTGAGCACGCCTTCGAGTCGGGTCTCCAACTTCTCTGCCCGGGCCATTTCCGGACCGGGGGATCAAACCTTGATCATGGGCTTCGTCGTCTCCGGCGACAACAAGACGCTCTTGGTGCGAGGCATTGGTCCCGGCTTGGCTTCGGCGGGTGTCGCCAACACCCTCATCGATCCGATGCTCACGCTGTTCGATGCAGGTGCCGCCGTCGCGACCAACGACAACTGGGAGGTTAATGCGGTCGGGGCGAATCAAGCTGCGTCGCTCATTACCGCCGGCTCTAAAGTCGGTGCCTTCCCGCTGCTGGCCGGCAGCAAGGACTCCGCCTTACTCCTATCCGTCAATCGCGGCGCCCATACCACGGGACTGCTCCGGCAGAATAGCTCGACCGGTGTCGCGCTCACCGAGATCTACGACATGAACAGTGGGACCAGCGCCCGTCTGATCAACGTATCCGCCCGCATGCACGTCTCAACCGGAGACGGAGTGCTCATCGCGGGATTCGTGATCGCCGGCAACGTGCCGGCTAGGGTGCTCATTCGCGGCGTCGGTCCTGCTCTCGCATCCTATGGCGTCGGCGGCACGTTGGCCGATCCCCGCATCGCCGTCTACGCGGGAGCGACCTTGGTCGCAGGTAATGACAACTGGAGCACGTCGAGTTCCAGCGTCGGACAATTGACAGCGGCATTCGCCCAAGTCGGAGCATTTGCCTTACCCTCTGGCAGTGCAGATGCCGCCCTGCTGCTCAACTTGGCGCCCGGTGCCTACACGGTCCAGGTGAGTGGAGTCGGCGACACCGCTGGCGTGGCTCTCGTCGAGATCTACGACACGCAGTAGTCGTTCTCGCATTATCAATTATCACGGGCTCTGGAATTCTCCGGAGCCCTTTTTGTGTCAGGCCCACTCCGCCGCAGTTCAATCGAGCACGGGGCGGGGGAGGGACGGACCGCGGGCTGTCTGCAGGCTGATGGGGCAGTAAGAACGGGGGGCTCAGACGAAACTATACCGACTTATTTAACGCTCACACCAGTCGCCACTAGGATTTAAACTTTAGAAACCGACCGGCAGAATAATTTTTACCACGGATTGCGCCGATAAATACCGGATACGAATCCCTACTCCACTGCTCTTTATTCGAATCGGATCCCGGTAATTTTGGTCTTCAATTGTCCATTTGGGGCACCCGCGTCACCCATCCACTCCGCTCCTTTCGGGCCAAGTCACTTCATGCCTCACCATCTCCGCGCTTCCGCGCTCCGGGTGGTTAGAGTTTAAAAGCTTCGGCACATTGGTATAAGACGCAAAGAGACGAAGTTCGCGAAGCATCGAAATTTAACCTCCCACTCGCGGGCTTCGCGCCCGGGCGACTTTGCGTTTAAGCCCGATTCTCTTGGGCTGACGGAATTTGGGTCATCACGGGCTCCGAAAATCTCCGTGATCACCCCACCGCCGCCGGTAGGTCAGTGCCCCATAGCGGTGGAGTGGCGAAAGGCGTAAGCTTCTTTACTTCGCGTCTGAAAATCCAAAAATCACTTCGTCTTCTTTTCCTCACTTCAATCCTTTCACCATGAACAAACTCGTTTCTCTCGTCCTCCTCGTCGTCGGCATCGCTCTTATCGTTTCCGGTGTAGCCGCATCCGATTCGATCGGCTCAGACTTTTCGCGATTCTTCACGGGAGCCCCGACCGACAAAACCATCTGGCTCCTTATTGGTGGCGCCATCACGACCGCCGTGGGTGCCACGGGGTTAGCGCGCAAATCCGGGTCTCGCTGAATCCCGGAGACGACTTCTTCGTCGGTATTTCCTCCGTTAGGCTTTGGCCGATAAGCTTTAAGCCCGGGTCGTTTTTTTGAGAGATTCGAACGTGCCGCCACGGGGGCCACAACCAGCGTCGTCTTGACGTGCCGGGGAAACATCTACGCATCCCGCCAAGAATTCGCCGAAGCCGAGTCTCAATATTGCGCGGCCCAAAAGGCCCTTCCCGACAATCTTTCTGCGCGCGATAACCTCGCTGGACAACTGGCTCATCAAAACGGGGTGCTGGCCGAGGCTGAGGAGTTGATCCGCCATGCGTTGGCCCGCACCCCCGATTCTCGCGACCCCGGCGAAGACACCCTGAAGACGATTCAGCTGGGGGCAATTTGTTGGCGGGCGAAGTCGCCGCCAGCCGGTCCCGAGTAGATCAAGTAGTGCGGGGAAGTTGACGCCGATGGGGTGGGCTGCCGGGATGGGGCTGCTACCCCATGATTCGACTCGTTATCGTATTCTCAATTTTGTTGGTCCAAGTTTGGGCTGAATCACCGCGACCGAATATCCTGTTCGTCATCACAGATGATCAGAGTTTCGACGCTTTGGCGGTGGTGCAACGGGAGCAAGGGGAACGGGGGAGATTTCCGTGGTTGGAGACCCCGAATCTTGATCGGTTGGCGGCCGAAGGGGTGCGGTTTCGCAATGCGTTTGGGGTGAATTCACTGTGCTCGCCGAGCCGGGCGGTCAACCTCACGGGCCGCTACAATCATCTCAACGGGATCGCCTCAAATTTCCGGCCCTTCCCAGCCGAAAGTGTGACTCAGGCGACGTTGTTGCGTGATGCCGGTTATATTACTGCTCACATCGGCAAGTGGCACATGGGAGGCCAGCGCGAACGGCCCGGTTTCGACTACCATGCGACCTATTCGGCGCATGGACGTTATCAGGATGCGCCGTTTTTTGTGGAAGGTAAGAAGACGGCCACAGTCGGGTGGGTGGATGATGTGGCGACGGACTATGCGATCGATTTTTTGCAGCGGCAGTCGGGCAAGTCGAAGCCGTGGCTGATGATGTTGGGCTATAAGACGCCGCATCAGCCCTGGGAGCCGCCGGCGCGGACGCAGGATCTTTATGCAGGAGAAAAAGCCGGGAGACCGACGAACCAGGAGTCGCTGCCGCCGTATTTTGCGCGTGAACCGCGGTCGACGGATGGGAACTCGAAGACGTGGAATAACCTCGATTACTTCCGGTGTGTGACGGCGATGGATGAGAGCTTCGGAAGAGTGCTGGATGCACTCGAAGAGTCCGGCGAAGCTGATCGCACGGTGGTCATATTTACGTCGGACAACGGGATGTATCTAGGGGCACACGGGACGGGGGATAAACGCAGTGCGTATGATGAGAGTCTGCGGGTGCCTTTTATCGTGAGAGATCCACGGTTGGCTGAATCGACGCGCGGTCGAGTGGTTGATGAGATGGTGCTCAACCTTGATCTCGTGCCGGCGGTATTGGAGCTCGCGGGGGTGACGGGGCCGGCTGAATTACAGGGACGAAGTTGGGTGCCGTTGTTGACTCAGAGGGTGGCGGATTGGCGTGAGAGTTGGTTCTACGAATATTTCACGGAAGCGCAGCGGATGACGCGGGTGCCGGATGTGACGGCGGTGCGAACGACTGGGGCGAAGTTGATCAAGTATCCGGGGTTTCCGGAGTGGACGGAGTTGTTCGACCTGAAGCGCGATCCTTACGAGCGGGTGAATCTTTATGGCACGGGGGCCGCGGCGGAGCTGCAGGCCGGGCTGGAAGCGGAACATGAGCGACTCGTGGACGAGCTGGATTTTCACGAACCGGCGTAGGTGGATCGGCCGGAGGATTGGGGGCAGCCGGGATCGTTGGCGGGTGACGTTTCGGAGCGATGAGTGAACGCCAGAGGAATTTTTATATGAAACGATTATTACAAAAACTGAGCTGGGGATTACTCGCATTACTGGTGGCGCAGGCATCGGGAGCGGAGGAGCGACCGAATTTTATCATCTTGTTGGGTGACGATATTAGTGCGGTGAGTCTGGGGAGTTTCGGAGCGGAGAATCCGGGCACGTCGCCGCATATTGATCGGTTGGCGCGGGAAGGGGTGGCGTTTCGAAATATGTTTGTGTCGCAGGCGATCTGTGCGCCGGTGCGCGCGGAGCTTTACACCGGACTGCAACCGGTGCGGAACGGGGTATTTCAAAATCATCAGCCAACTTACGAAGGGACCAAGAGTGTGGTGCATTATCTGGGCGAGTTGGGCTACCGAGTGGCGCTGACGGGTAAGCGTCATTTCGGTCCGAAGTCGGTCTATCCTTTCGAGTTTTTGGAAGGGTTCCCGAAAGGCGCGAATGATCGTAATAGTCCCACGGAGGATTGGTCGGAGGTAGAGGCGTTTATCGAGCGTGATTCCGCGCAGCCCTTTTGTGTGATCATTTGCTCCATTCACGCACACTCGCCGTGGGACTCCGGCGATAGCAGTGATTGGAATATGGATACACTAAAGCTGCCCGCCCATTTTCCGGACACGATGGAATCGCGACTGCATTACCGCGAGTATTTGGCGGAGGTGAAACTCTTCGATGGGCAGGTGGGTAAGTCGCTCGCGATGATGCAACGTTTGGGGCTCGACGAGAGCACGGCGTTGATCGTGTTGGATGAAAATGGTGCCGGGATGCCGGGTGGAAAGTGGAGCAATTACGATTGGGGCGTGCGTTCGGCGTGTGTGATGAAGTGGCCGGAGCGTTATGAAGCACGGCTCGAGACGGATGCCCTCGCGATGTATTGCGATATCCTGCCCACGATGATTGAGGCGGCGGGTGGTACGGTGCCGGAAAATATTGATGGTAAGAGCCTGTTGAAGCTGATCACAGGGGAAACCGAGACGCACCGGGAGTATGCATTTTTCGTCAATAATAACTCTTCGAGTGGCACGGCGTATCCGAGCCGGGCGGCGACGGATGGGCGGTTTAAACTCGTGTGGAACCTCACGCCGGATGCGATCAACGCCCAGCCCACAATTAACGGTTTCGACTACGGATTTGAGGACAAGATGATCGATCGGCCGGAGCGGTTCATGTATCTGTCGTGGTTAGAGAAAGCGAAGTCAGATCCGGAGGCGCAGAGGATGGTTGATCGTTTTAGGAAACGGCCCGAGTATCAGCTTTTCGATTTGAATGAAGACCCGTGGGAGCTGAATAACTTGGCGGGACAGGCGGAGTTGGCCAGCCATCAGGAACGACTGTTGGCGGCGATCAAAGGGTGGATGAAAGAGCAAGGCGATCCCGGCGCGGCGCTCGATGTGGATCCTAAAACGATTCGCCGTGAGTAGCTTCACTCAGCGATCTGACTCAGGTCGTGCAGGACTCCGGCTTTCCATTTCTCCAGCGCAGTTTTCATGCGCTCGGTGACGGCGGGGAGTTGTTGGGATAGGTCGATTTTCTCGGAGGGATCGGACGTGATATCGTAGAGGGCGATTTGCTTCGGTTTCACGATGAGTTTGTAGCGATCCTCCATCCAAACGGATTCTTTGCCGTCTTTATTGAGGAATCCGATGGGCGTGCCACGGGTGGATTGTTGGCCGTTGATTAGGGGCAGTAGACTGATGCCATCGTAGACGCGGTCAGTGGGCAAGGGGAGGTCGAGGGCGTCGAGGATGGTGGGGAAGTAGTCCGTGGTGACGGCGGGGGCGGAGAGGGTCTGAGGTTTTGAGATGGCGGCGGGCCAGACAAGGAGACCTGGCACACGGATGCCGCCTTCTTGGATGGAGAGCTTGTAGCCGGAGAGGTGGCCGGCCGATCCGACGTGACGAGGCGAGCCTTGTCGGGCGGGACCATTGTCGGAGCAGAACCAGAGCATGGTGTTTTGGTCGATCCCGAGGGTTTTTAGTTCGGCGCGGAGGCGTCCGACTTGCTCGTCCATGGCCGTGATGGTGGCGTAGTAGTGCTGGGCGGGCTCGGGCTGGTCGGCATACATCTCGCGGTATTCCGGACCGCCAACGACGGGGGAGTGCGGGGTGTGAAACCAGATCACGGCGAGGAACGGTTGGTCGGCTGCGGCGCTGTTTTGGATGAACGGAATGGCTCGATCCATGATCACGCGGGAATCGTCGCCGGAGGTGTTTGCGGTGACGGTTTCGCCGGGGCCAGTGAAGTATTCGTTACCGTAGAGGCGGTTGGGGGAGGCGATTTCGAGCTGACCGTTTTTAAAGTCGCCGGGGTCCACTAACGGATCCCAAGTGGGCACTTTGGATTCGGTGACGAAGCTCACGTCGATATCGCGCTCCCACGGCGGGCAATAGTAGCGGGACGGGTTTTCACTGAACGCGCCCCAGCGTTTCTGATCGCCCATCTTTTCCGACAGGGTGCCGAGATGCCACTTGCCGAAATGGCCGGTCGCATAGCCGGCTTTTTTGAGCACGGAGGAAATGGGAAGTTCGTTGGGTTCGAGCCTACCCTTCATGGCGAAGGTCACGCCGGTCCGGTAAGGGTGGCGGCCGGTGTAAACGCTCGCCCGAGTGGGAGAGCACATGGCGGCGGCGGAGTAGAAACGCGTGAAAGTGACGCCCTCTGCGCTCATGCGATCGAGGTGCGGGGTTTGGAGATAGGGATGACCATTATAGCCGGTGTCGCCCCAGCCCTGGTCGTCGGTCATGACGAGGATGACGTTGGGACGAGCGGCGGTGAGGGCGATCGAGCTGAGGCACCACAGGGCGAAGACGAAGAGGGAGAGGGAGAGTCGAGGAGGCATCATGAATAAGGATACTACAAGTGGGACTTACAGAAGGGCTAACGCGCGGTTGTTATTTACAGAAGGGAACGAAGCCGGGAGGCAGATTGGTTTTACAGGAAGGGAGGGAGGGCACAGAGCGGCGGGGCAGGGGTTTTTAACCACGAATGGACACTAATCGCTTCATCTCACGACTACGCCCTAGAGTTAATTTGGGACTGAGAGGCAGGGATGTCGGGCGTAAAGCCCGACCCACATGGGAGGGGCATCGGTCGTCGTCCGTGAGGGGACTATGGCGAGAGGCATGATTTGATTTTTTTGCAGAAGGGAACGGAGGGAACGGAGCCGGGTGGGGGGCTGGTTGGTTTTACGGGAGGAAGGGAGGGAAGGGAGCGGCGGGGCAGGGGGGTTTAATCACGAATGGACACTAATAGCTTCATCTCACGACTACGCACTGGAGTTAATTTTGAACTGAGAGGCAGGGATGTCGGGCGTAAAGCCCGACCCACATGGGAGGGGCATTCGTCGTCGTCCGTGAGGGGACTCGGGCGAGAGGTAGGATGGGATTTTTTTGCAGAAGGGAGCGAGGGGAACGAAGCCGAGGGGAATGGAGGACTTTTGGATTAAACTGGTCAAGATTGACGGATGAAGATGGGGGAGCTCCAGGCCCATTGGTCGTTTCGTTGGCGAACGCGGATGTAGTAGTTGTCTCCGGTGTTGCCTAGATCCTGCCAGGAGAAGTTCCAGTGGAACTCGTGGAAGAGGGGGGCGCGGTGGAAGCGGTAGGAGGGTGAGTCGATACCGCCGAGGTGACCGGTGCGCGCGCCGGTGATGAGTTTGCGCAGGGGGATGGATTCGGTCTGGCCGTTTAGGGTCGCCTCGATGCTGGCGGTGAGAGGGGCTTCGATTTCGATACAGAATCCTTGGGAGGCGTTGGTGGAGTTGTTGGGGTTGCTGCGGGTGACGGTGTTGAAGTGGACCGAGCGTGGGCCCGTGCGTTGCCAGTTGGATTCGTAGAATCCGTGTGCGGGGTCATCTTCGCCATCGACCGGGGAAACGACTTCGCGGCCGCGGAAACGAGGTTCGTCGCGCACGATGTTTCCGGCGGAGAGGGAGAGATCGACTTCCCACGGGGTGGCGCGGTTGCGTTCGCCCCAGCCGAGTTCGAGGTAAATGAGGGTGCGGATCGTGTCGCGGGGTTCAATCGGGGCGATGTTGGTTTGGGAGACGCGGTGTACGAGCTCGTTGTTCTTGATCACGTCGATGCAGTCGATGGCCCCAGCGGCATGCACCTCTACGGCGATGTGACGTTGGCGGCAGGGCGCGATGACGGACCCCATGGGGGCATGGTTGAGGGTGTATTCGAGTTGAATGCGATCGCCGGTGAGGGCGTAGGTGCGGCGGGCTTTGAGGGCGTCCCAGATGGATTGACGGTCACGACCGGCGGCCCAAAGGCCAGTGACCCCGTGGCCGTAGCTGCCGGGATGGCCGCTATGGTGATCGGTGTGTCCCGAAAAACCAAATACGTGACCTTGGGCGAGACCGTATTGGATGGTGCTCTCCCAGTCGGAGCCGCCCATGGAGTGAAGAAACGGGCGCGTGTTTTCGCTCGATTCCGAGCAGCCATGCATGGAGAGCAACTCGACGAAGGGGGCCCAGGTGGAATCGTGGGTGGCCCAGTTGATGCCGCGGGTGCCGGTGCGGTAGCCAATGTGGTGAGGGAAGGCGAGGGCGTTGACGCCGTCACGGGCGAGGGCGGCTAGGCGTTGGTGCAGGTCGGGGATGCTGTCGGCGTAGATGATTTCGCCGGAGAAGTCCTGGTAGAGAATGGTGCGATCGCCGTCGGCGTTGGAGTGAATCTCAAAGCCAGGAAAGACGGCAAATTTTTGCTCGTCGTTGTAGGATTGAAGGGTGGCCATCATCTGCGGCCAGTCGCGTTTGAGTTTGGCGAAACCGAGGCGGTGGAAATCGATGATGTATTGGATTCGTGCGTCGGGCTCGGGCATGTCGGGCCAGTGGGCGTGGCCGGTGATGGAGCAGAAATCGAGTTGTTCGCGGGCGTTTTTGAGGGCGTCTTCGAGGGAGCCGTGACCGTAGGAGAGGCCGCAGTGGTTGTGCAGATCGCCGAAGAGGAGCTCTTGGTCTTGGAAGGGGCTGGAGGGGGCGTCCATCGGGCTAGTCAATGGACATTAACGCACCCCGGGCGTCGAAGGAGTCGCGAGCGCGGGACACCATTTGCAGGGAGCGGAAGCCGTCGAGGGCGGAGCAAACGGGGGCACCACCATCAACGAAATTACGGAGGTGTTTCACGAGGCGTTTATCGGAGCCGTAGTGAGAGGAGTCGAAGTTGTCGCCGCCGGCGAAAAAAATATCCGTCTCGCGGCCGTGTTGAGTGTAGCTACGGATCATACCGTCGGAGCGGGAGAGCACGAGTCGCCCGGAATCGCCGACGAGTTCGAGGGTTTCACCATCGGGAGCGATGGGGCCGAAGATGGTGAAGAAGAGGTTACCGATGACACCGTTGCCGAACTGGAGGTTGATGCTGCCACTGTCCTCAACGTCACTGTCGGGGCTGTAAACGCAGGCGTCTTGGATGGCGCGTTCGTCGTTGGGGTTGTTGGCATCGACGAACTTGCTGCTGACGGTTTCCTTGGCCTCCTCGAGGGCGTCGGAACGGCGGTAAGCGCATTCACGGTCGCAGACGCAGCAGCGAGCGGGGGCGGTGGGATCGGGTTTAAAAACTCCGGAGCGGCCGCCGAAGGCGCTGAGGGAAAGACAATCGTCGTCGGTCATCCAACGAAAGACATCGAAGTGGTGACTGCACTTGTCGTTGAGCGGGCCGCCGGACCATGCGCGTTTGCGATGCCACCCTTGAAGGTAGCGACTGTAGGGAATGACGGAACGCAGGAGAATCATTTGCAGCGAACCGACGGCGCCGGCGTCGAGGAGTTCCTTCATCTTGAGCCAACTGTCTTCGTAGCGGCGGGTGAACCCCATGAGCAGGCGGTTACCGGTGCGTTTCTCGGCGGCGAGGATGAGGGTCCCTTCTTCGAGGGAAACGGCGATGGGCTTTTCGAGATAGACTTTCTTGCCGGACTCGAGCGCGGCGACGGTGTGTTCGAGATGAGCGTCGGTGTGGGAAGTGACGAGAATGAGGTCAATCGTGGGATCAGCCAACATCTCTTGGTAGGTGGCGTAGCGGTTGACCTTCACCTCGCGACCGCGGGTTTGGTAACGGGCTTCGAGGGTGTCGGCGGCGTGGTTAGCGCTGGCGAGGGAGCGGTTCGTGACCGCGCTAATAAGCAGTTCGGTTTCGCCGACGCTGTCGACCATGTTGAAACCGATGTGATGTAGGCCGCGGGAGCCGCAGCCGATAATGCCGACGGTGCGGGGTGGTTTATTCGTCATGGGATAATAAATACGAGAGGCTGATGACTACTGGTTGAGATCGTATTTCTGTCGGTCGCGGAAGAGGAGGACAAAGAGGATGGTGACGCCTACGGTGATGTAGCCGGTGGTATTGAAGATGGCATCCCATTGGTAGCTTTCACCGGCAGTGTAGCGGGAGGAGATTTGGCCGGCGATATTGGAGCCGAAGAATTTGCCCAAGCCGAGGAAGACGAGCATGAAGAGACCCTGAGCGGCGGCGCGGACTTTTACGCCGGCCTTGATATCCACATACATGGAGCCGGTAACATTGAAGAAGTCGTAGCAAGCGCCGTGGATGAGGATGGAGAAGAGGATAAGGGCGTTGGCATCGACACTGATCTGAGCGAAGAGGAAGTAACGGGCGGCCCAGAAGGCGAGGCCGAGGGCCATCATCCATTTGAAGCCCAGGCGCATGATCAAGAAAGGGATGAAGATCATGAACGTCGCTTCCGAGATTTGCCCCAGTGACATCTTGCTCGCCACGTTTTCGACGCCGATGTCGTTGAGGAACATGTTAAAGAAGGCGAAATACATCTGGATGGGGATGCCGATGAGTAAGGCGGCACCGAGGAAGACCACGAAGTTGCGATCTTTCAGCATCTTGACGGCATCACCACCGATGATGTCTTTGAAGCTGACCCTGGTGTCTTTCTGCTGCGGGGGAGTCGCGGGCAGCGTGAAGTTGTAAAGGCCGAGGACGATGGATGCGCCGGCCGAGAGTAGGAGCGGGACGGACGTCATTTCGACGCCGGGCACGAATTTGCCGAGGACCAGATTGACGGTCAGACCGGCGCAGACCCAACCGAGGGTGCCGAAGAGGCGGACGAAGGGAAAACTCTTGCGGGGGAGGTGATGAAAGACGATCGAGTTGCTCAGTGATTCCGTCGGGGTGTAGACGATGCAATAGAGGAAGAGAATCCACACAAAGGCACTTGGATCGGTGATGCGCGAAAGCGCGATCATGATGAAGCCGGCGGTGATGTTGAGCACACCGAGGATGCGTTGGGTGGAGAAAAATTGGTCGGCGATCAAACCAACGAAGAACGGCGTGATGATGGCGGCGACCCCGAAGAGACTGTAGGAGAAACCGATGAAGGAGCCGGTTTGTTCGAGCCCCTTGCCGAGGTAGGTGCCGAGGGTCACGAACCACGCGCCGCGGGTGAAGTATTGGAGGAGCATCATCGCCGAGAAGCGAACTTGATGCGAGTGGGGGGTAGCCATGGGGTCAGGGTAGAAAAGGGCGAAAGAAGAGATCGCGTGACTCAGAAAGCGCGGTATTCGCGGCGTAGATACTGATCGGCGGCCGGGAGATTGGTGATCTTCATGGCGGCGGCATTCCAAAGTAATTTTTGACCGGGAAAGCGGTTGGCGACGACGCCGAGTTGGAGGGCTTCGCAGAGCGGTCCGCCGTAGCTGAAGGGCGAGCCGGCTTGACCTCGACCCAGGCAGGCTTCGACCCATTGTTCGTGATGATCGACGAGGGTGATTTTGGGACGAGGCACACTGCGGATGAGTTCGACCGGCAGAGTCTGAGGGCCGTTTTTGTGGCCAATGATCATCGCGCCTTTTTCGCCGACGAGCACACAGCCCTGGTCGGGAAATTTCCGACCGGCGGGTAGGGTGACGCCTGCGATGGAGGAAGGAGGAGCGTCGAGGCCGTCATACCATTTCCATTGCAGCGTTTTGGTGGTGTAAGCGGTGGCGGGGAAGGCGTATTCGACGATGTTGTGGGACGGATGAGAGAAACCGTTGAGCGCACGGCAAGTGGTGCGCACCCAGTCGGGCGCGGTGAGGCCTAGTGAGCGATAGGGGGTGTCGAAGATGTGGACGCCCATGTCGCCGAGGGTGCCGGTGCCGAAGTCGATGAGTTTACGCCAATCACCCGGATGGTAGAAATCGTTTTTGTAGGAATGTTGAGGCGCAACCCCGAGCCAGAGGTTCCAGTCGAGGTGGGCGGGGACAGCGTCGGTGTGGGGGGGCATCGTCGGCTCGTCGCGACCCCATTGTTTGTTGGACCACACGTGGACCGCGCTGATTTTACCGATGAGACCGCTACGCACGTATTCGTAGGTCATGCGGTAGCCGAGACCGGCCGCGTTTTGGATACCGAGTTGCGTGGTCAAACCGGAGGATTCCGCGAGGAGGCGAAGCTCGCGGTTTTCGACGACATTATGCGCCAGAGGCTTTTCGCAATAGACGTGTTTGCCGCGTTGCATCGCAGCCAAGGCGATGGGGGCGTGCATGTGGTCGGGGGTGGAGACGAGGACGGCGTCGATCTGTTGATCGAGTTGGTCGAAGAGGCGGCGGTAGTCTCGGAACGTCTGCGCGGAGCCCACGGTCTGGTGGGCCTCGTCGAGCACCAGCCGATCGACATCGCAGAGGGCGACTACCGCGGCGGAGGGGATATCCAGGAGTCGTTTGAGGTTCTGCTTTCCGCGACCGCCGACGCCGATTTGGGCGATTTGAAGTCGGCCGTTGGGGCTATTGGCACGGAGGCCAGGAGGAAGAATGGAGACTGCAGCGAACGCGCTGGAGCGCTGAAGGAAGGTGCGTCGAGAGACGGACTCGGGTGGTGGGGGCATGGGGATGATGGGGTAGAACCGGGGGGGGCTTTAGCTAAGTGAAAAAAGGCACCCGGCCAAAAACAAACGGAGATGGGTATGTCACGGAGTTATCAGGGGATTGATTCATTTCCGCTCAGCGTCTTCGATTGCTTCGATCTCCGCTCGCATGGTATCGCAGAATGCGGAGGGGGAGTAGTGCCGCCCGCGAGGGCGGGCTTTTTCGTGCAGCTCTGATTGGAGCGCGGGAGATGCGATTACATCACCTATCCGCTTTGCGCCCTCATCGACGTCCCGGTAGAGTTGGCGATCATCGCCCAGGATATAAGCAGGACCGCCGGAGTTGTGAGAAAACACGATACATCCCGCGGTCATCATTTCGGCGATCGCGATGCCAAAGTGTTCATCTAGCATGGCATGCAGGCCGTAGCGGCTGTTTCCCGCAAGTTCCTGTAGTTCGTCGCGCGGGAGGTTTTCGTGCCATTCGATCCAATGGCGCCCCGCGCAGTGCCGGAGCACTTGCTCGCGTACGCAATCTTCCGCATCCCAGAATCCGACAAAGGCGAGGCGAAGATTTTTGGCTCCGTTTTCCCGGGCCTGGGCGACGATGTCGACAGCGACCTCCATGCGTTTGGTTGGATTCCAGCGCCCGAGAAAAATTACGCGGTCCTCGCGTTCAGCCCAAGGCCGGCCCGGCGCGAAAGGCGGCACCGGTGGGTGCACGACGAGGGAGTCTTGGCCCGTGCGTTCAAGCAAGCTGTTGGCGGTCCAGGCGGAATTGGTTATGCAGCGATGCATTGGGGCCGCCACGGAGCGGTTTAACCCCGAACCAATCCACCACGACAGTTTCTGGGCGCTCTGCCACAAATTGCGCCGCAGCCATGACCACTCTTTCGGCGCGTATTTATTCTGAGGTGTAGTCGAAAAATGGATGTATTGAATGCCTGGACGAGGCAGCAATGTTTCGTTGAAAGTGCTGACCCAGATCGAGGGTTTGAGGCTTTTATCCAAGCGAATAAGATCCCCAATGAGCAGGGCATTTTGCAGCAATAAGCCAGGGCCTGGCCATATCCTTTGAATCAGTTTCGCCCGCCTGGAAAGGCCCAGTACGACGGTGGGTGGGCGTTCCGCCAGACTTGTTCCGTAGCGCGCATCTACGCGCTGGAAATCGGGTTGTTGGTCGCACCATAGGACCGTGTCGTGACTTTCCTGCAGAACCTGCAGGGTCCAAGCCGCCACCATTTCTCCGCCGCCAAAATCGGAAAAAATAGGGTGGTAGAGCACGGCTTTTTTACGTGGTGGAGTGGAGCTCAATAATGTCACTTACGGAATGGAGGGAGGGCGTTAACGCTAATTTTTACGACGGCGAATTGATTGAGGATACGCGAATAAGTAGCCATGATGAATAGGGTTTTTCGATAGACAGAGCCGAGATGGGACCTTTGTAACCGGAGGGTTTTGATCCAGTGGGAGGCGGACGGCAGATTTCCGATCATGCTGGCGACCTCTCTTTCTCGTCGCCAATACTTAGTCCGAGGTAAATGACTCGGATTTGGTGCTCTGATGGTGCTGAGTTGGACCGCCATGTTTGGGGCAGAGTTATTTCATGTTTTTGCCCGGATCAAAAAAGTGGGCAGGTGCTGCATTGTGCAGTGGAGGCGAACATCGAGAAGGTGACGATCAAAATGAAGGCTCAGTTGGATCTGTTATTTGCACCGAGTGGTCGGGGCGTGCATCCCGACGGATTTCGGATTATCGTGAGTGGTGCCGAAGAGGGAACATCGTATGCGTCCCCGGCGAAATTACTCGGGAATGGTGATTTGCAGGGGGTGACGTGAGGGGGGGGCGCACGGGGCACTTTTTCATGACCGCACCGTATGGAACTGGAGTCGTCGCGACTTGCCGGACCCAGCCGGATGGGGCGGTCGGGTAGATGGTGACTTCTCTTAAGACGCCAAATCGAGAGGCCCATGGTATCCTCACAATGCCGGATAATCGGTTTGTTAACATCCCGGGCGTGAAGAATAACAACGCCCTTTATCAACCTGCCTTCGACGAAACGACGGGGCGCTTGAACTCGCTGGAGCCAGTTGATGCGCAACCTCCGGTGATGTTCGGACCGCGACAGGTGGTTTATCATCCATCGATGCCGATCGCCTATCTCAGCAATGAACAACAGCTCGGCGTCAGTGTTTATCAGATTGGCGACGATGGGCAATTGATCGGGTTACCGCATGCGATGACCAGGCCGCGAAGATCTCCATTCGAGGCGGGTAAACGCGATCCGCACGCTTCGAGTTTGGTGGTTTCTCCCGATGGGAAATGGTTGTTTGTCGCGGTGCGAGATTTCGGGGAAGACGAATACAGCGGGTTTACTTTTCGGATCGGGGCGGAAGGTAAACTGAGCTTGGAGGCTCGAACCAGGGGAGGAGACATCCCGGTCACGCTGGCAATGTCACCCGTGGGGGGGCGAGTCGGGCGTGAGTAGAAACGCGATTTTTGAGGTGCGCAATGATGGTTCCCTGCAACGCACGGCGAGCCTAGATATTTCGAACGGGGTGAGGAATTTGGTATTGATGCAAGCGCGGGTAATGTTTCTGCGAAAGTAACCTGCTGTTTGCAGACCATTCCGGGATGGTCTCCCTCGATCGCGGTTTTTTGTTCTGGCCAGAAGCGCTCACAAAAACGCTATTTGGTAATCCGGTATTTGGCCAGCTGGGCTTCTTGCACTCGCATGGCGCGTTGGCCGAACTTATCGTAGGAAAGCCCTGAGAGTTCCTCGATGATGGCTTCGATCATGGCTTGGCCGTTTATATTCCGGCGTGATTCTTTCTGCGCGAGGAGTTGAGTTTTCAGACGATTGACTAACTCATCGCCGTGGCGTTGGTAGGCATCGATCAAGAGGTAGCGAACGCCCCAGCTGTTTTTGTGGTGAAGCTTCACGACGGACTCGGGTTTATTCTTGGCTGCGCGGTCTTCCCCTTTGTTCCAATTGAGGACGTCGAGACCCAGGCCTAGGTAGCGGGGAGACTCGCCCAGACGTTTGGTCAGCATGTGTAGGGAATAGATTTCCTCGGCCCCCTGTAGCTTGATTGTCACTACGTCGGAGAGAAAACGAGCGAAGACGGGATCGAACCATTTACGATCACTCACGTAGATGCGCTCTCCTTTGACGTGGTTCTGACACTCATTGTTGAAGCCACCCCGGAATCGGGTATCACGGCGGGCAACCCAGCTGAACGGGTCATAGATGAAATAAAGATTGGCGACAAACGTCTTTTGCAAACGAGTGAGCTCCTCTGCCGTCACATTGTCATCGGAGTAAAATATGGGGTAGGTGGGCTTTACATCTTTGAAAGCGTAGGAAGGGACTTCAGAGGGCAGTCCTCTCTCGATGAAATGAAACCCGCGCAGAGTATCTAGATTGAGGCCCTGTTCTTTGCTGGTGAAAAACGAACTATTAAATTTGCCGGCATTGCGTTGATAAAGGACGTCCCATTTGGCGGTGATTCGTCGCTCCCAGCTTTGGGTTTCAGGATTAAATCTAATGTCATCCGCGTATTTTGATTTAGGATTTTCAGGAGCGATTTCATTGAGATGATCCAGATCCCATGCGACCAGAGAATGGATCTTGAAGAATGGTTTGTTGATGAGACGTGATACGATCGAGCGTTCTCGACTGAGCCATTGGGAGCGATCTAGTTTGAAGTTTCCGAACTCGAACGCTTGAGAAAGCGTATTCATTTCCTGCTCAAACCGTCCCCCGAGTTGGATCCGGAACTGCATGTGCTTATGCTCGTCTAAAACCAACTTCTTGTGAAATCCGAGCAGCAGCTTGTTGAAGGTGTTGGCGAAATCGAAAACCACCTGGTTTTCACCGAGATAGTCCTTACGAGTGAAGCCGTCGATAATGGGAATTTTACCGCCGTAAGCTGAGACGCTGAAGGCCTCCATCATGACGATTCCGTCGCTTATTTCTGCCGTGTCCTCGGCCGTCAATGTGACGGGGAGAGTGAGAGCGAATGAAAAAACGAGTAAGGAAAGCTGGCGCGCGGGGGGGGGCATCTGGGGTAGCGGGTAACGGACTGCGAGCGAGTGCCGACAGGAGAGAGAACCTCGATGGTTTCGGGGGAGAGATATTTTTGTCGAGGTGAAATTCCATTCTGAGTACCTATTGACTGGCGGTTTGGTGATTTGCTCGTGGTGGGTCGCAGGGAGCGAAAGCGTTTTTGAGGTGCGATTTGAGATTCTGAATAAGAGGAGTGATGGGTTTCTTGAATTCGCGGTAGTTTGAGTTTAATCCGTTGAATCATGATGTTGCCCGACACCCCCTCTGTTCGATTTCCAACCTTCATTCGCCGGCTCGTTTTCACTACTTTGCTGTGGGGTGGCTGGCTCAATTTGTCTGGCGGCGAGGTGTTCCGGGTGTTCGCTCCCGATACGAAGAACCAGCAATTGCTTAGCGTGAGGGTGACAATCACGGACGCTGGAGTGACTCTGGATGCGGTGGAACCTTTGGCGTTGGGTTTCGCGCCGAATGAGGCCACCGCGCATCCGAACGGTAAGCATCTCATCGTCGGCGGAACGGACTCGAGCGGGGCGGTGGCGGCCACGGTCGAGTTCATGAGCGACGGTCGTTTGCGCCAGACGGCGAAGACGGAGGTTGGTCAACCGGGAGGCTACATTAGCGTGGATCGCACCGGACGGTATTTTTTGTCGTCGCACTACCGGAGCGGCGCGGTAGCGAGTTATGCGCTCGACGAGAATGCCGCAGTGGGAGCGGTGATCACCTCGACCAGAACACCAAACTTGGAGGCTCACTGTATCATCACGACGCCGGACAACCGTTTCGTCTACGTCCCTTGCGTGAAAAACAGTAATGCCCTGTTCCAGTATGCGTTTGACGAGAAGACGGGGCAGTTAAGTGCCCTCGAACCTTTTGATGCCAATCCTCCCGCAATGTTTGGTCCGCGTCATGTGGTCTATCATCCGACGTTACCCATCGCGTATTTCAGTAATGAGCAGCAGCTCGGCGTGAGTGTTTATGCCATCGGTGATGACGGCCAACTTACGGCTCGCCAGCATGCGACGACCATGCCGCGCCGCACGCCTTTTGAAAAAGGAAAACGTGACCTCAGCGGTTCGAGTCTAGTCTTGTCGCCCAATGGTGAACAATTGCACATGGCGGTGCGCCACTTCGGCGGCGATGAAGACAGTGTCTTTACCTTTCGGGTGGGAGCGGATGGCAAACTCAGTCTGCTCAATCGGACTCGCGTCGGTGACATCCCGGTGAAATTGGCGATGTCGCCGGCCGGAAAACATCTGCTGATTAGCGAATCAGGTGATACGCGTCTGGCGGTATTCGAAACCCATGCGGACGGGACGCTGACGCGCCTCGCCGCGATGGATTGGCTGAGTGGTCCGCGTGACCTAGTCGTGGTGAGCGCCCGTTAACGCACGGGTGTCTATACTTCGAATTTTGCCATCCAGTGAGACGCGGATTCGTTGGCTGCCTTGATGTCATGGATGGCGATCTCGTCGGGGACTTCCTGTTCGTCGACCAGGCCGCGGCCGCGGTGTCGGTTCCGGATGTAGGCACCGCAGAGGTGAGCGCCGATCGCGCTGGGATTTTGAAGCAGTCCGGCTACGGTTTCGGCATACCAATTGCCGTCGGTAAGTGAATAAGTGCCCTCGCGGTAGGTGGCACTATCATCGGTGACTTTGGCCCGGTTGGCGGTGCCGTCGGCCATGAGGACGGGCATGCCGGTGGCATCGTGCCAATGTTGCAGGTGTTCGACCGGGTTTCTGAAATCTTGGAAACTGAGCACATCCACGAAGGGTTTGGCGGCGTTGACGATTTCGAGTGGCAGGGGCGCGTTGGCCTCGTAGCGATCGCCCAGAATGAGGTGATGCGGGTCGTAGCGACGAATGGCATCATGCGTCACCTGGTAATAACGCTGGGCCATGGCCGAGAGCTCGTCCCGACCGACGTCGGACTGCAAACGCTCGGGGTCGAACATGGGGCCGCGCCAATGGGTGGACGATTGGGTCTGCACCCAAGTGGGACAATCGGAGTAAAAGTAGCCGATGAGATTTGGTTCGTTTCGAAGGCGCGCGCAGTGGGCTCGGGCGACGTAATCGCACCAGTCTTCGAACGCCGGGCTGAATAGATCGGTGTTCCGATTCGATTGATGCCATTGTTGGGTCTCGATGAAGGGCAACAGGTGGCAGTAGGGCATCTCGAGGGCACGATATTCGGCCAAGGTAAACGCTCGGGTATGCGAGTGTTTGCGCACGCTGACCTCCTGTACCCAGCCGGCGGAATTAAATCCCCACGCCCGCAGGTTCGGTGCGACTGATTCGCGAATCCACCTGAGGGTATCGTTGCCGTAGTGCTGTTCCCAGCGGGCGAGGTTTTCCGGGTAGCGGAGTGGGGACGAATCGATGTGATTGAGACCAGTCGAAAAGAAGGGCTGGCGATCCGGGGTGAGCAAAATCCAACGGTTGCCGCGTTGGCCGAGCGTAAAGAATCCGTGGGCGGACGTCTGCGTGGTGGCGACTGCTCGCGGGGTGGCGGCAAACGACGTGGTGGGGCCGGCGAGGTAGGCGGCCGCGGCGGGGCCGGTGAGTGAGATGAAGTCGCGGCGTTTCATGGTTGGGGTGAGCGCGCTGGATGAATCGATGTGGGTCGATCTACTGCAGTGATTGGCGGAACAGGTCCGTTTGACCAGTGTAGTTAGCGTTGTTAGAATTTACGGCCCAATCATGGGCTTGATTGATCGTGTCCATGGCGGCTTTGGCGTTACCGCGCTTGGCCTGGATTTTGGCTTTCAATAAACCGTAGCGCGGGTCTTTTGCTTTTTGATCCAAGGCGGTGTTGATCCACGCGAGAGCGGCGTTGAGATCACCACCGTTGTGCAGGTTATATTCGGCGGCTTGGAAGTAGGTGCGGTGGGGGATCTCGTCTGGGTTCTCGAGTAGTTTGCCCATTTGCGCGGCGATCTTTTCGTTGACCTCCACGGCAAACGGAATGCTCACGGCCGTGTTGGCCCAACGTAGTTCTAGATTTACAGAATCGGTTTGGAGGTCGGCAAATTGCAGGGTAAAGGATTCGACGTAGTCCGGTGAATTACGGGAGGGGGCCTCGAAACGGAAAATGTCGTTGGCTTGTTTATAAACGTCGCCGGCGAGACTGCGCAGCTTGGTGTTGCCGTGGATGATGATCGTCCAGGTCTTCTCTCCGGGAATAGTGTAGAGCGCGTAGGTGCCGGCCTCGATAGTTTTGCCGCCAATCGTCGCGGCCTCGGTGAGCGTGATCTTGGTGGAAGCGTTGGCGCCGGTGCGCCAGACTTCGCCGTAGGGAACCAGGCCACCCATCACGTTCCGGCCTTTGGCCGAAGGCCGGGAGTATTCGAGGGCTATTTCGGTGAGACCGACCCGTTGAGTGATTTTGGTGATCGGACTCAGGGCGGGCGTTTGCAGCCGTTGGGCGGAAGCGAAGCAGGGTAATAGCAGCAGGGCAGTCAGGATTAAGGGCAGTTTCATGGGGAGGGAACGAAGGGGTAGTATTCGTGGTTTTTATTCAGTTTCAGAGTGGGGGCGAATGGGTCCGACTTCGAGACTGGAATTCTGAAAGGCGCCCCAGTTCATGGTGCGAATTTTTTACTTGGCCGGTGGGGGTGTTTTCTTTGAAGTCGGCTCCATTAAGTCTTCTCGGACGCTCCCCCTCCTCGTCCGAGGTTTCCGCCGGTTAGCCCAATCACTCTTACCCCATGTATTGTCACCCCAAACCGCTAGAGCGACGAACGTTTCTAAAAGGCATCGCGGGGGCGACACTGTCGCTCCCTTTTCTCGATGCGATGGCGAAGGGTTCGGTTGGCCAAACTTCGGCGGTGCCGATGCGGATGGTTTGTGTAGGCGTGGGTCTGGGGTTCGTGCCCAAACTATTTTTTCCGACCCAGGCAGGCCGTGGTTATGAGCTGCCCGAACTGCTCAAACCCCTGGCACGACATCGCGATGGTTTCTCGGTTTTCTCGCAATTGGACCATGGTTCCGAAGGCATCGAAGGTCATCGGGGGGTGCATGCTTTCTTGACGGGAGTGTTGGCCAAGAATTCGAAAGGAATGCCGGAGGCCAATATTTCGGTGGATCAGAAAGCCGCTCAGTTCGTGGGGGCGCAGACTCGGTTTCAATCGCTGCAGTTGGCCTCAGGCGGGATCGATTCGCACAACATGATTTCGTGGTCGAGTGCCGGAGTCGCGCTGCCTCAGGTCGCGAATTTGAATGTGCTGTATGGTTTGCTTTTTCAGCGCACGGATCCGTCGCAGGTCCAGCAACTACAGGGGTCTTACGATGATCGATTGAGTATTTTGGATCTGGTCAAAACGGATGCCGACCGATTGATGTCCCGCGTGGGGCACCGTGATAAGGAAAAACTGGACCGTTATTTTACGACCATTCGGGAGGTGGAGAATCGACTTACGCAGTCGCGGCTTTGGCTCGATAAGCCGAAACCGGTGGTGGACTACGAACTCCCGCGCGGAGCGGATGGGCTGACCTTTGCCGAGCGGATTCCACTCTACTACGACCTGATGGCCCTGGCGTTGCAGACGGACTCGACTCGGGTAATCACGTTCAGTTCAAACGATATCGGAGCCGACAACGGTGGTTTGGGCGTTACCCGCGGTTATCACCAGTTAACCCATCACGGGAGAGTAGAATCCTACCTGCAAGAACTGGCCAAAATCGAACGTTTCCATACGACGCAGTTTGGGCGGTTCTTGGATCAATTGAAGGCAGTGGATGAGCCCAACGGGAAGACGCTTTTCGATAATACCATGTCATTGCTGGGCAGCGGCATGGGCAATGCCAGTTCTCACAGTAACAAGGACCTACCACTGCTACTCGCGGGCGGCGGTTTCCGTCACGGCGAGCATCTGCACTACGCGAAGGACAAGGGCCGCGGCACGGAGACGCGGGCGGCCAACTTGTTTGTGTCGATGTTGCAACAGTTCGGTTTGGAACTCGATCAGTTCTCCAGCTCGACGGGGACCTTGACGGGCCTAGAAATCGCCTAATGCAGCGACTGATTACAGTATTGTTGCAGGTCGGAGGACTCGTTGGCGTCTGCGCGTTATGGCCCAGTGCGCTGGCGGCGACGCCTGCCGGACCTATCGGGCTGCCGCCGATGGCCCATGACTTCGTGGCGGAGTATTGCGTGGGGTGTCACGGCGAGGAAAAACAGAAGGGTGATCGTCGATTAGATGGGTTGACGGGAGACTTTTCCGATCACGGAAACCTCCTCCTGATCGAGGAGATGCTCGACATGCTCAATTTGGGCGACATGCCGCCCCAGGAAGACGACGTAAAACAGCCGGGGTTGGCAGAAAGCCGGCAGATAGTCGATTGGCTGACGGAGACCCTGACGGTCGCCACGGAGACGCAGATTCCGGACTCGACGGTGATGCGCCGACTTAACCGGGACGAGTATGACAACACGCTTCGTGATCTGCTGGGCGTGCACGCTGAGTCCTTCGACGTTACGGCCGATTTCCCGCGCGATGTCGTGGTCGATGGGTTTGATAATATCGGCGAATCTCTGGTGCTGTCCGACTTCCAGTTGAGGCGATATCTGGAAGTGGCCGAGACGTATTTGGACAAGGCGATCCGCTTCGGATCGAACCAACCTGAGTCTCACAAAATTCGGTTCACGGCCAAAGACTTTGGTGGGGTGCTCCCCAAAGAGCGAACCCGAGCACCGGTGACCTGGAGGGTCAACTTTCAGGGGAAGTACTTGGATATCGGGCACGGTGAGCCCGTGGAGCGTCATCCCAACTATCCGATCGCATTTGCGAAGAAGGGCGTGCCGGAAGACGGTTATTACCAGATCGTGGTGCGAGCCGAAGCGATCAACCGATTGGATCACCCTTACACATCGGCCGACTTCAAGATCGATTTTTCGGAGCCAATGAAAATGGGTTTAGTCATCGCTCCGGAAGCCCGACTGCTCGCGAAATCTGCTTACAAAGGACGGCGCGACGTGGCCGTGTTTGAATTGGCGGATGAAGTGCCGGACGATTACGTCGCTACCGTTTGGCTGGAAAAGGGCAGCACGCCGTTTGTGCATTGGATCAATGGCGTGTCCAGCAAACCCACGATCACCCGGGTAGCGGCGAAGTATCACCCCGAGGTGGTGCGGACGCAGGACTACCTGCTGGAGGAAGGGTTGGTCGCGGCGAAGAATCTGGATAACAAAACCATCGGCGAGGTTTACGAAGGACCGCGCTTGCGATTGCACAGCATGGAGATCATCGGGCCCTCCTACGATAGCTGGCCGCAGCGCAGTCACCGGATGATTTTCGGCGAAGAAACCGAGGTGGCTCGAGTCGATATTGATCGAACCCTGATGGAGTTTGGTCACCGGGCATTTCGGCGTCCTCAGACGCAGGAAGATGTTCAGCACTACGCGGACTTCGTGCGTCAGCAACAGGCGTTGGGGAAGTCACCGGAGGCGGCGTTAAAACTAGGGCTGGCGGCCATGCTGAGTTCACCAAAGTTTCTATATCTCGACGAGGGCGATGAGTCCGTTGAGCGAGAGCTGGATGCGTATCAACTCGCGTCCCGTTTGTCCTACTTCCTGTGGAGTTCCATGCCGGATGAAACGTTGTTCCGTTTGGCGGATACCGAGGAGCTGAATCAGCCCGAGGTCCTGAAGGAGCAGGTCGATCGCATGCTCCAAGACCAAAAGGCGGAGGCGTTCGTCGAGCGATTCACTGATGGTTGGCTGCGCCTCAATACATTGGGCAGCATGCTGCCGGACGAGAAGGAATTTGAAAACTACTACGCCCAACGTCTCGAGCAGGCGATGCGGGTGGAGACGCGGGAATACTTTGCTAACCTGCTCGAGCACAACGGAGCGATTGAGGATTTTCTCGATAGCGACTACACCTTTGTGAACGGACCACTCGCGAAACACTACGGACTGAAGGACATCCATGGAGAAGCGTTTCGGCGGGTGCGATTGCCGGCCGATTCACCTCGGGGCGGTTTGTTGGGTCAGGCCAGTGTTTTAACGGTGACGGCGAATGGGGTGGAGACCTCACCCGTCGTCCGAGGCGTTTGGGTATTGGAGAATATTTTAGGCACGCCGCCGTCGCCGCCACCGCCTGATGTGCAGCCGCTGGAACCGGACACGCGGGGCGCGACCACGATTCGCGAGCAGTTGGTTATGCACCGCGAGGTTCAGGCGTGTGCGGACTGTCATGCCAAAATTGATCCGCTCGGTTTTGCGCTCGAGTTCTTTGATCCGATCGGGGGTTACCGCGAAAACTACCCGGGTCCGGGAGCGGGGCGGAACCGCAAGCGGGGTCAACCGATTGATGGCGCGGGTGAACTTCCATCGGGCGAAACCTTCGCTGATGCGACGGGACTCAAACGCGTCTTGCTCGAACGAAAAGACCGTTTTGCCCAGACGCTGACGGAGAAGTTGATGGTCTACGCGACGGGACGGGAAATGACTTTTCGCGACCGGAGGGAAATTACCGCGATCGCGACGTCGGATTCACCACTCGGATTGCGCGACTTGGTGACTGCAGTGGTGGGTAGTGAAACTTTCCGAAATCGCTAGAGGAGGTGACTTTCGAACCCCTGGTCGAAGGAAAGTAGTGGTGGTGGTGGGTCGGAAGATCAGTTTGATGAGTGGCGATGAAATCCTATGCCCTTTTTATTGTCCTGATAATTTCGGTTGGTGTTTCCGGGTTGTCGGCGGAGCGCAGTTTATTGAAGGCACGGGCGAGTGAGTTGGATCCGGGGGCGCGGGAGTATCCAGAGATCAACTTTGGGTTTGGTTCAGCGGAAAAACCGGAAGATTGGCAACGGGCTTCGGTCGACCCGGTGGTGACGCCGCGGGGTGAGTTGGTCATCTGGTTGATGGGCGACAATGACGAGTTTTTTGAACGTTTGAATGGTTATGGTCTGCATGTGATTCAGCCGCACTATGCGCGGGCTTGGATTGGATCACTTTGTGAGCCCAGTCCCTGGGATGAAACCGCGCGCGGGGACGTGCGGTTGGAAGCGGCGACGGGGGATGACTTCAGTTCTGAGCTTAACTTGGTTTCGCCGGATGGAATGATGGCGCGGTCGCGGCGATTTTTGGTCTGGCTCGCGCAAGAACACCCCCGGGGGGACGTGGGGGCAGTTTCTCACGGGGGGATAAATCGGCGGTGCGGTGGGACAAGTTGATCATCAACGGGTCGTCGCATGGCTCGACGACGGCCGCGCGATTTGCGCAGGATCAAGAGGTCGCGCGGGTGGTCATGTTATGCGGTCCGCGTGATCAAGATCAGAGTTGGCAGGCGGGACCCTCGGCGACGCCGGCGAATCGGTTCTTTGGGTTTACTCACCTGCTCGATGACGGTTGGACGGGTCATCATTACTGTCGTTCCTGGCAACTGTTCGGACTGCAGGGGATGGGGCCAATTGTGAATGTCGACGATACGTCACCGCCGTATGGGAATACACGTCGATTGGTGTCGGCCGCGGATGTCGGTGGTGACTCGAAGCGAGCCCATGGCGCGGTGCAACCGAGGACCAGTTCACCGAGAACAGCGGACGGGGACTATCGCTACGAGGACGTCTGGCAATACCTCTACACCCATCCGGTTGATTTGGTCGGTGAGCCTGCGGGTAACGCGCCGTTTTGCGCGGTAGATCATGCGTTGCCTTAGATCTCGGGAGGATCGGCAACTCGAGGAGGGGAGTCGGTGCGGTGCTTGCCACGAGGGCGAGGGTGAGGTTTGCTCCGGTTCAACAGTTTTAACCCCCAAACTGATATGAGTGCAGACCCCCTGGCTGATCCGAAGAAAAACGTCCGACTCCTGTCCCTCGATGCTTACCGGGGGTTGATCATGGTGACGTTGGCGTTTGGCGGATTTGGTATCGCGCGGACGGCATCCTTGCACCTGGTGGAAAATCCAGAGTCCGGTATCTGGGCGTTTCTACACTACCAGACAACTCATGTGCAATGGATTGGGTGCAGCTACTGGGATCTTATCCAGCCGTCGTTCATGTTCATGGTGGGCCTGTCGATGGCTTATTCTTACGTGAAGCGGCAGAGGGAGGGGCACTCCTATCGGCGCATGTTGGGGCACGCGTTTGGTCGTTCACTGATTCTGATCTCGCTGGGGGTTTTTCTGACGTCTGGCGGTCCGCTGACGCGTTGGTGGTTCACTAACGTGCTCGCGCAGATTGGGCTGGGTTACACGTTATTATTTTTGTTGTGGGGACGGTCAGTGAGAACGCAGTCGATGATCGCAGGAGGAGTATTGGTGAGCACTTGGCTGATGTTTGTTTTGTATCCGTCTGCGGGACTGGATTTGGCCAAAGGAGCGCCGGACGTGGGCGTTTCGCCACAGTGGGCGCAGGAGCATTTGGTCGACGTGGATCCTTCATGGCAGAAGAACGCGAATGTGGGGCACGCTCTCGATGGGTGGACACTGAATTTGATGCCGACGCGGGCACCTTTCACGGGCGAAGAGTCCGACCAAATTCGAAAACCATTTGTGGCGAACCCGGGTGGTTATCAGACACTCAATTTTTTACCGTCTTTGGTGACGATGCTGTTTGGCTTGATGGTCGGTGAGTTATTGCGGTCGAAGCGATCTGAATCGGAGAAACTGAAACGTATTCTAATCGCAGGAGTGGCCGGGTTATTCCTCGGCTGGTTGCTGGGGGTGACGGGAATCAGTCCGGTGGTGAAGCGAATTTGGACGCCGTCGTGGACGCTGTTTTCGACCGGGTGGTGTTGTCTGATTCTGGCTTCGCTCTATTGGGTGATTGATATCAAAGGGTATCGTCGGTGGACGTTTCCGTTGGTGGTCGTGGGCATGAATTCCATCGCGATCTATGGCATGGATATGTTGCTCAAATCGTGGGTGGCGAAATCGCTAAAAATTCACTTGGGCGACGAGATCTTCCTAGTGGCAGGACCGCACTACGAACCGATGCTGCAAGCGACGCTGACCGGGCTGTGTCTTTGGGCTATCTGCTGGTGGATGTATCGCCAAAAACTGTTTGTCCGAATCTAGGGAAATAGCTGTTTGAGCTGAGATCTGTGGACGCCTCAAGTGAGGTGCGGCGTTCGACGGAACCGCTCCTTACAAAGCGGCATTGAACATGACGTTTCGCATGCGCCCCTTGGCGGGGTCGCAGGTCGAGGAGAAGTAGAAGCCGCCGCCGAAGGGTGATAGTAGCACGGTATCGGGTTGGGTGTTCATCCCTTGGAAAATGGGTAGATCTGTCGTGGAGATATGGCAGCCTTGTCCGACGATCAGCTTCTCACCGTCCCTCAAGATTCCGTAGTATCTGAGGTAGTAATCACCGAGAGCATGCTGGGGCTTTTCTGAAAACCGGCGATCTGGACGAGAAAAAAGTTTAATCAATGCTGCTTCAAAATCGCGGAGCTCATTGCTCGATGGCACCCACGGTTCTGGGGAATGCTCAAGCGGTAAAATTAGTTGAGTGGCGGGAGCGGATTCTTCAACGGACTGGCAGCCGGTGAGTGCGATTAAGACTGCGACGAATAGGGTAATCCTCATCTGTTTCCGTCATTTCTCACGAAATAATTTAGCGGTGATCAATACCCGGATCGAAAGCAATCCAAGGAAGGAACAAGCCGTGCCCCCTGGGACCGGCCAAAACAAATTCGGCGGGCGGAAAGGTCAGCCCGAGGGAGGACTGAATGAATCGGGAAGAACCGAGTTGAACAGCATTTGAATAGTAGCCGGCTACAATTGGTCAAACCAGACCCTGTTTTTCAATTTTCGGATTTCCTGTTCGTGGGTGTATTCGTGGGTCGTGAATAATGTCACTATTAAGCACTTTGTCTCTTAGAATTTCCAGTATCGCTCCGGCCCGCCTCGGCTCCATCCGTGTCACGAGCACGGCTCGGTGTCAGTAGCTCGGCGGGGGTTCCGCCAGACTCGCCCTGTTCCCGGCGAAACCGATACGGCTGGTTACGCTCTGATCGGGGCGGATGCGACCCACGGTTTCACCCACGGGCGAGTCGAGGGAGGGCTCTTCGCCCACACACGAACCGCCGTCCGCGTGAGCCCATCCGGACTCAGGGCTATCGCTCCCTTTCCCGGCGGTAGCCTGCTGCGGGGAATGAGAGCGAGATTCTGGTGGGAACATTAGGACTGTTTAAAATGCGCGGAGGACTCGCATTCTCTCCGACGGCCCATAAGCTTCTACTATTAACTACAACATTTCTCGGTAAACTTCCCCACTTTTAGCACCATGAATTTAGAAATCTTCGGTTTGGGGTATTGGTTCACATCACTGGCGGCTGGTCTACTCGGCGCCTTAGCTATGGAGGGGATCATGGCGTTGATTGGTCGAGTCGATTGGGCCAAGGGCAGTATGATCGTCGCCCTCGGAGGTTTGGTCACCGGCCGCCGGGAGAACGCTTTTCGCACGGGTGTCATCATCCACGCGATCTCGGCCATAGTCTTCGCGCTGATTTACAACGCCGCGATGATGCAAATCGGCTTCGCCCGGTTTCCTGAGGCCTTCTTTATCGGAACGGGCCTCGGCGTTATCCACGGCATCATGGTGAGCCTCGGCCTCGTCTGGGTTATTGCTGAGCGGCATCCATTGGAAGAATTCAGCGATGCGGGATTCGCGGTTGGCCTGAGGCATCTCGCCGGACACATTGCCTTCGGCGCAGCCGTGGGTTTGGTCGTCGCGGTGGCGTCATCCCTCAGCTGAGAGCACCGCTCGGTCAGGAAGGCCTTGATCGGGTTCCCGCACGGCGGGAATCTTAATCAATTGCCCCCGGAATCACTCACCGAGTCTTACGCAAAGCATCGATGGCAGCGCACTGTCACTTTCACTTGTTTCGTCCCAATGACGGTGAACGGAGCTTTCGCATAAAATCAATGCGCCCCTTTTATTATATCCCAAAGGGTAGGATAGACTCAGTCGGCTAAAGCGTGGATCGCGGAGCGGTCATTAATGTGATAGCCTTGCCGAGTGAGTTTACGAATCAATTTCAGCGATGCGTATACTCAGCGTTTGCCCCGTTTTAGATTCCCCTCAATCACTGGTTTTATCACCGATCGTTTGAGCCATCCTACGCCTGACCGAGGACGAGCTCCGACATCTGGGTTGATGATTGAATAGTCATGGCGGGTTAAACTCGCGGCGGGTCAGGCGTTAGAATCAAGCCCCGATTCTACTCGTCGTTTTTCGGTGAGAAATCGCATCACTATTTCGACCGGTCCACGCTTGAATCGGCGACGCCATAAGGATGCAAACACTACGCTCAAAGCGAAGAATACGCCTGAGGCCAAGAGGGAAAAGGAAAGAGTTTGATTCTCCAATCGATCAATCGCTTCGAGGATTCCCATACCAATAACTACATGGGCCACATACAGGGTAAGGGCGAGTTGCCCGGTCGCCACCCAAGGGCGTATCCATTGTTGATTCCCGCACCGCATGCCGACCTCGACCAACGCGGCGACAACCGCGCTCGCAGCACCCGCCCCGGCCAGAATATATAAGGGCATCGGAGGCATGGGTTTCGTCCCAAAGATGGACACTATCGCCTCTTGGTCTGCTAGACTCACTCCAGCGGACAAGCTATGAATCAAGAGCCAACTGGTCACCTCCGCGGCAAGCGCCGTGACTAATCCGGCCCAAAAAACCCGACGCCGAATCACTGGATTATTCATGTCGAAGCGTCCAATGATCATTCCAATAAGGAGAAAACTCAGCCAGGGAACCGTCGGGTGGAAACCGTTGAAAAACAGATTTCGGATCATGCCAACGGGAGTCCAGAATCCTGCATATTCCAATGTCTTCCAGTTCCATTCATACTCGTAGTTAAACGCCAAGAACATTGCAGCGAAACCGGCCATAAGCAGAAAGCTTAGGATTGATAAATTCCGGATTGAGCTGGTGAGCAGGAGCGCAGCCACCGCGATGTAAATACCATAGAAGTGCAGGATATCAGCCGGCCAGACCGGGGTATATAAGAGCCCGACGACAAAGAGAAAGAGTGCCCGCTTTAGCAGGGTGTTGCGGATCGGCACAGTGGCGTTGGGGGTATTTGACCGTCGCGCCTTACCCGAGAGCAGCGAGATGCCGACTCCAGCCAATAACACAAAAGTAGCCGCGGCGCGGCCCTCCAGTAATCCAGTGAGGTGAATCAGCCAAGGCGGACCGTTGTCCGCAGCTCCCATGACGATCTTAAAGTTAACGACTACCATCCCAAAAAGCGCCAGCGCTCTGGCGAGATCGTAGCCAATTATTCGGTTTTTCATACAGTGGTGCTAGTGAGAAGAACGCCTAAGATCAGGCATGGCCGCAGTCGAAGCCGTAGGTCCTCGTCTGGATCGAGTGGTGTGCCCGGCATGGGCGCGATGTAAATGCAAAAAGGAGTGACGACAAAGGGCACTCTAAAAACGGTCAGTTCAATGTTTCATGATTCTAGAGATTTCCAAACCCCATCACGCTTGTCGCCACCATGTCGATGGCGACTGACCCAGGATTGAACCGAGGAAGCACCCCCCATTTAAAGTCGCTTCGTGAGCCACGGGTTAGACACGAGGTGGCGTTCTCGAAGATGACGTGCGAGAGCGACTTTCCAGGCGACGCGCTTACGCTCCCGAACGAGGTCTTTGTCTGTCTTCCTTATTTTTCATAGTGCGGAGCGCAGCCACTTTTCCCACGCGTATTCGCGCAGCGAGGAAGCCTCTGCCTCAACGATAGTCTTTAGGGTTTTTTCGGGCAACGATGCAGGAACCCCTTTCTTGAATTCGTTCGTCCCTTTAGCCCAACCTCGACTCATCGCGTTAAATCCCAAACGGTTCTGCTCAAGTTTCGTCGCGGCCAACCAGCTCAGGTAGTCACGATAGAGACGCCGTCCGGCTGGAGTATCGCGGAGTCCGCTAGCTGCCTCCAAACTTGCCTGAGACTTTAACGTCGTCCAGCGCTTACGTGGATCCCAGAGTTGTGCGAAACTCGAGTCCACGTGGGCTTCGAGATCTTCGCTGGAGACGATGCCCGCGCGCACGGGATTGAGGTGGATATAGTGGCAAACGTTTCCGAGGGCCTCGGCATCCAGGAGTAGGGCCTTGTAGCGGCCCTGAAAGACATGACCGTTGGCTTTGCGGAACCGGTTGAAGCGATTGGCGAAAGTTGACTGTAACCAGCGCATCCCCTCAACGAGATTGGGCCGAGGAGTTTCCAGGCACAGGTGGTAGTGGTTTCCCATCAGCACTCACGCATCAAGAATCCAACCCTGGGCCTCGCAAGTGAGTTTCAAGCATTTGAGGAAACTCTGCCGCGCTCCAGCGCTATCGAAAATCTAATCCCGATAATTTCCGCGATTGATGACGTGGTAACGAGCCCCGGCAAATTCGATGCGCGATTAGCGTGGCATGATGGAATCCCGAACAAAGAGAGTATCGAACTTCAATAATAATCATGAAACATTGGTCTGACTCCTCTTTCCTTGTCCTTTTGAAATGCCGGCCAGGCCAACCACCGGGTCAAGAGTCAGGCAATGCCCCCGTTTTGATCTCTATTCCGGCTTGAGGTCTTTCCGCTTCTTCATGTCTTCGATCATTTGTTGCCAGTGTTTGGCCAGGAACGGCGGATTTTTCATGCTGTCGAGCACGTAGGATCGATCTGCTCGCGAGAGATCCAGCACCGATGTGATCATCTCTTCCTGATAGAATCCCGCTTCGGCCAAGGGAATGCCGTTGGGTTCCCGGATGAATGACGAACCGCTGGACGTTTGCTTTCCGTCAGGAGACTCGCCGATCGTGTTGGCAACACAATGAAACAGCTTCGAGTTCGGGCCCACGGGCTGCTGCGCCCGACCAGAGGTGCGTTTCCAACAAACGGCCTCAATCTCGTCTGAACTGCACGAGGGTTGGAACAGAATTTGGGCTCCGGCCATAGCAGGAATTCGATAGAGCTCGGGGTGTCGTCCGTCTCGACAGATCACGAGCGTGCAAAGCACTCCATCTATTTCAAAAAGAGAAAGTTTGTCCCCCCCGCGACAGTATTTCAATTCATCGCGTCCGGCCATATTGACCTTGGCGTATTCGTGAACGATTTCGCCACTCGGGTTGATGACATGAGCCAGATTCAGAAAGCGATCTTTCGTCTTCTGGATCGTGCCAGCGATCACCCAAATTCGATTCTCTCGTGCTGCGCGGCAGGTTTCTTCCAATGCTTGAAGAACAGCCCCCTGATCGAGTTCAGTTACGAACGGGAAGTAGTAGCTCGTCAGATTCGCCTCGGGGAATACCACCACCCGGCTGTCGGCATCAGCGGCGGCGGAAATGTAGTGCAGTGTCCGCTCGAGATTGAACTCAAGCGATTTGGCCCAGTGCATTTGCACACACGAAATCTGGAGTGTTTTCATTTCTATCGATCAATTGTGACCAGAGAAGAGGGACCAGCAAGTGAAGTCTCATACGCCAAGGCCGTGTGACGGGTCCGAATTCTCTGCATTGGCTGGTGTATGCCTAGCATGGGCATCGACTGGTGGGGTTTAAGTCCTCGGTGCATGGAACCAAATAAGTGAAAAACCGAAAGGAAAGTCAGGAAACTAAAAGCACTCGCCGAGGGCAAGGGCGTAGCCGCGAGGCTGGGTCTGAAAGCAGCCGTCTACAAACTCGCAGGGGTACGGATTGATAAGCTTAGGGTATGGGAAGAGTCACTGCCGTATCACGAAATCCATTGGTTTAGCAGGAGATGGATTTAAGCCTATAGTCAAGAGTCAAGACCTGACGTCCTTTGCCTGGCTTGACGTCCTTTGCCTGGCTTTCCTTATTCATCGATTTAGATCAGAGAAGAGGGACCAGCAAGTGAACTCTCATACGCCAAAGTCGTGTGACTGGCCCGAATTCTCTGCAGCGCCTTGATAGATCCTTTTTTGGGATTGGGGAATGTGGTCATGGGGTAAATGGGGTAAGGGGAAAGCGCGTGGCAACTCAGGTTTCAGTCAGTCGGTTTTTCTACGTCGGATCGGCTTCTGAATCAATCGTCATATCCCGTTCCGTTTTCTCAGCATCTATCGCCTGAGATCAGAGACGCAGGGCAGCGGAGCTGCCCGGAGTTCTCTGAATCGATTTGTTCGGCCTGTTTTTCATAACTGAGTTTCTACTCGAATATCTTTCTTAGGACATCTCCGAACTTATTTCCAGTCTCCAAAAGCATCGGTTCCTCTTCGATTTCTATGAGCACCTTGGTCTTGAACCAACCCCGATTCATAATCCGAATCTTGATATTTCCGGAGTCAACCATGCCGATCAAATGTATAATATCCCAACCGCCACGATAAAGAGCGATTGATCCGGTTGTGGCGTCGATTCCTACATTCAGTGTCACAAATTTGGAACCAACGTATCCGAATATTTCGCCGCAAAGTGAGTTATTGTGCATATTGGAATATTTTTTGACTGTCGAACGTCTGTATAAATCAGGCACGGTGAAGCCCGGCCGGGTCTGTAGTGCGATTGTTCGGCTGTTTCTTCATCTGATCATGGACCATGCGCCATCCGCATCTTCTGGATCATAAGGCTTCCATTGGAAAGCGGTGCTGAAAACCGGCACTCCGGTTCGTGCCATCATCGCGGCCATAGCAATGCACTTCGCTACCTGATCACGCTGTGGCTCTCTAATGGAATCGATTGTGATTTTCCGTCGATCTCCTCCCTGACTAACAAGATCGAGAACGAGCTTCTTCTTGAAGAACCCTGATGACGAAAATCCGGTGATCTGCCATACGTGTCTCGCCCGATCCTGCACAAAAACATAAATGGCACCGTGGGATATGAACCCCTGTCCTTTTCTGGCGATAACGAGGAAATCGGCTCCGTCTTCGCAATTAAAGTAGCCCTTGATCTCCTCAGCGTAGCGGGGTGGCGTTAAAACGGCCGCCGAAAGCACAGGCTTCGATGAACCAGCATCCGCCCTCCGATATAAGCGGGCATGCGGTCCAATAATCTGCTGCGAGCAGGACGAACACAGCGTCACAAATATACCTTCGGACTTATCGTCATCGTCGCACTCTTCCCAGCGACCAAGCACGACCCGCGTGCCGCATTTTTGGCAACTTTTGCCGTCTTTGGACCCCGGTAGGTCAATAGATAGTCTAGGGAATTTCATGTTTTGCCGAACGTTTTAGGTCAGAGAAGAGGGCTCAGCAATGAGTGAACATACGCCAAAAACGGCGAGTCTGGCCCGAATTCTCTGCACCGTATTGTTGGCCTTGTTCATATACTTGGATCTTTCTCTGGGGACCAACGTTGATCTACGAGACCAATCATAATAGTGTCATCTATACACTCATGCAACGGGTAACGCGCTTCTTCAGATGTCAGTTTGGTAACCCGCTTGATGTCATTTCCCTCGCGATCGCGAATCCACCACTCTTTCGCTTTCCCTTGAGTGGTGAACGTCGTCTTTAAGAAGCGAATTGCGGAATTTTCCGCTGCGACATCGAGCTTCGTCGCAATGCGCTCCACCCGTTTTTCTCGCTTCGCCCAAATGAAATCGATCACCTGGTGAAATCCATCTCGTGGACCATCTAATACCTCATTCGCCGTAAGTGGTTCTGAGCTGGTCCGATGGTAGACAAAACAAAGCTGACCACCAAACATGGAAACTTTGTCGAAGACCAAGGCGTAGTAGAAACGCTCGCATGCTGTTATGCGAAGAAGGTCGCCTGGATAAATACGAATCATCAATCTCTTCTGGGCAACGATTTAGCTCAGAGAAGAGGGACCAGCAAGTGAAGTCTCATACGCCAAGGTCGTGTGACTGGCCCGAATTCTCTGCATCGCCTGGTTCGGCTCTGGTTTTCTCCTCCCGCTTAAACAATAGGTGCTCATATCCATCTTGGATCAGGGTGCTATCGTCCGCGTGTGCGAGATAGAAATCTTCCATTTCTATTCCGTCGATAAGGGGAATCCGACGGTGCTTCATCTTCCCTCCGACGAAGGAGGTCTCAAGACGGTAATCTCGGTTTTTTTGGCCTTTGGAGAATTTCATTTAACTTCTGATTTTACCATTATTGCCGAACGTGGAAGGTCAGACGCGGCGGCTTGCCGCCGTTGTCTGCACCGGCTGGAGTATGCCCGGCATGGGCATCGACTGATGAGGTTTAAGTCCTCTGTGCATGGAACCAAATAAATGAAATACCGAAAGGAAAGTCAGATAAACAAAAGCACTAGCCGAGGGCAAGGGCGTAGCCGCGAGGCTGGGTCCGAAAGAAGCCGTAGGCAAACTCGCGGGGCGACATACAGGAACATCGTAAAAGGCTTAGGATCTGGGGCGAAACACCTCCACATGGCGAAGCCCACTGGTTCAGGATCTAGGGTAAACGATGCGCTCGTGCGAGGGAAGTTGATGTCATTATCCGGGGAGACCTGCGGGTGAAGCGGTCTGGTCAAACAGGCAGCACTGGACGCGGTAACGCGCCCGGAGCACCCGCAGGAGTCAGCAGAGAGCATAGTAGTCGCAGTGGAAACGAGCCGGGAGTAGTCGCCGACGGGTTACCCGTCCGACGAATGAACTGGAGGTCTCACCCCGATGAAGGCTTGAACCGAACGCATGAGTCCGGCGCTACCCGCTCGCGATCTACCCTCTCGCCGCTCGGCGAGGAAGGGTCGCGGCGCGAGGCGGTATTACCGGGCTCAGGATATGAAGAGGAGTACTTGCTCGAAGCGATCTTGGATGCGGCTAACGTGTCTCGGGCGTGGAAGCGGGTGAAGCGAAACCAGGGCGCGCCGGGCATTGATGGCATCACCATCGATGAGTTCCCGGAGCGTTTCCGAGCAGAGTGGCCACAACTGCGCGAAGCATTGCTCGCGGGCACTTATGTGCCCGCAGCGGCGCGACGGGTGGAACTGGCCAAATCCGACGGCGGGGTGCGCTTGTTAGGCATCCCGAC
>Ga0075118_10000349_pt1 | contig 45251 bp, 46 predicted proteins | sample AntAceMetag02UKE_FD_69794 | JGI IMG/M metagenome (GOLD analysis project Ga0075118, IMG submission 69794) | Saline lake microbial communities from Ace Lake, Antarctica - Antarctic Ace Lake Metagenome 02UKE | ecosystem: Environmental > Aquatic > Non-marine Saline and Alkaline > Saline | place...
GGTCACCCAACGGGGGACCGGAGATGGGGCAACCCAACGGGTTGATCTCGTTCCCGAGATTCCGCATGGCGGAACCATTCTCGCCGGGAGTTGCGGCGGGATTACCAGCAGGGTGGCTCCGTTCGCTCGGTGCCCCTCCTGCAGAAGGCCAGCGTTGAGGCCGTTATTTTTAACCATAGATAAGATGCCAAGAATTTGGGTCCCGCGGTGGCGTGGATCTGCGACAATCAGAGCAATCTGCGATCAAACTCGATCTCACCTCGCCGCTCCACGCGTCAAGCCCGGCTATCCCGCCATGCAACGCGGCACATCGCGCTGCGTAGCTGCGTGGGAGCACCGCCACAACGTGGTCCCGTGGTCCGCAGCAACGGTTGATTCCTGCCTTGCGGGCCTCCGGATCTATTTCGAGAGTTCAGGGGATTTCAGAACCTTCAGCTATCGCGGCAGGTCGGGCCTGCCACCAGCGGATGAGGAGCCAGACCGCTAGCGCCCAGATACCACCCGCTAGCCAGCCAGCCAGCACATCGGTGGGCCAATGCACGCCCAGGTGAACCCGGCTTATCCCAACGGCGAGGGTGTTGAGGATCGCCATCGACAAGATGTAGACCTTTGCCCGCCTGCCATTTTGAATCGAGCAGAGTAGGCCACCCAGGGTAAGATAACAAATCGCGGCCATCATCGAATGCCCGCTCGGAAAACTGGAGGTGTAGACGTTTGATCCGTGTGGGACTAGCTCTGGGCGCGGTCGATCAAAGCCTTGCTTCAATCCCAAGCTGAGCAGAATACCGCTGCCCACCGCGAGGACGACTATGAGCGCCAGACGGCGTTTTCCTATGATTAGCAGGTAACCAACGATCGAGACGGAAAGAGCCGTCAAAACGCCGGTGCCGCCGAGGGCAGTGAAGTCGCGGCTGAGCTCTTCGATCTGCTGCCCGCCAATCGGGTCCGAAAGATCACCTGGGGTGCGCATACTCAGTAAAATGCGCTCGTCGAATGCCGTTGTCGCACCTCCCAATACCGCGCCAGTTAACCCCAAGAAGGCCCCAAGAGCGCCGCCCAGCAGAATCAAACTGATTAGGGGCCGGACCATCCAGCGATTAGACCGATTAGTAATAACGAATTCCTTTTGAGCGCCTCGCTGGGGGAGGGATTTTCGGAAGGGCAACCCCTTGAATTGAGGAAAAATTACGGTTGGCGGAAAGGACGCGATGGGCCTGATAAGCCCTCTGCGCCCGGGATGGTGGTAACCCATCTATCTTGGTCGCAGTTGGCGATTAAAAAACTGTGAGTAGACCGGCCGGAAGCTTCGTTTCGGCCCGGGGAGTTCGGTTCAGGGAAGCAGACTGTGGTCAAATCCGTTCCTGCCTCACCGCTCCATGCTTTCGGCTGCGACTCAATCGGCGGCCACCCCGCGGCACGTCGTATCCGGTAGCCGCGTGGGCGCACCGCGAGGACGTGGCCCGGATCAAAGGTGATTCCTATCCAAGTGCATTGGACGGTCGGGGAGGGATCCGGTCTGTCCGGTCCGGCGTGGAGTTGTGAGCTTCGCGAGAACCCGAATTGGCTGCGCGCTCCCACGCTGCGGACGAACCGGAGGTCGTCCCTCTCGGAACCCTTCGTTATCCTACGCGGCTTAATCGTCCTCCTTTGCCTAAGCCTTGGAGGACACTTCGGCGGACCTGTCGGATCGGTCCATCCCGCCGACAGGTGCCATTGGGGGAATGCCTCAGCGGCTTACTACACGGATCGTTACGGTGGATCTATCCTCGACTTTGTGGGATCAGGCAGCCGTCGGCTCGGCTTTGGCGAGACGTTCGATCAGCAGGACGGCGACGCCTCCGACGGCGGCAAGGCCGATGGCGAGGAGCAGGTTGGCTTCGGCACCGGGTAAGATATTCGTCTGGGTCAGGGGCACGACTTGGCCGTCGCTGTTGATGCGCGTGGTGAGGGTTTCCTTCCAAGGCCATAGCGTCCGCAGGGCTCCCGCCATCACACCGGTCAAAGCGATCAGGGTGACGTGGCGGTGGTGGGTCAGCATCCAACTCACGATGCGGACAAACGATAGAATCCCGGTGGCAATGCCGGCGCAGAACACCGCCAAGGTCGTGAAGTTACGGTCGTTCACGGCCTCGATGATCGGGGCGTATTTGCCCATGATAACCAGTAAGTAAGATCCGGATATGCCGGGTAGAATCATTGCGCAGATCGCGATGGCACCGGCCAAAAATACGAAGGGTAGCCCTTCTGGGGTGTGCAGCGATTTGAGTCCCACCAGCAAAAAGGTCCCGACCGCGAAGCCCCCGAAGACGGCCCAATCCTTCGGTTGCCATACCCAGGTTTGACGCGCCAGAAAAAGAATCGAACCCAAGACGAGGCCGAAGAAGAAGGACCACAGTTCCACCGGATGGTTGAGCATGAGGTGCTCCAATGCCTTCGCTAGGGTCAGAATCGCGGTGATCAGTCCCAATCCTAGGGCGATGAAAAATGGGAACGGGATCCGCGCCCACAATCCCTTAAAATCGCGCTTTAAGAGGTGTCGCGCACTGGTCAAGTCGAACGATTTAATCCCGTTGATTAACCGTTCGTAGATTCCGCAGATGAAGGCAATCGTGCCGCCGGAAACTCCGGGGACGACGTCGGCGCAGCCCATGAGAAACCCGATTACGGCAACGCGGAGATGAGGAAAAAAGGATTTCATAGGAGATTAAACGGCTGCAGTGACCGAGCAAAGGCGCCGCGCTGGTGGCCACAAAAAAGGCAGGTCGCTCATCAGCGAACCTGCCTTAAAGTATTGAAATATATGTAATTAGATTTCGGGTTCGGTCTTTTTGAGGCCGACCACGCGGTCGCCCTCTTTCCATTGGCCGCGCTTGCGGAGCAGTTCGACGCGCTCAAACCGTTTGAGGACGTTGCGCTTCACGACGAGGCCGCGAGGGCCTTGGAGACTTTTGTGTTGGGACATAGTAGGTTAGATTAAAGTGGTGCTGGTGACGCGTTAAAAGGAAAGGGAGCTAGAGTTCGCTTTTGCCCATGACAAGTATTTTTCGGCCACATAGTCCGCTTTTACGGTCACCCATTGGGGATTTTCGTAGGAATGCAGCTGCCGTAATCGTTTTTCGATGGCCGCGCCATGCTCGGCCAAGAATTTAACCGTTAACCGCCATTCGGCTTCAGTTCTGACTTCTTCATCCCAATGATAAATGGACGTGATCGGACCGTCGATCTGAGCGCAGGCCACCAAACCTACGCCTACCAAGGCCCGCCCGAGGGTTTCGGCATGCGCCTGTGAAGAGGTAGTGGTCCAGCCAATCGTTAGCATACCAATAGAACATGTGACGAGGATGGGCGAGCATGCAAGATTGACCTTGACGGTCTAAAGCGAGGGGCTTGCGCTTGGATGTTTCTGCCGATTAAACACCTTTTCCGATCCATGCGTGACGACTACATCAAAGAGGCCCTCAAGACTGTGCCCGACCCAAATATGCTCATCAACGTCATCTCCCGACGGGTGAAGCAGCTCAAGCGCGGCAGCCGTCCGTTGGTTGAGTCGCTCGAAAAGCTGGCTCCCGAGGATGTCGCACTGCGTGAAGTCATCGAAGGCAAGATTGTCTTCGAGACCGCCGAGGTCTAGGGCACCGGCTGTTCGCAGTTTTACCGGGCGGCCCGCGAATGCGGCGCCGCCTTTTTTATTTCACTCAAACCTCCTCCTTCCCCCCGCTCAATCACGATGGCCGCTCGCGGCAAAGACGCCAAACGCTTCACTGAAATCCGCAACTCCAAGGCGCGGCGGGATTATTTTGTGGAGTCGAAGTTTGAGGCGGGCGTTGTGCTGAAAGGCACCGAAGTGAAATCGATCCGGGCCGGACGGGCGCAAATCAACGATGCGTTTGGCCGGATGAAAAAGGGCGAACTGTGGTTGATGAATGCCCACATCGACGAATATCGGTTCGGTAACTTCGCCAATCACGAACCCCGGCGCACCCGGAAGCTCCTGCTCAAGAAATCGGAGCTGAAGAAAATCGACCACGCGCTTACCCAAGGGGGCAAGTCGTTGATCCCGCTACGGATCTACCTGAAGGAGGCGTTGGTGAAGATGGAGGTGGCGCTGTGCGCGGGCAAAAAACTCTACGACAAGCGCGACGATTTGAAAAAGCGGGTAGTGGATCGAGAAACCGATCGAGTGATCAAGGCCCGGTTATAGGAGCTGGGCTGATTCGTTAATGGCATGACCACAGTGATCAAAGTTCGTGTTCCGGGCAGCACCTCCAATTGCGGGGCCGGCTTTGATACGCTGGGACTGGGGTTACAAATCTACAATACCGTGACGCTGAAGCTCACGGCTGAGGGTGGGGCGCAACCCGCGAGAGCATCGGACGCTCGGGCGGCGGAGATGGTCGATCTCGTCTGCCGCAAGTTCGCCGCCGCCGGGCATGCCGTTCCTGCAGGGTTCATTTATCGAATCGATGGTGATGTGCCGGTATCGCGCGGGCTGGGCTCCAGTATCACCGTCTTGGCGGGGATATTGGGTGGCCTCAACACCGCTTCGGGGCAGCCGTTGAGTGCGGTGGATCAGGTGAAAATATTGACGGCGATTGAAGGCCACCCGGACAACGCCACCGCCGGATTCTGGGGAGGCTTTTGTGTGGCTCGATGCGGTGCCACGGCGGCGGATTACGTGGACGTGGTTCGGATCGAAATTCCGGAGACGCTAAAGTTTGTGGTGGTCTTTCCGCAGACGGAGATTGCGACTAACGGCAGCCGGAAGGTTCTACCAACCGAGATTTCGCATGCTGACGCCGTCCGTAGCGTGAACAGCGCGGCGTATCTGACCGCCGCGATGGCGTCGGGCGATTTCGCTAAACTGCGCGGGGCCGCGGAAGATTTTTTACATGAACCCTATCGTCTGCCCGGAATCGCGGGCGCGGCCCCGGCGATCCAAGCCGGCCTCCAAGCGGGAGCGTTGACGGGATGGTTGAGTGGCAGTGGATCTAGCGTGCTCTGCGTAGCGGATGACTCGCAGGCTCAAGCGGTGGGCGCGGCGATGCAGCAGGCGTTCGCCGCTGCGGCCGGCGAAGCAACCGTGCGAGTTCTGGCGGCCGACAATCGAGGTATCGTCATCCAAAGCGAATAGTTCGACGGCTAAATCGCAGCGGAAAAGTTCCAGAAATCATCCGGCGGAGAATGCCATCGGAAGGGAGCAAGGTTCCCTCAAGTGCCGGGTGCGGTTTCGCCCGTCGACGGGAAGGGCGAGGGTGGTTTCGCCAACGGAGTGCGTCCTGCAAGGACGGAGATGGCGTAGCGAATCGGCCGATTGAGGGGGGCGAGATGAAACGGCGAGCCTTCCTAAGGCGCTCAAGCGTCTTTCACTCGCGCCTTCTGAAACCGTCCCGGAGCCACCGCTTCGGGCCAGTGCTGCGAAATACACTTGGCCAACTGATCGATTTTAAAGGGCTTGGCTAAAATCGCTTTGAGCAAATCCAAATCGGATAGGTCCATCCGATCTAGGAGCTCTTTATGGCCCGTTATCAAAATGCAGGGCACATCGGGCTTGATCGGTTTGAGCTGTTTCAGGAACTGCACGCCGTCCATCTGCGGCATGTAGAAATCTGAAATAATTATGCCCACTTTTAGGCTAGGAATCTCGGCGAGCGCGAGTTCCGGGTTCCCGTAAGTCCGGATGGGGCACGTGAGTAATTCGCCGAGAATCATCTCGAGCAGACTGAGATAAGGAGGATCATCATCGATGACGATGGCGAAGGATTTGGGGGCTGCGCTCATGAGACTAACACGAGTCTTACCTCCACGGCCGGCCGGTAAAGCGGTGAGACTACGGAAATTTCGCCGGTAGTAGTACGTAGGGGTGGTCTTGACCCGTGAGCAATTTCCCCCACCAGATGCTACGGATGTTGCATGTCGTTTTATTCGAACCGGAGATTCCGCAGAACACCGGAAATATTGGCCGGATGTGTGCGCTCACGGAGAGCCGCTTACATTTGATTCACCCCTTGGGGTTTGAGATCACCGACCGCAATTTGAAGCGAGCAGGCATGGATTATTGGCAATCGCTCGATGTGCATCACCACGCCGATTGGCCGGCCTTTCGCCAGAGTGAACTAGGGCCGCAGCGACTTTGGTTGCTCACGACCAAGGCGCCCCATCTGTATTGGGATGTTGAATATGCCGATGGCGATGGGCTGGTTTTTGGCAACGAAGGTCACGGCGCCCCAGATTGGTTACATGAAGAAATCGGCGAGACTCAGCGCATCACCATTCCGCACCGCAATGATACGTTGCGCTCGCTCAACCTGAGCACGGCGGCGGGCATCGCCACTTACGAAGCCGTCCGGCAACTCTGGCCGCACTAGATATCCGCTTTGCGGATACAGGAGACTTCGCGGCCCTGGAATGCCTCCAACTGCGGCTCCGTCGTCTGACAGGCGGCGGTGGCATACGGACAGCGCGGATGGAAGGTGCAGCCGGACGGGGGATTGATCGGCGAGGGCGGATCACCGGGAAGCACAATCCGCTTACGGTTACGCTCCTCGTCCGGGTTGGGCGTGGGAATCGCACTCACCAGCGCCTTGGTGTAAGGATGCAACGGGTTTTCGATGATGGCGGAGGCCTCACCGAGCTCCACAATCTTGCCGAGATACATGACGGCGACGCGATCAGAGATGTGTTTCACCACCGAGAGATCATGGGCGATGAAGATCAGACTGAGTCCCATCTTGCGCACCAATTCAGCGAGCAGATTGAGGATCTGAGCCTGAATGGAAACATCGAGCGCCGAAACCGGTTCGTCGGCTAAGATCACCTTGGGCCGCAGCGCGAGGGCTCGCGCAATCGCGATCCGTTGGCGCTGACCACCCGAAAATTCATGCGGATATTTTTGCATGAAACGGGAGGCGAGTCCGACGGTCTCCATCAGTTTCGCGACGTGCCCCGCCACGTTTTTGGCGGTGCAGATCTTGTGCACGAGCAAAGGCTCCGCCAGCGTGGCGAACACGGTCATACGGGGATTGAGCGAGGCGTAGGGATCTTGGAAAACCATCTGGAGGTCGCGCCGCATATCGAGAATCTCGCTGGCGGAACTCGTGGTCAGGTTCTTACCTTGCAAAATCACGGTGCCACCGGTGGTCGGCACCAATTGCATAATGGTCCGCGCCAGAGTCGATTTACCGCAGCCGGACTCACCGACGAGGCCAAGAACCTCTCCTTGCTCAACTTTCAAGTTAACCCCGTCGACGGCTTTGACCACGCCAACTTCCCGTTTGAAGAGGACTCCCTTGGTGATCGGGAAGTGGGTCTTGATGTCCTGAAGTTCGAGAATGGTTTCGGGCATGGCTCAGAATTCTCCGGCTTGGACGCGCAGGCAGGATTGCAGGTGGCCCGGGGCGATAGGTTTCAGCTCGGGGTATTTTCCGGCGCGGCACAGGTCGGTGGCGAATTCGCAACGCGGGGCAAAGCTGCATCCCGCCACCGGCTTGGATAAATCGGGGGGTAATCCTTGGATGGTGTAGAGCTCCGTGCCCTTCGGCTGCATCGCCGGAATCGATTTTTGCAGTGCCCGCGTGTAGGGGTGTTTCGGCTGGTGGAATAGGGTGCGCGTATCGGCAGTCTCCGCGATCCGGCCAGCATACATGACTTGCACGCGATCACACAGGCCGGAGACCACCCCCAAATCGTGGGTGATAAAGATCACCCCCATACCGATGTCGTGCTGCATCTTCTCGATCAGTTCGAGAATCTGGGCCTGGACCGTCACGTCCAAAGCCGTGGTCGGTTCATCCGCGATCAGCAATTCGGGTTTGGTGATCAGCGCCATCGCAATCATCACGCGCTGCCGCATGCCACCAGAAAACTCGTGCGGATAGTAGTGCATCCGATTCGCGGCATCATTGATGCCGACGGCGTCCAACATTTCGAGCGCCTGCTTCGTGGCGTCGGCTTTGGTAATGTCCTCGTGGATCATCAGGGGTTCGATGATTTGGTCGCTGATCCGCATGTAGGGATTCAGGGAGGTCATGGGATCTTGGAAAATCATACTGATCCGTTTGCCTCGAATCGAACGCGCTTGGGCGGGCGTGCAGTTTAGCAGATCCACCCCATCGAACATGGCGGTGCCACTTTCGATGCGACCGGGCGGTTGGGGGATGAGCCCCATCAGCGAGTAGCACGTGACGGACTTGCCGGATCCCGATTCACCAACGATGCCGAGGGTTTCGCCGCGTTCGAGATCGAAGCTGATGCCATCGACGGCGCGGTAGACGCCATTGCGAGTGTGAAAGTAGGTGCGAAGGTCCTGAACCGAGAGAAGCGACATGCAAAGAGGGGGGCAGTGGGAGTTGCGGTTACGAGGTATCTCTAATGCCGAGTCCGGCGCAAGCGGAGAGTGGCTTGGGCGGGCAGCATCTCGCATGAGCCACAGTCATTTCCTAAGCGTAGACGTCGGGCAGATCGTCGCCGCGTCGTTTGAAGCGCTTGTGCACCCAGAAGTATTGCTCGGGATGTTTACGGACTTGCTCCTCGATGAAGGCGTTCACGCGGATGGCATCGGCCGGGTGGTCACCCGACGGAAAATTCTCCCAGGCCGGAAAGGCCTCCAACACGTAACTGCCATCCGGTTCGCGATGGGCGTAGTAGGGCACGACCCGACATCCGCTCATCTTGGCGATGCGACTGGTCGCCACATTGGTCACGGCCGGTTCACCGAAGAACGGCAAGATCTCCGACATCTTGGTCCGCTTGCCCTGATCGGGCGCATACCAGACCAGATTACCCTCCCGTAGCGCTCGGACCAATCCGCGCAGATCTTCGAACGGAATGGCGTGGCGCAGGTGATGTTGGCGCGCCCGGCGCATGATGTCGGCGACCACCGGATTATTGGGATCGCGATACAAAGCACAGAATCCAAACCGTTCGTTGATGAAGCGGGCGCCCATTTCGAGCAGGGTCACGTGGGCGGTCAGCACCAACGCGCCTTGATCGCTCTCGGCGGCGGCGGTCAGGTTGGCTTCACCACGGATTTCGAACGGCGGCAACCGGTGCAGGGGAGACCACCAAGCCGCGCAGGTCTCGAAAAGCCCGAGCGCCAACGAGCGAAAATGGGCGCGCGCGAGCCGCCGAATTTCGGGCTCACTTAACTCGGAGAATGCTAGCCGAAGATTGATCAGCGCGACGCGCCTGCGCACTGGAATCAACGTGTAGATCAACTGGCCCAAGCCGGCGGCGAGGGGGCGTTTGACCGCCCACGGTAGCAGGGTGAGCAGGTAGAAGCAGCCCACGCCCAACCAAGTCGCCCAGTGGCAGGGGTGCGATAACGGGCGTTGCGAGCGGCGTTTAGTCACGGGCAATACGGTTCGTTCAGAGGTCGGTCCAAGAATCTGGGTCGTAACCGAAACGGCGAAAGTCCTCGGCGTAAATTTCATATACGCGCTGAGCCAGTGCGGCAGTGTAAACCGGCTTGGTCGGTTTGCCGCTAGCGTTGGTCGGGCGCGCGACCTTTTGGCGGATCCAATCCGAATCGATGCCCAAGCGGGAGAGCGTATCGATCATGCCCTCGGCCAACTCCGTCTCCATACGGTAGGTATGGCGGTAGGGCACGTGCCGGGCGAGCAGCACCGCGGTCTGCGTATCCCAATGCTGGTTACGCTGACCTTCCGGTTGTGATGCGATGAAGCTCACCAACGACGCCAACGGGAAGGGCGCCCCCGCTTCGGCCCCGGGCAAATCATGATCGGCCGCCCAACGACGGAGTTTGGGCACGAACCGGCGCATGCTCCGCGGATACACTGGGGCGTGAAATCCTTTGACGAGTTTGTCATGCCACGCGGAGACCAAACGGGCGTAGGGATTGCGCACGAAGCAGCGAAAATCGAAATCGGCCGCGTGATTAAACACGTGGAGGTAATCGCGTGGCGAAGCGGTCATGAACCGACGGGTGCGATTTATCGGCCACCCGGGACCCAGTTGGGGCCGGGCGCCGATGCGGGTAAGCCCCTCCACCAGAATCTGGCGAAACGCGGTGGACCCGACCTTGGGATTGAGCAAAACGCCGATCCCCAAATCGCGCCGCAAATAGCATTTGTAAGGACTGAAATGGGGTAAGCGAAATACCCCCCAAGCCGAGAGGGGCTCAACGGGCGGGGTGGCGGAGGTGCATTCGGATCGGTCTACCACGGTGCGAGGACGGGATGCGCCGAACGTTGCGGGGAGTCGGGGGCGAGGGCCAGCTCGGATTCGGATTGGCATGGTGGCACCCAGTGCGTTTAGGTCTGCGGTTTTTCTCCTGCCATGCTTGACCCGAAACTCCTCCGCGAATCCCCCGACTTAGTGCGGGCGGCCATTGCCAAAAAACATCTCAAAATCGACTTGGATGCCGTGCAGGCACTCGACGAATGCTGGCGCAGCGGATTGACCGCGTTGGAAGCTCTGCGGGCCGGCCAGAAGTCGGTCAACGGGGAGATGGCTCAGCTGGCCAAGGGTTCGCCCGAATTCAGGGCCAAGGTGGGCGAGATGAAGGCCCTCAAATCGGAGCTCAAGGAACAGGAAGCGGCCTTCAAGGAGATCGAGACGCAGTGGCACGAAGCCATGTTGTCATTGCCCAACTTGCCTCACGCCAGCGTGCCGGAAGGCAAGACGGATGAGGATCACGTGGTCGCGGCCACGCATGGTGACGTCGATGCGGTTTCGCCGCATGCCCAGCCGCACTGGGAAATCGAAGGATTCGAGAACCTGTTCGATTTTGCCCGCGGCGCGAAAGTTACCGGTGCCGGTTTTCCCTACTACATCGGCGATGGCGCCAAGTTGGTTCGCGCGCTAATTCACTTCTTCTTGGATGAGGCCGGGCAGGCCGGTTACACCGAGGTGAGTCCCCCGATCTTCGTCAACGCCGACAGCGCCACGGCGACCGGGCAACTCCCGGACAAAGAAGGTCAGATGTATGAGACGGTGATCGACCAACTTTACGCCGTGCCGACCGCCGAGGTGCCGTTGACCAATTTCTATCGCGATGAGATTTTGGCGGAGAGTGACCTGCCGTTGAGCCGTTGTGCTTACACGCCGTGTTTTCGGCGCGAGGCCGGGTCGTATGGCAAGGACGTGCGCGGGCTCAATCGGTTGCACCAGTTCGATAAGGTCGAGCTGCTGAAGTGGGTGCACCCGACGCAGAGCTACGTTGAACTGGAGGCTCTGCGCGGCGATGCCGAGAATCTGCTCAAGAAGCTGGAACTGCCTTACCGCGTTTTGTTGATGTGCGGCGGCGATCTCGGATTTACCCAAGCCAAGAAGTATGATCTCGAAGTCTGGGCGGGTGGCCAAAAACGGTGGTTGGAAGTTTCCAGCTGTTCGAATTTCGAAGCATTCCAAGCGCGGCGCGCCCGGATCCGCTTCCGCAATGCCGACGGCAAACCGGAGCTGGTCCACACCTTGAATGGCTCGGGTTTGGCCGTGCCGCGGGTCTTGGCGGCGCTCTTAGAAAACAACCTGCAACCGGATGGCTCGGTGAAATTGCCGGCGGCGCTGGTGCCTTATTTTGGCCGCGAATCGCTTCGCTTCGCCTGAAAAGGCTTCAGTAAAGCAAAACCTCGCTGCGATGAAGCTACCCCAGAATCGTTGGCAACGGGCGGCGGTGAAGTTGGCGGCGCTCGTCCCGCGGACCGAGCTGAATCCGGAGGTGATTGATCGGGTCGCGGCGGCGGGTCGTCGGCGCTGGGTTGTCTCTGTTTCGGGTGGAGCGGACTCGGTGGCGTTGCTTTTGCTGTTATGGGCGCACTGGCCGGATCGTCGGTCCCAACTGGTCGTCGCGCACTTTGATCACCGCTTGCGCGGGAGAACCTCGCGGGCGGATGCACGTTTCTGTGAGAAATTGGCGTCGGCTTTAGGTATCGATTTCGAGGGTGGCTCGTGGGCAAACCCTCCCGCCGATCCCAGCGAAGCCACGGCCCGGGCGGCGCGGCAGACGTTTATTGAATCCGTGCGGCGGCGCTATCGAGCGCATTGGGTGTGGACCGGCCATCACGCCGATGACGTGGCTGAGACGATGCTGATGCGGCTGGCTCGCGGGAGTGGGGCGGCGGGGTTGGCGGCACCGCGCCCGGTTCAAGTAGGCCCGAAGCCGATTTTGCTGAGACTGCGGCCGTTACTCGGACTGCGGGCGGCGAAGATCCGGGAGGTTTTGACCCAAGCCGGCGGGACGTGGCGGGAAGATGACTCCAATCACCAGAATCGCTACCTGCGTAATCGGATGCGCCATGACGTGATCCCCCGGTGGGATAACGCCGTCGCGCGGGACGCAGTGCTCGGTGCGGGCCTGAGTCGCCGACTGTTGGACGAAGATGATGCGGCGCTGCGGCAGTGGTTGGACGAAATCGGCCCGATTGACGAAAAAAGACGACTCAACCTCAAAGCGCTCCGCGGCAAACCGACGGCGTTGTGGCGCCGAGCCCTCCAACAGTGGCTGGCTCAGCAGCAGGATTCGGGCGACTTGGCCCGGCAGGGATTCGAAAATCTGCTGCACATGGCTCAGCGAGGTCACACCAAACGCTTCAGCCTCGGTAAATCTGGTTTTGTAAGAATCCGCCGAGGTTGGTTGTTTTTTGAGCAACCTTTTGTCGATTAGAGGGTAGTGATTACTGGCTGCTTGCTCCCCGGCGCGTGGCGGCTTCATTGACTTATTTGCCGGGAACCTTCACGTTGATCCTTTAGTCCCAAGATTTAATGCCTGACTCAGATCCAGACAAGAAGCGCAAACCATTGCGCCCTCCCACACCCGACCGTTTTCAGATGCCCAAGGTTTTCCTTGTCTGGATGTTTATCATCGGTGCCGTAATGGCGCTTTGGTATTTCAATCCGGGCACGGTATCACCCTCGGCGGAACTCAAAATATCCGAGATCGTCAACCTCACCGAAGCGGGAGCGGTTAAGTCCGGTGAAATCCGCACCGACCCGTCCGGTGGTCGCGACTGGTCGATCATCGTGGGCGAAACCCACGAGCCCCAGTTCACCAACGCCAAGCAGGAACCCACCGCCAACTTCACGGGCAAGGGGCGCTTGACGGACACGAATCTCGAAAAACTGCAATCGACAGGGCTTTACAGCGAACGTCCGGCGACGACGGTTTGGGCCCAGCTCGCGAGCAATATCATCCCGTTTATCATCATTATCGGCCTTCTTTACTTTCTCTTCGTTCGCCAGCTACGCAATGCCGGCAAAGGCGCGATGAGTTTCGGTAAGAGCAAAGCCAAGATGCTCCAGCAGCACCGGGATAAAATTAACTTCAAAGCGGTGGCCGGTTGTGATGAGGCCAAGGAAGAAATAGCCGAAGTGGTCGAGTTTCTGAAGGATCCCAAAAAATTCCAGAAGATGGGCGGTAAGATTCCTACGGGTATCCTACTCGTCGGCCCTCCTGGCACCGGCAAGACCCTGTTGGCCAAGGCCGTGGCCGGCGAAGCGGAGGTTCCGTTTTTCAGTGTTTCTGGTTCTGACTTCGTCGAGATGTTTGTCGGCGTAGGCGCGAGTCGGGTGCGCGACATGTTTGAACAGGGACGGAAGAGTGCCCCTTGCATCATCTTCATCGACGAAATCGATGCGGTGGGTCGCCAACGCGGCGCGGGGGTCGGCGGCGGCAATGACGAGCGTGAACAAACGCTCAATTCACTGCTGGTGGAAATGGACGGTTTCGACACCACCGACGGGGTGATTATCGTAGCTGCGACTAATCGTCCGGATGTGCTCGACAGCGCGCTGCTGCGCCCGGGTCGCTTTGATCGCCAAATCCACGTTGATTTGCCGGACCTGATCGGTCGTGAGCAGATCCTGCGTGTTCATGCCCTCAAGATCGCGCTTTCGGACGAAGTGAGTCTGGCCAAAATCGCCCGTGCCACTGCGGGAATGTCTGGTGCTGATCTGGCCAATTTACTCAACGAAGGCGCCTTGCTCGCTGCTCGCCGGAACAAGAAAAAGGTTGAAGCCATCGACATGGAAGATGCTCGTGAAAAGGTACTTTTCGGTCGGGAACGCCGGCGTGCCATGGATGACGACGAGAAGAAGATGACGGCTTACCACGAAGCGGGTCATGCTTTGGTCGGCGCGTTGTTGAACGACGATTGGTTGCCGATTCACAAGGTTACCATTCTGCCGCGTGGTCGTTCTCTAGGCATGGCCATGTATGTGCCGCGCAAGGAGTTGTTGAGCTACCACAAGAAGCGATTGCTTAATACCATTGCTTCAGGATTGGCCGGACGTATCGCCGAAGAAGTAGTCTTTGATGACATCTCGAATGGAGCCGCCAGCGATATCAAACAGGTCACTAAAACCGCCCGCCACATGGTGTGCGATTGGGGTATGAGTCCCCTCGGGCCGATCGCTTACGGGGAAAACCAAGATACCGTATTTCTCGGTCGTGAAATCACGCGGAGCGAGCATATCTCTCCAGATACCGCCAACCTGATCGATGCTGAAGTGAAGAAGATGATCAGTGAGCAATACGAGCGAGCTACCCAAATCGTGATCGAGCATCGCGCGGCCTTGGATGGCATCGCGGAAGGCTTGCTCGAGTTCGAAACCCTCGAGGGCAGACACGTCATGGAAATAATTGAACACGGTGAAATTAAGTCTCCGATAGTCTCCAGTTTGCTGCCTGAAATCGAGACGCCCAAAGAACCGAAATCGGACGAGGAAAAAGACAAGGAAGAGCCTGAATCTGAAATCGGCGGTGCCAGCAATCCCGCGCCCAGCCCCGCCTGATCACGGGGAGTCATTTAGTATTTTCGACGTTCACTCCTAAGGGTGGGCGTCTTTTTTTGGCTTCCCGTGAGCGGGCGGTGGCCGTCACGCTGGGAACTCACGCATGTCTTCAAATTCGACTCACGCTTCCGTCGCTTTTTCCCAACTGGGAACCCGCGCTCAGCCGCCAACTATTTCTCGGCTCCTGACGCTGGCCCTAGAGAATCCGGATTTATTGTCGATTGCCGCTGGGTTTACCGACACGGCCAATTTGCCGGTAGTAGGCGTGCAGCGCGCGGTGGCAGATCTGGCAGCCCGACCCGGTGCCCCGGAATATCTGCAATATGGCGCGACGCACGGGCGTCCCGAGCTCAAGCGATTGATGGCGGAACATCTTTGTCAGCAAGAGCCCGCACTAGATGAGCACGACGTGCAACGCGGTGCTTTCATCACCAACGGCTCTCAGCAAGCGCTCTATCTCGCCATGCAGGTGCTCTGTGATCCCGGTGATATCGTGCTGGTGGATCGCCCCAGCTATTTTGTCTTTCTAGAGATGTTGCGCGGTCTCGGGGTGGAAGCCCGCTCCATTCCCGTTGATCCGGCAGGAAAAGTGGATGGGATGGCATTGCGGACGCTTTTGACCGACCTGAAATCGGCGGGCGAAGCCCCTCGGCTGCGCGCGGTTTATTTCGTCAGTTATTTCTCCAATCCCTCGGGCCGGAGCCTCACGACCGATGAAAAATCCACCATCGCCCACGAGCTGAAGGCGGCGGATCTGGTCGTGCCAGCCATTGAGGATGCGGCTTACCGGGACCTGTATTTCGATAACCCTTGGCCGGCGGACAGCATTTTAACCACCGCAGGCTGGGAGGGATTTCCGCGCCTTTATACGTCTACGTTGACGAAACCTTTCGCGACGGGACTGAAGGTCGGATTTGCCACCTGCACCGACACGACGTGGCGCGCGAAGATGTTGCACGTGAAGGCGCATCACGACTTCGGCACCGCCAATTTCAACCAAGCCATCTATGAGCAGGCCCTGTCGAATGGCGGGTTCCAACAGCAGCTCGCGCGCATCCGGCCGTCCTATCGAGCGAAGATGGAGGTGCTTGATGGGCAACTGCGCGAAGCCGGACTGCGGGAGCTGGGGTGGCGTTGGGACGTGCCGGCGGGAGGGCTCTACCTCTGGCTCACGGCCCCGGCAGGTGTGGACACTTCGCTCGATGCTGAATTCTGCCGCGCGTGTATTAAAGCTGGGGTATTATATGTGCCGGGCGAACTCTGTTTCGGCGATGACGCGCCCTCGGATACGATTCGATTGAGTTACGGGGTATTAAGTAAACCCGACTTACGGGAAGCCGGCCGCCGGTTAGCCGCAGTGGCCCACCGTTTTTCGCCGACTCCGGCTTGAGCCCTCGCCGCTACGCGGCCTTTGATTCAATGCTTGGATTAGACGGGTAGCCTCTTAGAGATTGTCCCCTTGCTTATGAAAATCTGCTGCATTGGAGCTGGATATGTCGGTGGTCCCACCATGGCCATGATTGCTAAAAAGGCGCCCGGTATTCGGGTGACGGTTGTTGATATGAATCAACCGCGGATCGACGCGTGGAATTCTGATACCTTGCCGATCTACGAGCCAGGATTGGACGATGTAGTCAAAGAGGCGCGGGGGCGAAATCTCTTTTTTTCGACTGCCGTAGCGGAAGAAATCAACGCCGCCGACATCATATTTGTCGCGGTGAACACGCCGACTAAAACCTACGGCGTCGGGGCGGGGCGGGCCGCCGATTTGCGCTTTATCGAGTCGGTGGCGCGCACCATCGCCGAAGTCGCGACGAGCGGAAAGATCATCGTAGAGAAATCGACCATTCCCGTAAAAACAGCGGAAACGATTCAGAAAATCCTTGCGGCCAATACTCGCGAACTAGAGTTCCAAGTGCTCTCTAATCCTGAGTTCCTCGCGGAAGGCACGGCCGTAGTGGACCTAGAAAATCCGGATCGAGTATTGATCGGCGGTGAAAGAACCGAAGCCGGTAACAAGGCCGTGCAAACCCTTGTCGATGTCTATGCGAACTGGGTGCCGCGGGAACGGATCCTGACGACTAACCTCTGGTCCTCGGAGCTCTCTAAGCTGGTGGCCAATGCCTTCTTAGCGCAGCGAATTTCCTCGATAAATTCGATATCGGCCCTTTGCGAGGCGACCGACGCTGATATCGATGAGGTGGCCAATGCGATCGGACATGATAGCCGGATTGGTCCTAAGTTTTTGAAAGCTTCGGTGGGCTTTGGCGGCTCTTGTTTTCAAAAGGACATCCTTAATCTTGTTTACCTCTGCGAGAGTTTTGGGCTGCCGGAAGTCGCGGCGTATTGGCAGAGCGTAGTGGCGATGAACGATTGGCAAAAGTCGCGCTTCGCTAATCGGATCGTCAAAGCCCTGTTCAACACCGTAGCCGGAAAGCGCATCGCCATTCTCGGGTTCGCTTTTAAGAAGGACACCAATGACACCCGCGAAACCGCCGCGATTTCGGTGTGTCGCGATCTTTTAGCTGAAATGGCGGAGGTCGTCGTCTACGATCCCAAGGTTTCCGCTGAACAGATTCGCAATGACGTGTTGGGCCCGGGCGAAGAAAATCCCCGACTCAAGATCGTTAATTCAGCCGCCGCCGCGACGGCAGGTGCTCACGCCTTGGCCGTGCTGACGGAGTGGGATGAATTCAAGACGCTGGACTACTCAGCCATCTATGACGCGATGCCGAGACCCGCATTCCTTTTCGACGGTCGCAACCTCCTGGACCACGCCGCGCTGCGCGAAATCGGATTCACGGTCGCTGCGATTGGTAAGTGATTCAAAGGGGGCGGTCCGGTAGATGGGGTAGGGGTGCTGCTTGACGGCACCCAAACTCGGGGGAGTGGGCCCCGGCGGCTGAGAGGCAGGATTCCGGGTTCAGCGCCCCCGGCTACAACCATCCGGCTACATTCCGCTGTAGCCGGGGTCGCTGACCCCGGTGCGGGGGAGTGATCCCTGACGGCTGATGAACAGGATTCCAAAGGAACCTCGTTTAGCCGAGAACTTCTACTTATCGAAAATCGCCTCGGGCAGGTATCCGGTGATCGTTGTAGTCGGCACGTTTACGAGCTGGGACACCTTCAAATCCAATACGACGCTGCACAGCGTATAGGCCATTTCGGGTGAACCTCCGACGCGGCCTTGGATGAAGTCGATGGCGCGGCGCACGACCGCTTTGCAGGCTTCCCGCGGGTCGTCCGCCGATTCAATGAAGAGGTGCCACGGCGCTTTATCATAATGTCGGCTGACTAGCGGTCCTTGGGTTTTAGCGTAGGGCGAGGAGAGGGGAGTCTGTTTGATCAGTTCGAATCGAAATTGCCCGGTCATGGGGGCTTCCATGCCGTTGATGCAAACCTCGCCGTCGCCTTGCGCGGCGTGACAGTCCCCAGCCAGGAGGTTCGCTCCGAGGGTCTGGACCGGAAGATAAAGCGTCGTGCCGGCGGTGAGGTGGCGCACATCCATATTGCCGCCAAACGGGCCGGGGGCACGGGTGCGAAATTCGCCGCTCTCCGCGCGCTGCACTCCGATGATGCCGGCGAAGGGGTTGAGCTCCAAGGTCACTCCCGGAAACGAGTGGGTTTTATCGGCCTCAAGCTGCCAGATGAATAGATGGGCATTTGGAAAGTCATCGGCCAACAATCCCAGCCCGGGTATCAAACTCGTCCAAGCCCAGCCTTGGTGTTGGAAGTCCTCAATATGCACCACCAGTTGGTCCCCCGGCTCTGCTCCATCGATGGCGATAGGGCCCGTCAAAGCGTGGACTTTAGCGCTATCGAATTTGTTACGGAAGTCATCGGTCGCCCAGTCGGGCTGAACTTGGAATCCACTGGCATCCGCCATCTCCAACTGCACCGTATCGCCGGGCGCGACCGTAATTCGGGCCGGAGTTGTATTATCCCACCGGTCGGTCCGAACCGCCGCGTCTAGCTGATGTAACGAGCCCATAGCCTAGACCATTGCCCGAATGAAGGCGTTGGCAAGTCGGGGGCGGAACCGGGTTGGTATTGCTCTATATAAATAAAAAACAGAGATAACGCCTTGATATTGTTCATAAAGAGGATTGGACTGCCCTTCTTATGGTCACTGACAAAATTAAAGAACTGCATGATCTTCAGGCTCGCGCTGCTGATTTGCAAAAAGCTATAGATACCGAACGTCAACAGGAGCTAGTCGCTCTGCCGGGGCGTTTTGGATTCGGTTCCGCTGAGGAATTTATTAAAGCCTTTCGCGGCGCCGTGGCGGTGAGGGGTAAGAAGCGCGGCCGCAAGGCCAAAGCGGTCCCAACCGCTGGCAAACGGGGGCGCACCAAAATCACCCCCGAGCTTAAGGGTAAAGTGGTTGCGGCGGTTCAAGCGGGCCAGACCGGCGCAGCGATTGCTCAAGAGTTCAGTATTTCGCTCCCCAGTGTGCAAAATATCAAAAAGGAGGCCGGCTTGGTCAAAGCTCGGGCCGCCGATGCGGCCCCCGCCGCAGCGCCCGCTGAATCCTGATCTCCCTTTAATACTTTAGCAAAGCCCTCGGACGAACTCCGGGGGCTTTTTTGTTTACTCTTGCCAACGGCAGGTGGGATCACGTCGGTGTTGGTCGTGAACGCGCCGGATCAGACTTACGTGCAGGCAAATACCAATGGTCGGTTACATCCCGCGAATGAACCGAGTTTGTCGCCGCTAAATCGGGGGTTTCTATACGGAGATGCGGTCTATGAAGTCTGGCGCACCTACGATCGGGTGGTGTTTGCTTGGGCCGAGCATTGGCAACGCTTGGAACGCTCGGCGGGGGCGCTCAAAATCAATCTTCCGGGGTCGGCGGATGAGATTTGGCGGCAGGTCAAGGCTACGATCACGGCCTTTGATGAATGCACCGGGCGGGGTGATGATCTATTTATCCGGCTGCAGGTCTATCGAGGCGAGGGCACCATTGGTCTGGACATCAAGTTGGCGACACCGCCGGGCTTCGTGATATTGGTGAAATCAGTGCCGACCCTTTCGCCGCAGGTGAAGGCCGCCGGGCTTAGACTTACTATAGCCCAGGGTATCCGGCGCAATCCCATCGCCGCCCTCGATCCTGCCTGGAAAACAGGAAATTACTTGAATAACCTCATGGGGCTCGAGGAAGCGCACCGCCGGTCGGCAGATGACGTCCTTTTTCTAAATCACGCGGGGGAACTGACCGAGTCCTCGACCAGTAATGTGGCGTTTATTCGGGGAGATGAATGGACGACTCCGGCGTTAGCGTCAGGTATCCTCCACGGTATCACCCGCGCCCGAATCGTTTCCGAGGTCGCGCGGAGGGTCGGACTCAAGCCGATCGAGCGAGTGCTCTCCCCGGATGAAATGGGTTCGTTTGATGAGGCGATGTTGCTTTCCACCACCAAAGATGTGCAACCCGTGGGCAGCATCGATGATCACCGTTACGACGTAACTCCTACCGCTCGGCTTTGGCGGTTGAAGGCGGCATTTGCTGAACACGCCCAACGCGAAGGGGCCTCGCATCCGGAACGGCGCGTATCCTAGCTGCCCGCGCGCTAGAGCCCCGCGTCGATGGCAGCCGGAGCGGGCCCAAAGTGACGTCCGGTCAACCGGCTAGCGGCGAAGACTATCCCTCGATTTCCCGATGGGATTTTCGCCGAAAAAAGGGCGATTTTTACTTGCGCTGAACAGATTCCTCACCTTTCGCCCTAGGGCCTTAACCCTATAAAAATGAAAATGCGAAAACGATCCCGTTAAGCTCTTGCCGCGACCCTCATGGTCACCGTCATTCCAACTGCCTTCCCTTGCTCTCGGGTCCGGTGGGGCGACAACGGCGGAGCCGTCGTGGTCGGTCGCAGGATGAACGGGATCACCAACGAAGTAGCTACCGATCTCTACCTGCTTCCTCGCGCCATCACGCGGGATGAGCTTACCGGCGAGAACACCCTCAAGTGGACCGCAAAATACGGTAGTGGGTCCGTCGAAGGATTGGATGGCATGAATAAGAAGGGTTTATCGGGATCCATGCTCTGGTTGGCTGAATCCGACTTTGGCCCGTTTGACCCGAGCCGACCGAGCATGAGCGTCGCTCGCTGGTTGCAATATTACTTGGACAACTTCGCCACGGTGAAAGAAGCCGTCGACCACCCCCCCAAAGCACCTGATGCAATTGGTCGGAGGTGAGTTCGACGGTCGCAAGATTGGGGTCCATCTCGCTTTGGCAGACAGACTCGGTGACTCGGTCATCATCGAATACCTCGATGGCGAAGCGCAGATTTACTACGGCAAGGAGCACACGGTGATGACCAATTCGCCCACCGACGCCGAGCCGTTGGGGAATTTATAATCGTATCAGAATTTCGGGGGTGAACTCGCCTTACCCGGTAGCACCAAGGCTGCCGATCACTTCGTGCGGGGAGCCTATTACCTCCCCATAGTCTTACCCGACCCCGAGAACACGGCGGAAGCGATCGCGGGTATCCTGAGCGTCATGCGCAATACGTCACAGCCTTTTGGCTTGTCGGACCCGACGCGGCCCAACCTCTCCTTCACCCGCTGGCGCACCGTAGCCGATTGGACCAATATGGTTTACGATTTCGAATCCACCACCAGCCCGAATGTGATTTGGGCCAACCTCGATAACTTGGATTTCTCAGAGGATGCCGGCGTGCATCGACTCGACTTTAAAGAGAACCCTAACCGCACCGGTGACGTCACCGGGCAGTTCGAGCCCTCCGAAACCTGCGGGCTGAAGATTTCGAACTAAGTTCGCAAAGTTCACTTCCAATCTAATCAGCACGGGCGCCTTCCGGGGTGCCCTTGCTTTGTTTCGGCCCGCGGTGTGACTGCGGCGTGCCAATTGGAGCCAGCCGGTGAAGGGGGACCTCAGTAGCGGGCCATTTCCGGTTCGATTTCCCGGGCCCACGCGTCGATGCCGCCACCGACGTTGGTCACGGCGTCGAATCCTTGACCGCGCAGGTATTCCACCACCCGCATGCTGCGACCGCCGGAATGGCAGCTGATCAGCAAATGAATATCTCGGGGCAAGGTGGCCACGTGTTCGGGGATCTGGCGCATCGGGATGAGCTCAGCGCCCTCAATGCGACAAATCTCAAATTCGTAGGGTTCCCGCACGTCGATCAACCGAGACGGGTAAGCGGAGTTGTCGAGGATCGCCTTGGTCTGAGCGACGGTGATTTCTAGCGGATGTTGAGAGTCGGACATAGCGATATCGAGCGAGCAGGTTGCTGCCGCATAGTGGTCAGCGGTTAATGCAGGCAAACGATCAGTAGGCCGCTGACAACCACAGGACTCATTATGAGCAAAAGTGAGGCGTTGGGTGTGCGCCTGCAGCGCGTCGTAGAGCAGGAGTTGGCCGATCAAAGTATCGCCGGCACCGGTGATGAGTTTGATCGCTTCCATCGCCTGTAGGCTACCGATGACCCCGCAAAGCGCGCCGATCACTCCGACCTCACCGCAACCGGGCACGCTACCGGCCGGGGGTGGCTCCGGAAACAAACAGCGATAACACGGACCGCCGAGATGCGGTGCGAACACACTCACTTGGCCTTCGAAACGATAAATGCTGCCAAAGACGAGTGGGCGCCGGGCCCGCAGGGCGGCATCGTTGTTGAGATAACGGGCGCCAAAGTTATCCGTGCCATCGACGATGACATCGTAGGCTTGGAAAACCCCCACGGCGTTTTCTGCGGTGATGCCTTCGGGATGCTCGACGACCTCAATCAGGGGGTTCGTCTGCTGCAGCCGTTGGGCGGCCGAATGGGTTTTGGGCTGCCCCAGGGTGCCATCGTGATGGAGCAGTTGGCGGTGGAGATTGGAGATCTCCACGGTATCGAAATCCGCGATGCCCAGCGTGCCTACCCCGGCGGCCGCGAGATAGAGCGCGGCTGGACTACCGAGCCCGCCGGCGCCTACCACCAGGACCTTGGCGTTTTTTAGTTTCGTCTGTCCGGCCTGACCGATCTCCGGCAGCAGCACGTGGCGACTGTAGCGAGCGAGTTCGGCGGGAGAAAGAGGTTCCATCGGTCGCGAAAGGGAGAAGCAAATGGCAGGAGTCGCAAATGATTATTTGCCGCGCCCGGCGTCTATCGTTGGAGTCCGGGCTTATGGCAGAACGTTATATCGTCATCATCGCCGGTGGAAAAGGGGAGCGCTTTTGGCCCCAAAGCCGAGCCGCGCGCCCTAAGCAGCTGTTACCGATCGTGGGCGACAGTCCGTTGCTCACCCAGACCGTGGAGCGCGTGAAGCCGATCGTGCCGACGGAAAACATCTACGTGATCACCAGCGCCCTGCAAGAAAAGGGCGTGCGGGCCGTGTGCTCAGGTCTACCGAAGGCCAACATCATCGCCGAGCCCGAGGGGCGCGACACTGCGGCGGCGGTCGGTCTGGCGGCGGCCATCATCGGCGCGCGCGATCCGACGGGCGTGTTCGCGGTGCTACCGGCGGATCACGTGATCCATAACCGCAAGAAATACCAGTCGGACCTCAACGCCGCATTCACGGCCGCCGCAGCGGCTCCGGTCATGGTGACCATCGGCATCGCGCCAACCGAACCGGCGACAGGATTTGGTTACGTGCAACGGGCGAAACCATGGAAAACGATTCGCCGCAAAACGGTCTACACGGTGAAGCGATTTGTGGAGAAACCCGATCTCGCCACCGCGAAGAAATACCTCCGTGCGGGCACCTACTTCTGGAATGCCGGCATGTTCGTGTGGAGCGTGCCCGTGGTAGAGAATGCCATCGCCAAATTCGCGCCCGAGCTGGATGCGGGACTTCAATTGATCCGCGCGGCGCTGGCGAAGGGCCGCAAGCTGGGGCCCGTGATGAAAAAGGTTTATCCAACCCTGCAAAAAATCTCGGTCGACTACGCGCTGTTGGAAAAATCCGACAACGTCGTGGTGCTGCCCTCGACGTTTGATTGGGACGACGTGGGGGCGTGGCCAGCCGTGGCGCGCCACTACCCGCCCGATGCGCACGGCAACGTGGGCCGGGGCTTGCGGATGGTGGAGCAGGGCAAGGGCAATATCGTCTTCAGTGAAGGCGAGCACCTCGTGGTCGTCGTCGGGGCCGATGATCTGATCGTGGTGCACACGGCAGACGCGACCCTCGTCTGCCCAAAAAACAAAGCCGAGGAAATCAAAGCGGCGGTGAAGCGGGTATCGACCCTCACCGATGGCCAACGGCTGCTCTAGCTCGCTCGTCATGCCGCGTTTTCTGGGAATTGATCCGGGAACCAAACGCCTTGGCTTAGCCCGAGGCGATGAGCTGGGTTTGGCTTCGCCGATCCCGGCTTTGGTGCAGGTCGGGGAAAGCGAGCGTTGGCAGGCGTTGCTCGATCTCATTCGGTCACATCGGATCGAAGAAGTCGCGTTGGGTTATCCGTTAAACATGGACGATTCGGTCGGCCCTAAAGCGAAGGAAGTCGAGCTGTTGGCTGATCGATTGCGCGAGGCCACCGGGCTGACCGTGCACCTCGTGGACGAGCGCCTGACTTCGCACGAAGCGGAGCAGACGCTCCCGAAGGATCAGCTGCGCGCGCTGCGGTCCTCCGGGGTGATCGACTCCCGCGCGGCGACTTTGATTTTGCAGGACTATCTGGACCGTCGATTTCCGCCGCCATTGCTGGAGGATCCGTCACCATGAAAACGACCCGGTGGCGCAGCGGGTGTGCCTACGACGGCACGGGTTTTGGCGGTTGGCAGAGTCAGCCGCACGGCAACGCGGTGCAGGATCAAATCGAAGCTCGCCTCGCCAAATTATTTAACCAGCCGATTCGGATTCATGGCAGTGGTCGCACCGACGCGGGGGTGCATGCCTGCGGGCAGGTGTTTCATTTCGACGCGGCTTGGACCCATGGCGCCGCCAAATTGCAGACTGCCTTGCGGGTCGGGTTACCCACGACGATTCAGATCAAACGCATGGCCCCGACGGCGGAGGATTTTCACGCGCGATTTAGTGCGGCGGGAAAGCGTTATTCCTATCGGATCCATCAGGGGGTGGCGTCGCCTTTCGAATATCCTTTTGTGCTCAGCCGCGAACGTCCGCGGCGGCTCGATATCGCAGCGATGAAGGCGGTCGCTGCAGGATTGCGGGGGCAGCACGATTTCCGCGCGTTTGCGGCCGACAATGGCACGACATTGGAGAATCCCGTCCGGGATCTGCGGATGCTAGAAATCCAATCCCGGGGGCCGCGCGTGAAACTGATTTTTGAAGCCGATGGCTTCCTCTACAAAATGGTGCGCAGTTTGGTGGGAGCGCTGATTGCGGTGGGCGAGGGCCGGTTGAGTGCGACCGAAATCCAGGCGGCGATGGCGTCGGGTAAACGCACGGGACTGATCGAGACAGCGCCCCCCGAGGGGCTGTTTTTGGAACGGGTTTACTATTGAGCAGCGTGATTACGGCCACGCCCTCGACCCCCGGCCTATGGCGGACGATGCGGGATTTGGTATTTCCGCCATCGTGTTTGAGCTGCGGCGGACTTTGCCAAGGCGGCCCCCTGCGGCACATCTGTCGCCGCTGTGAGCCGCTGATCTTCCGCGTCAAAGAGCCCCACTGCACCACTTGCGGGCACCCTTATTTTGGTCACGTCGAGGGCGAGCGGAATTGCCCGCACTGCGAGGGAATCAGACCGGCCTACCATCGGGCTAAGACCGTGATCCTGTTTAAAGGACCGGGCCGCGAATTGGTGCTCACTTTGAAGTATAAGCACGGGCTGCATGTGCTGGAAGATATCCAGACGCTTATCGAGGCTAGCGATGAAATGATGGCGTTCGTGCGCGGCGCGATTCTGGTGCCAGTGCCGTTGCACCCCCGCAAGGAGCGGGAACGGGGCTACAACCAATCTCTTTTGATCGCGGAAGCCTTCCAAAAGGCGGCGAGAGGCGATGATTTGGCCATCGCCCATTTACTGAATCGCACCGTCGACAGCCCGTCGCAGACGGCCTTTGACCGTCGCACCCGGCAACGGCGGATGAAAAATGCCTTTGCAGCCCGGAGTAAGGCCTCCATAAACCCCGACCTACGCTATGTTCTGGTTGATGATGTTTTTACTACGGGCTCCACGCTCAACGCCGCTGCTCTCGCTCTCCGCCGGGCCGGAGCGTTGAATCTCGACGTCATCACGTTCGCCCACGGATAATCCGCCTCGTATCACACCGCGCTGCCCATGTCGCTTTTCAGCAAACCGAAGTATTCTACGGTCGTAGTCAAAAAGAAGGATATCCCCAAGGGGTTGTGGACCAAGTGTCCCATCTCTGGGGAAATCGTATTCAACAAGGAGCTCGAAGCCAACCAGATGGTGGTGCCCAAGAGCGGCTACCATTTTTCGATCAGCGCCCGCGATCGCATCGCTGCGATGTTGGATGGGGGTAGCTTCGAGGAATACGATACCAACGTCCGCGCCGCCGATCCGCTAGAGTTCACTGATTCCAAGCCTTACCCGGAGCGGATTAAAAAATTTGAAGAACAGAGCGGCCTGAATGAGGCCGTTGTATGCGGCATGGGTAAAATCCATGACATCCCGATTTCGCTAGCGGTCATGGATTTTCGCTTCTTGGCGGGAAGTCTGGGTTCGGCCGTAGGGGAAAAAATCACCCGCGCCGCGGAGCGAGCATTGAAGCTCAAATGCCCTCTGATTATCATCAGCGCATCAGGCGGAGCTCGGATGCAGGAGGGGATTTTTTCGCTGATGCAAATGGCAAAAATCAGCGCGGCGCTGGCCCGCTTACACGCCGCCAAATTACCTTACATCTCGATCATGACGCATCCCACCACCGGTGGGGTGACCGCGAGTTTTGCGACGCTGGGGGATGTTAATTTGGCGGAGCCCGGTGCCATGATTTGTTTCGCGGGCGCTCGCGTCATCAAAGAGACCACCAAGCAGACGCTGCCTCCGGGGTTTCAAACCGCCGAGTTTCTGCTCCAGAAAGGACTCATCGATCAGATCGTGAGTCGGTTAGAAATGCGTGACCGCTTGGGTGCAATCTTGAGCGCGCTGTTTCTCCGCAAAGCCCCGGTGGCGGCCGAGATTGCTCCGGCTTAGGCCCGCGCTGGGCGGGTGCAAAAAACCGATCTAGAAATGACCGATTATCGGGAGGTCCAAGACTACCTGTTTGGTCTCAAGGCCAAGGGGGTGAAGTTTGGCATCGATCGGATGCGCGGGTTAGCGCGGGAACTTGGACACCCAGAACGCCAGCTACCAATCATCCACGTGGCGGGGACCAACGGCAAAGGCTCCACCTCCGCCATGCTGGACGCGATCTTACGGCGGGCGGGCTACCGGGTGGGGCTTTACTCGTCTCCGCATCTGGTGAGATTGGGCGAGCGGGTTCAAGTGGATCGGGTTGAGCTCACCGAGTCGGAAATTGTGGCCTACACCGCGGAACTGAAACCGATCGCCGCAGCGTTGGCCGTCGATGATGCGTCAGATCACCCGAGTTTCTTCGAATTCGTGACCGCCATGGCGTTCCTGCAGTTTCAGCGCCAGAACTGTGATGTTGGCATCGTGGAAGTCGGGTTGGGCGGAGAGCTCGATGCGACCAATGTGGTCCAGCCGGCCATCACGGCGATTACCTCGATCGGCTACGATCATTGTGAAATTTTGGGCTATTCGCTCCCCGAAATTGCTCAAGCCAAAGCGGGTATCATCAAAGCCCAAGCGCCGGTCGTGATGGGTCGACTCCCCGCGGACGCGGAGCGGGTCGTGCGCGCCCGAGCGTTGGCGGTAGGAGCCCCTTTGTTTTCTGTGCGCGAGCGGTTTGGGGAGGAGCTGACCAACTACCCCGCGCCCGCGATGAGTGGAGATTGTCAGCGCTGGAATGCGGGCACGGCCGCGTTGGTTATCGAGGCCTTGAATTGGGGGATTTCGGATCGCACCATTCAGGACGGTTTGCGGAGTGCTCATTGGCCAGCTCGGTGGCAACACATTCCCTGGGAGGGCCGGGATGTGATATTGGATGCCTCGCACAATCCCGAGGGCGCGGTCGAATTGACGCAAAACCTCCGGCGGCTCAAAGCCCAGCTGCAACGCCCGATGACGATCGTGGTGGGCGCCCTCGGGGTCGCTCGGGCCGGACCGTTGATCAGTGCGGTGGCCGAATTTGCGGATCGCCTCTTTTTAGTGGTTCCGGATCAGGCCCGGGCCTGCTCTCACGCCCAACTCAGCCATTTGGTCCCGAGCACGTTTCAGGGCATGCTTCGCTATGAGACGGTAGCCGACCTGTTTGGTCAGAAAAAGATCCTCACCGGCACTCAAATCGGGGATACTATCGTAGTGACCGGTTCCATTTACCTCGCTGGAGAAGCGATGGCCGCCTTGTCGCCCATTGCCTTAAAAATCGAGTCACACCTCCAAGATTTTTAGAGTTTGAGAACGTGCCCGCCGTCCGCGGTGGCGAAAGCGGGACACTTTGGGAATCCGGGGGTTCTGTCCAGTCCGCAGTGCGGCGGGCTCGCCGGGATGACACGCCGACCCGGAGTTCGTTCCTCGCGGGGCTTGGCTACTATGACTTCCGGCCTTCGTCGTATTCGAAGTATTCGATCATGGTGTCGATTTCATCACGATCAGCGAGACCGCTGCTGGCCTTGCGGTTGGCCAACGACTCGGTGACTTGGTCGCGCCAGCCGAGTTTGGTGATGTAGTGGTTCCACATCAAAAGGTCCGCTTCGTTGAACTCACGGCCATGGGCGTAAACCCATGCCAACACCGCCTCATCGCTGTCGGTGGTGAGCGTGAAATCACGGAGGGCCGCATAATCGATCCGCATGTAATTACACAGACGTCCATCCAAACCTTGCCCGATCATCTCGTGAAAATCCTCGCGGAGATTTCCGGCTGCGAGCTTGCGGATCTTGCTGAGCATGCGTGGGAAATAACGCAGGCCCTTGGTTTCGGTGTAGGCGCTGATGGGACAGGAATCGTCGGACATAGATTCCTAATCGGTCTCACCTCGTCACTTCTGCAACCTCCGGGCGCAGTTTTTGGGTTAGCGGCAGGGACCGGCTTAACCCCCGGTCCGCGCGGTGGAGCAAGGCGGTTGTGATGGCCGCCAGAAGGCCCAGGCTCGCTCCCAGTTGAGCGCCGGGGTAGCGGCGAGCGGAAGCGAGCCGACGGAGGGACCGGTTCCACCCGGTCCGCCTCATTGAGCCGGAGCCACGTTTGAGTCGCGCCGCGACTTAGCCTTTGATGAGCTTTTCCGTCGCTGGCACGTCTTTGATCAGCTGCGAAGGCTCCGGTCCCACGCCGAGATAACGGAGATTGGGCAAGTGCTTCGTATCCGGCCAGATCATGCCTTCGTAGGCCACGTCGAGCGTGGAACGCATCATGGCTGCGATGTAGGCGCGGGCGTTGGCCGGCAAGTCGTCAAAATGGCGCACGCCGCAGATATCTTCACTCCATCCCGGATGGCGGGTGTAGACTGGTTTCAGCGTTTTGCGCACCGCTTCATTTCGCGGGACATGGTGGAACTTTTTTCCGTTCTCGTCCTCGTAGGCGACGCAGATGAGCAGATCACCTTGCCAATCACCGGCGTGGGTGAGGGCGTCGGTCTTGTTGATCATCAAATCTTGGAATCCGCCGTAGCGGAGGGTATCACCTTTTTCGACGGCGTCGAACCAGCCCACCATGCGTTGGCGACCGGTGGTCGAGCCAAACTCCAGCTTCTTCAACAACCCGGTGAGCGGATGCCCTTCATCCATCTGGGTGATAAAGGTATGGGTGCCCACTTTGGTATCGTAAGCCTTGGCCACGCCGAAAGTGTGCACGGGCTGCACCGGAATCCCGGCGCTCTCAAAAATCTCCGGCGTGTAGGTGTGCGAGGCGGTCACGTTGGGCGAAAATCCGTGCCGTTTATCTAGCCAATAGGCCTGCCCGAATTCGCCTAGGATGGTGTGGCCCTTGATGATTTCCCGGCGAATGATTTCGCGCACCTCGGTGATCTGAGGCGCCAGTCGGGTGCCGGCGGCCCAGTAGGTCGCCGTCAGTTTTTCGACTTCAATGGAAAACGGTTTCGCGCCGCGGAAGACGGTGAAATCAAAATCCGCTTCGTCGACCACGCCGAGTTGAATGGCCTCGGCGTTAGCCCGTTTCTCCGCGGCCGAAAGGGTGTCAAAGAAACCGGCAAAGGTCTCGGCATTGACTTGGCACACGTGCTCGATTGTCCGCAACGCCCGATCGGCGCGCTGGGCTACTTTACGGGCGTAGAAATTGGGTCCCGCGAGGAAATCCGAATAGGTGATTTGCCATTGGCCCACCTCATCCATGTAGGCGGGCGTGATGCCCCGCCCGGTGGATCCCCGAGGTTCTTCGCGCAATACCTGCTCTCGATAGTTTTCCCAAGCGAGATCCAGCAAGCGATGAATGAAATCCGAAACCATGGTCCGCTCGTCAATCGCCAGCCGGGCTATTACGCTGTAGCCTTTGTGCTCCAGCGGGGCGGCCTCCCACCAGATTTTGCGAGGGTCGGCCACGACTCCCGAGCCGATGGCGAGATGCTTAATGTCCTTCTCGACGACTCCGGAAGGTAGCAAATTTAACTTAACCCCGGCGGCGGTGTGCCCCGAGTTGGCGCCGCCGTTGACCTTCAATACCGTCGTGACGGCCCTGGGGGTGCCGGCGAGTTCGCGGCAAATTTCGGGGACGAGTCGGCCCTTGCCCTCGTCGCCGAGCGAGATTCCGACATCGGCGATGAGCTGGCTGGAAAATGGAATGAGAGACATGGGGTTTGGAAAAGCTGAAGACGGAATCGAGGCCAAAGGCCGACACTTGAGGAGCGAAGCAAGGAGACAAAGCGGAAAAACTGAAGGATTCAATCGCGACTAGGGTAAGCCTCGACTGTTTTCACCGCCGGCTCAGTTCTGCACGCCGGCCTTGATCTCGATGACGTCGTGGGGCGTGGCTTCTTTCTGGCCGGCCGGGCTTACCCGGATGTAGCGGGCGTTGGCGCGATGGGCCGCTAAATTTCCGGCTCCGAGATAGCCCATGCCGCTCTGCAAACCGCCGACCAAATTAGCCAGCACGTCGTCGACGGAGCCGCTGACCTCTTTGAGCGCTTCGATGCCTTCGGCGGTGAGCTTGCGGGTCTGGTCGGTCTTGTGGTGGCCGTAGCGAGCGGCGGAACCGTCCTTCATGGCGGCGAGCGAACCCATACCCCGATACTGTTTATAGATTTTCCCGTTGATCTCCATGATTTCGCCGGGGGCTTCCCGGCAACCCGCGAGGAGCCCTCCGAGGATAACGGCATCGGCGAGCGTGAGGGCTTTGACGATATCTCCGCTTTTGGTGATCCCGCCGTCGGCAATGATTTTCACTTTTCGACCGCGGGCCGCGTGCCCGGCAACATGAAGCGCCGTGAGTTGGGGAATGCCCACGCCGGCCACGATGCGAGTGGTGCAGATCGATCCTGGCCCCTGACCCACCTTGATCGCATCGGTGCCGCAGTCGGCGAGGTATTCGACCCCGGCGGCGCTCGTGACATTGCCGGCGATAATCGTGAGGTCGGGAAAGGCCTCGCGCACGATTCGAACCATATCACCGACGCCCGCAGTATGGCCATGGGCGGTGGAGACCGCGACCGCGTCGACCGTCTCGTCGACCAATTCCCCGACGTGGGCGATGATGCGATCACGATCCAACGAGCCGTCCGCTCGGCGGATCGGTGAGAGCGCCGCGCCCACGATGAGTCGGAAATCGCGGTCCCGCGCCGCCCGCCGGCGCATGCCCGCCTCCGAAGTGATGCGCTCGATGTCGGAGAACGTCGCCAAGCCGCGCAGCCGGTCTTGTTTGTCGACCACGAGCATTTTGTGAATGCCGATGTGAGCCGTGAAAAACGCGTCGGCGGCTTTGATCGGGTCGGCCTTTAGCGCCGAGGTCGTCACCGTGTGGATCTGAGCGCGCGGAGTCATGGCCTCGGCGACGGTTTTGCCCCGGTAGCGCTCACGCACCGCACTGCCGGACAACAAACCAACGAGTTTCCCGGCCTCGTCGGTCACGGGGAAGGTGCGGAAGTCGTAGTTCTTGGCCTCAATCAGATCGAGCACATCGCCGACCACCTTGTCGGAACGCACCGTGATCGGGTCCTGAATGAGCCCGTGAATGTGACGTTTCACGCGGGCCACCTCCCGAACTTGGTCGCGCGGCTGCATGTTATAGTGAATGAGCCCCATGCCGCCATTGAGCGCCATGGCGATGGCCATGCGTGACTCCGTCACGGTATCCATGTCAGAGGATAGAATCGGGATGGGTAACTCGACGTGCTCGGAAAGCCACGTCGAGGGATCGGCATCTCGCGGGAGGATATCCGAAAACCGGGTGGCGAGAGAAACGTCGTCGAACGTCAGGCCAATGGGCCGGTTAGCGGCAAAAAACGAGTCAGCGGTTTGGTAAAAATCGTCGTCGATCGATGCGGAAGAGAACTTAGCAACCTTAGTCATGAGTTGCCGGGAACCGATAAAGCGGCTCAGCCCCTCCGGCAAGAAGTAATCTCAAAGGAGACAGATGTGAGATTGGATTTTGCGCTGCAGAAATTAGCTCATAAGGTGCTCTGGATGTCCGGTCACCTGTCCTACGAGCCCTTTAGTCTGCCGTTTAAGGCGCCGCTGCGCACCGCGCATGGCCACTGGGAACGCCGCGAAGGATTTTGGCTGAAATGGGAAACCGCCACCGCGGTGCGCTACGGCGAAGCGGCGCCCGTGCCGGGGTTCGGCGGTATGAGTTTGGCGGCGATCAAGGCCGATCTGGTTCGGTTGGGCGACTCGCCCTCGGAGGCGGAGTGGGAGGCGATGGTGGAGCAGGGCGGAGAATTGGGGTTCGCGCTCGGAAGTCTGCGGGGTGACCAGCAACAATTGCTGGCCGCCGGACCTGATTATATCCCCGTGGCGGGCTTGCTGCCGGCGGGACGCGGCGCGCTAGCCCGCATCGAGGCTCAACTCGAGCTGGGGTTCCGGACGTTTAAATGGAAAGTGGGCGTGGCTGATCCTCGCGATGAACAAGGCATGTTAGACGAACTCCTGGGCAGGTTGCCGAGCGGGGCAAAATTGCGGCTGGATGCGAACGGAGCCTGGAATCGGCGCGTAGCTGAGCGATGGTTGGCGGTGGCGGCCGAGCGTCCCATGATCGAGTTTGTGGAGCAGCCGGTTGCGGCGGCTGACGTGGACTTGCTGCTGGGTTTGGCGGGAGATTATCCGGTCACACTGGCTTTGGATGAAGCGGTTCTAGGTCCGCAGGAATTTAGGTTCTGGCAGGACCAGGGGTGGCCCGGAGTTTACGTCATTAAGCCCGCGCTTTGGGGAGATCCGTTTCGCTTGGTCCAAGCCCTGACGGATGCGCCCGCCGATGTGGTGATTTCATCGGCGCTAGAAACTCGAATCGGATCCGGGATGGTGATCGCCGTCGCTTTTGCGCTGGCGGGCAGCAGTCGCGCTGCGGGTTTAGGCGGGTGGCCGTTGTTTGCCGATGCGAGCCACGATGGTCCGACTGCTCTGCCGTTTCTGAAGCGTAAAACTGCTATCGCTTTGGGCGATGCTGCGGTAGGAGAGACGAGGTGAAACGCGCCGACTTTGCGGCTAAACTCGGAGCTGGGCGTTCGGAGCGCCAGGCGTCGGTCACGATCTGCGAACGAGACCCGTCGATGTGGCGCCACCAGTTCATCGCGGCAGCAGCGGGCAGCGGGTCGGTGTTTTTGGCGAACCCGGATTGGGGCAGCCAGGAGCGGTCGGAATTTGACGCATTGTGTCGTCAAGTACCCTCCGACTGGGATGCGGAAAGCGGATGGTTGATGATTCCCACCGGCGGTTCGGCGGGTCGGATCAAACTGGCCCGACACGACCATCAATCGTTGTGGGCTGCGGTGCACGGTTATGCGGCTTTTTTCGGCGAAACCACGATCAACTCCGTCGGGGTTCTACCGCTCCATCATGTTGGTGGATTGATGGGTTGGCTCCGCTCCGCCCTGACGGATGGGCCCTATGTTGACGCGGATTGGCGGCGCGTCTCCGCCGGCGATTATCCGGAAACGCCGGTGCCGTTGGCCACAATTTCACTGGTGCCCACCCAGTTGCGACGACTCCTAACTACCTCGGCGGGCACCGGCTGGTTACAGGAGTTTGGCCAAGTCCTCATCGGCGGAGCGGCCCTCGACGATGCCTTAGCGGAGCGGGCTAGAGCGGCTGGAGTCCCTCTGGTGCCCAGTTACGGATCGACTGAAACCGCGGCGATGATCGCAGCGCAAACTGCTGACGCGTTCTTGTCTGGCCAGCCATCCGGTTTGGCCCCTCTGCCGCATGTGGTGATGACGTGCGATAAATCAGATCAGCTGTTGGTCGCCGGAGCGTCGTTGTTCCGCGGTTATTGGCCGGACCTAATCGGTCCGGCGCAGGTTTGGGAATCCGGCGATCAGGCGACTTGGCTAGAGGAGCAGCGCTTCGAGATTAAAGGCCGACTCGACCACCTGATTAATACGGGCGGCGAAAAGGTGAATCCGACGGAGGTTGAGGCAGTCCTGCGCGAGCTGATCGGGGATGATCGTATCGCGGTGCTAGGAGTCCCTGACGAGAGCTGGGGTCAACGGGTGGTGCTAGTGCACGCTGCCGAAATTTTGATTGATCTCGCCGAACTCAGAGCCAAAAGCCGAGATCGGTTGGCCAGCTACAAATGGCCGAAGACAGCGACTCCCTGTGAGCTTTGGCCGGTTAATTCCGTGGGAAAAATCGACCGCGGGCGGCTGCGGGAAGTCGCCGCTGCCACCGACTCGAAATCCTCGTAGCTAGGAGCTGCGGTGTGTCCTAGGCTGATCCGCAGTTGACCCACTGGGCCAATCGCTCAGGCAGGGCGATCTTGGCGCGTGAGTCGGAGTCGATACACACGTGTTTGGTGCGAATCACGGCGGCGCGTTTTTCCGGTGGCCCGATTTTCCAGATCGTGAAATCGACCGTAAAGGAATGTTCGCTGATCGCCGTCGGCACGACGTCGATCCGCACCCGTTCTCCGGTCAACAACGGGCGCAGATAGGAGGCCTCGCTCTTGGCGATTGGAATCACCAGCCCGGTGTCTTTGAAAAACTCTCCCAACGGCAAGCCGTTTGCCGCTAAGGCCTCCTCGTATGCTTCGTGAGCAATCGAAAGGTAGCGGGCAAAAAAGACGACCCCAGCAGCATCGGTGTCGGCAAAGTGAATCGTGCGGTCGTAGCGAAAGGCGGGCATACGTCGTTATAGCCCCAAAGAGGCACTTAAAGTCACAATAAAAACGCACCGGGCCCTTTGTTAGTAGATTCGGGTAGATTCCCGGCAATTCGTGGTTAACCCTTTGCCGATGACCAAAAATGAGATCGCGGAGGTGCTGGAGGAGATTGGCACGCTATTGGAATTGAAAGGGGAGAACCCGTTCAAAATTCGGGCCTACGGCAGTGGCGCGCGCATTCTTGAATCGATGGAACAGGAGGAGATCGATCAGTTGGTCTCGGCGGATGATCTCGATTCAGTCAAAGGGATCGGCGCTGCGCTCGCGCAAAAAATCGGCGAGCTCCACGCCACGGGCCGCTTGGAATTCTTTGAAAAATTGCGCGATTCCATCGCCCCGGGATTGGTGGAGATGCTCGAAGTGCCGGGGTTGGGGGCGAAAAAAATCAAAGCGATCCACGAAAAGCTCGGTATCGATACGATGAGCGAACTCGCCGCAGCTGCCGCCGATGGTCGGATCGCGGGATTGGCAGGATTTGGGGAGAAATCGGCCTCGAAAATCACGGAAGGAATTCGCAATCGCGAGGCCTACAGCAAGCGGCATCTCTGGTGGTTGGCGCAAGAGGTCGGGACCCCGATTGTGGAGGGACTGCGCGGCTTGCCTGCGGTCGATCGGGCCGAGTCGGCGGGCAGCTCTCGTCGCGGGATGGAGACGGTAGGGGATCTCGATTTTATCGTGGCTTCCGCGCAACCCGAACCGGTTATGACGTGGTTTTGTGAGCTGCCGGAGGTGAAGGAAGTCACCGCCCGAGGAGAGACCAAATCAAGCGTGCGGTTTGCCAGTGGCCTGCAGGCAGATTTGCGCATCGTCCCGCTGGAACAGTTTGCCTTCGCGCTGCACCACTTCACGGGCTCGAAGGACCACAACGTCGCGATGCGTCAACGCGCGTTAGAACAGGGTTACAGTATGTCGGAATGGGGCTTGGTCCCATCCGAAGGTGAGGGCACAGCCAAGGAAAAGGCCGAGCGCGGGGAGAGTCTAAGCGCGACGGACGAGGCTGAGATCTTTGCCCATTTGGGCATGGTGTTGGTGCCACCAGCCCTGCGCGAGGGTCGCGGTGAAATTGAAGCGGCTGCGGCCGGGAAGCTGCCGAAATTGATCGAGCTCACCGACCTGAAAGGCGCGTTTCACAACCACACCGATGCCAGCGATGGCAAAGCGACGTTGGCCGAAATGACGGCGGCGGCGGAAAATTTAGGCTGGGATTACCTCGGGATCGCCGACCATTCCAAGGCAAGTTTTCAAGCCAATGGCCTGAACGAGGAGCGGCTGTTGAAGCAGGTCGCGCAGATCAAAGAGCTCAATGCCTCGGGACGCTTTTCAACTCACGTTTTTGCCGGGTCGGAGGTTGATATTCTGACCGATGGGAAACTGGATTTTTCGGACGAAATCATGGCTCAGCTGGACTACGTGGTGGCGTCGGTGCACAACGCATTTTCCCAGGATGAAGCGACGATGACGGCTCGCCTCATCCGGACGATTGAGCATGAACACGTCACGATGCTGGGGCACGCGACCGGGCGCATTCTGCTGCGCCGAGAGGCTTACAAGGTCGATTTGGAGAAGGTGATCGATGCGGCGATCGCCAACCATACGATCATCGAGCTCAACGCCAGCCCATGGCGCTTGGACCTGGATTGGCGCTGGTGGCGGAAAGCGGCGGAGCGCGGGTTGCTCTGTGCGATCAATCCCGATGCCCACGACCCTGCCGGATTGGAGCACGTCGCGGCGGGCGTGAACGCGGCGCGCAAAGGCTGGCTGGAGGCGCGGCACGTGTTGAACACGCGCAGCGTTAAGGCCGTGAAACAGTATTTCGAATCGAGAAGCTAGCGCGCCGCCTTTTCACCTCCGGTTCAAACGCAGCTACTCAAGCCCCCCGCTCGTAGCCGCGATGGAGCACAGCGACCCCGTGGTCCTCCCGCCCCGACTTTAAGCCTTTCATCCGTTCGCCCTTTATCGCCAAGCTACGCATCCATGAAGAAGGCATTCATCACTGGCATTACCGGCCAAGACGGCTCGTATCTGGCAGAGCTCCTCCTCGCCAAGGGCTATGCCGTGCATGGCTTGGTGCGACGGGCCAGTGCCTACAATCGCAGCCGGATCGACCACCTGCGGACGGATGAAAATGCGCAGAGCGGACGTTTGGTGCTGCACTACGGCGAGCTGAACGATCTGACCTCGTTCCATCGCCTGCTGCACAAAATCGACCCGCAAGAGGTCTATCACTTGGCGGGGCAAAGCCACGTCGGACTCAGCTTTGAGCTGCCCGAAGTGACCTGCCTCGAAAACGGGATGGCGACGCTCCATCTCCTGGAGGCGATGAAAGAAATGAAGACCGGCGCCCGCCTCTATCTGGCGGCGAGTTCGGAGATTTTTGGCGCCCCGAAACAACAGCCGCAGGATGAAGCCACGCCGTTGCAGCCCACCAATCCTTACGGCGCGGCCAAGACGTTGGCCGTGAACTTGGGTCGGATCTATCGCGAGTCGCATGGGTTGTTCGTGAGTAACGGTATTGCCTACAACCACGAGTCGCCGCGGCGGGGCGAAAACTTTGTCACGCGCAAAATCACCATGGGAGTGGCGCGCGTGGCGCAGGGCAGTGCGCAAGTCATCGCACTGGGCAATCTCGATGGCCGGCGGGACTGGGGCTATGCCGCCGAATATGTCGAAGGCATGTGGCGGATGCTCCAGACGGATGTCTCCGATGATTTTGTGTTGGCGACCGGGGTATCCACTACGGTGCGGGATTTTGCCCGCGCCGCATTTTCTGCCGCCGATGTAGCAATCGAGTTTGAAGGCGAGGGCGGGGATGAGAAGGGGATCCGTCAGGATAACGGAAAAGTGGTGCTCGCCGTTTCGCCCAAGTTTTATCGGCCCGTCGATGCCAAACATCTACGGGGAGATGCGACTAAGGCCAAGCAACAGCTCGGTTGGACCGCCAAAACCTCGGCCACTGCCTTGGCCGCGTTAATGGTTCAGGCCGAACAAGTCTGATCGCTTGAATCCATTAATCAGCTCCTAGCAATCTCGCCCATGTCCACCTACCTGCTCACTGGCGTCGCCGGATTCATCGGTTCCCACACCGCGCGGGCCTTGCTCGATCAAGGGCACACGGTAGTCGGGATCGATGAACTGAACGACTATTACGACGTGAGGTTGAAGGACCATCGATTGGACCTGCTGCTGGGCGGGGATGGCGCTGCCGTCGGGCCCGATGCGCACCAATCTGCCTTCGCGGGTGACAAAGAATGGACCGCCGGATCGTTCGTTTTTCTGCAGCGAGACGTGGTCGATGGTCCGGCCGTGCAGGCCTTGTTCGAACGCTATCAGTTCGATGCCGTGATCAATCTGGCGGCGCGAGCGGGGGTGCGCTACTCGGTTCAGCATCCGGAGATATATGCATCCACGAATGTCTCTGGCGCCGTGAATTTGTTGCAGGCCATGAGCCGCGCGGGCGTAAAAAAATACGTGCTGGCCTCGTCGTCTTCACTCTACGCGGGAGCGGAACCGCCGTTTCGGGAAGACTACGACGTCAACCGTCCCTTGTCGCCTTACGCGGCCTCCAAACTGGGCGCAGAGGCGATGGCGGCGGCTTTCCATCATCTGCACGGGATTGACGTCTCCGTGCTGCGGTATTTCACGGTCTACGGTCCGGCCAGCCGTCCCGATATGAGCCCCTTGCGGTTCTTGAAATGGATCGACGAGGGCCAGCCGATCACCCTTTACGGGGACGGCTCACAGCAGCGCGATTTCACCTACGTTGATGACATTGTTCGCGGCACATTGGCGGCCCTCCGACCGGTCGGATACGAAGTGATTAACTTGGGCGGCGGCAATAACCCGATGTCGATTAATCAGCTGATTGCCGGATTCGAATCGGCGCTGGGCAAGAAAGCCGTCGTGCACCATGAACCGTTTCACGCCGGTGATATGCAGCTGACCCAAGCGGACATCGCCAAAGCCAAACGCATTCTCGATTGGACCCCGCGCATCACCCCGGCGGAGGGATTTGCCCGCACCGTATCGTGGTATGAGGCGAATCGTTCGTGGTTAAAAGAGATTGAGCTCTAGCTTCCGCTCGGGCCGGATGAACCGGTCTTATGATTGAAAAGCTCACCACGATTGCTGAGGCCGCGGGCCGAGAAATTCTTAGGTTCTACGGTCAGCCGTTGACGGTCGATGCCAAGGCCGATGACTCGCCGCTCACGCAAGCTGATCTCGCTTCGCATCGCTACATCGTCGCGGCGTTAGCGCAGGCGTTTCCCGAAATCCCCGTTGTTTCGGAGGAGGATACCGCGCGAGATGACGCGCTGCTGAAAGCCCCGCGCTGGTTCGTCGTGGATCCGCTGGATGGCACCAAGGAGTTCATCAAACAGACGGGTTCTTTTACGGTGAACATTGGCCTGATCGAAAACGGCGTTCCCACGGTTGGCATCGTGCAGGTGCCGGTCTCGGGGTTGAGTTACGGTGCCTCGCCTGAGTCGGGGGCCTGGAAGCAGGAAGCTGGCGGGGAGCGTCGGTCGATCTCCCCGCAACCCGTTTCCGGAGAACTGAGAATCGTGGCCAGCCGGGACCACGCGGGACCAGAAGTGAAAGCACTCCTCGAGCGGTTCCCCGAGTCCGAATGCCTGAGCATCGGCAGCTCCCTCAAGTTCTGCTTGGTCGCGGAAGGAGCGGCGGATGTTTACCTGCGCGATGGCCCCACCATGGAGTGGGACACGGCAGCCGCTCATGCGATCGTGAACGCGGCGGGTGGGCAGATCCTAACTCATCCGGAACACGCCAAACTGGCCTACGCTAAACCCGACTATCGCAACGGCTCGATTCTCACCATCGGTGATCATCGTCTGCTGCAATCACTCTTCGGCTAGTATTCCCCGGGAACAGCTTTTCCGCTTCTTAGATTTTTCAACAAAATGTCCGATCTCTACCCCACCCACGATAAACTCGTCTCCCGCGCCGAAAAGGAAACCCGACTCGGCCAGCGGGGCCAGGTGCTCTGGTTTTACGGACTGAGCGGTTCCGGGAAATCGACGATCGCCCAAGCCCTTGATCGCGAACTTCACGCGGCGGGTCGACTCACCAAGGTCCTCGATGGCGATAACATCCGGGGCGGACTCAACGGGAACTTGGGGTTCTCCGACGAAGATCGCACCGAGAACATCCGGCGGGTAGCCGAAGTCGCCAAATTGTTCGCGGCAGCAGGTTTCGTGGTGCTGGCCAGTTTCATTACCCCAACGGTGGAACTGCGAAAATCGGCGCGCGAGATCGTCGGCGAGGACGACCTGACCCTGATCTACACCAAGGCCTCTTTTGCCGCCTGTCAGCAGCGTGACCCCAAGGGGCTCTACGCGAAGGTGGCCGAGGGCAAAGTGCCGCAATTCACGGGCAAGGACTCGGGTTTCGAGGAACCATCGGTGGACTCGGCTGACGTCATCATCGATACCGAAGCCCTCGACTTAGCTGCTAGCGTGGCGAAGGCGAAAGCGTTGTTGGTCACGAGCGATTAGCACCTCGACGGCTGGGTTCTTTACTAAGTAAGGCAACTTACTAAACAAAAGATTCTTGACCCCAGTCAATGCTTCATTCGCGGTGGCATTCGTCTCCACCCTTTGCGTAAACTCACAAAATTTTCAGCAGTTCAGTTATTCAGCTTTTCCTAAAATCGATGGCTTCCTACACCGTAAATCACCTCCAGCACCTCGAGAGCGAGGCTATCTACATCCTGCGGGAAACAGCCGCTCAGTTCCAAAAGCCGGTACTATTATTCTCCGGCGGAAAGGATTCCATCGTGGCAGCGCATTTGGCCAAGAAGGCCTTTTGGCCCGGCCGGATGCCTTTCCCGCTGATGCACATCGATACGGGGCATAACTTCCCTGAGACGATTATTTACCGGGACAAGTTCGTAGTTGAGATTGGCGCTCGGCTCGAAATCGCCAGCGTGCAGAAATCGATTGATGATGGTCGGGTGCAGGAGGAAACCGGTGCCAACGCCTCCCGCAACGGCCTGCAGACCGTGGCCTTACTCGATGCCATCGAGGAGCACGGATTCGACGCCGCCATTGGTGGCGCGCGGCGGGATGAAGAGAAAGCTCGAGCCAAGGAACGCTTCTTTTCCCACCGGGATGAATTCGGGCAATGGGATCCCAAAAATCAACGTCCCGAACTCTGGAATCTGTTCAACGGCCGCAAAGGGCAGGGGGAACACTTCCGGGTATTCCCGCTCTCGAATTGGACCGAAATGGATGTCTGGCAGTATATCAAACAGGAGAAGATTGAGCTGCCGGGGTTATATTTCACTCACGAACGCGACATCATTGATCGCAACGGCACCCTGCTGGCGGTGACGGATTTCATCTCGCCTCAAGCGGGGGAGAAGATCGAAAAACGCCACGTGCGCTTCCGCACCGTCGGAGACGCCACCTGCACCGGTGCCGTGGAGTCGTCGGCCGCTTCGCTCGACGATGTCATTGCCGAAGTCGCCGCTGCCCGCCAAACTGAACGCGGCACCCGAGCCGACGACAAACGCAGTGAAACCGCGATGGAAGACCGTAAGAAGGCCGGCTATTTCTAGGAACGGCGGCGCCGCGGTTAAAAGTATCGCCGGGTGCTCCGCACAAAGGACTAAAGTTTAATGGTTTTCGCAGAAAAATTTAAAGATCTCGAGATCTGGCAACAGGCCCAAGATCTCGCCGTCCGAATTTACCAGTTATTTGGGGTCAATACGGCCTCCCGGGGTAATCATTGTTTCGTTGGGCAAATCCAAGGGTCTGCCATCTCGATTTCGAACACTATCGCTGAAGGTTACGATGCTGGAACCGCTCCGAATTTTGCTCGGTTTCTTCGCATTTCTAAACGATCATGCGCGGAAGTTCGTAGCGTGCTTTATCGGGCCGAAAAGTTCGACTATCTCCCGGCGAATAAGCGCTCGAGGAACGAGAGCATGCTGCGATATTGTCCAAGCGCATCGCCGCTTTTATCCGCCGCTTGAAATGATTTTACCACTCCACTCGAAGCGCACCTCCCGACCTTCCGACTTTGCGCGAAGCGTACTTTCACCCCTTCCCCCGCTCACATCCCGCAGTCGCGGGACCCGTTGCTCCGCTACGGGCCACCTTCCTCCTTTCCCATCTTCCCCCCTTAATACGACAAGATGACCGATTCCGATTACAGCTCCATGGAGCTTTTACGCTTCACTACCGCCGGTTCCGTTGATGACGGCAAGAGCACGCTCATTGGGCGGCTCATGTATGACACCAAAACGATCTTTGAGGATCAGCTCGAATCCATCGAGAAGACGTCCAAGCAACGCGGTGATGTGCATCTCGATTTGGCCCTGCTTACTGACGGACTCCGGGCCGAGCGGGAGCAAGGGATTACGATTGATGTGGCTTACCGTTACTTCGCCACGCCGCGCCGTAAGTTCATCATCGCGGACACGCCGGGGCACATCCAATACACCCGCAACATGGTCACCGGTGCCTCGACCGCCAACCTCGCGATCATCCTAATCGACGCTCGCAAGGGTGTGATCGAGCAGACCTGCCGCCATTCCTTCATCGCCCATCTGCTGGGGATCAAGCACGTGACGGTAGCGGTCAATAAGATGGATCTGGTGGATTGGTCGCAGGAAAAATTCGACGAGATCGTAACCTCCTACAAGGACTTCGCCAGCCGCTTGGAGATTCCGGAAATCACCTTCATTCCCATCAGTGCTTTGCATGGCGACAATGTGGTCAACAAGTCGGACAACATGCCTTGGTATCAAGGCGCCCCGCTGCTCTATCATTTGGAAACGGTTTACATCGGCACCGACGTGAATCACGTCGATTGTCGGTTTCCGGTCCAGTATGTGATCCGTCCCCATTCGGACGAATGGCACGACTTCCGCGGCTTCGCCGGTCGGGTGGCGAGTGGGGTGTTTAAGCCCGGAGATGAGGTCACGGTTTTACCCAGCGGCTTTAACGCGAAAGTGAAAGCAATCCACAGTCACGATGGTGAAATGGCCGAAGCCTTCAGCCCGCATTCGGTGGCGATCACCTTGGACCGCGAAATCGACATAAGCCGAGGTGACATGTTGGTCAAACCGCAGAATCAGCCTGAAATTGGCCAGGATATTGATCTCATGCTCTGCTGGTTTTCCGAAAAGAAGCCGCTGCAAACCCGCAGCAAGTATTTACTGAAACACACGTCGAGGGAGTGCCGCGCCGTGGTCCGAGAAATCAAATACAAAGTCGATGTCAACAGCCTCCACAAAGTCGAAGGCATCACCGAGATCGGATTGAACGACATCGCCAGAGTTACGCTCCGCACCTCCGCCCCCCTCTTTTACGACTCCTACCGCAAAAACCGCATCACCGGATCGGTGATCCTAGTCGATGAATTCAGTAATGAAACAGTGGCCGCCGGAATGATCCGGTAGCGTTTCAAGACGGAATTTGGCGATGAAGGACCGAGGCCGAAAGCCAACCCTCGAGGAGCGCAGCGAGGAGACATTTTCACCGCAAACCGTAGCAGCGGGGATGAACCGCTGATTTGGTCGAGTGGAAAGGCGGAGTGCGACCGCCCGCCGATGGCGAGTCGCCGGGCGATTCGGTCCCAAGGACCTGAATATGCCGGTGTCCCTTGGGCCGCATTTCAGCAAACGTTCGCCGCAGGCACGATCCGCTAGGTTCCGGGAGACTAGCCGACGGTCTTGTTCCTCCTGTCCGTTATCTTGTCCACCATCTTGGCCGCCGCCCAAGTCCCGCAACCTAGCTCGCTCCCGCTTCCCGGTCTCCGCTACTTTTCCACTCTCCTCGTAGCCGCGATGGAGCGCCGCGACACCGTGATCTCCGATTTCGTGATCCTTCCGCCGCCAGCCAGCGGTGGGGTCGGGCCGCCTCAAAAGGGTCGGGTTTAAATAATTGTAATTCGTATTTTTTTACCCGCGATGCGGTCGCGTTCTTGCCTGACTGATCAGGGTTACTCGGTGCCAGAAATTGTGAGGCTGGGGTGGAGTGAAATTTCATAAAACAGTGTTATAATGTGATATAGCCAATATTTTAGCTGCATTTTCATCGCCAACTTCGAACTGGAATCGGAGATTTCTGCCCATGGCACTTTTTGCGTCCGTCGCTCCTCAGACTCCCTCCGATCCCGATCTCTCCGCCGCTGCGATCTCGCACCGTTTCCACGAACGCCGCGAATTCATCTTGGGCGAAGCGGTGGCGGGTGTCGTGCCGGGCGATCCCACTCAGGGTAGTAAATTCGACATCGCCGCCTGCCTCGGCCGAGGCGAAAACCTCCCCGCCGCCCACGCCCGCTTGGCCAAGCTCGACGGTGGCCCGCCCTCCGGTGACATGTTCTGGGTCTACCCGACCGTGAGCGTGATGATGGCCGGCCGCGACACCCTCGACGCCCCCAGTCGCGCCCGTATTGCCGAGCTCTGGCGCACCTACTGGCCCAGCCGAGGTGACACCGAAAACCATTGGGTGCTCTCCTACGCCAGTCTCTACCTCGCCGCCCAAGCCACCCCCGAGGCCGGTCCCGACCAATGGTTCAATGGCCGCTCCTCCGCCGAGAATCGGGCGGAGGCCCGCGACTACCTTAACCACTGGATCAACGTCTCCACCAGCCACGGCCAAGGCGAGTATGACTCGCCCAACTACCTCGAGGAATACGCCATCGGACTCGCCCTGCTGGCCGGCTGGGCTGACGAGCCAGCCTTCCGTGATCGGGCCAAGCGCATGCTCGATTACATCCTCTATGACTACGTCGTCGAAACGCTCGATGGCCTCTACGGCGGCGCTCACAGCCGGGTCTATCCCCGCCACATCATGGCCCCGGGTCGCACCGCGGCGGCGGCCCTCGGCTGGCTACTCTTTGGGCTCGGTGACTACGAACCCAGCGAGCGCCAAGTCACTCGCCACCAGCTCCGCGAGGAGCTGCCCGAACGCGGGGCCAAACTCATCGCGCTGTCCGGTTACACGCCACCGCCGATCCTCGAACGCATTGCCCGGGCCCGCGCCGCGCCTTACGTCAACCTCGAGCGCAAACGCACCCGCTGGCGCATGCGCCACGCTGGCCCCGATTCCTTCGTCGTCGGCGATCGGCGCACCGTTCCGATCATCAAGACCACTTACGTCGATCCCGATTTTATTCTCGGCTCCTCGCCCGGCGGACTCCTGCAACCGATCCAGCAACAAACCTGGGGCCTCATCTGGCGCACCGAAAACACCATCATGCGCTGCCCGTC
>Ga0075118_10000352_pt1 | contig 44749 bp, 41 predicted proteins | sample AntAceMetag02UKE_FD_69794 | JGI IMG/M metagenome (GOLD analysis project Ga0075118, IMG submission 69794) | Saline lake microbial communities from Ace Lake, Antarctica - Antarctic Ace Lake Metagenome 02UKE | ecosystem: Environmental > Aquatic > Non-marine Saline and Alkaline > Saline | place...
GATCAGCGATCCCGCCCTACCGTATTTGGCGAATGAGTATGGAATGTTCATTTCCATGAAGTGACAGTATCGACGAGCGCTTCCATGCACTCGATTTTGGCCTGTGGCGTGATACCGTGGCCGAGATTGAAAATATGTCCGTTGGTGCCGCGCATGGATTCGAGTAAACGCTTGGCTTCGCGCGTCACGATCTCGGGGGTCGTGGTCATGAGCACCGGATCGAAGTTGCCCTGCACCGCAACGTTGTCGGGCAACGTTTGCCGCACGATGGAGAGGTCGCAGGTCCAATCGACACTCAACACTTTGGCGCCGCTAAAGGCCTGATCAGTGAGATGCGGTGCGGTGCCTTTGGCATAGAGAATAATCGGAAAATCAGCGGGGAGGGCGGCGATGATGCGTCGGATCCATTGCAGCGATGCGGCTTCATAATCTGGACCCGCGATGATGCCACCCCATGAATCGAAAATCTGAATCGCATCGGCTCCAGCCGCGATCTGCATCTTGAAATAGGTGATCAGTGAATCACTGAGTTTTTCGAGCAATGCATCAAACGTCGCGCGATCCGTGTAGAATAGTTCTTTGCTCCGCGCGAAATCAGATGAGCTCCCGCCTTCAAGCATGTAGGTCGCGAGAGTCCACGGAGATCCACCGAAACCGAGCAGTGCTTTCGTATCGCCGATCTCGCCTTTGATCTGCTTTAGAGCAGCGCCGACATAGGCGAGCTTTTCCGGAACGGAATCGGCCGACGCGAGCGCTTCGATCTGCGCTTTGTTTTCTAAACGGTAGTCCATCGCAATGCCGCCTTCATCTCGAAAATGATAACCTTGCCCGAGGGCTTCGGGGATGACGAGGATGTCGGAAAATAGTATCGCCGCATCGAGATCGAAACGTTTCAGAGGCTGCAAGGTAACCTCGGTCGCGAGGTCCGGCGTTTTGACCATTTCCAAGAACGACGACTTCGCTTTCAGTGCGCGATACTCGGGCAGGTAGCGACCGGCTTGGCGCATGATCCAGATCGGAGGACGGTCGAGTGGCGCACAGGCGCAGGCTTGGAGAAATCTTTCGCGGGAAGTCATAGCGTGTGATTGGCCCAATCGTGGGGCTTAAGAAAAGTGTCGTAGAGTTCGGCTTCGCGGCTACCGGGATCGGGTGTCCAATTGTATTCCCAACTTACGAGTGGTGGGAGGCTCATCAGAATGGATTCGGTGCGACCACCGCTTTGTAATCCGAAGTGGGTGCCACGGTCCCAAACGAGGTTGAACTCCACATAGCGTCCCCGTCGGTAGAGCTGAAATTTACGCTCAGCATCACCGTAGGCCGTTGCTTTACGTTTTGTGACGATTGGCTGGTAAGCAGGGATGAACGCATCGCCCACGCTACGCATGAGCGCGAAACTTTGTTCAAAATCGAGTTCGTTGAAATCGTCGAAGAAGAGTCCGCCGATTCCGCGGGGTTCATTGCGATGTTTGAGAAAGAAATACTCGTCGCACCACTTTTTGAAACGTGGATAAAGATCATCGCCGAAAGGCGCGACCGCATCACGAGCGGTGCGATGCCAATGCACCGCATCTTTTTCGTAGCCGTAGTAGGGCGTCAGATCGAATCCGCCACCGAACCACCAAATAGGATTGGGGCCATCGGCGTCGGCGATGAAGAAGCGCACATTGGCATGGCTGGTCGGCACGTGCGGATTACGGGGATGGATCACGAGGGATACGCCAAGCGCTTCCCAAGTTTTACCCACGAGTTCCGGACGATGAGCGGTGGCTGAAGGAGGCAGTTTGGTTCCAGTGACGTGCGAGAACCCGACGCCCGCTTTTTCAAAGACATCGCTATCAGCAAGAATCCGCGAAAGACCGCCTCCACCTTCAGGTCGTTCCCAGGTGTCGCTCCCAAATTTCGCGGTGCCATCCTCAGCTTCCAAAGCTGAGCAAATACGCGATTGGAGATCGAGTAGGTAGGAGCGGACAGCGGAGGAATCGACGTTCATGCGAATCAGCAAGGAAACACAGATAGCGCGGGTTGAAAAACCTAATCACGAGTTGTGGGCCGAAAGAAGCAGGGCCGCTAAGTGGGTTCACTTGGCGTAATTCGATGGGGGTTGACGACTTTGATAGAGTGCGACTTCGTAGGCTCCGCTCATTGAGCGTGCCGTATCCGCATGAATTCGACTCTTCTCACTACCATCGCCGCCACCGGGTTTACCGTGGCGTTTTTCCATGCGGCGATTCCCACGCATTGGTTGCCCTTTGTTTTAGTGTCTAGAGCTCGTGGTTGGTCCCGGGGGCGCACGATGGCCGTGGCCTTGTTTGCCGGATTGGGGCATGTGGCTTTGACGACACTACTCGGATTGATGATCGCGTGGTTGGGGTTTCAACTCGATGAGGAAATCGGACACGCGTTCGCACCCGTGGCAGGTGCAGTGCTCGTGGCGATCGGCCTGTATTATCTCTGGCGGCAATTACGGGGCGCTGGGATTTGCCATCACGCGATGCCTGGTAGCCACCACCATGCGGATGAACATTGTGGCGATGAGCATGAACACGGGAGTCACTGGGAGCATGAATTGAAGGATAGTCGCCTCGCTTCGATCAGTGCGGGAGATTGGACGGCGATCAGCGGCTTGTTCCTGATGCTCACTCTTTCGCCCTGTGAAGGTTTCCTGCCAGTGTATCTCTCCGCGGTGCAGTTTGGTTGGACCGGGTTTATTGTTCTCAGTATAATTCTCGCGGTGGCCACACTCGCTGGAATGACGGTCTTTACCTGGCTGACGTTAATCGGTTTCGAAAAACTCAAACTGCGCTACTTCGAGCAATGGGAATCAGGTCTGCTTGGCGCCATTTTCGTCGTTTTGGGATTGATGTTCCTGCTCCTGGAACACTGATTCCGAGGTCACTGATCGTTAAAGATTGGGAATCTTAAAAATGATGACCGGCGGAGAGTCCTCCTCGGGTGCTGCTTCTATCTCCTTGGGCGCTTGCTGTTGAGGAGGTGCCATTTGAATCGGAGATGGAGTAGCGGATTGGACCGGCGAGGGAAGCGGGGCAACGGAGAGGGGGGAATCAATTGCAGGGAGGTTAGCAAAACCTTTTGCGATCAGCTCTGCCATTTTGAGATCACGGACTTTTCCGGAAGGGGACCCCATGCTCACTGCGATCACGCTACGTCCATTGCGTGAAGCGGTTGCCGCCAGGCAGAATCCGGCTCCGCGGGTGTAACCGGTCTTGAGCCCATCGACTCCGGCGACGCGTTCGAGGAGGTGATTGTGGTTTCGCATCACGATCCGTCCTTTGGTTGCCTCGGTTCGGAAATCACGGACTTTAACCGACGAATATTTCAGCACATCGGTATGCAGTAGAAGATGCCTGCTCAAGAGCGAGAGGTCGCGCGGACTGGTCAGATCGCCATCCGCGATTCGACGATTCGGAGTTGGAAGACCATGCGGACTACGGAAGGTGGTGCTAGTCATTCCCAGTTGCCGCGCACGTGCGTTCATCATTTCGACAAACGCATCCGGAGTGCCGCCAATCAATGAGGCGAGAGCATGGGCGCAATCGTTGGCTGATTGAATCATTAGCGCGTAAAGCATCTCTTCCACCGGAAAGGACTCGCCGTGTTTGAGCCAAACCTGAGTGCCACCGATCCGTGAACTGGCCGCGCTGACAGGAACTTCTGTTTGTAAGTTGAGCGCACCACTGGACAGCTGATCGTGGACGATCAGAAACGTCATCAACTTCGTGATGCTGGCCGGTGGATTGACGAGATCCGCATTGTCTTCGAATAAGACTTTGCCGCTCAACGCATCGATCACGATCGCGCCTTTGTAGGCAGGTTTTTGGGCTGCAAGAGAAGGGGCAATCCCTGCAGCCAAAGTCACGAACAAGCCAGTCAGTAGAGAACGCCGCAGAAAACTCATGTGCTTCAATGAGGAATCAAAAAGACCTTTTCGCGAGAGAAAATGGCATCAGGTCGCCAACTCGAGCGGTTGCTCGTGCATTTTGAGCTCGGGATTTTTTTCCGCGAAGTAGTTCATCGACCATTCGTTGGGGAAGAGGACGATCGGGTGTTCGAATTTATCGGTGCCGAAACTCACGCCACTCGCGACGATGATCGATGATGGATCTTTCAGGCTCGGATGTGGCTCCAGCCAACGCAGGAGTGTCCATGGCGATGCCACAAGATTGGACTCGGCTTTGTATTCGCCCCGGAGGCGATGTTGGACGACTTCGAATTGCAATGTGCCGACTGCCGCGAGCAGGGTCGCACCGGGAGGAGCGTTACGCGCTTGGAATGATTGAACCACGCCTTCCTGCAAAAGCTGATCCAGACCAGCACGGTATTTCTTGGAATCGGCTGGGGTGGGATTGGAAATATAGGAAAACACTTCCGAAGGGAAACGTGGAATCTCGTCGTAATTGATCGTGCGGTCTTCGGTGAGCGTATCGCCGATGCCGAATTCACTGTGACCAACGAGCCCGATCACATCACCGGGCCAGGCGAGATCCACGGTCTCGCGATCTTGGCCGAAGAGTTTATGCGCAGAAGAAAGGCGGATGGTTTTGCCCGTGCGCTGATGCGTGACGAGCATATCGCGCGTGAATTTGCCTGAGCACACGCGGATGAATGCGATGCGATCACGGTGACGCGGATCCATGTTGGCCTGAATTTTGAAAACGAAACCGGAGAATTTTTCATACGTCACGGGGATTTCGCGTGCTTCAGTCGGCGCGGGGAGACCGGGCACGGTGACGCTCACTGAGGTGCGTGGTGCCGGTGGCACAGAATGGTGCAGGAATCCGTTGAGCAGGAGTTCGATCCCGAAATTGTTAATCGCCGAACCGAAATAGACGGGGGTCTGCTCGCCGGCGTGAATCGCTTCGAGATCAAAGGGATGACCAGCGCCATCAAGCATCTCTAGTTGTTCGGTGACTTGCCCGTAGGCGTAGTCATCGAGCTTTTCGCGCACTGCAGCATCTTCAATCGAGGATACTTTCACGGGAGCTTCAAACGCGCCGCCGGGCACGCGATCGAAGAGGTGGACCTGCTTTTTACTGCGATCAAACACGCCTTTGAATGTGGGGCCGTTGCCGAGGGGCCAAATGACGGGCGAGGCTTGCAAGCCGAGCACGCTTTCCAATTCGTCAAGCAGTTCCAAAGGATCGCGCATGGGGCGATCACATTTGTTCATAAACGTGAAAATTGGCACTCCGCGACGACGGCAGACTTCGAACAGTTTACGGGTCTGCGCTTCAACACCCTTGGCCGTATCGATGACCATCAAAGCGGCATCGACGGCGGTGAGCACGCGATAGGTATCCTCCGAAAAATCTTTATGCCCGGGAGTATCGAGCAGATTGACGGCGCAGCCTTCATAATCGAATTGGAGGACGGTCGATGAGATCGAAATACCGCGCTGTTTTTCGATATCCATCCAGTCGGAAGCAGTCGCGCGGGCGTTTTTGCGGTCCTTGACTGCACCTGCGAGATGAATCGCGTTGCCGTAGAGAAGGAACTTCTCCGTCAACGTGGTTTTACCCGCATCAGGATGAGAGATGATGGCAAAGGTGCGGCGGCGGGCGATTTCCTGAGTGGCGGACATGAAAAACCTCACAGATGGACATAGTTGCCCAGCGAAGGAAAGCCCTGAGTTAGAGAGCGCTTAAGACGGAAGTCAGGCCGAGCGACGACGACGCGCGATGAGACAAATCAAACCAAGCCCCAAAGCCATTTGCACGTAGGTGCTGGGTTCAGGGATGGCGATGGCAGCAATACCCCAAATAATATCATCGGTGTAACCCACTTGTCGGCTGCTGGAGGACGCGACGGTATTGAATAAGACTTTCGAGACCCAAGTAGAACTATCGTTGTAGTCGGCCAGGAAGCCGACGAATTCGAGCCCGGTGGTGTTGGTATGAGTGCCGAGAAGCGTGCCGCTGGAATTATAAAAACTGGTGCTGGCGTCGGTTGTCCAATTTCGCACGAGGCCGACGATCGATTGCGGGGTATCGAACTCCAAGACATAGCCAACGCGACCATCTTCTGATCCGCCGGTAGAAGGAGTGCCGACTAGCTTACGCGACGTATCACCATTCACATTGGCGGATGAGATATGCGCGTTGTGCGGGGCGCTAATAACTCCACCGGAAGTGTTGATGGTGGAATAAAAAGATATTTTGAGCGATGCTTGCAGCTCCTGCTTCAGTGAACCGGTGTTAACATTTTCAAAATCTAAAAAATTGAGCTCATAGGTGCTCAAATAAGTCTGGAAATCGGCTTGAGCGATACTGCCATGAAATACGGTCTGAGCACTCACCGGAAGAAAAGTGATGAGACCTAAAAACCAGTAAATTGGAAAACGTAGATTCATGGAGTCTAATGCTATCGAAGTGCAAGTGTGTTTTCAGGAGACTTGGTTGCAATCCTCAAACGAGAATGCGGATTAGCTTCCCAAGGGTATTTTCCAAGGTGTGCGGACGCTTCTTTCATCGGCGCGACCTCGTAGATAGGTGCTATGATCGAGATGAGTGGAGTCGGTGAAGTTATTATCCTGGAAGGGCTGACCGTGGATGTTGGTGCTTGGATCGTGGAGTTCGTCGGGGAGGGCGATGAACTTTGTGATGAGCGCCTCGCGGGTGACCGTGTGCAGAGCGATATCGTGCGGGTAACCGGCGGTGCCACTCACATCGATGTGGTTGATCCCGTTTTGTTGCACGACGCCTGAGAGATGGAGGTGCCCGCTCAGCACTGCGGAGATGTGGTGTCGGTGTTCTTCGATCATGCTCAACATGCCTGGTTCGGCGACTTTGTAGGTCGGAATATCAAAGCTACTTTTCAGGACCGCCTCTTCTCGCATCGGCACGACCGGGATATGGCAGGCGACGACAACAGGACGATCCGCGTGCGATTCCAGATGTGCGCGGAGATGTCGCTCCCGTTCATCGATGGCCTGGTTGGTGAGTTCTGGAGTGGCCGATCCGGAGTTGTTTGCGACAACGAAGCCCAGCCCTTTATGCGTGAATGTATAGTGGAACTGATCACCGATAATTTGGCGGTAGGGTGTCTCCTTATCTGCGTCTCCTTCGGCGCTGTGATTATCGTGATTACCAACCGTCGTGTGGTAGGGAATCCCAGTGCGATCCAATAAGCGTTTGATCGCGACGAACTCAGATTCGTAGGCAGTATTTACTAAATCGCCGACGTGTAAGATGAAGTCGACGGGAGGGATAAAGTCACCTCTTCGCAGGGCTTCGCACAGCCATTCGGCGCGACGATTCGCGCCTTGAAAGTTGAGAGGCGGAGGCTGGAGAGCGTCCGTCTGGTAATGGGTGTCGTTGATCTGAAGAAACCGAAATACGATCTCTTCTTCCTCAACGAATGTTTCGCCGGGATGCCCGAGTGGTGTTGGCATTTAACGCAGGTTGCTTTCAAGCTGCGTGATCATCGTGCGAATGGCATTGAGCTGCTTTTTCAACTGCTTGTCGCCCTTGTGGGTCTGCACGTATTTCATGGCTTCGAGAATGTCGCGCTCGGCCTCCATTAAGGAAACGCGTTCGTAGGCGATGGCCTCGCGTTGATCGGCGGTATTCCCACCGAAGATATTAAGTATCTTGGGATTGTCGCCGCTGTTGAGAGTCTTATCCAGATCGGTGCGTTTGATCCGCTTACTGTAGCGGACAATCTTCTTGTTCAGCTTTTTGATTTCGATATCGAGATCGCTGATTCGCCGGCTGTTGACCACGAAGTCTTGGATGACGGTGACTTCTTTGTCGGCCGTATCTGCAGCTACCTCCGCATCATCTTTGTCTTCCACCTGAGCATACTTGGCCCTGGCTGCGTCTCGCTTTGCTTCGGCATGTTCGGCGAGTCGGGCCTTCACACGATCATCGCGCTCGGCGTTTTCTGTCTCGGTTTCAGCAAACGAGAAAGCAGGGAAAAGGAGTGACGCGACGAGGATAGAAAGCAGCGGTCGTTTCATAAGGGTATGTTGGGCAAATGTTCCAAGTCCTGTCGAGGGTAAGCTTATAGGGAGCTGGCACTAAAAAGCCGGTCCCGAAGGACCGGCTTCATGAGAAGAGAAACCTGATTAGAGGGTTCCGGCGTAGATCGCGTTATCACCGAGCTCTTCCTCGATGCGAAGGAGCTGGTTGTATTTCGCGATACGATCGGAGCGGCTCATCGAACCTGTCTTGATTTGGCCTGCATTGGTCGCGACAGCGATATCGGCGATAGTGGTGTCTTCGGTTTCACCGGAGCGGTGAGAGATCACGGAGTTGTAGCCGTTGACCTTGCCGAGCTCGATGGCCTCAAGCGTTTCGGTGAGCGTGCCGATTTGGTTGACCTTCACGAGAATCGAGTTGGCCACACCAAGATCGATTCCCTTTTGGAGGAACTTCACGTTGGTCACGAAGAGATCATCGCCGACGAGTTGAACCTTGTCGCCGATTGCGTCGGTGAGAGCTTTCCAGCCATCCCAGTCGTTTTCGTCACAACCGTCTTCGATGGAATCGATCGGATACTTTTCGGAGAGTTCTTTGAGGTAGGCTGCTTGTTCAGCCGAGTTGCGCTTAGCACCGCCTTCGCCTTCGAACTTCGTGTAGTCGTAGACACCATTGCTGAAGAATTCAGAAGCCGCGCAATCGAGCGCGAAAGTGATGTCTTTGCCCACGATGTAACCAGCGGCTTCGACAGCTTTAATGAGGGTGTCGAGGGCATCTTCTGTTCCTTCGAATTTCGGTGCGAAACCACCTTCGTCGCCCACAGCGGTGCTGAGGTTGCGATCCTTAAGCACTTTCTTGAGGCTGTGAAAGCATTCGGCACCCATGCGGATCGCTTCACTGAAGGTCGCGGCACCGACTGGGCGGATCATGAACTCCTGAAACGCGATCGGGGCATCGGAATGCGAACCACCGTTGATCACGTTCATCATCGGAACAGGCAGCACCTTAGCGTTGGGACCACCGATGTATTTGTAGAGAGGAAGACCGAGGGCATTGGCGGCGGCGTGAGCGACGGCGAGAGAGACACCGAGCATGGCGTTGGCACCGAGCTTGCCTTTGTTCGGCGTGCCATCGAGCGCGAGCATCGTCTTGTCGATGGTGAGTTGATCGCAGGCATCGAGACCGACGAGCTCGGGAGCGATGATGCCTTCGACGTTATCGACGGCTTTTTGAACGCCTTTACCGAGGAAGCGTGCTTTGTCGCCATCACGAAGCTCAATCGCTTCGTGTTCGCCGGTGCTAGCTCCGGATGGAACCGCGGCGCGACCGAGGGCGCCTCCGTTGAGATGGACATCAACTTCGACCGTGGGGTTGCCGCGGGAGTCGATAATTTCACGTGCCGTGATAGCTGAGATGGTAGTATTCATGTAAAGAGAGTGAGCCACCAGTGAACGCCACGGCGGGTCTCGGGAAAAGCGCAAAGTGAATTTTTCTCAGATTCACCTCTGCGAATGGGGAGCGGGAGTGATTCGCTCATCGCCTATCGGATCAAGCGAATGGAGGTCGCGTGATACCACTCTTCAACAGGAAGCTGCTAATGAGGCCCGGTTTCCGAGGCTGCAATTGCTCCGGAAGTTGATCGCGGAAGCCCTGGGTAACGGCGATACGACCGACAGTGACGCCGTTGTAATTGCGCACGTTGAGCAGTTCTTCGGTGAAAAGAGGAGGGGGGATCTGATCGAGATGCCCTTCGTAAGCGGCGGCGTGGAGAGGGGTGTCTCCATTGTCGTTGCGCGTGAACAGTAAATCCATCGTGAGCTGATCAACGGGTATCTTGTTCAATTGGCCTGTCTCCGCCGCCGCGTGAATCGCGGTGAAGCCGGACTTACTCGAAATCACGAGGTTGTTGTGAGTAAGGAACTCATCGGGGATCTGACCAAGGTTTCCAGAGATCGCGGCCGCATGGAATAGGGTGTCGCCGGAATTGTTAGTTTCGAGCAAGCTTTCCGTGTTCAGTAAGTCGGGCTTAATTTGATCGAAATGTCCGTTGAGGGCAGCGACATGCAGGACAGTTTCGCCACTGATGTTTTTGGTGGAAAGACTCTCGCTGGTGATGAACTCCTCGGGCACTTCATTGAGAAATCCTGTTTCAGCGGCTTCGTGAAGAAGGTTATTTCCGAGATCGTTGCGGCTGAGCACGACCTCGTTGGTCACGAGCTCCGCGGGGAGCTGCTGCAAATGACCATGCGCAGCGGCGACATGATAGACGGTGTATCCTGAATTGCTGCGAATGCCGAGTAGCGTGGGTGTCAAGAATTCGGCGGGCACCTGATCGAGGTTTCCCCCGAGAGCAGCGTGATGGAGGGGTGTGTAACCTGAATCGTTTTTGATCGAGAGCGTATCGTTGGTCAGCAGATCGGGAGGGATAGACTTGAGATCGCCGGACTTAGCGGCGGAGTGCAGTGGCGTGTTTCCAGCCGGATTACGTGCGGTGAGACTTTGCAAAGTCAGCGCATTGGCGGAAACCGTATCCAGAGCGCGTTTTCGTGCTAACGCATGCAAGTCGTAGTTTTCCATAGTGAAACAGTGCCATAATAGGAACGCCTTGGGCATGGGTGTAGCAACTCAAAATCTATGGGTAATTATACCCTGATGAACGAATTGCATTTGCCATGGGTTGTTTGGCGGGTTGAATCAGCACGAATGAAAGATGCTGACCCCAAGGCCTCCGATAAGGGAGCAATTCTTCTGATCGATGACGAGCAACCCCTGCTCGAAGTGTTTAAAGCTGCGTTGAAAGACCGTTTTGAGGTCACAACGGCGAACTCCGTGCGCGAGGCTGAGTTCATCCTGCACAAGAAGGAATTCAAAGTGGTGATTGCCGATCATCTCATGCCTGGCGGCAACGGAATGAGTTTCCTTGTCAGAGCGCGCGAAGAGTATCCTTACATGCAACGGGTGTTGGTTACCGGTTACATGAAGCCGGAAATGCTGCTTCGGAGCGTGAATGAGGCGGCGCTATTTCGCTACCTGCTGAAGCCGGTTTCGATGGCGGAGCTGATCAAAGTGATCAGCGATGCGGCCGCCGCTCATGATAGCAGCGTGGTTGAGGCCGGTTGATTAATCTCCTAGTAATTTGCGCAAGTAAGGCGCGGTGGGGCTCGCTTCGATTTTGCGGAGTCCTTCGAGATTTCCCTGATAGAGTAACTTGCCGCCACCGGGGCCCCCTTCGGGCCCTAGCTCGACCACGTAGTCGGCTTCGGCGATCAAATCCAAATGATGCTCGATCACGACCACCGTGTGTCCCTGTTCGACGAGCGAATGAAGCACGTGGATTAATTTTTCGCAGTCGCTCAGATGCAGACCGATCGTGGGTTCTTCGAGCAAGTAGAGATTGCGCGGTTGGATGCCACGCGAGCGCTCGGTGTAAGTCGCTAGACCTCGCGCGAGCTCGGTCACGAGTTTCAACCGCTGGGCTTCGCCACCCGAGAGAGTGGGCGAACTTTGCCCCAAGGTGAGATAACCTAAACCGCAATCTGCCATGAGCTGACAGACTTGTGAAAGCTGCGAATGGAAATCGAAGAAAGTGACGGCTTCGTCGAATGTGAGCTGGAGCACCTCGCCGATGGTTTTGCCTTTCCATGTGATGTCGGCGAGCTCCGGCCCATAACGCATTCCGCTGCAATCATCGCAGGGGAGAAACGTGTTCGGCATGAAGGCCATTTCGAGTTTGATGCGCCCCCCGCCTTTGCAGGATTCGCAGCGCCCCTCGGCGGTATTGAACGAGAAACGTGTGGCGGTGTAGCCGCGGATTTTCGATTCAGGTAGCGAAGCAAAAAACTGTCGAATCAGATCAAAGATGCCAAGATAGGTCGCGGGAGTGGAGCGCGGGGTTTTCCCGATGGGCGCCTGATCGACCTCGATCACGGATTTAAAACCGGCTGCACCGCTTAACGCGGCGAAAGGTTCAGTCGCCACCGTGCTGCCGAATTCCTGAAAGTTCGTATTACGAACAAATGCTTTTCCGGTGAGACGGTTCTTCTTGGTTGTGATGGCGTGGGTGACGGCGGGGTGGAGCACATCGCGGAAGAGGGTGGATTTACCTGCGCCGCTTGGACCCGCGACCATGATGAGGCGAGCGTGGGGCAAGCGTAGGTTAATGTTGCGGAGGTTGCGGAAACTCGCGCCCTTCAATTCGAGCCAATCGTTACTCTTGGTTTTTTCCGGAGGACGTTTGGGCAGATCGCGATAGGTGCCACGAAGGGGATGATTGATCCCTTTCTTGAGAAACAGTCCGGTCAGTGATTTGGCACTACGCTTGATTTGTTTCGGAGTGCCTTCAGCCAGCAGTTCGCCTCCGTGGACTCCGGCGGCGGGACCAAGATCGATGATGCGATCCGCGCGTTCCATCAGCGCGTCATCGTGTTCGACGACGAGTAGTGTGTTTCCTTTGGCACGTAGCGTTTGGAGAGTCTCGATTAGTCGATCATTGTCTTTCGCGTGGAGACCGATGCTCGGTTCATCGAGGACGTAGAGCACGCCGGATAGATTGGAGCCGAGCTGGGATGCGAGCCTGATGCGCTGTGCTTCGCCGCCGGAAAGTGTTTCGGTCGGCCGGTCCAACGAGAGGTAACCGAGACCCACGTGATCGAGGAATTTTAGACGCTCTTCGATTTGCGGCACGATGTCCTGCGTGATCAGCTTGCCACGTTGATCGAGCAAGAGTTGATGGAGTCTCGTGAGCAATTCATCGGACGTGCAGCTCAGAAGTTCGGGTAACGATATCGCGGGTTGCTTGCCTTTGAGGTGAAGTTTGACCGCGCGGGAGATTCGATTGAGTCGCGTGCCTTCACAGTCGGGACAGGGGGAGCCTTGGTCGGAAACATTCTCCGCATTATCGACACCAAACGCGCGTAGTCGTGCGATTGGATCGGCATTTTTATCTTCCGGTTCGAGCATCCATGGAAAGATTCGACCATGGCCACGGCACGACGGACACCAGCCGCGAGGTGAGTTGAAAGAAAAGTGTTTCGGATCGAGCTCGGGGAAAGATTCACCCGATTCGATGTCGGTCCGGGTGGTCGAAAACCACGAGAGGATTTCACCTTTCGGATCGAGCAGAAAACACGACCCCTTGCCGAGTCGAAGCGCGGTCTTGAGATCGTCTGAAACCTGATCGCTCTTTTTTAGATCGGCGACGACGACCTCAATGTCGTGCTCACGATAGCGATCGAGTTTTGTGAACGCTTCAGCGGCGAGGAGCTGACCATCGGCCCGCATCAACTCGTAGCCCTGCTTGGCGATCCAGGTGGCGATGGGTTGATGATGCCCTTTACGCCCGCGAATCAACGGGGCGCAGAGATAGAGATGCTTGGCTCGTTTCGCTTTGGGCGTGGCGAGCACCCGCGTGAGCAGTTTGCGAAGCTGGGCTGGCGATAGTGCCTCGACGGCATGATCGGTATCGGGGTGATGCTGAATGCCCATGCGGGCGTAGAGCAGCCGTAGATATTGCGCGACCTCGGTGATCGTCGCGACGGTCGACTTACGGGAGCCGCGTGTCACGCGTTGCTCGATTGCGACGGTGGGTGGGATCCCTGTTAAGCGATCAATCGAAGGTCGCGGAAGCTGCTCCACGAATTGCCGCGCGTAGGGCGACATCGATTCCATGAAGCGGCGTTGGCCTTCAGCGAATACGATATCGAATGCAAGGGTGGACTTGCCTGATCCTGACACGCCGGTGACGACGGATAATTGATGATGAGGTATCTCGAGACTGATGTTCTTGAGATTGTTTTCCCGTGCGCCGGTAATCGTGAGCACATCATTGCGTGGAGCGATTCGCGTCGGAACATTGCTTCCATAGGCTGCCTGCGATTCTGCGACGAGGCGCACATCGGGTTCGTCTATGATTAGTTCACCTCCGTGAATCGCTTGTTGGAGGAAAGGGGCTGTTTCGGTGGTTGTCTTGAGGATGTCTTCGGGAGTGCCTTCGGCGACGATTTTGCCGCCACCGACACCGGCTTCAGGACCGATTTCGATAATCCAATCCGCTGATTTCAGCACATCGAGATTGTGTTCGATGACGACCAGACTGTGCCCGCAATTCACAAGGGCTTGAAGCACGGAGAGCAGGCGTTTCACATCGTGACGATGGAGTCCGGTGGTGGGCTCATCGAGGAGGAGCAAAGCTGGGCTTTGCTCGGAGTTCGCAGAATTATCGGATATGTGGCTCAGATAGCGCACGAGTTTCAGACGCTGCGATTCGCCGCCAGACAAGGTGTTCAGCGGTTGTCCGAGCGTGAGGTAGCCCAGGCCAACTGAATCGAGTGACAGTAGTTTTTTCGAAATACCTGGTTCTTCGGCGAAGAGTATGAGCGCGTCGGTGATGCTGGTGGCGAGGAGATCGGCGATGGATTTATCCTGCCAACGAATCGCGAGCACTTCGGGTTTGAATCGCTGTCCTTCGCAAACGGGACAGGGCACATAAACATCGGAGAGAAATTGCATCTCCACTTTTTCGTAGCCGAGGCCTTGGCAGTGATAGCATCGGCCTTCGCCGCTGTTGAATGAAAAGCTCGTATGGGTGAACCCTGCTTCCTGCGCCTCGGGCGTCGCGGCGAAGAGATTGCGAATAGCATCCCACGCCTCGGAATAAAGCGCGGGGTTGGAACGTGGGGTGCGTGAGAGCGGTGATTGATCCACGAGCACGATTTCGGAAAACTCCTGATCGCACCGAATCGACTCAATCATCGCGGGATCTTCGGTGATCAGGTTCTGATGCGCGCTCAGTCCCTGATGAATGACATTATCGAGGAGGGTGGATTTACCCGATCCCGAAACACCACTGAGGCAAACGAATCGACCGACCGGGATGCGAAACGAGAGCTTCTCGATATTGTGTTTCGTGACGTTGCGGAAATGCAGTGACGGATGGCGCTTGGTAATCTTTCGACGAATCGCGGGTGTCTCCACGCTTTCGCGTCCGGAGAAATACGCACCGGTGATGCTTTTCGCCGAGCGATTCAGTCCCGCGACATCGCCTTCGTAAACGATATGGCCGCCGCGAGAACCGGGTTCGGGGCCGACTTCGATGATGTGATCAGCGGCTTTGATCATCGCCTCATCGTGTTCGACGACGACCACTGTGTTTCCGGTATCAGTGAGGGTGCGAATGATGTCGATCAGTCGATCAATATCGCGCGGGTGCAGTCCGACGCTGGGTTCATCGAGCACGAAAAGCGTATCCACCAACGATGTGCCTAAACAGCTCGTGAGATTCACGCGCTGAACCTCGCCGCCAGATAGCGTGCGCGAGGTGCGATCCATGGTCAGATAGCCGAGACCTACTTGCTCCAGATAGCGCAGTCGCGTGACGATGGATTCGTAGGCGATGGTGGTTTGAGGATCGTCGTCTTTGAGCGAGGACGCCGCGACTAGTTCGAGCAACTCTCCGACGGGGAGCTGATAGAGTTGGGGGAGCGAATAGCGGTTCCATTTCCAGCAGAGTGCTTCGGGCTGCAATCGCGTGCCGTCGCATTCCGGACACGTGTTGTAGGTGCGGTAGCGAGAGAGGAAGACGCGCACGTGCATCTTGTAGGTGTTCTTTTCGAGCCAATCGAAAAAGCCTTTCACTCCATACCAATACTCGGGCCAGGTCTTATCACTGTTTTCGCTATAACCGGGCTCGCCGTTGATGACGAAATCGCGCTGTTCTTCGGTGAGTGACGCGAAGGGAACGTTGGTCGGGATCTTTTTCTTCTTCGTGAAAACCTTCAGGTCCTTCTTCGATTCGCCATAGATATCGCTTTCCCAACATTTGATCACACCCTCGTCGATCGAGAGCGATTGATCGGGAAGGGCGAGACGGTAGTCGATGTCAATTACGCGGCCAAACCCGCGACATTTCGGGCAGGCGCCGAGCGGCGAATTGAAGGAGAAAAGTGCGGGGGTGGCGGCGCGGAAGGTGAGACCGGTTTTCGGTGAGTGGAGCCCGCGTGAGTAGCGTCCGGCATCAGTAAACGAATCTGCTTTCGATTCGTTTTGCTGGTGGCCGAAAAGCTGAACCTGTCCCTGTCCATAGTGCATGGCGCCTTCGACTGCTTCGATAAACCGGCTGCGATTCGCCGAGGTAATGCTCACTCGATCCTGAACGACGTGAAAGGTATCGGAGAACTTTTTCGGCGGCTTGGCGGAAAGATCGGCTAGTTTGTGGATGCGATTATTGGCGAGCACACGCACATAGCCCTGTTGCAGTAGGTTCTTAAATATTTCGGCCCACTTGATTTTGGCGGGGCGGGTGATCGTAAAGCAGAGCAGGAGAGTCTGATCCGGATAACTCTGCTCCGTCTTTTCCCAAATGGTAAGTGGAGTGTCGTCTTCGACCGGCTCGCCGGTTTCCGGATCGAAGCAAGCGGACACATGGCTGAACCACACTTTGAAAAAGTCAGTGAGCTCCGTCATCGTCCCGACTGTCGAGCGCGAGGTCTTTACGGTGTTGCTTTGCTGAATCGCAATCGAAGGGCGGATGTTCTCGATGGAATCGACTTTGGGCTTATCGAGGAGGTCGAGAAATTGGCGGGTGTAGGCGCTGAACGTTTCGACGTAGCGGCGTTGTCCCTCGGCGTGGAGTGTGTCGAATACAAGCGACGATTTTCCCGCTCCACTCAATCCGGTGACGGCGATGTAGCGCCCCAGAGGCAGATCGAGATCGAAGCCTTTGAGGTTATTTTGTCTGACGCCACGAAGGCGGACACATTGAGGTGTTTTGGTTGAGCGCGGTTTGGCCACGGAACTACGAAGAACGCTGTCGACGTGAATGCAACTCGGAGAATGGATTGGCATGACCTTCCTGACATAGGGTTGTCAGGAGTAGGCCATGGGACGGTGGTTCCCACGTAGGCCGCGAGCTTACTCGCGCTAGTCAGATGAAGAGCTGATTATGCCCGAAACGCGCCTGCAAGCAGGCGGCCTACCGATGCACTGCTATTTTTTGGCCAGGATGAGTTTGGCTTTCGCGACACTGATGGCATTGGTGACCAAAGGGGGTGGTTTGGTGTCGGTGATGATCGTGAAACTTTCGTCGAAGGCAGTCGTGAGATTGAGCGCTTTGCGGCCGAATTTTGATTTATCGAGGGCGAAGACACAGCGTTCTGAGGCTTTGATCATTTTGCGCTGAGCGGCGACGATTAGAGCATTGTGATTCCAGATGCCGCTTTCGGTGATACCCGCTCCGCCCAGCACCGCGATATCGGCATGCACCTGTGAGAAAAACTCTTCGCACATCGGACCGAGTGCGACGCCGAGACGATTGTAGACCGTGCCGCCAATCACGATGGTCTCCACACTACCGACATCGCTGAATAGACTGGCGATGGGTAGGGAGTTAGTGATGACCTGCAGGCGCTTATCAACGAGTAGCCGGGCAACCGCGTAGGTGGTGCTACCGCCATCGAGAATCACGGTCATGCCGGGTTGGATCTGTTTCGCGACCAGACTGGCGATAGCGAACTTCTCATCAGGATTGCGCAAATTGCGCGCGATAAAATCGTATTCCTGGGCGACCTCATCGGTTTCGATCAGGGAAGCACCACCATGGTGACGCCGCACGACACCTCTTTCTTCGAGTGAATCAAGCGCGCGTCGCACGGTGGAAAGCGAACTGCCAAAGCGCGTGGCCAGCGTGCGCAAATCGGCGTAACGATGCTTGCGGATATGACGTTCGATCAGATCGGTGCGTTGCTTGTTCGTCATGGTTTAGCTGCTGGTTAAGCGGGCGAATAAATCGAGGTAGGCCTTTACCTGCTTCTGCGGATCGAAGGAATTGCGGGCGAAAGTGCGAGCACGTTCTCGTCGCGCCTCATTAGGAGACGCGAGCTGTTGGATCGCGTCGCGGAATGCGGCTTGTTCGCCATGTGGGATCGATATTCCGGTGTCATCGGGGAGAAAACACTCGTCCACACCTTGCGCGGCGTAGGCCACGGCGGGGAGCCCATGGGCTTGGGCTTCGATGAGGAAATTGGAAAGCGATTCGCTCTGCGACGCATGCACGGCGAGATCGGCCGCCGCGTAGAATGGAGTGGGATCGCGTTGGAGGCCGTGAAATTTAACGCGATCAGTGACCGCGAGTTTTTGCGCCAAGGCCTTGCACGATTCGAGGGCCGCCCCATCGCCCACGAGCCAGAGTTGCCACGGGAAATCTGTGGGCAGCTTGGCGGCGATCTCGATTAGCTCGCGTTGGTTTTTCTCAGGGCGAAACATCGCGACATCGAGCAGCACGTTGGTGCGCTCATCCGCGCCAAGAGTGGCTCGAACCTGATTGCGGATATCTACGCTGAGTGTTTCCGGAAACACGAGTGAGTTGGCGACCACACTGATTTTCTCCGGATCGATGGCATACCGTGCTTCCAGATGACTTTTCGCCGCGCGACTATTGGCGACGATGTGGTGGACGTGTTTGAGTGAAAGCCGAAAGAGCCAAGGGAGTGGTTTTCCGGTGCGCATGGTTCCGATCACGACGGTATTTGGTCGGCGATCCTGAACTTCACGGACGATGCCTTGCCCGTAGCAATTCGCCATGCGGCCCATGCACAGGATGACATCGGCGGGGTTTTCCTCGATGTGGCTGCAGAGCCCCGGCGCAAACCAATCGCAACGAGTATCAAAAGGTTGAAGCACGCGATGGGTGACTTCCGGCGCAATAGTGGAGGCGAGTGGGCCACCGGGCCGAAAGGTGGTGAGACTCGTTTCGTGTCCCTCCTTCGCAAACGCATTGGCGAGAAACACCGATTGTCGTTCGGTGCCGCCGCTGCGGAGGTAGTCTTGGAAAATGAGGATTTTCATTTGCGATGAATATGGACGATGAACAAGCTAGCTCCTGTTCATGAATTCCCCATTTCTGCAATTACTCGTGCGTTGGCTGATCATGGCCATGGGTGTTACTATCGCAACGCGTTTGGTCGATGGTCTCCACTGCCAAGATGGCATGACGCTGTTCATCGTGGTGCTCCTGCTCAGCTTCCTAAATGCGATTTTGAAACCGCTCTTGGTGCTCTTCACGCTGCCGTTCATTGTGCTCACGATGGGGTTGGGAGTGGTGTTGATCAACGCCTTGTTGTTTTTGCTGGTCGGTGAATTGGTCGATGGATTTTACGTCGCGAGTTTTTGGTCCGCTTTCTGGGGCTCTCTTATCGTGAGTGTGACTAACTTTCTGGCGAGCCAGTTGTTTCGTCGTCCTCCCGGTGGTCGTGGATCACGCGGTGGTCGCAATCAACGGAAGAAAGACGATAAGAACGTAATCGATATCTGAGCGCGCATTCGGCGAGCGGCTAAAAGGGGTTTTCAATTTGACCGCCTAGGGTGGTGCATTGACGGTGTTCCTTTAACACCCAACATATACTCATCATGGCTGAATCAATAGAATACGATCTTGTGGTAATTGGAGGCGGGCCTGCGGGCTACGCAGCGGCGATCCGCGCGGGGCAGCTGGGCAAGAAAGTAGCCTGCGTCGAATCCGAACGAGCGGGTGGGACGTGTCTCAATTGGGGCTGTATCCCGACGAAGGCCTTGTTGAAGAGTGCAGAGCTCTATCAGAAATTCAAGAAAGCCGAAACGTATGGGCTGAGCGCAGAAGGGGTGTCGTTTGATTTTGAAAAAATCATGGGTCGCTCACGCTCGGTAGCCGGTCAGATGGCCAAGGGAATCGAATTTCTCTTCAAGAAAAACAAGGTCGATTATGTTGTGGGTCACGCACAGGTAAGTGCTCCCGGCATGGTTTCGATTACGGAAGGGAAGGATAAGGGGAAATTTCTGCGCACTAAATACGTGTTGCTCGCCACGGGTTGCAAGATGCGCCGAATCGTTGATCTCGAGTATGATGGCGAACGCGTGATGACCTCGCGTGAGGCGCTGGCCAATACTAAGATGCCGAAATCAATCGTCATCGTGGGCGCCGGAGCGATCGGCGTGGAGTTTGCATATTTCTATAACGCGCTCGGCGCGAAAGTGACTTTGGTCGAGATGCTGCCTCAGGTGCTCCCGGTTGAAGATGCGGATGTATCGAAGCTGCTGCATAAATCATTCGAGAAGCAGGGGATTGAAGTCCACGTGGATACGAAGTGTGAGAATTTCAAAGTCGGCAAAAAATCCGTGAAGCTCGATTTGGTGGCTGGTGATAAGAAGACCACGATTGAAGCGGATGTGTTGCTCTCTGCGATTGGCGTGACGCCGAATCTCGAAGGCGCGCTAGCGGCGAATCTGAAACCTGAGTTGGAGCGTGGTTACCTGAAGGTGGGCGACGATTATCAAACCAGCGTGAAGGGTGTTTATGCGGCCGGTGATATCATTGGCCCACCTTGGTTGGCTCATGTGGCGACTTACGAAGGAATCAATGCCGTCAATGGCATGTTCGGCCACTCTAAGCCGAAACGCGTGACGACGTTTCCGGGCTGCACATATTGCCAACCACAGGTCGGCAGCATCGGTCTCACCGAACAGGTCGCGAAGGAAAAGAAGCTCGATTACAAGATCGGCAAGTTTCCGTTTACGGCTTCGGGCAAAGCGGTCGCGTCGGACGAAAGCGAAGGTTTCGTAAAGGTCATCGCCGATGCGAAGACGGGTGAAATCTATGGCGCACACATCGTGGGTTCGGAAGCCACAGAACTGATCGCCGAATACGGTTTAGCAATTGGGATGGAAGCGACCGTGGAAGAGATTCATCACACGATTCACGCGCATCCGACTCTGAGCGAAGCGGTGATGGAAGCCGCCGCCGCTACCACCGGTGAAGCGATTCATATTTAAGGATCAGCCTTAGATCGCGGAAACTGCTTGAAGCCCGCGTAACTGCGCCTAGTCATAGGCGCTCCTCCGCTCCTGTAGCACAATGGATAGTGCAGTGGCCTCCGAAGCCATTGATCTGGGTTCGACTCCCGGCGGGAGCACCATACTACGCTCGCAGAGCGAGCTTCGCATGGCACGGCCATGCATCGCCCCTCGTGGGGCTACGGCTCGGCTAGCCAGCTTTTGATGGAGAGCCTTATTTTGTTTGTTTAGGTTTACGACCGCGGGCGACGGGCGTGGTCCTCTCGGTTTCGAAGAAGACGGTCACCATCCAATCGGTGAATGTCGGTTCGACTTCCTGGAGCGCCCGCACCAATTCGGTTTTGAAGATGGTCTCAAGGGGCACGCCTCGGCCGGGCCAGATGCGGAGTTTGAGTCGCAAGTATTCTTTGTTCCGGGATGTTTTGCGGATACCTTCAATCGAAGGGGGTGCGAGTAGAATGCCGGGGTGTTGCTCGGAGACATTGGCCAGTTTCTCTTCAGAGATCGCCACGACTTTTTGGCGCTGGGGGCCATCTGCTGGAAGCGTCACATCAATCAGACACCGGATGTAACCACTGGGGTAGTTTATCACGTTACCAATCGTTCGGTTCGGGATGTAGACTAAGGCTCCCATCGTATTCTCCAGCACGACGAATCGCATCCCGATAGTTTTCACTCGACCGGTCTGTCCGCTGATTTCGACTACGTCGTCGATATCAATCAAGTCGGAGAAAACGAGGGTCAGGCCCGTGACGATATCTTGCACCAGTCCTTGGGAACCAAATCCCACTGCCAACCCGATGACGGTGGCGCTGGCGAAGTAGGCTTTGAGCGAAATCCCGAGTTCTCCCAAAGCGAAGCCGATCGAAGTGAAGTAGATCGCGAAGATGGCGGTGCTGGTGGCGAGCCCCACGATCGATCTGACCTTCGGGCGCTGTTCCAGTTTATCGAGCATGACGATATGCCCGGTCGCCCACTTAAGTAAGAAGACGATGAGATGGGCGCCGAGGGCCACGCTTAGAATCGTGACGATCCGCAGTGCGGTGGAGCCATCGGGCAAACATGAGGGCGAGAAGCATACGGTTAGGTAATTGGTTTTAGCAGGCTGAAGGTAGGGGTAGGCTGATGAACCAAGGGTTACTGGCCAAACTCTGCGCGGAGGATCTGCGCGGCTTTCACTTCGTTCTGTAGCTTTTTATAGGCCTCGTCGATTGGCACGATGGCGCCAGAGCCGGGGGCGAATCCGCAGTCTGGATTCAGCGTGATACGTTCTGGGGAGATATATTTGGCGGCTTCGCGAACACGGGCAGCAATGGTTTCGGGAGAATCAATTTTTCCGGGTGTCACATCGACGCAGCCGAGGCCGATTTCAAAATCGTCGCGCAGTTGTTTGAGCACTTCGAAATCACCGGCACCGGGGGTGGTGAATTCCATGGTGATGTGATGCACCTTGAGGCGGTTAAGTTGATTGATGATGGCGTCAAAACCACCGGCGTGGGAGGCCTCGCCGCGGGCGCGGGCGCCGGCGCGACGACAAAGATGCTCGGCGAACTTGAGCCCTTCGAAGCCGTCGATCAACTCGTTGACAACATCGGCAGCGAAGTCGGCGGCGCGATCCGGATTGTCATGCTGGCAGCGCACTTCCGGATCGACGAACAGGCAGAGATGAGGGTCGTCGATTTGAATAATAGAGGCGCCTGCTTCCTTGAGTAATTCTATCTCGCGGCGAAGAATGGGCACGCAGGCGCGGGCGAAATCCTCGCGGGTCGGATAGGCGGCTTTGGAGAGCTCAGGGTCCCACATGCGCTCGCCTAGTAGCGCGGGCGAGGGCAGCGTGGCCTTGATCTGACGAGTGGTGATGTCTCGGACGAATTCGACTTCGCGTGAGATGAAGCCCGGGTTCTTCGATTCGAGTTTTTCCGTCACCACGGTCCAGGGTCGGCCGTCATCAGTGCGGCTGAGTTCGAAGCCGTGGGCGAGTTCGGCAATCACGCCGATGTAAGATTTGCGGCGCCACTCACCGTCGTTAAGCACGTCGACTCCGGCCTGCTCCTGCACGGAAACGATGTAACGCACGGCTGCATCTATTCGTTTCTTGTAGTCCTCGGGGGAGATTTCGGCATCGCCGAGAACGAGGTCCTTGACGAAGTCTGATCGTGGCATGGAGCCGATGATGGAGGCGGGAAAGAGTTTGTTTTCGGACATGGCTTGGGTTGGCTGTCTAGTTTAAAGAATGGGTGAAATATTTGGCTCAACCCTTCCATTGGGTCTGGGCGAGTTCGAAGTCTTCTTGCGTGTCGATTTCAAGGTATTCACCGGCGGTGTCGGTGTGGTGCATGCGCACACCAGCCTCGAGCATTTCCTGAAAAAGCAGGATCTTGTAGGATTTCTCGAAAACCTTGGCCTCGCGAAACGGCTTGCCCGCGTATAGGTCTTTACAGCGGTTGAAATGCTCTTTGAGCAGGGAGGCTCCCTCTGCAGAGAATTTTGCGATGCCCGTGTATTCACCATGCGCGTCGTCGGCGTTCATGCCGCGATGCACTCGAGTCACGGCACCGTTGGATCCGGCAAGTTTCTCGGCGTCGTCGGGCGGGTGTTGGGTGCGATGTTGATAGCGTTCTTCCCAACCGACATCGACGGCTAGCGTGATGTCCTGGTCGGAGGCGAGTAGTCCGCCGATGAGATTCGACGAGAAGAGAATATCCGAATAGCAGCAGATGAACGGCTCATCCATGAGATCCTCCGCGTGCATGAGCGAGAGGAGGATGTTGTTGTTCTCCCAGTCCGCGTTGTGCCGGAAGTTGAAGTTCGGATAATCCGCACGAACTTTGTCGATCTGGTAACCGCCGATGAAGCAGATATCGTCGATTCCGTTGTCGGCCAGCGCGCTGAGTGACCAGTCGAGGATGCGACGATCTTGGACGCGCGCAAAGCACTTGGGTTGGTTAGCCGTGGTGGGCATGAGACGGCTGCCGCGTCCGGCGCCTATGATGATGGCTCGCATGGGTAGGTAAGATTATTGGGTGGGATCACGATTAAGTAGGCTGAAGTAGCGAGGGCAAGGCTCCGGGCTAGGACTGAGGATACTGTAGAATGACTTTGGCGCATTCGCCTTTGGCCATGAGGTCGAATCCTTCGGCGGCATCAGTGAAAGGGAGGCGGTGAGAAATGAGATCACCGAGGGGGAGTCCTGATTCGAAGAGTTCTAGCATGCGGGGGTATTCACCAACTTGGTAATACCAAGAGCCGATGGCGGTGATATCGCGGCGGATAAAATCTTCGCTGGGTGACAACTCGACGGCGGATTGTTCGCCGTTGATCATCACGATGCCGTTGGGACGAACCGCGTTGAAGCATTGCTTGAGAGTCTTGGGATTCCCGGCGCATTCCATCGCGATATCGACTCCACCGGATGACCATTCGTGGATCTTCGCCACGGCATCTGCATTACGGGCATCAATGACGGTGTTGGCTCCAAGGCGTCGCGCTTGTTCGAGGCGGTATTCGGAGATGTCGATTGCGATGACGCGAGCTCCGTAGAAATGCTGCACCATGATATTGCTCAAGCCTACTGGGCCCGCGCCGAATATCGCGATCGTGCGATTGGAGGTGTCGCCAAGTTTCTGGCCCGTGTGATAGGGCACGCCTAATCCATCGCCGGTGAGCAAGACCGCGATGTCGTCGGGGATGTGATCGGGCACCTGCAAGCAGGCGGTTTCTGAGGTCTTGAATAACTCGGCGTGGGCTCCGGTGAAGATCTGGAAGTCAGGGCACCAGGTTGACTGTCCGTGATTGCAAGGCTCGCAGTCGGTTCGTCCGCAACCAGCTACGGCGCTGATACCGACACGATCACCGACGGCGACTAGCGTGACATCCGGTCCAATCGTTTCGATAACGCCGACGGCTTCGTGCCCACCGTTGCTGTTGGCGACACCTTTTCCGTAATAGTCCTTCATCTCGCTGCCGCACAGAGCGGAACAGCGCATTCTGAGCACGACTTCGCCGGAAGCGGGAGTGGGAACGGGCGCTGATTCGATACTAACGCTGGAATCACCGTGGATGACGACTTGCTGCATATTACGCTGCTTCGTTGGGGTTGAGGGGGAATTCCTGGTCCAGAATGACAGGTCGCTTTTCGCGAACCGAACGTCTGAGCGCGGCTTCGACTTGTAGTTCGTGTAAGCCGGCAATTCCTGGAATAGGTGGTGATTGGTCGTGCCGCACGGTATCCAAGTAAGCGTTGATCGAGGCGGCGAAGGAGGCGTCGTATTGGCCCCATCGGTTTTTGTCTGGCGGTAGCCTCAAGGTTTCACGTGTGCCCGAAGTCGTATCCATGATATCCAGATCGCCATCAAGATCGTGGAGACGAATCCGTCCGCGTTCGTGGATCATGGTGAGCTCAAAGAGATCAAAATCGAAGTCGATTGCGGCACTGCCGAGGAGGGTGCCGGTGGCTCCGTTCGTAAAATTTAGAGCCGCGGTGAGGTCGCGCGCCTCCATGTCGGCGCCGTGATGACTGTCACGTCCTTCCAAAGCAGAGACTTCGTGAATGTCTCCAGCGAAATGAAGCATCAGATCAATCACATGACTCCAGCAGGCGTAATGGGTGATCGCGGATACTTGTTGTAATTCTCCTAGATTCCGTTCGTCACGCAGCTTGAGGGCGCGCTGCACTTGCAGAAAGAATCGGTAGTTGAAGATCATCGCCATGGTGACGTGGTGCTCGTCGGCGATCTGCATCAGATAACGGGCGGTATTGAAGTCCTCTTCGCTGACGGCGGCTTGTCCGGCTGTAGCGATCAGAGGCTTTTCACAAAACACGCGCTGTGGACCGAGTGGCAGGAGCTCGCGTAGAACATCGGCGCGAGATTGCTCATTGGTTAGCACGAAAACTGAGTCGGGACTCCACGCGATCAGATCGGGGATAGTGTCGACTACTTGGCCGCCGAATTGTTCGGCACACGCAGAGGCTTTAGCCCTCGTTCGATTATAGTAGCACAACGAGACGTCGTCGTGAGCCGCGAGGACGGGGAGATAGTTTTTGGTGGCGACGCTCCCGGTGCCGATGATCCCAATTTTCATGACTGAGTGATGGTGTCGATCGCGGATCCTATCTGAGGTGAGCTTGCAGTGGCGATCTTATGATGAACTCAGCAGCACGCGCATATGATCAGGAGTGTGAGTGTGAAGTCTCCGATTAGTCCTGTGTTTTTTTACCAGACTGATCGGGACTGAGGTGGCTGATGCCGACCACGACGATAAGTCCCACTATGAGAAATAGCACGGCCATGCCGAGGCTGCCTTCGACGGGAGAAATGTTGATCTGAGTCAGTGGCACTTCTTCGCCCTTGCTGTTGATGCGGGTGGTGAGCACTTCCTTCCAGGGCCATACGGTGCGAAGCGCGCCGGCCATGATACCTGTCAATGTGATCAGGGTGATGTGACGCCAGCGATTGAGGAGCCAGCTAACGACGCGGACGAAGGAGAGGATGCCAACGACGATGCCAGCGCCAAAGATGGCCATCGAAACGAAATCACGATTATTAATCGCTTCGAGGACTTGCTGGTATTTCCCCATGATGAGGAGCAGATAAGAGCCGGAAATCCCCGGAAGGATCATCGCGCAGATGGCGATGGCCCCAGCGAAGAAGAGAAAGAGGGGACTCGATGGGGTTTGGAAGGCCTGCATTCCCACCAGCCAATAGGTGGCGATGGCAGCGACAGCGAAGGCCACGAAATCAGCCGGTTTCCAAGTCCACGTTTCTCGGATCAGGAGAACGATCGATCCGAGCACGAGACCGAAGAAGAAAGACCAGAGCTCCACCGGATGTGATCCGAAGAAACCACTCAGCACGTGTGATAAGCTCAGAATCGCGGTGGCGAGCCCTAGGCCTAGGGCGACGAAGAACGCGACAGGGATACGATCCCAGACGTCACGAAACTGTCCGCGAAACAGGAGCATAAGCATATTGAGATCGAAGCTCTTGATGCTGTTGAGCAGTCGTTCGTAAATGCCGCTGATGAACGCAATGGTGCCACCGGAGACGCCGGGGACCAGATCGGCCGCGCCCATGATGAAGCCGATGATAGCGATACGGAGATGGGAGAGAAATTTCATGAGGTAAAGGGGAGTAATCACAAAAAAGGGCAGGTCTCGAAAGAAACCTGCCCAAAAGCAAAATATGTGGGCCGCTTAGACGTCAGGCGTCGTTTTACGGAGACCTTGGACGCGATCGCCTTCTTTCCATTGTCCGCGCTTACGGAGAAGCTCAACGCGTTCGAAGCGTTTGAGGACGTTGCGTTTAACTACGAGTCCTTTAGGACCTTGGAGGCTTTTGTGCTGCGACATGACGGTAAAAGTAAGTGAGTTGAGCTGCTAAAGGGGAGATGAAGTAGAGTCCGCTTGGGCCCATGACAAGTATTTTTCGCCAATTTGGCTCACTGGCACCACAATCCACTCGGGAACATCGTAGGGATGTTGCGCCAAAACATGAGATTCAAGAGCAGCCGATTGGGCGGGAAGCAGCTTAAACATCAGCCGAAACTCCGTGCTTTGCTCGACGCGACCTTCCCAGCGATAGACCGAAGTGATCGGCCCCTCGATCTGCACGCACACCGCTAATCCCGCTTTGACGGTGGATTCCGCGAGTTTCTCGGCATCGTCACGAGATGCGACTGTGGTCCAAGCGATGAGCATGATGCGAAGGTTCGTCGGATGAAGAGAGTCGGCAAGTGGTAATTAAGCCCTTGACGCGGGTGGGGGTTGACCTACCTATCGGCGGTTCCATTTCAGCCAATCGCTTACCTATGAGAGACGACTACATCAAAGAAGCCCTTACTGTCATTCCAGACGCCAACTTGCTCATCAACGTGGTTTCACGTCGCGTGAAGCAATTGAGACGCGGTAATCGCCCGTTGGTGGAGTCACTCGAAAAGCTCGAATCAGAAGACGTCGCTTTGCGTGAGGTCATCGAAGGTAAGATCAGCTACGAGATGGCGGAGGCCTAATCGAATCGCATAAAGTTGCGATTACAGGCGGCCCCGCGATTGCTGGAGCCGCTTTTTTGTGCCCTTAATTTCAGAAACCTATGTCCGCGAAGAAAAAAGCCACCCGTTACAATGAGGTGCGCAACGCCAAGGCGCTGCGGGACTTCTTTGTGGATGAGCGCTTCGAAGCGGGGATCGCGCTCAAGGGCACCGAGGTGAAGTCGATTCGGGCAGGCCGCGCACAGATCAACGATGCGTTTGGCCGCTTCGAAAAAGGCGAGCTTTGGCTCATGAATGCGCACATCGAGCAATATGCGTTTGGCAATATCGCGAACCATGATGCGAAACGCATTCGTAAATTGCTTTTGCACAAGCATCAGATCCGCAAAATCCAGCACGCGCTGGAGGCCGGTGGGCGCGCGTTGATTCCGCTTCGCATGTATTTCAAAGAAGCACTAGTGAAGGTTGAGGTAGGGCTCTGCACGGGTAAGAAGCTTTACGATAAACGTGACACGTTGCGGAAAAAAGAAATCGATCGTGATATCGAAATGGAAATGAAAGGCCGCAACCGATGAAGCTGCTCGAGTCAGTCACGATTAGGGTGCCGGGGAGCACGTCGAATTGCGGCGCCGGTTTCGATACACTCGGCATGGCCGTGAATGTGAGTAATGCGGTGACGGTGTCGCGTTTGGCGTATGGATCCGAACCTCTGCCGGTGCGTGAGAGTGATGCGCGTGCTCAGGAAATGGTCAGGACTGCGGCGACGTTGTATTTTAAGACGACTGGTCAAACGGGATTCGGTTTCACTTATCAAATTGATGGTGAGGTGCCACCTGCACGTGGGTTGGGTTCAAGTGTGACGGTGCGCGCGGGGATCATCGCGGGGCTTGATGCACTGGAAGAAACGAAGCTTTCTCGAAAACAAATCGTGGCGATGGTCACGGAATTGGAAGGGCATCCTGATAATGCGGCTGCGAGTATTTTGGGTGGTTTCTGTGTGGCGCGATCCGATCCGCAGACGGGGGCTTATATCGACACGGTGCGAATCGAAGTTCCGGAGGAACTCGTGTTCGTCGTCGCCTCGCCGTTGAGCGAGGTATCAACGGAGAGCTCGCGCGGCACTTTACCGGAAACGCTGCCTTATTTTGATGCGGTGCGCAGTATCAACAGTGCGACCTATCTCGTCGCCGCGATGGCGACAGGAAATTACGATCGGTTAAAAGGCGCGGTCAGCGATTTCATGCACGAGCCCTATCGCTTGCCGGGAATCGCGGGTGCCTCGGATGCGATCGCAGCGGGGGTGAACGCAGGCGCGTTGACCGGCTGGTTGAGCGGAAGTGGCTCCAGCGTGATGTGCGTGTGTCGACGCGAAGCTGGTGAAGCCGTGCTGAGCGCGATGCGTGCGGCGCTGACCGATCAGGGCTTGGAATGCGACGCTTCGATCTTGCAGGCGGACAATACCGGCTTGCGATCAGGTTGATGCTTTAGGGCGTGAATCCGCGTCCGGCCAATGTTCCAGAACTAGATCGCAGAGTTCGTTCCACTTAAATGGTTTCGAAACGACTGCTTTGAGGGCGGGGATGTCGTCGAACGATTCGTCGGATAACTTCAGCGGATGTCCCGTAATCATAATGAAGGCGACGCCGGGGAGATTGGGAGCGGCGCGGCGAATGAATTGCACGCCATTTAAATCGGGCATGAAGAAGTCGGTCACGACCACGCCGACATTTAATTGGGGGAGTGCATCGAGCGCTTCCTGGGGATTGCTGTAGGTGAGCACCGGGCAATCGAGATTATCGATTAGGAGCTGAGAAAGAAGATCACCGTAGGATTTTTCGTCGTCGATAATTACGACGGCTTTTTGCTGAGAGCTGGGCACGGTGTGGGGTAAGATAATCTTATATAGAAATTTATGTAGAGGTCGGCTTGTCAGCGCGCCTATAAATCGCTTAAGTAAAAAGATGCTACATGTCGTGCTTTATCAACCGCAAATCGCGCCCAATACAGGAAACATCGGTCGGTTATGTGCACTGACCTGCTCACGCTTGCATCTCATTCATCCACTGGGCTTTGAGATCAACGATCGCAACTTACGTCGCGCGGGGATGGATTACTGGCAGAAGCTCGATGTGCACGAGCACGATGATTGGGCTGCTTTTAAAGCGAGTGATAAAGGCCCGAAACGTCTGTGGCTATTAACGACCAAGGCGACTCAATCGTTTTGGCAGGCAGAATACGCGGATAGCGATGGATTGGTTTTCGGTAACGAGGGATCGGGAGCGCCTGAGTGGCTGCACGATGAAATTGGCGATTCGCAGCGCGTCACGATTCCACACGGGAATTCGGATCTACGTTCACTGAATCTCTCCTCGGCGGCTGCGATTACGTGCTACGAAGCACTGCGGCAGACGAAATTGTTGGGAGATTAAATCTCTTCGCGGCGGAGGCAGGCGACTTCGCGTGATTTCCATTTGTCGAGCAGTGGCACAGTGGCTTTGCACTGATCCTGCGCGTATTGGCAACGTGGGTGAAACGCGCAGCCGGCGGGTGGATTGATGGGCGAAGGAGGATCGCCGGCCAACACGATGCGTTGGCGGTTACGTTCTGCCGCGGGATCAGGCGTGGGGATCGCACTCACGAGTGCTCGCGTGTAAGGATGGTGCGGATTTTCGATCACATCGACAGCAGAGCCTAGCTCGACGATCCGGCCCAGATACATCACAGCGACCCGATCCGAGATATGTTTCACGACGGAGAGATCGTGCGCGATAAAGAGCAGAGCGAGGTTCATCTTGCGGCAGAGCTCGGAGAGCAAATTGAGAATTTGCGCTTGGATCGAAACATCGAGGGCGGAGACCGGTTCATCGGCGATGATGATCTTGGGCTTCAGCGCGAGGGCGCGCGCGATCGCGATGCGCTGGCGCTGGCCACCAGAAAACTCATGCGGGTATTTTTGCATGAAGCGCGAGGCAAGGCCGACTGTTTCCATTAACTCGGCTACATGCTCAGTCGCTTCGGATGCTTTGCAAATTCCGTGAACGATCAGCGGTTCAGCGAGAGTCGCGAAAACAGTCATGCGTGGATTCAGCGACGCGTAAGGATCCTGGAAAACCATCTGCATATCGCGGCGCATATCCTGAATCTCATCGGCCGTGCCGGTGGTCAGGTTTTTGCCTTCAAGGACCACGGTGCCAGCGGTGGTCGGCACCAATTGCATGATGGTGCGCGCGAGAGTGGATTTGCCGCAACCGGACTCGCCGACGAGACCGAGGACTTCGCCACGTTTGATTTCCAGATTAACTCCATCGACTGCTTTGACTGTGCCGCTCTGCTTCTTGAACAGAAACCCGTCGTGGATGGGGAAGTGGGTTTTGACGTCGGTGAGATGAAGAAAGGAATCGGCCATGATTTGAGGGGATCAGATTTCGCCTGCTTGGATTCGTAGGCAGGCCTGGCTATGAGTGGCATCGATTTCAGATAACTGTGGATCGCTGGCGCGACACAGGTCGGTGGCGTGTTCGCATCGTGCCGCGAATGAACAACCGGCGAGCGGTTTCGAAAGATCGGGCGGCATGCCGGGAATCGTGAAGAGTTTTTTACCTTTTTCCTGGAGCGCGGGGATGGAACGTTGAAGGGCGCGGGTGTAGGGGTGCTTGGTGTCGTGAAAGAGCGAGTGAGTGTCGGCCGATTCGACGACGCGACCGGCATACATGACTTGCACGCGATCACAGAGTCCGGAGACGACGCCGAGATCGTGGGTGATAAAGATCACGCCCATGCCGATTTCCTGCTGCATCTTTTTGATGAGCTCGAGGATCTGCGCCTGCACGGTGACATCGAGAGCCGTGGTGGGTTCGTCGGCGATGAGGAGCTCGGGCTTCGTAATCAGAGCCATGGCGATCATCACGCGTTGGCGCATCCCACCGGAAAATTCATGCGGGTAGTAGTGCATGCGTTTTTCCGCATCGTTGATGCCGACTGACTCGAGCGCTTCGAGTCCGCGTTTGATCGCATCTTTTTTTGAGATGTCCTCGTGGATTATTAACGGCTCGATGAGTTGATCGGAGATCCGCATGTAGGGATTCAGCGAGGTCATCGGATCTTGAAAGATCATCGAGATGCGCTTGCCACGGATGGCGCGCGATTGGCGGGGGCTGCAATTCAGCAGGTCGACGCCATCGAATACGGCCGAGCCGCTTTCGATTCGTCCCGGAGGTTGCGGGATGAGTCCCATCAACGAATAGCAGGTGACTGATTTACCCGAACCTGATTCGCCGACGATACCCAAGGTCTCGCCGCGTTCGAGATCGAAGCTTACTCCATCGACGGCACGGTAGACTCCGCTGCGGGTGTGAAAGTAAGTGCGGAGGTCTTTAACGGAAAGCAGGGGCATAGCTATTACAGGTCGAAAACTGTTCGCCAGTGACGGGGGCGGGCAACGCTATTCGGCATCACCCTTAGGAGTGAGCATGATTTCGGTTGCGGCGAGAACTTGCTCCGGCGTTAGGTCGCTCAGACGCGATCCTCCCTCGGGAGGACAGTCGAGAGGCTGGAGGATTTTCGTGGGACCGGAAAAGACGGGGCCGGTTCGTATCGGATTGGTGGGACCAAATAGTGCGATCAGAGGCGTGCCGAGGGCGTTGGCCAGATGCATGCCTCCTGTGTCGTTGGTGATCAGAAGCGTGCAGTTGGTGAGCTGCTCGCAGTATTCAGGGAGTTTGGTTCGGCCTGCGAGATTCTCTACGGGGCGGTCAACCCGCGCACTGATTTCATCGGTAATGGCGCGATCGGTGGCGGTGCCGAATAGAATGATGCGCGCTTCCTTCGGGAGCTGATTGATCAATTCGCACCAATGGCCGACAGGCCAGCGTTTCTCAGGATTGTTTTCGGAACCGGCGATTAGGCCGATCGTGAGCGCGGAGTTGCTGGTGGGTTGGTAAACCGGAGAAAGTTCAGCGGGAGCATTCAGTCCAAAGTGTTCGAGAAATTGCGTCCAGAGCGTGAGTTGATGGTTTTGGCGTTCATCGAAATCGGCAGGGACGTCATAGCGATGAGTGAGAAGTGGGCGTCGCTTGCCGGACCGTAAAAGTCCGAAACGTTGCGGGCTACTCGTGAGCCACGCTTCGAGGTCGCCACGGAGAGAGTTAGTGAAGAGGAGATAACAATCGGGGAAACGCTGACGGAGTTTCCAGAACGTGGTGAAGTAGCCGAATCCCTTTGTGGGTATCGCGATGAGGTGCTCGGCGATATTCCAAGATTCCAACAACGAATGGAACGCAGGTTTGGCAACTAGGGTGATTTCGGCGTCGGGTCGGCTGGCGCGAATAGCGCGAAGGAGCGGGAGCGCCATGACGACATCGCCCAACCAGTTTGGCAGACGTATCCAGACTCGGGTGCGCTGCGGGAGCTGATCGATTCCGTGGATAACGAGGTCTTCGGCGATCAAGTTACGCTTGGCTTCTAGCCGCAGTCGTTTGGTGGGAATATCCTGATTTTTCCAGCGCTCATGAGCCCAGAGCCACGATGCGCAGTAATTGTCAGACTCGGTAAGCTTGTTTTCCAGCCAGTGATTGAGACCGAGGGTGACTCCGGTGGTTGAGTTTTCCAAAGAGAGAGGATCCCAGTGCAAACGCACCCGCCAGAAATCCAGTCGTTCAGAATACATGGCATAGACGCGTGCATGAAATTTATGCGTAAGCAGACCGGACAGGTCGCTGGTCGAGCAGACACGCCCGAAGAGAGTTGAGAGGGCGCCTTGCAATCCGGCATTCTGATCGAAAAGCAGACCGATCATTCCCTTTCGACGCATGATTCGAAGCGCTTCCTGAAAGCCTTCCTTCCGTGAAAGCATACGGATGCCGTATCGCTCGCGAGTGCTTTTGACCCACGCATCAAGCGACGGGTTGTCCATGGGGCGAAAAATCGCACCCATCTCGGGGAAAGCGCCATTGGTGACCAAGGGCATCGAGGCCAGAACCTCCCAGTAAGCCATGTGCGCGGTCGCTAGCATCACAGGTTCGGGATTCGCGAGTTGCTTCGCGACTGCGGTGTGAAAACTGGGTGCGCCGGTGACGATTGTTTTTAACCGGGATTCGCTCAGGAATGGTGTCGCGAGGGATAGCAGGCCGGTTTCGATCAAGCGTCGGGCGCTTTCACGGGCCAATTCGCGATGTTTCGCAGGTGGTTTTTCTGGAAACGCGTGGTGGAGATTGGAGAGAAACGTGCGTTTGCGAAGCAGGTAAACGCACCACCCGAGAGCACCTGCGATGGCGCGCAGAATGAGTTCAGGTGTGTGGGCGACAGACCAACCGAGAGTTTGCAGAAGTAGTTTTGACACGCGGATGGCGGATTAGCGTTTGTTTTTCACTAGGAAACTCCATGAAAGGTTGCAGCCGCGTGGTCAAAAGTAGATTTTAGACGCTTCATTTCATTATGGTAGATCTTCTTATCATCAAACCTTCGTCCCTCGGGGATATTATTCACGCCTTACAGGTAGCGACTTCGCTGAAATCGCAACTGAAAGGGCTTCGCATTTCGTGGATCGTGCGCGATATATTCGCGCCGATTGTGCAAGCCTGTGATGTCGTCGATCAGGTCTATATCTTTGAACGCAACGGGGGCACAAAGGGTTTTCTGCGTTTGATTAAGGAAGTGCGTCACACGAAATTTGATTACGTTTTCGATATGCAGGGGCTCTTGCGCACAGGTCTGATGACCTCGCGCACCCGCAGCGACTATAAGGTGGGGCGCAGCGATTCCCGGGAAATGTCGGGAATGTTTTACGATGAGAAGGTGCCGTTGCCTGAATCAGGTCGTCGCAGCCATGCGCTCGATATTCTTTTGCAGTTTTGTCCGGTCTTTAAGGTGAAACCGGAACTTCGCGGTGCGCTGAAGTTTAAAAGCAAAGACTATGAGCTGAAATTCGAAGGCCACGATGATGTGATCAAGCCAATCGTTATTTTCCCCGATAGTCGTCGGGCGGAAAAGAAGTGGGGTGCTTTTCGGCAACTCAGTAAACGTCTCTTGGCGTCGCCGAAGAAGCGCAGAGTGGTGTGGGTCGGAAACAAATTTGTCACGTCACGTGGGATCGGTTCGTCGCGCTTCTTAAACCTCACGGGCAAAACAGATATCGATGATCTGCCTTCGTTGATTCAACAGGCATCCTGGGTGATTGCCAATGATAGTGGTCCGATGCATCTCGCGGCGGCGATGGGTGTGAATACGATCGGTATCTTCGGCCCCACAGATCCCGCGCTTTACGGGCCATATCCGAACAAATTGTGCCACACTGAAGTGATTCAAGCCGCGGCCGGAAATTTAAAACTGCTCCAAGCGAAGGTGGTTTACGACCGTTTCATCAAAGCGGAAACACGCCTCGAAAAGTAATCCTGATTTTTATCTCATGCTAGATCCGAAACTATTAAGGGAATCGCCCGACCTCGTGCGCGCGGCGATTGCGAAAAAACATTCTGATGCGGATGTCGATGCGGTCATCGCGATCGATGATCGCTGGCGCACATTGACCACCGAGGTTGAAAATTCTCGGGCGAAGCAAAAAGCGGCAAATGGCGAGATGGCTAAATTACCGAAAGGTTCGCCGGAGTTTATCGCCAAAGTGCAGGAGATGAAAGCGGTGTCCGCCGAGGTGAAGGAAAAGGATGCGCTCTTGAAGGAGACGGAGCTCAAGTGGAAAGAAGCTCTGATGTCGCTTCCTAACCTCCCGCACGAATCGGTGCCGGAAGGTCGATCCGAAGAGGACAATGTGGTGTTGTCGCATCATGGTGATCACGAGGCAGAGTTTCCACATGCGGTGTCGCATTGGGAAATTCCGGACTTCGAAAAGCTGTTTGATTTTGGGCGTGGGGCAAAAGTCACCGGCGCGGGATTTCCGTTTTTCGTGGGTGAGGGATCGCGCTTAGTGCGAGCGTTGTTGAATTTCTTTTTGGAAGAGAATTCCCAGAAAGGTTACACAGAAGTGAGCCCTCCAATCATGGTGAATGCCGAGAGCGCGACTGCAACGGGGCAACTCCCGGACAAGGAAGGGCAGATGTATGAGACCTTAGAACAGCTCTACGCGGTGCCGACAGCGGAAGTGCCGCTCACGAATTTTTTCCGCGATGAGATTATCGATGAATCGGAGCTGCCGGTGATGCGTTGCGCTTATACGCCGTGTTTTCGGCGCGAAGCAGGGAGCTACGGAAAGGATGTGCGCGGACTGAATCGTCTGCATCAATTCGACAAGGTTGAATTGTTGAAATGGGTGCATCCTTCGCAGAGCTATATCGAATTAGACAAGTTGCGTGGCGATGCGGAGTCGTTGCTGAAGAAGTTGGAACTGCCGTATCGCGTGCTCTTGATGTGTGGTGGCGACATGGGATTCACGCAGACAAAGCAATACGACCTAGAAGTCTGGTCTGCAGGGCAGAAGCGCTGGTTGGAAGTTTCCAGTTGTAGTAATTTTGAAGCGTTTCAAGCGCGTCGTGCGCAGATTCGATATCGCAATACCGAGACGGGTAAACCTGAGCTTTTGCACACATTGAATGGTTCTGGTTTGGCCGTGCCACGGGTGCTTGCGGCGCTTTTGGAAAACAATCTTCAAGCGGATGGGCGAGTGAAACTTCCGGCGGCGTTGGTGCCCTATTTCGGTAAGGAATACGTTAGTTTTAGCGGATAGCTCGCGCCGAGAAATTGGAGCGCTGATTCATGAAACTGCAGCCAGCCACATTGATTCGCCGGGCTGAGCTGCTGAGCGAATTGCTGCCACGCGAGGGTTTGCATCCGACTGTTTTAAAATGGGCGGATTTAGAGAACCGTGGAAGTAAACGCGTGATCGCACTTTCGGGTGGGGCCGACTCAGTAGCATTGCTCGTGTCGATTTGGGCGCTTTGGCCGGAGGGTCGCGATCGTTTGCAAGCGGTGCACTTTAATCATCGCTTGCGTGGTCGCGCTTCGGATGGGGATGAGAAGTTTTGCCGTGAGTTATGCGCGGCCCTTTCGATTTCGCTGTGGGTGGGACGACGTCGCGTTACGCAAAAGATCGTCAGTGAAGCAGAGGCGCGCGAGCTGCGGTTTGCTTACATCGATCGTAATATGCGGAGAGTGGGCGCGCAGGGTTTGTGGCTCGGGCATCAGCAAAATGATATCGCCGAAACGATGTTGATGCGCTTGTCGCGTGGGAGTGGAGCGGGTGGTCTGGCGGCGCCTCGTCCGGTGCAATCCATGCCGCAAGGTCGCGTGAATGTGCGACCCTTGCTCAATTTGCAACGAACCGAAATCGAAGGGGCGCTGCGAACCGCGAAATTGCCGTGGCGAGAAGATGCGTCCAATCGTGGTGATGATTATTTCAGGAATCGGATCCGCAATGTGGTGTTGCCAGCTTGGGTAAAGGCATCGGGTCGCGATGCCTTGGCGGGAGCTGCACTGTCGCGTAAACTGATTGAGGAAGATGATACGGCTCTCGAAGACTGGGCTGAGCGACTCTATACGACGATGCCAGCAGGGAAGTTGCGTTTGGTAGATTTGGAAGACGTGCCGATGGCGGTATTGCGTCGGGTCTTGTATCGTTGGCTCAGTGCGCAACCCAAGGCGGGTGAGCTTTCACGGCAGGCTTTTGAACAATTACTGGAGCGGGTGCGATTAGGCGAATCGACTCGCCAGAGTCTTGGTCGGGAGGGCTTTGCTCTGATCAGGAAACGAGTGCTTTCGTATGAATCGGTGATAAGTCGTAGAAAACCAGTTGTGCCGTCATAAAGGTGGTCGGTTAATTGACTTATTAAATGGGAACATCCAGCTTCATCCCTTAGTCACTCTTTATACATGTCCGATTCTGATCCTAAAAAGAAACGCAGCCCTTTAAAAAACCTGCCACCAGACCGCTTTCAACCGAAAGTGCTGTTGATATGGTTCGCAGTTGTGACGGCGCTCGTGCTGTTGTTCCTCTGGACACCAGGGCGCCTGAACCCACCTGTTAATCTGAAAATGCAGCAGGTGGTAGAGCTTGCTGATCAAGGTGGTATCCGCGAGGGTATGATCAAAGCGGATCCGACCGGCGGTCGCGATTGGGCTGTCATTACGGGCGAATTAAAAGAGGCCCGCACGGTCAATGCGGATAGCGGAACGAAGGAAACTAAGTTTCGGTCAGCCGGTCGTTTGACTGATGCGAACATGGAGCGTCTGCAAAAGGCGGAAATTTTCTCAGAGCAACCGTCCACGACAATTTGGAGCCAGTTGGCTGCCAATTTGATCCCATTTATCCTGATTATAGGACTGCTTTACTTCCTCTTCGTGCGTCAGCTTCGCAACGCGGGCAAGGGCGCGATGAGCTTCGGAAAGAGCAAGGCGAAGTTGCTCCAGCGTGACCAAGCCAAGATCATGTTTACCGATGTGGCAGGCTGCGATGAAGCCAAGGAAGAGGTGGGTGAGGTTGTGCAGTTTTTGCGCGATCCGAAGAAATTTACCAAGATGGGCGGACGTATTCCCAAGGGCTTCCTCATGGTGGGCCCTCCTGGAACAGGTAAGACGCTGCTGGCGAAAGCGGTGGCGGGTGAGGCTGATGTGCCGTTTTTCTCAATCTCGGGCTCCGATTTTGTGGAGATGTTTGTGGGCGTGGGCGCGAGCCGCGTGCGCGATATGTTTGAGCAAGGCCGCAAGAGTGCGCCTTGTCTGATTTTTATTGATGAAATTGATGCCGTTGGTCGTCAGCGCGGAGCTGGTGTCGGCGGTGGCAATGATGAACGCGAACAGACGCTTAATTCTCTCTTGGTCGAGATGGATGGTTTCGATACAACCGAAGGTGTGATCATTATCGCGGCGACGAATCGCCCTGATGTGCTCGACAGCGCGTTGCTGCGTCCGGGACGTTTTGACCGACAAATTCATGTCGATTTACCCGACTTGGTTGGTCGCGAACAAATCCTCCGTGTGCATGCCAGAAAGATTAGTCTTCGTGATGATGTGGATCTCGCTGTAATCGCAAGAGCTACGGCTGGATTGTCCGGTGCCGAGTTGGCTAATTTGTTGAATGAATCCGCCCTCCATGCTGCTCGCCGTGATAAAGAATCGGTTGATCACGAAGATATCGAGGAAGCGCGTGAGAAAATTCTCTACGGTCGTGAACGTCGCCGGGCGATGGACGAAGATGAGAAAAAGATGACCGCGTTTCACGAAGCAGGTCATGCGTTGATCGGAGCCTTGCTCAACGATGAATGGTTGCCTGTTCATAAAGTAACGATTCTTCCCCGCGGAAACGCGTTGGGCATGGCGATGTATTTTCCACGCAAGGAATTGCTTAGCTACCACAAGAAGCGCTTGCTCAATTTGATTGCGATGGGGCTGGGTGGCCGGATCGCCGAGGAATTGGTCTTCGAAGATATTTCGAACGGTGCCGCTGGTGATATCAAGCAGGTAACTAAAACTGCACGCTCGATGGTCTGCGACTGGGGGATGAGTGATCTTGGAATGGTAGCCTACGGTGAAAACCAAGACGCTGTTTTTCTCGGACGTGAGATTACCCGCAACGATCACATTTCCGAAGACACGGCGCGCAAAATAGATTCCGAAGTTCATCGGATTATTAACGAGCAATACCAGCGTGCGACTGAAATACTGACGGAACGCCGGGACGCTTTGGATAAGATCGCTGAGGCTTTGCTCGAATTCGAAACGATCGAAGGCAAACACGTGAATGAGATCATCGAGTTTGGGGAGCTTCGCTCTCCTGTGATCACGGTGCCTCCTCCATTGAAACCCGACGATAAGGAAAAGGAAGAGATCCAAGAGGAAAAAAAGCCGGACGCTGAAGGGCTTTCTACTGATGGTGCTCCATCTCCTTCACCCGCCTGATCGACAATACTTTTGAAACAAAGGCGTGGTTTTTAACAACCGCGCCTTTTTCGTCTTACAATTCTCATGGAACCGACCTGCCACTTCTCAGCCCTAGGGCGCCGCGCTCAATCACCGACGATCGCCCGTCTGATGGCGACGGCGTTAGAGAAGCCGGAACTGCTATCGCTCGCAGCAGGGTTTACGGATAACGCTACTTTGCCAACAGAGATGGTCGTTGAGGCTGTAGCGCGAATCGCAGGCAAGAAAGACAAACGGGCGCTCCAATATGGAACGAATCAGGGGCGACCGGGCTTGCGCACTTTGTTGGCGGAGCATTTTCGAAACTGGGAGCCGGCCCTTGCCGGTGCCGCAATCGACAATGAGTTCTTTGTAACGAACGGATCGCAACAAGCACTCTATCTAGCGATGCAAGTGCTCTGTGAGCCGGGAGATATTGTCCTCGTGGATCGCCCTAGCTACTTCGTGTATTTGGAAATGCTAAAGGGGATGGGTGTTCAGGCACGATCGATTCCCGTAGATGCTAATGGGTTGGTAGACGAGGTTGGGTTGGGGGCGGTTATCAATGGGCTTAAGAGTTCAGGAGAGATCGATCGTCTTAAAGCAGTCTATTTCGTGAGCTATTACTCGAACCCATCAAGTCGGAGTTTGTCGCTGGCTGAAAAGATCGGGATCGCGGAAGTGTTGAAGCAAGCAGAGGTAGTCTTGCCGGTGATCGAGGATGCGGCCTATCGGGATCTCTTTTTCGAAAACGCCTCGGATGTGCCAAGTGTTGTCGGGATTGATGCATGGCATGATTTCCCGAAGCTCTATCTTTCGACTTTAACCAAACCCTTCGCGTCGGGTCTTAAAATTGGCTACGGCTACTGTTCGCATCGCGAGTGGTTGGATAAAATGCTCCACACAAAAGGGCACCACGATTTTGGAACCGCTCATTTTAATCAGGCCATTCTTGAGGAGGTGTTGTCTGATGGAGGGCTGTCACGTCAGCTCGCGGTGATCCGTCCTAAATATCAGCACAAAATGAGAGTGCTCGACGAAACTATGCGCGATGAAGGCCTACTCGCTGCGGGATGGAAGTGGCAGGTGCCTGAAGGTGGCCTGTATCTGTGGCTGGAGGCTCCAGCGGGAGTGGATACGGGACTGGATAGCGAATTTTGCCAAAGCTGTATCGAAGAAGGAGTGCTTTATGTGCCCGGCGAGCTTTGTTTCGGAGATGATGCGACGAAGAATTTTGTGCGATTGAGTTATGGTGTGCTCGGAGAGACTGATCTGAGAGAGGCCGGACGTCGGTTTGCGAAAGTAGCCGTGAGGAATCGCAGCTAAAAACGACCTTGGTTTTCGTGGGAAGGCAGGGCAAGGTCACCCTTTATCTATGAAAATCTGTTGTATAGGTGCTGGTTACGTAGGTGGTCCAACTATGGCGATGATCGCCTACAAGGCCCACGATATCGAAGTGAAGGTAGTCGACCTGAATGAAGAGCGGATCGCTGCTTGGAATTCTGAGACTCTCCCGATTTACGAACCGGGACTCGATGAGATCGTCAAAGAGCGTCGCGGCAAAAACCTGATCTTTTCTTCGGATGTTCATGAAGGCATTCGCGCGGCCGATATCATTTTCGTGGCTGTGAATACGCCGACGAAAACTTATGGAGTGGGCGCGGGTCGCGCAGCGGATTTACGTTTCATCGAATCGGTCGCCCGCACGATTGCCGAAGTGGCGACGACACCGAAAATTATCGTCGAAAAATCGACCATCCCGGTGAAAACGGCGGAGACGATTAAGCAGATACTCGCGGAAAATTCTGGTGGTGTGGAGTTTCAGGTGCTTTCGAATCCAGAGTTTTTGGCTGAAGGAACTGCAGTAGAAGATCTGCTTGCGCCGGATCGTGTGCTCATTGGTGGAGAGCTTACCGAGGGTGGGCAAAAGGCAATCGAAACATTGGCGAGTGTCTATGGCCGGTGGGTGCCGGATGACCAAATCATCCGCACCAATCTCTGGTCTTCGGAACTCTCTAAGTTGGTGGCGAATGCCTTTCTAGCACAGCGTATCTCCTCGATTAACTCGATTTCCGCGTTGTGTGAAGCTACTGGAGCGAATGTCGATGAAGTGGCCAACGCGATTGGTAAAGACAGTCGCATCGGACCAAAATTTCTGAAGGCCTCAGTGGGATTTGGTGGCTCTTGTTTCCAGAAGGATATTCTTAATCTCGTCTATCTTTGTGACCACTTTGGACTACCCGAAGTTGCGGCATACTGGGAAGAGGTAGTGAAGATGAACGATTGGCAGAAGCATCGCTTTGCGGCGAAGATTGTCGGCTCGTTGTTTAATACCGTGGCGGACAAGAAAATCGCGGTGCTGGGTTTTGCCTTTAAAAAGGATACCAACGACACACGTGAATCAGCTGCGATTGCGGTCTGCCGTGATTTGTTGACCGAACAGGCTAATGTGACCGTCTATGACCCGAAGGTGCCGGCGGATGAGATTCGCAAGGATGTCTTAGGTGATGAAGAGAATCATCGACTCTCCGTGGTCGAATCGGCTTACGCTGCCTCGGAAGGTGCGCATGCAATCGCAATCTTGACGGAGTGGGATGAATTCAAGGATTTAGATTTTGAGAAGATCTATGGATCGATGTCGAAACCCGCCTTTATCTTCGATGGTCGCAATATTCTCGATCACGCGAAACTCGTGGGTATTGGATTCCGTGTATCCGGAATCGGGCGCTGAGTTTAGAGTATCGGGAGTTTGGCGGACGTTCCGCCAAGCACGAGCGCGGCAGGTGTATGCAGCCAGTCTTCCAGCAAAGTGACGTAGACTCGGCGAAAGTCTGTCGTTGGCACGAGGTCTTCGTATGGAGCGATTTCCAGAGAAGGCGACGTTCCGTAAATGCCACCTTTAATAGATGATCCGAGAACGAAGATGGGGCCGGCGGTTCCATGATCAGTGCCTCGAGTGGCATTTTCGGAAGGACGGCGACCGAATTCCGAAAATGCGACAGTCAGAACCTTATCGGCTATTTGCCGATTACGAAGATCACTCTGAAATGCAGCGAGACTCTTGGAGAGGTCGTGAAGCACATTTTCGTGAGGCGTGGCCTGATGGCTGTGGGTGTCGAACCCATTCAAGGTGAGTTGGTAGATTTTTGTCGTCAGATCGTTTCCAATCATTTTTGCCGTGGTTCGTAAGTTCGTGGCAAATGGCGTCTCGGGGTAGTTTCCTGAAGGTGAGTCATTGGGAACGAATTGCTGTAAATCACGTTCGCCTAATGTTGATGATACGATGCTTTCTGAAGCGAAACTGAATGCCCGGTTCGTAGCGTCGTATCGGGCGATGCGATGATCTTGTTTACCACGTAAAGCCAGAGGTGTCTGAGACGAAAAATGGATGGCTGCTGGGGCTCTGCTGATGGCAGCGGATTTCTGATGATGATCCAGATAGCGTCCCAACCAACCTGTCTGCATACTGTCGTTTTCCAAGTTGGCGCTCGCCCATATCTTACTCGATCCGAAGTGTGTGCGATTGGGGTTTTCGTATCCGACATTTTGAATCACAGAGAGCTGGCCGCTGTCATATAAGTCGCGCAATCCTCCGCAGGCCGGGTGTAATCCGAAAGATTCATTCAGCTTTAATGCCTTTGCCGCCGGGATAGCGATTCTGGGTCGTAAACGATAGTAGTTATCGTCGGCGTAAGGGACTAACGTATTGAGACCATCATTACCTCCTGCGAGATGAATCACGACGAGGATTTGTTCGTTGGTCGTATCCGGAGAAAGGAATGAGGGGCGGGATAAGAGTTTGGGTGTAAATCCAGCGAGTGCAGCCAGTCCCAAGCCTTGTCCGGTGAGGCGTAGGAATTCACGCCGGGTGCTTGATGATGAGGTAGGCATGGGGCTTGCAGTGGGGTGTGACTAGCGTTTTGGACAGCGTGAGGCCGCGCAAGATTATATCAGATGCCGAGGGGAGTGCGGTAGAGTCTTGGGACGCGTTTAGTGACCGAACAGAGAGTCTCCCATGGGATCGTATCGGACCACTCACTGAATTCTGTGATGCTGATTTCAGCGCCTTGTTGCTGGCCAACCAACACCGCTTCGTCACCACAGATGACGTTGGGATTATCCGTAACATCGACGATGGTCTGATCCATCGTCACGCGACCAAGAACGGGACAGCGTTGACCATGAATGAGGACTTCTGCGCGATTGCTGGCCGCTCGTGGGATACCATCACCATAACCCGCGCAGAGCACTGCAATCGTCGAATCACGCGTTAATGTATGGGTGCGCCCGTAGCTGATAGTAGTTCCAGCGGGGAGCTGTTTTACGACACCCACGCGAGTGCGAAAACTGAACACCGGTTGCGGGTTTACCGCCGCGAGCAGAGAATGAGAATGCGGGAGGATACCGAATTGAAGTAAGCCGACTCGCACCGCGTTAAATGGGCTCTCTTCGGGCATGGAGGCGAGCCCTGCGCTGTTGTCGGCGTGCACGAAAATGTCGTTGAGGGAAAGCCCTTCGCAGCGATCCAACGCTTGGAGAAACAGTCGACGCTGTTCATCCGTGAAAGCAATATCCTCGGGACTCGCGAAATGCGTGAATATGCCCGCGAGCTGCAAATGGGGATTCGCGATGATTTTCGCGTAGAGAGCAGGTGCGCTCTCATGCCAGACGCCGAGTCGACCCATGCCGGTATCAATTTTAAGATGCACGGAGATAGGCTCGCCGCAGTTTTTGCCGACAGCGGCAAAGCGAGCGATTTCATCTTCGGTGGAAAGTGTCGCCGCGAGTTTGTATTCAGCGAGGAAACGATCCTCTTCAGGCAGCAGAGGGCTAAGGAGCAGGATGGGCCAATCGGGACCGAGTTCGCGGAGGGACGCTGCCTCGGAAACGTTGGCGACGGCAAATAGGTCGGCGCCAGAATGCATCATTCGTGCGGCCGCTTGATGGAGACCGTGGCCATAGGCATCGGCTTTAACGACCGCGACGTATTTCATCGATGCGGGGAGAGAGGCGCGGATCGACTTTAAATTGCGCTCTAAAGCCGCCAGATCGATTTCGGCCCAACAGCGATGAGGAATGGGGGTGATGTGCTCCGTGCTCATGGGGTGCGATGAATTTGTGGCACCCATTGTTTATAGCTGGGTTCGGTGTGCAGATAGGCATCG